>Ga0180440_102469_pt1 | contig 9496 bp, 13 predicted proteins | sample ChrtobMetaP5_4mM_FD_119745 | JGI IMG/M metagenome (GOLD analysis project Ga0180440, IMG submission 119745) | Chrysochromulina tobin associated microbial communities from unialgal haptophyte culture, Washington, USA - P5_4mM MetaG | ecosystem: Host-associated > Algae > Haptophytes > Unclassified ... | reverse complement strand
TTGATGACCTCCCTCATCAGGTACCCGATCCTCCCTGAGTGACCCTGATTGTCCATGATGACCTCCCTCATCAGGTACCCGATCCTCCCTGAGTGTCCCTGATTGTCCATAATGACCTCCCTCATCAGGTACCCGATCCTCCCTGAGTGACCCTGATTACCGTTGATGACCTCCCTCATCAGGTACCACTTCTTCAACAACCAGCTCGAATATCTGCCAACAAACTCGACTCGCGTCATCCACCTGATCCGCGCGTGCACGCTCTTCCTCACGCCGTGGACGAGCGCTGCCTATTTGGTCGCGGCGAAGGCGGCGGCTGAGAAGACGGCGGCCGAGAAGGCGGCGGCCGAGAAGGCGGCGGCCGAGAAGGCGAAGGTTGACGGCCGCTCGTGGGCGGGGTTCGTCAAGCGTAACTACCTCATGTACGCGCGGCTGCTCACGAGCGTCGCGAAGGAGGTGACGCTCGATCGCTTCGAATTCGATCCCAAACGCGATCCCAAAAAGTGTGATAAGGACCTCGCGATGCTTCGAGGCGTCGCCGAAGTCTTCGACCGGCTCGAAGTGTTCGAGTTGCTACCGGTCATGAAGAGCATGGGGGAGGCGCTCGAGCAGCTCTTGTACTCAAGCAACTCCCTCATCACCCATGGGGGCTTGCCCGCGAATCACCCGCTTCGCGAGCTGGGCGAGGTGCGATTGCCACTTGATGGCCTGCTTGTCACTTGACTGCCTGATTGCACCTCTGATGGCCTCGGATTGCCACTTGATGACCCCTCGACGGTCAGCCCTGAGCGCTCCACCCCGTGCCCCCCCTTTAACAGGTGCTCATCCGGCAGCTTCTCGACTTTGAGGGCATTCCACAAGAGATCATCAGGGCGTTCAATGACTTCGATAAAGACGGCAACGGCCGCATCTCCGCGTACGAGGTCAGGCGAGCTCTGCATATTCATTTCGGCATCCAGGTCTCTGATTTACAGGTGGGCGCTCATTGCCGCTCACTGTCGCTGCGTGTCGCTCAGTGCCGCTGATTGCTGCTGCGTGCCACAGCTTGCCAAGAATGGCCGCGGATTACCACGGATTGTCGCTGATGGCCACTGATGGCCGCTGATGGCCGCTGATGGCCACATGCTCGGGCGATGCTCCAGAAGTATGATTGCCTCTGATGACCTCTGATGACCTCTGATGACCTCTGATGACCTCTGATGGTCTCTGATGACCTCTGATGACCTCCCTCATCAGGCTCGGGAGATGCTAAAGAAGTATGACCTCCGGAGCAGCTCCGCTGAGGAAGGTCTCGATCAGGCCGAGTTCGCTATGCTGCTGATGGAGTGTGAGTTCGCGCCGGTCGAGCTGCAGCAATGCTGGAAGAAATGTATCGACGGCTGGCGCTCCTCGTGTGAAGCTTACCTCCCCACCAAGCTGTACGAGCTACTCAACAAGGTGTGGGGGAAGGCCGCGCCCTTGCATGCGCGCGCCCTTGCATGCGCGCGCCCTTGCATGCGCGCGCCCTTGCATGCGCGCGCCCTTGCATGCGCGCGCCCTTGCATGCGCGCACACTCGGAGGAGCACAGCTCCGATGATCTCCGAAGGGAGATCGCCTCTCTCGCTGGATGGCCGACCGCTGAGAGGAGCCCTCTCCCCCCGCCCAATTCTCGGTTTCGTCAGCTGGACCAGCACCTCCACAAGGCCTCCGATGAGCTCTCGCGCCGCCAGGCATCGTCCGCGCTCGGCACGACGCTCGTCGGGCTCGGGAGCCCTTCAAGCCCCGGCCTCTTCACCAGGTGAGTGCCTCCACTAATGAGCCCTGATGAGCCCTAATGAGCCCTGACGAGCCCTAATGAGCCCTTCGAGTCCCGGCCTCTTCACCAGCCACGTCGCCGTTCCGCCGCTCATCGCCATTGACGAACTCATCAAGTCGAATGAGCGCGTGCTGAAAAATCTCGTCCAGAACCAGAACGCGGCCATCCTCCAGCGCGGGCCGCGTACCCCGGCGCGTTCACAGCGATCCCCTCTGCGAATGCTGCCCGCACCGGCCACCCCTCTGGATACGGCACAGCGCGCAGCTCTCGCGAGTGGACGTGCTCGGTGCTCGGCGATGCACGTACCCTATCGAGTGACCCCGCGGCACCAGGTGTGTGTGCCCCCGAGCTGCCCCCGAGCTGCCCCCGAGTGCGACCGATTGCCGCTGATTGCGGTTGAGTGCGTCTGCGTGCCGCTGATTGCATGCTGATTGCCTCCCTCATCAGGTGCGCCCATGCGCCCAGCACGAGCTGCCATGGCTCGTAGAGGCCACGGAGCATCTCGCCCTCCAGATGCCCTCGGCGCTGATTGCGCGAGGGTGGCATCCGCGCTTCTTCGCGTCGCTCCCGTCGCTTGGGCTCACGCTGGCGATCACGCTGCTCGCACTGCTCGCACCGTCCGGAGTGGTACGTACCGCCCCCCGTACCGCCCCCCGTACCGCCCCCCGTACCGCCCCCCGTACCGCCCCCCGTACCGCCCCACGCACCGCCCCCATACCGCGCACGCAGCACCCCTCTCTTCACACCCCTCTCTTCACACCCCTCTCTTCACACCCCTCACTTCCTTCTGCTCGGGCTGCCGTGCGGATTGCATACGGATTGCATACGGATTGCACACCAATTACATGCTCATCGTGGGCGGATCGCCTCGGGCATCAGGTACGCATCACCCCTCTCTTCCTTCTCCTCGCGCCTCTGCTCGTATTTGGTCTCTGGAGCGCAACGGCCCACTCTAGCGCCGTGTTGGGCGATGACCCAGCGCTCAAGGTGTTCGCGGGGCTGGGGCTGTCGCTCGTGGTGCTCGCTCTGATGAACACCGGGCTCGTCACAATGCCCAACGTGTCCACCTTCGACGACCTACTCGGCATACTGCTGCCGATGTTCTGGCTACTCCTCCTGACACCGACCCTCATCGTCGGCGTGGTCCATGGCGCGAGATGGAGGCGCAAATACGAGCCTGTGCGGAGCTCCGAGGTACGCGCGTCTGATTGCGTCCCTCATCAGGTCCGATCCGCCGAGGATCCTCTGATGACGTCTGATTGCGTCTGATTGCGTCCCTCATCAGGTCCGATCCGCCGAGGATCCTCTGATGACGTCTGATTGCGTCTGATTGCGTCCCTCATCAGGTCCGATCCACCAAGGCTCGGATCGCGGAGCTCAAGCGGCGCAGCAAAGAGCTCATCTCCCATTTCAAGCTCCTCGACACGTCCGGGGACGGCTACGTGAGTGTCGAGGAGCTCGCCCATGCGTGGAAGGTCCCCGAAGAAGAAGCGAAGATACACTTCAATAAGATGGACACGGACGGTGACGGCAAGATCTCGCTGGCCGAGTTCCTCGCCGCTGGTGGGCTGACGCCCGCGCTCAAGGACGAGCTCGGCCAGTTGGAGGAGGAGATGAAAAGAGCAATTGACGCCTCATGGCTCGACGCGCCCGAAAAGGCAATCGACCCCTCTTGGCTTCCGTGGATTCGCGAGCAGCGCCGTGGCGGGCGCTCCGAGGACGAGCTGCGCGAGATGCTGCTCAACACCTTGCCGCCGAGCGCCGGGCGCGAGGCGAAGGTCGAGGCGCTGCTGCGCGGGCAGCTCTTGTGAAGGTGAGCTGTGAAGGTGAGCTGTGAACCCTGGCAGCTGTGAGAGCGACCACGGACGGGGAGGGGCCTTTTGCGAGCTGTGGCCTGTGAGCTGTGCAGCTGTGTGCTGTGGCTATGCTGTGGCATCTGATGTCGTGGGGCGCACCATGGGACCGGACACGGGACACCCGCCCGCGTTTAAACAGTGCGTGATAGTACAATCATGGATCCGATATCCGATCGTATTGGGGGTGGGGTGAGTCGAACTACTGAACAGGCATATTCGTCGAATCCGGATTCGTCACGTTCGGTTCCCAAAATGCAAAATTTCGAATAATATAGGTCAGCTATGTCCCAATTTATTGACGGAGAGGGTCAGTTGAATCGACTGTTATCGACACACAAGGTACCGTCCAACCACTACCACACGAAACACTGCCACGCAGTGGTCGCGTCGCCAATTTATTGCGAATAGGTCAGCTCCCATTTTTCGCCCGAGATCGGGTTCACACCTCATGGTGGAGTTGCCGGCAGCGGAAAAGTCCCGGAAAAGGCTGCAGGAGGAAAACTGCGGGATGCCGATGCGATCCATCCTCGGCGTGGCCTTCCGCCGCCTCGCCTGTAGCGTGTCCGCACGCGCGACGCTGTTGGTTGGAGCTGCCAGCACCGTAACCACTGCAGCAACCGTTTGCGAGCCATCATATTGGCAAATGGTGCAGGCCGACGATGGATCTTGGGAGTGGAGGCAGAAGGTGCTGGCTGCCGGAGCGAGTCTGTCGTCCGCTGAGCCCATCGTGTACGACCCAGTCACTGTCCTCGACACGCCCGGCATCACTATTCGTGAGTTCATAGGCAACGTGGCGAGCAAGACTAGCAGCTGCTCCTTTGCGCTCGCTACCGTGCACCGTGCTGACACAGCAGCATTCCAAGTGCCACGCTTCGCCGAGTACGTAATCGTGAATTCTGGCACGCTCGAGCTACTCACGGTGGCCGCGGACGGTGCAGGCATCGTCAAGACAACCGTGCCGGCTGGCGAGGGCGTCTACCTTCCCGCGGGCTTGCGAGTCAAGTGGCAGTGGCCGGCGCCGTGCACATACACGGTGGTGTGTGTCCCTGCCTTCTCGCCGCTCACGCCCGGCAGTGAAGCATCCGCAACGTCCGACACCGTCGTCGATCAGAGCTCGCGCGCCGCGCTCTCCGAGCTCCATCGCGTGGCAGCGCAGGCATCGAAGGCTCCGGAGGCCCTGCCGCTGACGCTGGGCAAGGAGCAGGCTGCGGGCATCACGCCGCTCGTCGTGAAGCCGGTGGCGGTCGTGGAGGCGCCGGGCATCACGATCACGGAGCACTTTGGCAACGTGGCCTCGAGCGACCCGAACGCTTCGCTCGGCCGGGCGGTGGTCAAGGGCCCCTCTGAGGAGGCATGGCAGGCGCCCTTATTCGATGAGTACGTCGTGTGCACCTCGGGCTCCATCGAGTTCGACTACGGCGAGGGACAGAGGAAGCGCATCGTCGCCGGCCAGGGCGTCTTCCTTCCCAAGGGGCTGCGCGTCAAGTGGGTGTGGCCCGAGGCGACCACGTACTCGGTGCTCTGCCTGCCCGCGTTCACGCCTGCCCTGTGCGGGCGCGAGGCCGAGGATAATGCCACGAATGCAAAGGACAGCGCGTCGATGGCGCGCCTCGAAGCGCTGCACAAGGCGCGGAAACTGGCGTGATCGGTCTATTATTTTCTTGTGCAGGATCAGTGCAGGATGGGTCACGTGCGAGATACCGCGAATACTCCAGCGATTATAATCATGACCAGAGCCCCTCGTGACGAAACCCCGCTCCACCCGCACTCTCCTCCCAGTAACGCACAAGCCACACGCCCCAACCCTTCGCGTGTCCATGCGCGTGTCAGACACTCCGTACGGCCAGCTTCAAGGCCAGCTGCTCGCGCGCGCAGTTGGCGCGCGCCGCGCCTGCTCACTTGGTGTGCCAAGACCTTCACAGCTTACTTTCACAGATCCTTGGTGTGCACGCCCTCACTTCATGTGCATGGCCTTGCGATGATCGAGCATTCCAGCGGCGGTCTTCAGTCGCTTGCCACACTCGGTACATACGCATGGGTCGTTGCTGCTGCGACCACTCGGTGGTGCCATCTGGTTTGCGCGGCTGGCCGTGGTTGGGTGAGGGTAGGAGGCTGGGTAGGCGTAGGGGGCTGGGTAGGCGTAGGGGGCTGGGCGAGGGTATCCCACCCTTACATCGTACGCGGGAGGGCGCACTGCATCGGCTGAGGCCATGGCGGGGCGAGGCGAGGCCCTCGCCGCCGCCCTCTCCGCCGCCGCCCTCGCCTCTGCCAGGCGAACATGCTCCTAGACTAGACACTAGACATGACACTAGACACTAGACACTAGAGGCGAACATGCTCCGCGGCTACACGGTCTTCGCGCAGCCGCCGCGCGGCCGCCTCGGCAGGCGCCTCGAACGCGTTGGTGTCTGGGCGCGCGGGCAAGGGCGCGCCGGCCGCGCACGCCGCCGCAGCCGCTTCGTGCCACTCCTGCTCGGCGAGCACGCGCAGCCGGTGCAGCTCGGCTTGCCTCTCCGCCGCCGCCCTCTCCGCCGCCCTCTGCCTCTCCGCCGCCGCCCTCTCCGCCGCCGCCCTCTCCGCCGCCCTCTGCCTCTCCGCCGCCGCCCTCTCCGCCGCCCTCTGCCTCTCCGCCGCCGCCCTCTCCGCTGCCCTTTCCGCCGCCCTCACCGCCTCTCTGCCTCTCTGCCTCTGCCTCTCTGCCTCCGCCCGCTGCTCCGCCACCGCCTTCTCCTTTGCCGCCTCCTCGGCCGCCCGTCGCTGCTGCTTCACACGCTCGCACTCCTCTCTCGCTCGCCTCGCCGCCTCCTCCTTCTCCGCGCGCTTTGCGAGCGACGCCGCCTCCGCCTGTGCCTTGGCGGCCTGCGCCTCGGGCGCCGCCCTCGCCGCGTCGCACGCCGCCTGAGCCGCCGCTGCGTGGGCCGCCGCCTGGACCGCGGCGGCGCGCGCCTCGGCGGCGCGAGCGGCCTCGACGGAAGCCCGCAGCTCTGCTCGGCCTTCTGCCGTCTTCGGCCTCTTGGCGCTCTCGTCCTTCACGTAGCGCAGCACTTTCAACTTGAGAGGTAAGCTCGGGTTCTTGGGGAGCAGGCTCGCGAACGAAGCCATCCCAGTGTCCTTGCCGTTCATCTCGACGACGATATCGCCCACGACGACGCCTGCCGCGGCTGCCGCGCCACCTGCAGTCACCGCCGTCACGTGATTGTTGTCGAGGGCAAAGCCGAGGGGTCCGCCTTCCTTGCGCGTGAGAGTGAGCGACACGTTAATCTTCTTCACGCCCTTCCGGGGCGCGCTGTCGTCCTCGGCATGGCCCTCATCATCGTCAGGGTCGGTCACGCCCGCCGATGCCGACACCGATGCTGATGCTGACGCCGATGCCGATGGCGCGCCTGCAGACGCCGACGCCGCTGCCGACGACTCGTGAACCACCGCATCGGGTGCCGCCGCTGCCGCTTGATCCGCCACGGCCTTCTCTGCGCGCGCCTCGGCACACCGCGCTGCGACCTCCGCCTTCTCGGCCGCCTTGGCCGCCGTGTAAGCCTCGAGGAAAGGCGCCGGCAGCCTGCTCCCCCGGACCCGGCACTTGTGCGTCTCGACGACACGATTGACGAGGTCCTGCTTGGCGCCAGTCTTGTGGAGGCCAAGCTCTTCGCAGCGCATTTTGAGCTTCTCGACCGTCAGCTGCCGCAGCGCTGCTTCCGAGTCGCCTGCCTTCTTGATCGTGTAATAGCCGTGGGCGTGAGGACCCTCGAGGATCGCCTCAACGTCAAGAAGTAGCAGCTCGGCCTCGTCCTCCTCGTCGTCATCTTCGGCATCGTCGTCACAGACGACGGCCGCCTTGCGTGCGTTTTATCGCCTGCGGATTCGGCGCCGATTTCGCGCACTGCTTGCAAATGCGCACGGCAGCGCGACTTGTTTGCCTGCTCGATCGTAAAGTCCTTCTTGGTCTTGAAAGTGCTGCAGCGCGAGCACTTGCGCGTGCCAGTCACATAGTGCCCGTCGAAGGGGTCGCGATGGGCGGGATATTTGCTCATATAATGGTCGAACTCCGCCTCCGCAGCGCCCGGCCCATAGTCATTCCACCAACCCATGGTGCCTTTTTGACCTGCAGGGACGCGAAGCGCGCGAAATCGCCCTGAAGTTGCCGGCGTGTGTGTGAACGTTACATTTGCAGTCAAAGCGCCGGTTGCCGCGTCTTGTTTTCACGCTCCTGCAGTCCTGCTGGTCACTGCACACTGTCAGGCGCTTCCGTGTATCTCTCACAAATCCGTCACATGATCTCTGAGACCTCACACTAAAAACCCGAGAGGCGCCGCTTCATCAGGTACTTTTCGACCGGGAGCACTTCCCAATAGAAGCCGCGCGTCTCGACGATGGTCGCTCCCGTGCCGGGCACGTCCGAGCGCACGATCGTGTACCCGAGCCGCTTGTAAAAGTTGATCGCGTCCAGATTGCAGCAGGCGGCCTCGAGGCACATCTCGCGGTAGCCCCACTCAAAGCGAGCGCGGTGCTCGGCCTCACGCATCAACTGCCTGTGGCGGAGAGGGGGGGGGGGGCGTGGTGAGCATATGCATGCGCGCTGCTCGTCCTGCGAGATACGTGCGAGATTGGCGTGCGTCGATCCGTATGGGGGTTGGCCGCTCCGCAGCCCATCAGAGGCGGCGACGAGAAACGGCGGCACGGAGCTCAACTCAGGACAGCAGCGCGCGTGGGGTGCGCGGAGCAGCGCGGAGTAGTGCGTACCGTGCGATCCCTTGGCGTCGGCTCTCGGGACTCACGGCCAGCGACGCCACGTACGGCAGCCAGCTGTAGCGCTTGCGCCCGTTCTCGGGCATCTCGTCGATCGTCAGCTCGAAGCGCTGCTCAAGCCTGTCGAAGAGGTGGACGGCGAGATCGACGCAGCCACGGAGGGCTCCGGTGCTCGGGTCGACGGCGACGAGTAGCCGGGCTTCGCGACCGTCCTCGATGCCGATGCGGCGCGCGAGCTGCGCGAAGACCTTCGCATAGATGGCCGAGCGCTGAGCAAAGATGACCGGGCCGTCGCCAAAGGTGTGCGTGCCGAAAAAGGCGTCGGTGCACAGGTTGGCGAGCGCGGGCAGATCCGTCGCCGATGCGCCGCGGATGGTGACGTTTGAGTCGGTGCGGGTGCGGGCAAACGGCGACGAGAACGAGGCCAGAAGTGCTCGAGGCGGTGGCGAGCGCCGAAGGACACTGACGTGTGCAGAGGCGGACATTGCCGACATCGCTGCTGCTGCGGGTGGCACGCGTGGTGACGTCCAGCACGATGATTCAGCGGCGAGCACGAGGATTAGAAGTGTTCGCCGCATCCCGGTCTGGAGACGTCCACCACGCCGATCTAGGAATGAGCTCGACAACTCGCGTGGAATTGCGACGCAACGGCGTCACTTCGTGAGTACTGAATGGCGTCAATCGTCTTCGTGTACTGAAAGACGTTTCAAAACTTGTCCGCATTGGTCATTCTCGCACTCTTTTCCTTGCGCCTCAATGTAAGGGGGTAGGTCAGAGGGAGGCCCCGGCCCATGCTCGGGTCCGTCGGACTTTTGGCGACGCGCTCGGGGGGCGATGGGCAAGCGCACGCGGCCTCCCGAAACCCAGGGCGGGTCACCCAAGACCCCTGGTAAGGCGCCGCGGCCAACTTTGACAAGATCGAGCGCAACCGCGCCTGGGCAGCAGCGGACAAGGACGTGACACAGTTTGTCAAGAAAGTCTTCAATAAGGTCCTCAGGGACCTCAAGAAGGAAGGGGCAGCGCCGCCGACGGCGAGCACTGAAACGGCGGATGCCTCTTCCATGTGTTCGGGCCACCCGCGTGGCGTTGCTCGCGCCTCTT
>Ga0180440_102450_pt1 | contig 9595 bp, 6 predicted proteins | sample ChrtobMetaP5_4mM_FD_119745 | JGI IMG/M metagenome (GOLD analysis project Ga0180440, IMG submission 119745) | Chrysochromulina tobin associated microbial communities from unialgal haptophyte culture, Washington, USA - P5_4mM MetaG | ecosystem: Host-associated > Algae > Haptophytes > Unclassified ... | reverse complement strand
GCCTCCGTTGTACGGGTTGTCGCCGCACCCGGACTGGCAGTTGATGCCTGAGTCGGCGCCCTGGGCGCCGTTGGCACGAATCGAAGCCGAAGGCGCCATCGTCAGCGAGCCGCTCACGTCGATCCGAATAGTGCCTCCGCCTGCGCCGCCGTCGCGAAAGTGGCCGTTGTTATACCTTGCGCGCCCGCCGCCACTGCCGGCGCTGACCGGCTGCTCGATCACGCCGTACGCGACGCCCCCGGCGTTTCCGCCGTGGCCGGTGCCACCGGTGCCGCCATGCCCGCCGCCGCTGCCGCCGCCAGTCCCATCCGACGGCTCGGCGCCGGCCCCAGTGCCATTGAGCTGTGCGAAGCCGCGCGCCGAGGCATCGAGCCTGCTGCTGCCCTGCATGTTGAGGCTGACCGCGACGACGGTAATCGAAGGTGCCTCGATCGACGTATTGATCACGACGGCTCCGGCATATCTGATCTCGTACGATCCAGAGGTTGTATTTCTTGGTACGCTGAATGTACAAGTTCCGGCGAAGTCGATGCTGTCGCACGATAGGCCCACCTGACCAGGTGGAGGAGACGGTGGCGGCGAGGAGGGCGGCGGTGGTGACGGAGGCGTTGAGGGCGGCGATGGTGGCGGGCTCGGAGGTGGCGGCAAGGGAGGCGGGGAGGGAGGGGGTGGCCATGGCGGAGGAAGCGACGGTGGCGGCGGCGGCGACGGCGGTGGGGGCGGCGTCGAGGGCGGCGGGGGTGACGACGGTGGTGATGGAGGAAGGGATGGTGGCGTCGATGGTGGAGGCGGTGAGGGCGGAGGGGAGGGCGGCGGTGAAGGTGGCGATGGCGGAGGCGGCGAAGGCGGCGGCGAGGGCGGTGGTGAAGGAGGCGATGGCGGAGGCGGTGAAGGCGGCGGTGAGGGCGGCGGCGAGGGCGGCGGCGGCGAGGGCGAGGGCGGCGGCGGCGAGGGCGAAGGTGGCAGCGAGGGCGGCGAGGGCGGCGGAGGAGGAGAAGAAATGATGCGCACCTCGTGAAGGTTGAGTATGCGATTTGTCCCGGGCAGCACGATAGTCACATAGGTTCCACTGAGATCCCTCTGGCAGTCGAACGTAAACGGACCGGCCGTGGCTGGGACTATCTGATTACCCACGACGCATGCTTGCGACGTAGCTGAGTTGTAGTCTCCTGGCGATGCACCGACCCATATTTGGAAGGGCGAAAGGCGATCCCCACAGCAGTCACCGCGATTCATGATCCACACGAGCCGCACAGCTTGTTGGCCGGAGATCTGAATGGACAACCACGGATTGGCCTGTGTCTCGGTGTGGCACAAATCAGCTTGTATGGGTGAGATCTGGCCATTTATGCAGGACGAGGCAGGATAGGCGCCGCCACAACAGGTGGAGCTCATGCTGGCACTCAGACTTGGGATCGAGGGCGGCGAGGGCGGCGGCGGAGGAGAGGGTGGCGGCGGCGGCGAGGGTGGCACCCGGCACACGGCGCCAAAAGCTCGATATGGCGACAACGGTGACGAGTTCAACGACGAACAAGCCCCATCGTTCCAACTGTGCCCTGTCTCTGACCACATGGTGCCACAATCCTCCTCCACGCCTTGATAGTTGTTTGGCTCACCAGGGGCCCAGTTCGAGTAGTCCCACGGAGTGCCGTCGGACCACCTCCAGGTGCCCTCGCTTGCCAGGTCATTTGCACCGATCCACGCTCCGTAGGAGGATTGGACGAGGGCTCGCACAGCGGCGTTCTCCGCGGCGCTGTGGATACTTGCGAGATCGCCGCCGAGAGACTGGCATGCTGCTCGCCCAGCCGCCCAGTCGCCGAGGGATGGTAGGAAAGTAAATTGTCCCTCTGTGCCGCTCAGCTGGAGGAGGAGCAGAACAAATGTGAGCAACAAATGGCGGGGTGAACCGACTCGGATCGCGCTCAGCCGCTTGCGCGCGAGGAGCCAGACTCTCCATTGAGCATGTCCCGGCTGCGACCTTCCTCGCGGACTCCCACGTGCTCCTCGCGTCCCGTCTCGCATCGTGCACGATCGCAGTGCTCTAAACAGCCCCACCAACCGTACGACGAGCCCAGCCATCGCAAAGAAGACCGTCGAGAGCAGGCAGGCGAATTCACCCATCTCGCCTTCGAGAGCGGTGGCCTTCCATCCATTGGCTGCAGAGTTGGCATGCGCGTGAGGGGTGGCGCCTTGCGGTGGCAGCAGCGAGCTCGGCGGGGGCGACGAGGGTTGCGTCAGCGGCGGCGGTGGCGAAGGCTGCGGTGGCGAGGGTGCGGACGGTGGCGCCAGCGGCGGAGGGGCCGTTGGCTTTGGCGAGGGCGGCGAGGGCGAGTCGGCCGAGATGCTGCCAGGAGTGGGCGGCATCCTTGGAGGCGACGGAGGCGGTAGAGCCACAGGCGGCGGCGGCGATTGCACGGCGTGCGATCCGCATTCCACGCAGTCGGCGCTGTAGGCGCACATCGTCATCTCGGAGCTGGAGCCGCCGTCGTCGCAATCGGCGCAGAAGCACGTCTCCAAGCAGATGCCCTTGCGGGGGGGTGAACTGGTTGTCGGCAGCGGTTGGCGCATGCCGCAGTCGGCGCAGTCGGTGCCGTACTGGCCATCCGGATACTCGGTGCCCGGGCCGCCGTCGTCGCAGCAGCCATCCGAGGCATAAGCTGGCATTCCGATGCGAGTGACAGTGTTGATGCAAAGGGCAGAGGGAGCCGCGGGTGCTGACGCAGGGGGGCGCGGTGGGCTGGAGACCAGTGGCTGCGGGGGCGAGCGCGGCATGCGCGGGGCGCAGTCCACGCAGTCGGCGCCGTACGCGCACATCGGCAACTCGGAACCGGGGCTGTCGCAATAGATGTTCGAGGCGTCCACGCTCGTGTTCCTACAGAGTGTAGGGGGAGGCGAGGTGCCGCTGAGGAAGAGCTGATGACGCGCCCGCAGCACGCTTGCCCCGTCAAAGGGTGTAGAGGTTACGCTCTCGGCGGCGACGACGAGCAGGAAGGTGCCCAACATCATCGAAAAAGGGGCGACAACGTGCTCCTAGGCTGCCGCCTCGCTCGAAATACGCCTCACCCCCGGGGTGAGGCGCGGCCTGAATTCCGCAAGTTTGACTTGTAATGTCAAAAGTAATTTGAGTAACCATTGGCCCCTCGACCACAGATGTGTATGGCCCTGTGTAAACCTCTAAACTTACATGTAAGGTGTGAACCGTTCCTGTTCACAAAGATCGATGGCTGTCGAACACGACGATGATCTCGAGCTGACGCCAGCGCAGGACGGCGAGGAGCTTCAGGAGGGGACTGAAATGCTGCCCTTTGGCGACTACGATCGGCGGCGTAGGTTGGCGCGGGCTTTTTGCGTTGGCGTGGCGTTCACGGCACTCGCCGTGGGGCTCACAGTACTGGAAGCGGAGCAGCCGCTCCCAGCGCCGGCTATTTCTTTCACGGACCTTGGCGCACCTCTCAGTTCGCCTGCTCTTCTCTCTGGGACACCGCCACCGCCGCCCTCGCCGCCGCTCCGTTCTGGCCAGCCGCCGGAGCTGTCGCTGATGTCGCAAGTCCGCCTCGCGCCGTCGCTTGCCCAGACGACACTCCCGCCTGCGTCCGCAGGCGCATCCGTGGCGGCCGCCTCTCTCACGAACCGCGCGCGCATGGCGACGCTCGTAGCCCGGCAGTCCGGCTCGGCCGGCTGCCGTCCGCCCGAGACCATATTGAGATCGGCGACCGGCCTTGGCTGGCCGTCCGGCAGCGAGCAACTCTCTCCGCCGCCGGGTGGCGACGGGGCTTCGTGGCTCTCCTGGTTCGAGGCGATGCTGCAGTGGCGAGCCGACTGCCGCGCATCCATCCGATACAACGGCTCGCTCTTCGAGTACGCGGGGCTGCGGTGGGTCCAGACGAGCTTCATGCAGCCTCAGGCGCACGTCTTCGATCGCTTCTTGTACAACGACACGACGCACACTTACACCATCGACCGCTTCCTCGCGGACCTGCAGAGCCGGTACGGCGGCATCGACAGCGTGCTCCTATGGCCCACGTATCCCAACATCGGCATGGACGACCGCAACCAGTTCGACATGATCGCCTCGCTCCCGGGTGGCCTCGCGAAGCTTCGCCAGCTGATCGATCAGCTGCACGAGCGCGGCGTGCGAGTGCTCTGGCCACTCAAGCCCTGGGACCTCGGCACTCGCCGGTCGCCAGACGCGAGCCGCCAGACGGACTCGGGACACACGACGCAAATGGCGGCGCTCCTCGACGCCACTGGCGCCGACGGCATCAACGGCGATACCTTCAATTGGGTCTCAGAAGACTACTTCACGCAGTCGGTGGCGCGTGGACGCCCCATTGCGATCGAGCCCGAGGGGGGCGGCAACGCCTTCGGGCAGAAGGCGGAGCTCAAGGGCGTCCACGACGGCTACGTGGCCTCGGACAGGGCGCTGCACGACTGGCTCAACTACCAGACGATGAGCTGGGGCTACTGGAGCTATCCGCCAATGCCCATGGTCGATCGTTGGAAATGGTTCGATACTCGGCATATGACGCACGTGTGCGACCGCTGGCGGCGGCACCGCAATGTGAACCTGCAGGCCGCATGGATCAATGGAGTTGGGTATGAGACCTGGGAGAATGTGTGGGGGCTCTGGAACGGCATCTCTCAACGCGACGGTGAGGCCATCCGCCGCTTGCGGACGGTGATGACCTTCCTCGGCGGAGGGGCCGACGGTAGCAGCTATCTCGCCTCCCCGCAGTTTGTGCCGTTCGTGCCCGCCGCGATGCGTCCCACGGAGGTGCCCGCCTCCTACTTCCCGCACCCAGACCCAACGCTCGCCGCACGCGGCGACGGCTTCTACAGCCTCATCAACCTCGGGGCAGAGGCAGCGGGCGACGTGCTCGCCGTCCCCTTCGCACCTCCCGAGGGGTCGCAAGCCATGAACATGGATGAAGACATGGTCATGGTGAACGCGCCGCGCGCCACCGCCACGCGCTTTTTCGACCTCTTCGGCGGGACCGAGCTCGTGCCCTCGTCGATACATCCGGTGCCGGCGGAGGTGGAAGGGGAAGGGGAAGGGGGAGGACCGACCGACTTGCGCGTGGCCGTCCTCCAGCTGCGCATTGAGAGAGGTGGCTTCGGGGGCGTGCTGGTCACCTCCAATGTGAGCGAGGGCCTCGTGAGGCTCCTGGACACGATGCGACGGCTCAGCGTCACCGACCTGAGCGCTCTCGATGACGGGTGGAAGCCGCTGCAGCAGAGGATAGTGCCCGTAGCGCGCACGTCGGCACAGCCAACCACGAGCCGGCACAGCCAGCCAGCGAGCCACAGCCAGCCAGTTATCCAGCCAGCCACGTCGGCACTGCCAGCCGCGAGCGCTCCTCCCGAGGGCATGGTGTACATCCCACCGTACCCGTCGTACCACTTCCAGAGCCGCGGCCTCATCATCGAGGGCGACCAGATCGAGGACGGTGTGGACGTGCAATTCCCATGGGAGGCGCACCCGCAGCGCCAGCACGACGCCGTACTGAGCGTCGCGGGCTTCCATATCGACCGTTACCCAGTCACATGTGCCCAGTTCGCCACCTTCCTCATAGAGCACCGGTACATACCCCGCGACGCGACTCGCTTCCTTCTGAACTGGGCGCGGAGCCCCTCGCCCGGGCTGCGAGAAGACCTGTACACGATGCCCGCGGGCTACGAGAAGAAGCCGGCCACCTACGTGTCACTCGCCGATGCGCGGGCCTACTGTGCCGCGTACGGCAAGCGGCTGCCGCGTGCATGGGAATGGTCGCTCGCCGGTGGGCACGGCGTCGACGGGCGCGCGTACCCATGGGGATCACAAGCTGGCACAGAGGGAGAGCACTTCCCCGTCGAGCATCGCGGCTTTGCGATGCCGGGCCCGGACGACGTCGACGCGCACCCAGCCGGTAGGTCGCCGCATGGCGTCTTCGATCTCATCGGCAACGTGTGGCAGATGACAGACGTCTTCGAGGACGAGCACACACGGGCCGTGCTCACACGAGGCGGGTGCAACTACGTGCCGCAGGCCGAAAACGGCTTCTCGAGCACCTGGTACTTTCCACAGGCCAAGAGCCTGAACGAGCACAACAAGTACTACATTATGGATGACGCATACGAGCGCTCGGGGACCTTAGGCTTCCGCTGCGTGCAGGACGCTGCCGCCGAGGATGGCTCTACGCCTCTCACGTGCTGGGAGAAGCCCAACGGGGGGCGCAAGTGCGTGTGAGCGAATCGAAAACAGCGTTCCATCCACCATGTGTTCATCGAGTACACGCACATGTGGGGGCTCACTCACACATGACTCCACACAGTACCGGGTCCCGGCTCCTTTCGGTGTTGAACACCCGGCAGTTCACGTTCACAGCACCTTGAAGCGGCTGCCGGCTCCTTCATCAGATCTCGCACACACGAGAGCGGACGCCTCGTGCGAGCGCGTCGATGTCTGCTCTCGGCTTCGTCTTTGCCCTGACCACTCTGAGTTCAGTGGCTGCGCGTTCAGCCATCAATGCCCGAGGGTCGATCCATTTGCTGCGTGGCGGAGCCTTGGACGTGGACTTGGAGGAGGAGGTCGATTCTTCGGACGTGAAGTCTGAAGAGGAAACGCCACGTGGATCCATGCCGGCGTCCATGCCAGCTTCAATGTCAGCAGATGAGCCGCTCAAGGCGGTGGCGCTGTCGCGCGATGAGATTGTGGCAAAGCTCAATCACATTCCGACCTTTGCGATCGTGAACGACGATGGCCAGATGGTCGGGCTGCAGGACAAGGACTCAGGTGTCTTCGCATGCTGCTGGTTCACGGACCCAGACGAGGCCAAGGCATTGCACGAGGCGACGCGCGCGGCCAACCCCGACAAGAAGCTCAAGCTCGTGGTGGCTGGCATGGGTGGCGCCTTTGCAAGCTGCAACGGATTCTCGGACAATCAAAAGGAGACAGAAGACCTAAAGACCACCGATGACGATAAGGTGGAGCTGCGGCTTCAGGGAACCCACGGGCTTGTGGGAAACCTGAAGCCCAAGCTGCTCACCCTGCTTGAAAAGCAGGGCATCGACCCGGGCTGCTGGACGCTGCCGGTCTTCATGTGCGAGGAGTTGCAGTCGCGGGCCATCTGCCCCGTCTTCCTGCACCCAGCTGATCTCGCCGCAACGTGGGCCAAAGCCGGGCGCGACCCCGCCAAGCTGCCCGAAAACCTCACCGTGATGGACCTTCGCATGCTCGTGGCCGCCATGCAAACGGACGCGAATGCGTGGTCACTCATCCAGTTTGTGGGCTCGGCCAAAGCCGCTGAGCTCGCCATGGAGATTGGCAAGCAGGCGCAACCCAGTGGCGCGTAAACTGCCGGCATCCAGTGGCGACTTCGAATCCTCGGTCGAGTGCATGCAAATGGCATGTGTGTGCTACGTGCTGCCTGGTGGCTGCCTTTACGTAGACTGCACGCCAGGTGGCGAATCGTATCCTGAGAGGTCACATCACACATGGAATGGTACTGCTGTAGGAAGGCTGTGTTGTCTGTACGACGGGGTATGATTTGAACGGAGCGGTCACGAGCATACTACGAGCAGATAGGTGAGAAGGCTCTGGCATGCGGACGCGTGCATGGTGGAATGTCGAGGCATGGAAAAATGGGTACATAACATTCATCACTGCACTTGACCCATTGCAAAGCCATGCAATAAGCCAAAGGACGTTCTCACGATTTTCGGACTTGACATGCTTCCCCTTGGAAGGCTTTCGTGCAGGGCCCCCCAAATATTCATTTTTCGAGGGGCCGCGCTAAGCGCGCGCGCGTGGACGCTTATCGTTTCACAAAAAAGAGTCATCGCGTTCACAGAGGAGTATGACTCTCGCTTGCGGCGGCGGCCCGAACGCGCACTCACGCGCGCACGCGGCGGAGGTTGAAGGGAGTGGCGCTTGTAAATAAAGGCGCTCTGATCCTCTCGTGTCCGCGACACTCTACTTCTACTTCTCTTCGCTGGTTGAGGCATGAATGTGCTACGTGCATCGATATCATTTTCTCTCGCCATCATCGATTTTGCCAACAGCCATACCAAGCAAATCTCTGTCATAAAGGAGGGCTCTGCACAACGCATCCACGTATGTGGTCGCCAGTGTGAACGTGGGACACTCGTTGCTGTTCGTGCCATCGATGCTCACTCAGATCCAAAACAGTGCAGCTTCACAGTCAACTTTCTTACAAAGGGCGCACGAACTGCAGTAGGTTTCATGAGCAAAGGGATATCGCGTGAGTACATGCAAGTGGAGCCCATTGGCGAGGAGTTCGTCTCATTTGGAGGCGCTGGCTTCCTACACCCAATGGAGACTCGGGCTCGGGTAGGCTACCGCGAGGGCGATCGGGTGTCGTGCGCCGTGGACTTCCAGGCACAAAAGGTGCGCTTCTGCGTCAATGGCGCCCTGGTTGGCGAGGCACCCTGGACGAGCCCGGAGGCTTTCGCTGCCATCTCTATCGACCGATCTGATTCGCAAGTCGACTCGGATCTATTAGTGACATTGGGTTGCCATGAGGATGCCGATTCACGGACATGATTGGCATGATGATTGGGCAGATTCGCAAATTGTGCATGCGTGCATCTCGATGTATCATCTGATCTTGCAGTTCCTTATGAAAAGACAAGTTACAGCTGATCACTTTTTATTCGCAGAACTTTCGCATTATATTCGTCCCAGTTCTCGTCCATGCTGCGACCTCCTCCCCATCGAAGTCGAACCTTGAGTCGAACCCGCACGTCGCCCACCGTATCTAGTTCGTACGCTCGCCGTCCTTTGCTCCCAAGCCCGCCGCCGTCAGTTCCCACGCCCACTGACCGCAGCTCCCGCAGCGCGATGCCTCCAGTTCTTCTCAGGAGACGTTGAAGTATTCGCAGTCGGTTGGCCCATATTCCTTCATACAATCGAGGGTGACTGAGCGCACCTCAGATCCCACAGCGTCGAACGCGGACGTCGTAGCATCGCGCTTTCTCAAAACGACGTGGCAAGAGTAGAACCACAAGAGGGTGGGGTTAAAGCTCGCCCGGCAGCCTGGGCACTTTGGATCCATGGCGTACGGGTTGCCAGCCACCTTTCCGAGGCAGACGCTCACGTTCTGATCGGGCTGCTTCTGGCTGTCGCAGTTCGCGTTGCCACAAACGCCGCCGAAATTGGCACCAACGCCCGTCGTCCAGTACTTCTTCGCGGCGCCCGTGGCAGCCACTGTTGGCTCTGCGAAAATGCCCATGTCCTCGTTGTTTGGTTGATCTGAGCAGAAAAAGTGAGCTTGCTCGGGAGTGCGCGGTTTTGTCGCGCTCGGGAAACTCTATTCATTCAGTTTTGTCAAAGTTTGTCTTCATGTAATAGTTCCCCTGCTCTCATGGCTTCCTCATCGGGAACATTTTGACTTCGACGCCACGGCAACGCGTATCTCCCCTCTATCTACATGTAGCGCCTTCTCCCGTTTCGAGCTTTCGAGGCTCCCCTCGCGGGCGAAGGGTCTTTTGCGCATCGTCGATGACGGTGTGTGAAGTACACCGTCATCGACGCGATTTGTCGATGACGGTGTTCTTCACACACCGTCATCGACACGATTTCTCGATGACGGTCTTC
>Ga0180440_102417_pt1 | contig 9684 bp, 8 predicted proteins | sample ChrtobMetaP5_4mM_FD_119745 | JGI IMG/M metagenome (GOLD analysis project Ga0180440, IMG submission 119745) | Chrysochromulina tobin associated microbial communities from unialgal haptophyte culture, Washington, USA - P5_4mM MetaG | ecosystem: Host-associated > Algae > Haptophytes > Unclassified ... | reverse complement strand
TCTTTTTTCTTGTTCGGTAATAATTCAACTTCCCCGCATTGTGTCTAAAGTAAGAGCTCCTCACGACCGAAACGAGAAACGACAAACGGGGGTGGGGAAGCCGGCGGTAGCACTCTAAACATTCAGGGTCTAAACACCGATGAGCTTCCGTGTTGATTCCCCCAGTTTGTTTCGTCGGTCCACTGTTACATCAGAAACTAGAGGGGTGTAACTAAAAGACACGTGTTCGGAATCGCCCCGCACGCCGTCCCCAGACGCAAACGCCGATAAGGCCAAGGAATCATCCCTCTGGATGCGGGTCAGCTTCCGGGTCAGCATATCTGCTCTCATCGCCTTTTGCAGTAGTGTGGCATCCGCCGTCTGCCAGGACGAGAGCCCCGACTGCATCAACTGGGCAGCGGCAGGAGAGTGCGACCGCAACATGGCCTACAGTGAGTAGCGTACCCGTGCGAAGATTTCCCGGCCACTCAGCCAGCAGTTGCCCTGACCGTGCCGCGGCCGACTCTCTTGTAACTATTCAGTGCATGTGTCTTGCAAGAAATCTTGCGGCAAGTGCTCGTCTTCCGCAAAGGGAGAGAAGCCAGCCGGCGGCCAGAGGACAGCCGGTGAGAGCAGCGCCGCTGCGCCAAAGGCGGAGGACATCCTTGGCGATGGTGCATACTCGCTACACGCCGGGCGTTTCGGAGGCGGGGGCGAGCCGCTGCACCAGGGTAGGTTCACGCTGCAGGCGGCGAAGCAGTGGTGCGATGAGCGACGAGCGCAATGCGCGGGCTTTGAGGTGTGGGTCAGCAAGCCGACGCCGATGCCGGCGGGCGAGCACATGATGGTGTTCCTCCGGGTGGCCTCGACGGTCGTGGACGACCTGCACTGGGTGAGCTTCGTGCGGCTCGGCGACTCGGGCTCCAGCGCGGGCACGGGTCAGTGCGATGGCGGTGACTGCGCCACGTCGACGCAGAAGTGGCACGCGAGCGAGACAGCGCGCTACTACCTACGCGTAGCGGAGCTCGCCGCCGCTAAGGGGCCCGCGAGCTCGCAGGAGGTCATCGACCAGGTGCGCGCGGCGCTGCTCAGCGGCGCGAGCCGCGAGGCGTGCTATATGCTCCGCGCGAAGGCGTACCTGCAGCAGGAGAATCTGGACAAGTGCAAGGGCGATCTCGGGGCTATCTTGCGTCACGAGCCTGAGCACCCCGCGGCCAAGGCGCTGCACCGGCAGGTCAAAAAGTACCAGCGCGCGATCGACGAGGCCAAGACGCTCGAGGCCGGGCGCCAGTACCAGCCAGCCGTCGACAAGCTGCGCGCCGCGCTCGAGACCTTCAGCCCGCCGATTGAGAGCAGCACCCTCAAGCAGGGCCTGTGCCGCTGCCAGCTCAAGCTCAAGCAGGGTGCTGAAGCGGCGAGCTGGTGCGAGAAGGCGCACCGCGCTGAGCCCGACGACCTTGCCGTGCTGTTCACCTTGGCTGACGCCAAGGCTCTCAATGGCGAGGAGCATGCGGCGCTGCAACTGCTGAAGACGGCGCAGCACCGCTTCCGGAACAACATGGAGCTCCATCAAAAGGTGCAACAGCTCGAGAATCGCATCAAGCAGCAGTCCAAGGTGAACTACTACAAGGTGCTCGGCCTCACGCGCTCGGCCTCGCAAAAAGAGGTCAAGCGTGCCTACCACAAGCTCGCGATGAAGTACCATCCCGACAAGGTGGCGGCCGACGAGAAGGCGACGGCCGAGGCCACGTTTAAAAAGGTTGCTCGTGCCTACGAGGTGCTCGGTGATGAGGAGATGCGCCGAAGGTACGACAACGGCGAGGACGTCGACGATGCAAACGCGATGAACCAGCGGCAGCAGCAGCAACAGAACCCCTTCGGCGGCTTCCCTGGCGGTGGCGCGCGACATCACTTCCGCCAAGGCGGCTTTTGGTGAGTCGGACCGCGCGTGGCGTGAAGTGGGCGGACGCGCAGTAGGAGCCGCCAAGAGTGCCCACCTCAGCGCCCCCCCCCCTCCCCCCCTGTGGGCGGGGGCACCAAGAGTCCCCACCCTAGTGTGGGGCCGCACGTGGCTAGCACGCGGCGACGTACTCGAGGGACGCACACGAAACAGCACAGGCGCGGCTCATCCGCTCATCTTCGATCCGTCGCAATCCTCGTGGCGCACGCCGCACGGCACGATACAGAAGTTTCGCGGTTTGGGGCTTCCAAATCGCTCCTCTGCGTCAGGGCTCGCCAGCCGCTCTTATGTTCGCCCGTCGCGCGCGCGCGCGCGCCGGCCGCGCGCTCGGTGTCTCGCTCCGCGGCGGTGTGCCTCAGCCCTGCTCTCTTATGCTCTCTGCCAGTGGCGAAAGCCGGCGCGACGCCCCATAGGCGTGGCCCCTCGTGAAGCAGCCCCGAGCCCGTGTGCTCCGGAGGGGTCCCGTGCAGCCCGCCGGGTCGCCGGCGCGCCGCCGGAGCCGGCGGTCCCCGCGCCGCGCCGCGCGGCGCGCCCGACCGGCGATCAATTTGAATTCTCAACTTATGACTAAACAGGTAAAAACGGCGCAGCTACAATCTGGCTGTCACGATGCATGCATGTCGAAATTTCCCACACGGAAGGCAAGTGCCAGCGGCCAAGCACTTTGAACCCTCGCCTCACGGCGGCGTCGGCGGCGTGTATACCCGCTCTACCCACTGCCCACAGGGCTCCATCGACATCAGCGCGCGTGCGTGCCAGCACTCCTGAAGACTCACAGGCCGTCGAGCAGATCGTCCACTGCGCACCACAAAGCCACGCGCGCGTGAGCGTGTCTTGGCAGGGCGTTGCGCAATGGGGGACACAAGGTCGATCAGAGCAAACGCACTGTCGTCATCGTCGTCATCAAAGCCGCCGCGGCGCGTGTACGTCATCTTGGGCTGGTTATCAGCCCCGCTCATCCCCTCGAGCATTTGCTTGAATTGCCCGTCGGTAATCTGCTCCTTGACCTGACCCTTTTGCGCCATCATCAGCACCATCTCCTCCAGCTGCCGAGCCTGATGCACAGCCACGAAAAAAGAAAAAGAAGAAAAAGAAGACATGAGCTAAGGGTGCCACGAGTGTGTGCACTGGGACGAGGAATTTGAAGCGGGCGGGCACCTTTTCCGGCTTCGCGACCGCAAGCGTGCCGAGGCGCGTGAGCGCCTCCGGTGACAAGATCTTCTTGAGCAGCTCCTGACGCATCTCCTCTTGCTGCTGCGCCTTTTGCTGTTGCTCTGCGGCCTGCTGCTGCGTCGGCAGCCCTCCATACGGATTCATTTGCTGCGCATGGGTGCAAGCGGCGGGGCCACTCGTGAGCGAGATGGTGATGCACGTATACTCGCTGCAAGTACCTCCATCATGATTTCGAAGGCCGTTGAGGAAGACAGCAGATCTTGAATTCACACCACGCCCAGCCGACAAGAGTTGGTACATGTACACGTTCTGAATATGTGTCGAGGCGTGTAGTGTGATGAGGCGCGCTGTTCGACTCGCGCCACTGTTTTACGACTTGATGAAACCTTGGTGTGAATGTTACCTTGACGTCGCGCGGCAAACTCTCCCTCGCGCGTGCGCGTACGTGCGTCAAGGTGCGCGCGAACGCGAGCGGCGTGCCTTCTCGCCAAGCGGATCCGCGCCCACCCACGAGGGCCGAACACTCCTCGCATCCCTGGTTGACCGTCGTCCCTCCGTATCCGGCGCACTCAGCATGGATACTGCGGACGTGTTCGAGCGCCTGAAGGCGAAGCAAATGGAACTCGAGAAGATGCGCCGTGCAATTGCGGAGCTCCAGAGCCTTGAAGAGTCGGCGGTGCGCTTCTCTGCGCATCCAACTACTACTACACACGCTCTTTGATCTCAACCCGCGCCTCGCTTGCTTGTAGGTGGCTCCACCGTCCCCGCCAAAGGCGATGCCAAAGCCCCCACCCGCGCCGCCTCCGGCGCCTCCACCGCCGCCGCCCACACGGGCTACTTCCGGCGACATCAACATGGATGGCTTCGATGCCGAGCAGCAGGAGCTGATCCGCTCACTGCTGAAGAAGCGCGACGAGCTCATGCGGATGCAGGAGGCCATCCATCGGCTTCAGGCGATGGATGTGCCTCGACTGGAGCCCGCCTCGGCCCCCGAGGAGCCCGAGGAGGAGGAGGAGTACGAGGAGGAGGAGGAGGCGGAGGAGGAGGAGGAGGAGGAGGAGGAGGACAGCAACAATCCGGTGAGGCCACGACCCCTCGTACTCCTCCAAGGCCCCGACCCCGCTTGGCCCTGCAACTTGGCTTGGGCAATGGCGCCTTGGCGCGCCCCCCCCCGGGGCCCCCCCCCCCTTCCTGTCGCCCCCCCGCGGGCCCCCCCCCCCCTGCCCTCCCCCCTCGCCCCCCCCTCCCCCCCCCCCTTCGTACCGTGCGCGTGAGGTGCGCTCCCGCCTTGCTTGCAGGCGGAAGACCTTCTGGCGAAGCTGATGGCGAAGCAGCAGGAGCTCCTACGCATGCGCCAGGCCATCTCCGAGCTGCGCCAGCTGCACGATGGCGAGCCCGAGCCTGCGCCCGCGGCCGCGGCAGAGGAGGAGGAAGAGGAGAAGGAGGATGAGGAGGAGGGCGCGGAGGATGAGGCGGCGCTGCTGCAGGAGCTTCTGCAGAAGCGCGCGGAGCTGCAACGCATGCAGGCGGCCATCCAGCAGCTCGAGAGCCTCGGCAGCGACGCATTCTCGGGCATGGGAGGGGCTTATGAGGACGAGAAGGAAGAGGAGGACGAGGACGAGGACGAGGAGGACGACGACGACGAGGATGAGGAGGGCGAGCCGAAGACGGAAGAGGAGTGGCTCGCCAAGCTGGATGCGCAGCAGCAAGAGCTCGCGCGCCTGCGGGCGACCATTGCCTCCTTGGCGCCCGTGCCCAAGAAGGAGGAGGATATCGAGGAGGAGGAGGAGATCGAGGAGGAGGATGCAGACGAGGAGGAGGAGGGCGATCGCAAGGAGCTCGAGGAGATGCTCGCCAAGCTTCAGGCCAAGCGGGCTGAGCTCGGCGCCCTCATGCAGGCCAAGGCCGAGCTACAAAGCCGCCTCGACGAGGCCTTCGTCAAGACGGCGGCTGCGCCCGCGCCCCCGCCCCCCACCGCGCGTTCGAGCGGTGCGGGCGACGACGAGCTGCGCGCCATCCTCATGCACCGCCAGCAGGCGCAGAACGCGGTCGAGGAGCAGGAGCGCAAGATTGCGCAGCTCACCGCGCTCCAGGCCGAGCTCCGTGGACGCCTGTCTGACCTCCAGGAGGAGGGCGGTGCGGAGAAGGACGGCGGAGCGGAGGAGGAGGAGGAGGAGGAGGAGGGGGAGCCTCAGACGACGGCCGATGCCGATCTCGCAGAGCGTGTCCTGATGCAGCTCGCTCGCAAGACCGATGAGTGCCAACAGCTCGCAGCCGTCGTCGAGGAGGCGCGTGCGGCCGGCATGGACCCTCAGAACCCTCGTCTGCAGCTCGCCGAGCGGAGCCTGGCCACGCGGTACCAGGAGATCAAGGAGCTTGCTGCGTTCGCCCACCGCCTGGGCCTCGACCAGGAGGAGGAGGAGGAGGAGGAGGAGGAGGAGGAGGAGGAGGACTCCCCTCAGACGCGTGCGCTGGTGCAACGCCAGTCCGCTGCTGCCACGTCGTCGGCCAAGGAGGCCTTCGAGAAGGTGCAGCGACTCGAGCAAGAGCTCGCGCAGTGCGTCCAGGAGCTGCGCAGTGTCGACGCGAATGCGAGCGAAGCCGTCGCCCGCCACCCAGCCTTCCGCCGCATGCGTGCAGCCGTCGTCGAGAAGCTCGAGACGCTCCACGCCGAGCTCGTCGAGGCACGCTCGGCCTACGAGAAGCAGGTGACGCAGCAGCGCGCACTGATGGCGCCGGAAGTGGACGAGGACGAGGACGAGGACGAGGAGCAGCATGACTTGTCGCCCATGTTGCGCGCGGCCCTCGACAAGCTCTGGCAACGGCCGTACGATTGTCGCATCTTCACGCTGCAGCTCCTTCAGAGCCTCGCCCAGCTCGACGACCAAAGCCTGTGCATGATGACGTCGTGCTTTGCGCGCTATCTCGACAACCATTCGGAGCCGGCATAAATGAGAACCGACGCAAACCAACCGTTACATACCAACCGTGTGCCGTCCGGAAAAGCATCGTGCCGAGCTGCACGCAGAGTCGCATCGTTGCGAAAGCTTGCATGAGATGCGTTGTGGAAAAGACACGCATACTCGCAAGGGTGCGAGGGGAGGGACGTGGTCTTGCTAACAGATCTGCGTCGGGGTCACGGGGGTCACCAGGAAGACCTGGCATGGTTGCCGTGCGATCATGGCGCTGGACTCGCCAACGAGGCGTCTCGTCAGGTCTTTGGGTTTGGGTGTGAGAGTGGTTCGAGTTGCCCTCCTGGGCTGATGCGTGCGCGTCCCCGCTGTGACTGTGTGCGCGGCGCCCCAGCGCGGCAGTCGTGACCACATGTCTTCAGGCGCGTATCGTGTGCCCGGAAGGCGGAAGTCCGGGTGGGATCCGGAGGCCGTGTGGAGGGCTCCGCGGGCGTGAGCGCCCTTGTTCCGCCGCGTTCCGCCCCGGGGCAAGCTGGGGCATGTCGGATTCGTGTGTGCGTGAGAGCGGTGACCGGACGCTGTGCGCGAAAGCCACGCGAAATCCGGATAAAAACGCGCAGATTATTTTTAACGAATCCGGGCGCCGCGGCGCGCGGCGCGGGTCATCCGCGACAATCATCGGCCTCGGCCCTCGCGGGACGCGGACGGGACCCCCGCGGTCGGACGGCTGCAACGTCGAACGTGCACTCTGCACAAGCTGCAAGCTCGAACGTAGTATACGATCGGCGTATACGATCGGCGTGAAGACAATTTAAAGACTATAATAAGTGACGCACACGCGCGGCCTCCCGCCGCGCCCCGGCGCCCCTAGCCCGCGGGCGGAGCGTCCGGTCACGTGCGCACCGGTCGCGCGCCGTCCTCGAACGCGTAATCTATAGGAAAGCAACCGAGACCCGCACGGACTCGCTCGCTCCGGCGGTGTCCTCGCGCGCGGCTGAATGCTGAGCTTGGTTACCAATCACTCAGGTCCAAGGCTTGCTGCGGCTGCCTGGGTTTGGGGAGAGTGTGGCTCTCCTTCCCCTGCAGCTTCCGCGAGGCTTTGCTGATCTCTGCTAGCCAGATGAATTCAGCTGCCTTCTCATCTGGCACGACTTCGAACGCCAGCCGCTCGCTGCGATCGACAAGTGAGACATTCGCTCCAGCATCGACCAGAAAGTGCGCAGTCTCAACCTGCGCGGCGCGGGCTGCCGCATGCAGTGCGGTCTTGCCAGAACTGGGCTGCGCGTCGATCATGGCGCCTCTGGCGAGCAGCAAGCGCACTGCTTCGAGCGCTCCCGATGCAGCTGCCAGCTCCAATGGCCGGCGATCCCCCAGGTTGACTGTGTCTGGGGCAGCCTCGAGAAGAAGCTGGCAAACGGCTGCTTTCCCAGCAGCGGCAGCTACCGCAAGGGGCGTGACTCCATCGTAGTCGCTGGCTCGTGGGTCAACTCGAAGACGAAGGAGCTCTTGGGCGGCTGCAGCGGAGCCGGCAAGAGCTGCAGAGTGTAACGCACTCCTGCCACGCACATCCAGACACGCGGCGCCTGTTGGCTTTGCGTGCTCCCACAGAATCTGGAGTGCGCGAGGCCGGTTTGCCGTGGCTGCCAAGTGAAGCCCATTCTCGAGCTGCGAGCCGAAACCAAACAGCAGTGAGCCTCCTCCGGCATGCTCAGCACCGTGAGCTCCGCGTTGCAGCAGCACAAGTTGCCTTTGCAAGCGACCAGAGTCCTCATCGGGCGGCTCGCTCACCAGCAGGGCGCAGGCAAGTAGTTCATCTGCACTCCACTGCACATCGACCACATAGCACAATCCATACCCGTCCTCTTTGTGCTCCTGCTGTTGTGGCAGAGCACCAGCAGCGAATGCGGCCGCAGCGTTGCGTGCAGCACGATGATCCAATGGGTGTAGGACAGCCAGCGCGGGCGTGACGCCACCTTCGGGGAAGAGCTTGTACCATTGCATGCACTCGGTGATCAAGTTGCGCAGCGGAAGCGCGGGTGTGCTCGGGGTCACCGAGTGCGGGCTCTCGACGACTTCAAGGGCGCCAGCAGGATCTTCCTCAGCACCCACGCCGACGCCCAGGCTGCGACTGCGTACGTAGAGATGGACAGTGAGCATCGCTCGTCTGTGGCGCATGCCGTCGTGGACTCCGCCCTTTTCTCCGCCCCCCACAACCGCCCGTCGCGTCAGGCGGAACACGTGTTGCTGAGAAAGGCTGCAATAGAGGCGCCTCCGTACGGTGGCATCCAGCGGCAGCCGCTCGTGCAAGTGCAGGAATGCGGCCGTAGCGCTCGCCTGCGGCGGCACCCAGCCGAGGGCTTTGGCCTCTTGCAAGGCGTTCCAGCACAGGGGCAACAGCGGCCTCTGCAACTCAAAGAGCAATAGTGTAGCGGCAGCGGCGAGGGACACTCCGGGAAGCACCGCCAGCGCCCGCAGACCCGCCCATGTCTCCATGGGTCTCAGCCAGTCGAGTGTCACACGGCCATGCACCTCGCGGATGCGCCTCAGCAGAGCGACGATACGTGAAGCGCGCGAATCCCGCCAGGCCTGCTGGGCATCCTTGGGAGTGTCGTCGTAGAAATAGTCATCCTCAGCAGCCTCGCAAAGTGCGAGGCTGACGTGCGACGTGCGGAGCGAGGCGACCGCTCCCCAGTCGAGCAGCTCGGTGGCTTGCTCGGTGGCTTCCGGCGGCATCGGCGCATCCCCACTCCGATTGGGGACCACGGCCTCGGCTCGCAGGCAACCAAGGAAGGCGACGAACAGTTCTGGCGTGAACCCAGACGGTGAGAAGGGGTCGGCCAGAAGCAGCTGCACCAGCGCCGCAAGCAAGTTGCACGAGGAGAGTCCCACCGCCTCTGGCCGAAGCAGGCTCCGCCCAGAAGCTGCGTCAGCGCTCGTGCGCTCTTGGTCACGCTTGAAGAGACCGCCGGAAAGGAATGCGTCGACGTCCGTAGCTTTTGGCATCCGCCAATGGGGGAACGGACTCTCTTTCCCTACTGCTGCGAATGCGCTTCCGCCGGCTGCTGCTGGTGCGTTGACGTTACCGGCTGTGCTGGCGGCAGCAGCATCTTCCTCGACCTCAACAACAGGTGCTGGCGGCAGAGGATTTTCTATGATTGGTGAATCCGTCGGTGCCGTCTCGAGCTCGAAGGCGAATCTCCGTATGGCGTGGCGGGCTAGGCTGCCCTCGTATTGCTCGCGCGAAGCCAACGTGTCCCACAGCCTCACAAGTCGCCGCAAGATGGGCTGGGCGAGTTGCACAGAGCCATGCTGGAAAGCCTCACGGATGCGTGCATTTTCCGCATCGCCGTCGGCCCGAATTGCGATGGCTAGCAAGATGCGCGCCGCCTCGTAATTGCCAGCACGGAGGGCTTGCTCTGTGCCTGTCGTCAAGGCCGCAGCAAGGTCTTGGTCGCAGCTAGGCATCGGAATTCAGTTTTAATACACACAACACGTAAACAACGGAGCCGTGAAGAGAATACAGTACAATGAAATACAGGCCAGCCGTGAGACACATGCAGACAGAGAGCCGAGAGAAAACCTGATAAAAGAGAGAGCGGCAGGCCCCAGTATGAACTCGGGAGGGAGCGCGCCCGCCGACATGGGCGGTGAACCCCCAGA
>Ga0180440_102411_pt1 | contig 9696 bp, 7 predicted proteins | sample ChrtobMetaP5_4mM_FD_119745 | JGI IMG/M metagenome (GOLD analysis project Ga0180440, IMG submission 119745) | Chrysochromulina tobin associated microbial communities from unialgal haptophyte culture, Washington, USA - P5_4mM MetaG | ecosystem: Host-associated > Algae > Haptophytes > Unclassified ... | reverse complement strand
TGCCCACCTGATTAGGGAGGTAATTAGGGAGGTAATCAGGGAGGTAATCAGGGAGGTAATTAGGGAGGTAATCAGGGAGGTAATTAGGGCGCCCAAAAGCCGCAGCCGGGCCCTTTGCCCACCGGCCCCGTGTTGAAGCGGTAGTAGATGAGGTGCTTCAGGTCCTTGCACATGCGAATCTGGCGCATCAGCCGGTACTTGTACCGGTACATGCCGGTCAGCTGCCCCACGTGCGCGAAGATGTACTGCAGCCCGTCGGCCAGCTGGTACCCATCAACGTTGCCGAGCCGGTACTGCACGTGCGAGTCCACGACGAGTTTCGTCAGCCGCAGGATCTCGCGGCACAGGTGGAAGGCGTTGCCAAATCGGGACTTTTTGCGCTCCTTGGTCGTGAGCGTCTTCACAGGCTTCAGATTGAAGTTGTAATCGAGGTGCAGGTAGTTGACGTTCTTGCGGTGGATGAGCAGGTTGAGCATATTGTAGCCCTGCCGACACACCTGTAGCCCCGCCTCGACCCAATCGAGCTCCGTCGTCTGGAAGAACTTGGTGTTCCGGAGCGTCGGGAAGAGGTACTTGCGCTTGAGGCCCTTGGGCGGACGCGCGTGCAGGCAGTTGAGCACGTAGCACTTGAGGAGCTTCTGGTACGAGACGCGCACCTGTGGGGAGAGGAGCGAGGGCGTCGTGGTGAGCACGTGCATGCAGCGCAGAGCACTTGAGGAGCTTCTGGTACGAGACGCGCACCTTGACTGGATGGTCGGGTGGGCAATCCGAGGCAATCGGAGGCAATCGGAGGCAATCCGAGGCACTCCAAGGCAATCCGAGGCGATCAGCGACACCAACGCACCTTGACTGGATGGTTGGGCGGGCAGTGCTCCTGGAACCAGCCGTTGACGAGCGGCACGTCGAGCGAGCGGCGCGTGTGGCCCGAGCGCAAGTTGAACGGGCGCGGTGCCCAGTACAGCGCGATCGCTGACGCCGTGTGCTCGGAGTGTAACGGTCGCTCCGCGAGTAACGGCGCCGCTTCCACAGGGAGTACGAGCTCCTCTCCATCTCCGAAATCGTCCACGTCGAGCGGCGGCGGCGGCGCGCCGCCTTTGCCGCTGCCGCCGCCGGCCGCGTTGCCGCTGCTCGCGTGCGCCGAGATGGGGTTGATGACCGGATCAAAGTAATAGGCGGGCAGGTCGGGGTCCTCGGTCTTGACGTAGCAGCAGGTGGGCTCATGGTACCGCGGCATGCGCACGTCGCGCGGTCGCGAGTTGTACAAATAAGGGAAGGCGAGCTTGTACTCCGTCCGGATGGGCTGCCGAATGATGACCTTGTTGATGTCGTTGAACTCATTCCAATCGTCGTCCTCCTGCTCCAAATCGCGATGTAACGGCTCAAACTTGGGACCCCCGGGGATGGCCATGTTGAGCGACTTGGCCGTGACGAACGAGTCGACGTCGAAGAGGTAAAAGTAGTTCTTGTCGCACAGGTCCGAGAGTAGCTGCGACGCGAGCCGGTGCAAATTCGCCATAATAGGCAAAGGCAGCGTCCAGCGCCGGTACGAGGGCCCGTTGACGAACCTCGTGTGACGAAGCGGTTTCGGCCCATCATAGAGCCACTCGAGGACCGCCGCGTCCTCGTCCTCATCGAGCTCCATCTGGATCGCCTCGAGCGGCTCGACATCGAGCAAATTGTCGCCGTAATCGAGCGGCGGCTCTTCGTCATCAAACGGCGGGAAGCGCATGCGCTTAAAGTGGCGCCGATCGCGCTTCTCGCGCCGCATCATGATCCACATCGTGCCCCACTGCGCCACGTACACGGGCTCGATGACCTTGGGCACATCGTTGACGAACGTGATGGCGCCCGTGATGTGATAGAGCACCGGCACCGTCCGGATCTGCTCCCACGGGCACGGCATATTCTCGAGCAGCTTGAGCACCGCGTGGGGCACGTACTTGAGGGCGCCGAGGTAGACACGCTTATCGTGCCGGAACTTTTTGGAGGTCATGTCGCCGTGGTCCTTGACGATCTTGCGCACGTGCTCGGGCGGCATGTCCTCCTTGGGCGCCTCGACGTACCCATGCTTGCGCTTCGTCGCGTACCGGCGCGCGTTGAGCTGCTGCCACCGCTTCGCGCGCTCGCGCAGCGCCATCTCCTCCTCGTGATGCTGGTGCTCCGCGTCGAGCTCCATGGGCATGGCCGGCGGCTGCATGCCGGGCGGCGGCATGCCGGGCGGCGGCATGCCGGCGCGCAGCGGCATGCCCGGCGGCGGCATGCCGGGCGGCGGCATGCCCGGAGGGAACATGCCTGGCGGCGGCATGCCCGGCGGCGGCATGCCCGGCGGCGGCATGCCTGGCGGCGGCATGCCCGGCGGCGGCATGCCCGGCGGCGGCATGCCCGGCGGCGGCATGCCCGGCGGCGGCCAGCCATGAGGCATGTTTGGAGGCGGCGGCGGGAATCCAGGCGGCATGACCACGCTGCCTGCTCACCACTCTGCTCGCTCGTTGTCTGCGCGTGCCAGGCTGCCTGCAACGAGAGGACAGCAGCGCTCTGTCAGAAGAGGGTCCAAGGAGGCAGGCGAGCAACTCGTTTGCTAGGTGCACGCGCTCGTGTGCTCGATTGGGGTCGCGGAGTGGTGGACTGGCGACGTACTGCGCTTGCGGGAGCGACGATCGTCTATCCAAGTCGTAGAGGCGAGTTGCGTCAGAAAGTACATGTAACTCTTGAACGACAAACTTGGAGACGCTAGCGGAGGCGTGGGCGGGAGCGACGGTGGTCATGCTGATGGTGGCAGCGCGGGCGAGTGATACAATCGACACACCGTGCAAGAATTGCGACCACTGCGTGGCAGTGTTTTTGCGTGGTAGTGGCTGGTCGGTAGCTCGGTACCTTGTGTGTCGATTCAACTGACCCTTTCTCAAGAATTGCAAATCTTTGTCTTCTCCTCTGGTCTCCTCCGATTCTCCTCCTCCTCCTCCTCCTCCTCCTCCTTTCACTCATTATAGGAAGTCTCTGGTCTTGTGTGTGAATGAGACAGAAGTGGTATCGGAATGTGTGCTTACCCGTGGATAGCCGTCGGATCGGAGACGCGAGTCGGAGAGGTTGGAAAAGCGGAATGTCGATCGATGCTTCCGGCAGCCGACTTCTCGACATGGCGCTCGAAGACGGCGCCCAGCGCTCACCGCTCTCGGGCCTCTTTCCGGCAAATCTTCCACTGCCGTCTCTCGAGGTAGCTCTCATGCCCCATTCTGCCACGCTCCCGCATCTTCATCCGTCAACTGGTCGCTCGGTGAAGATGGCACGCAAACAAGCCAAACGTGCTCAGGCGCAGCACCCAGACGTTACACTCGACGAGTGCACCGCGATCGTTCTCTATACTATGGAAGAGATTCCGCGCGAGACGTCCCTCTACTATGTCCTCAATCTCGCCCTGCGCAATAAAGTGAGGGCTGCCGTCCACCCATGGCGCGATTATATCTGGCTCTTGCTTCACGCACTTCGCAAGCTGCCGCCTTCGACCGAGGCCACCGTCTTTCGCGGCTGCAAAACGAGCCCGGACGACTTAGCGATTGAGCTTACCGAGGGCTTCGAGTTCACATGGCCGTCTTTCACCTCGACTGCCACGACGCAGGGAGTGATGCAGACTTTCTTGGGCCAGTCGGGTCCGCGCACGCTCATGACCATCAAGATGGCTGAGAGCTCTGGGCGCGACATTCGGGACTTTTCTCTGTTTCCAGGAGAGAACGAAATACTCTTCCCCCCGAACTTGTGCTTTGAGGTCGTCGATAGCTTCGACGCCGGAAACCAGCTCATCATGGTGCAGTGCCGGCAGACAGAAACGGTCGATGTCATCCTCGACTTGAACGGAAAGCGGACAGGAAGTGGGGGGGCACCGAAGACGCCCGCGATGCCGGCACCGGCACCGCAGTCGCCACCGTCGCAGCCCACGCCGCAGCCCCCGGCGAGACCTGCCAAGCCCACGCCGCAGCCCCCGCCGCCGCCGCAGCCGCCGCCGCCGCCGCCGCCCGGGCTCAAGCTCGAGGGCGGCTCGCTGACTGGCGAAGCGGCCAAGTACCCGGGCACGTACCGTCTCGTCGTCGGCAAGCTTGTCAACGGCCGGCCCGCGTATCAGCACACGAGCGATGGAACTCGCTGGATTGCGTTCGATGGAAATTGCTGGGTGGGGCAGCCTGAGTCGCTACTTGGTCAGAACAAGGGCTTCCTGGACCTAACAGACTCAGCTGCAGCTTCGCCCGACGTGAGCACTAAGACATGGAAGGCGAGCGCGGGCGGTGCTGCTGCTTGGGTTGAGGCGCCGCAGCTCAAGTGCACCGTTGCGACCGCCGCGGAACTGTCAGCCGCTGATCTTCGCGCTAAAGAGGAGCGTCGCGCTCGGGCAGCCGCGCAGGCGGCCGCGCAGGCGGCCGCAGCACTTCGCGCAGAAGAGGAGGCAGCACTTCGCGCAGAAGAGGAGCGTCGCGCTGCTCGCTCGGAAACAGTCAAGATGGCACTGATGGCACCACTCGTGATTTTGATGGCACCACTGGCGGTACCACTCTACATTTATGCACGATCAAGGAAAAAAACGGTTTATGTCGTTCCTGCATAGGAGCTCCCCTGAATGATTCGAACCCCTAGCCTTTCGCACCGCTCGGCTCGTGTGGCTTTCTAGGCCTCACAGCCATGCCTCGTCGACCCGTTGGCCGTTTGATGCGCACTGCGACGAACAAGAGCGAAGAGAGGCCAGCAAGGCAGCATGTGCGGCGGAGACAGGGCGCCCTCTGCCCCTGCGACACCAACTCAGGCGCCCTCGAGTTCGACGTCACCCTTCTCGGCCTAGCTCGTGCTCAGGGTCTGTTTCTGGGAGTGGAGGTGTGGCGACTCGACGTGGCGTTGCAGCAAGCAGCCTACAAGCAGCCGCTCTGGAAGAATGCTTTGAGAAAACGTTCAAGTGCCCCTGCTACGTCAAGTAGCTGCGAGCCTCCCTCGGACCAGCCGCAAGAAGCGTGCCTTCCCCCCATGAGCGGTGGCGCTGCCTCTGCGGGGGTTTGTCTTCCCACACCGTGCATGCGCCACCGCTGCTCAGCATGCGCGACCTCACGCGGTGAGGCTCCCCGTGCACCGAGTGTCGCGTTCTGCATCGTGCAGGGCAGCGTGTTGCCCTTTGGCGATGCACCGTGCGTCTGCTTCAACGGCCGCGAGAACAGGGGCAGAGGGCGCCCTGTCTCCACCGCTAGAAAAGCCACGAGGGACTGCCGTGATTTTGCATCCATGTCTACAGTACGGTGGCATCCGCGAGGAGAGAGCGATCGCCGGCGATCGAAAGGGCCTTGCTACAACGCAGCACCTCGGCGGGAGGCGCCTAAGGTGGCGCTAAGAGGAAAAGGGAGAATCGAGAAGTGCATGTTGGGTGCTAAAGTGGAGGTGCGTGTTAGCGCCGCATGGTTGCGATCGAGCATGAGATTCATGTGGCCACGTGAGAGCGGTCCGGCCTGTTTCGTTTTTTTCTAAAAAACACGTTTTTTTTCAAAAAACAAGTCTCACTCTGCATGCACAACGACTTCTCATGACGAAACGTCAAGACGACCCATGCTCGAAAAAAACAGATCACGTGCACGATGTCGCTGACTCAAGCGCGCCGTCGTACTTTGCCTGTCCCCTAACAGACGATTCGCAATGCCGACACGATCCTTGCCGAGCTCTCCGCGCACCATCACGGGCTCCAAGTCGAAGAGCTCCAAGTGTGGGACGCCGCCCTGCAGCAGCCCCCGACCTCGCGTCAGCTTTCCGACGACGATACCCGGGGTGCACTATACGCCTCCAACGTTGTCGCTGAGCCCGAGCACGTCCACCCCACGACCACTGACTCCGCCGACGCCGCTGAAGGGCACTCCTGCGTCAACCAAGGAAAAGAACAAGTTTGCGGCGGCTGTGCTCGCAGCACGCTCGCCGAGCGTCTCGCCTATGAAGACGCGGCCAAAGTCGCCCGTCGCCAGCTCGCCTCGTGGGGATGGGTATCGTGGGGGCTCGACCATCAAGTCGCCGCGGCGCGTGCATGAGGCAAAGTCGCCGCTGCGCAAGGCAGAGTCACCCGGCCGCTCCAAATCCCCACAGGGTGGGCGGGTCGGTGGGCGGCCCAAGTCCCCACAGGGTGGGCGGGTCAGTGGGCGGCCCAAGTCCCCACAGGGTGGGCGGGTCAGTGGGCGGTCCAAGTCGCCCGCACCTGAGTACCCGGCCCCACTGCAGGAGGTGCGCGAGCTTCTCGACTCGACGATGCAGGCGCGCCGACTCGATACGTCTGTGCTCAGCGGCGAGATCTCGCGGCTCGAGATGGAGCTGCGGGCGGTGCACGAGGCCCGAGCCCGCGACGCGGCGGCTCAGGAGGCCGAGACGCAGGCGCTCCTCGCGCAGCTCGCCTCGTCACTCGCGACCGCGGAGACCGAACGGCGTCGGTCGGAGGCCGAAGCGACCACGGCACGACTGCAGCTGGGGAAGGCGGAGGCAGAAGTGACCACGGCACGACTGCAGCTGGTGCAGGTGGAGGAGGCGGCGCGCGCGAAGCTCGATGCGATGGAGAAGACGCTCGAGCGCGAGGCGATGGCGGAGGCCTTGATGGCGCGCGAGGCGGCCGGGCGTCGTGCTGAGCGCGCAGGCTACCTGCCCAACCGGCACGCGCTCAGCACGACGCCCAACCGGCACGCACATCGAGTCTCGGCGTCCTCTTTCTTTCAGCAGCGACGGCCGGCGCGCGCGGCCATGCGGCGCGACTCCACGCTGATGTACTTGCCGAACGGAGGCAAATTTGCCATTGTGGAAGTGCGGGCGCCTCATTATGTGCCTCAACATGATGAGCCTCATTACATGTATGAGCCTCATTATGAGCCAGCGAGGACGGTCGCGCGGTCGCCTCCGCCAAACCCTCCACCGCGACACGCCGCGCATAATGCTGCCCATGACCACCGTGCTCACCACGGCGCTGCTCATGACCTGCCCAATGTCCACATGAGGGCGCCGGCGGTGTGGAACGGCGCCGCTTTCTTTGATACGCGAGATCGCACGTGGGTCGAGATGCAACTTGCTGGGAAGCTGCCGTGAGTCGAGATTAAGTCGAGATAGTCGAGATAGTCGAGATGCAACTTGCTGTTATTGCTGGGAAGCTTAGGGAAGCTGCCTTGAGTCCCTTTATGAGTCCGTTGGCGCTTGACATGGCGCTTGTCTCTTGACCTGAGCTCAGACCTGAGCTTGGCCTGAGCTTGGCCCGCATCGCATGATGCGACATGGCCTGTCGTCTGGCCCAGGTTGAGATAAGGTTGAGACGTGGCCACGTACAACGAGATGCCGAGGTCGCACGGCGACAGAGCATCAAAATCGTGTGTCTGGACGAGTGTGAGGAGTGTGGCAGTTGGGCGGGGGCGCTTTGTGTTGGTGAAAATCTGAAAGTTCTGTAATTTTTTAGCCGAGCTGGCTCGCGGTCATCGTACACGCGCCCGACGAGGAGACCGACATGTTCGGAGGAGCTGGCCGAAGGAGCTGGCCGACCTGCACGCAAAGCCTCAGGCCGCCGGGCGTGCGACCGGCCGACGCGCTCGCCGCAGCCGACGCCGTGCCGGCCGCGCGCTCGCCCGTGGTCGCATCGAATACACCACAGGCAAAAATAAGGCTCTCAAAAGGTGTTCAAAAGGTGGGTCGATCGCCGCCCACGTATTGTCCATTCCGATCGAATCCGAGCATGCCCGGCACGTCGCCCGGAGGGTAGGTGCATCGCCCCCCAGGCATCTTAGAGAGCATCGCACGCGTGATCGGCAGATACTCGCTACGCATGCCATTGTAACTGATGAGGGGTGCCATCAGGGGGCCATCAGAGGTCATCAGGGGCCATCAGAGGTCATCAGAGGCAGCCGTACCCTTCGATGTTGCACCACGTGATTGGCTTGGTGATACGGCCGTCGGGCAGCGTGTTGTAGTCACAGAGCATCTGGCGAGGGCAATTAGGGCAATTAGGGCAATTAGGGCAATTAGGGCAAGTCGAGGAAGTCGCGATTAATTCGCGTGATTCGGGTAATTAGGGTGGCACTCACCTGGCGAGGGCACGTTGTCGAGTTATCGCGTTCGAGTATGCCAGTGGACACTTCGCGCGTATCGACCTGATGAGGGAGGCAATCAGTGACCATCAGTGACCATCAGTGGCAATCAGTGGCAATCAGTGGCGAGTATGCCAGTGGACACTTCGCGCGTATCGACCGAAATCTGGCCTCGAGCTCCGGAGCCGCCGCTTGACGAGGCGCGCTCCGTCACGGCGCACTGCCCCTCCTCGAGCGGGAAGGGCGCGGGGCTGACGAAACCCCACGTGCAGTTGTACGCCGTGAACGGGTTCTGCCAATCGAAGGCTCGGGCGCCGTAACCACCAAAGTCCTCATTCGGGCAATACCGGCTCGACTCGGTCAAAATGTACCTGATGAGGGAGGCAATTAAGTGCACTCAGAGGCACTCAACGGCGCTCAGAGGCACTCAGAAGACCTCAAGAGGCATCTCCATAGTCCATCGATCAAATCGCAATCCAATCGCAATCCAGTCGCAATCCAATCGCAATCCAATCGCAATCCAGTCGCAATCAAGTCGCGCACATGATGAGCCGATTAAAGTCCTCCTGCAGGCGGCGCGACCCAAGCCAACGGCAGAGCCGGCGCAGGTGCAGGTTCGAAATCTTGATGACGCGAACGCTCGGGTTCGCTGTGAACACGGCTGCCTTGACCGCTGTGAACGGCGTGCCGTACGGGAGCCTCACGTGCGTCTGGTTGGACGCTGTCGCGGGCACATCCTCGCCGCGCGAGCCCACGCTGACAGTGACCGTGTTCTGCTTCATGACGGCAGGCACGTTTGGGTTCTGAAGGAACGTGTGCTCACGGAACTTGACGCCTTTGGTGTTCCATCGCATCGTGTCGTACCTGCCATATTAGGCAATCAGGGCTCATCAAGAGGCCATCGGAGGCAATCAGGGCTCATCAAGAGGCCATCGGAGCCAGTCAAGAGGTCATCACGCGGCAATCATGGCTCATCAGTGACCATCAAGACGCACAATGAGTCCATCGGGCATCCAAAAGGCAATTCCATGTGTTGGAGCATCGGCATGCGGCAGCGCGTGAGGAAGTTCCAGTAACGGTCGCAGTGGCACCAGAGCTTAGGCAGCACTGTGATGCTCCCCTCGATTGCACGCGAGAGCCCCAGCAGGTCGCGCACCTGTGAAGAGAGAGGAGCGATGGCGTCGTGGTGAGCACTTGCATGCACGCGCAGTGCCCGAGCCCGAGCAGGGAGGCACTCAGAGGCCGGATGGCGCCGTGGTGGGCACTAGCATGCAAGCACTCGGAGGCCACGCACCGCCTGCCGCTGCGGCGCGTCCATGAACATATGGCGCTGCGGAGACCATTCGGGGAATCGCTTGTACACTCGCGCCTTGTACGCATCGTCGTAGGTCGGGCCATCGAGGGCCACAAAGACGCCCTCGGTGAAATACCTGATGAAGCAGGCAGTTCGCGGCACTCAGAGGCAATCACGAGCCAGCATCAGCGGTCCTCATTAGCGATCATCAGCGGTCATCAGCCTACTCGGGCGGGTCGACAGCCCAGAGGTCATCATCAGCGGTCATCAGTGGTGCAATCAATGGTCATCAGCCTACTCGGGCGGGTCGACAGCCCAGAGGTCATCATCAGCGAT
>Ga0180440_102366_pt1 | contig 9844 bp, 11 predicted proteins | sample ChrtobMetaP5_4mM_FD_119745 | JGI IMG/M metagenome (GOLD analysis project Ga0180440, IMG submission 119745) | Chrysochromulina tobin associated microbial communities from unialgal haptophyte culture, Washington, USA - P5_4mM MetaG | ecosystem: Host-associated > Algae > Haptophytes > Unclassified ... | reverse complement strand
TGCCTTGGAGCCTCGCACCGATCGTGCCGGCCCGGCTGCGGCGTGCGCCGCAGGCCTGCGCCCGCCGCCGACCCGCCCGTCTGCGTGGGAGGCGTCCGTAGGTGGCGTCCGCGGTTTCCGCTGACCGGGCCGGGTGCGTGAGTTCCGCGGTTGTACTTCTTCGAGACTCACGGTCTTCTTCAAGCAGGACGCGCCGCCGCGTGAGGCGGGAGATAAGCGGGAGAGGGGAGACCGACGGTCTGAACGTGGTGGTTCGTGTGACGTGTGACAGACGTGTACCGACACAGCTCCCGGTTCTGTACGCCAAAGTACCGAAATGGGTGCGAAGTTTCGGACCTTTGCACCCACGTGGGTGCGAAGTTTCGGACCTTTGCACCCACGTGGGTGCGAAGTTTCGGACCTTTGCACCCACGTGGGTGCGAAGGTCCACCTTCGCACCCAGTCGAGAGAACGCGCTGGTGACGCTGTGCCGCACGCTGCGCCCGACAGGGTTGCTCAACGCGCTGCTTGCGCTGCTCTCTGAGGAGCGGGTGCTGCTGGTCGGCTCGGACCCGCTCGTGCTCTTCCGCGCGGCCGAGGCGCTCGCCAACGCGCTTGCGCCTATCGACTTTTGTGGCGCTCTCGTGCCCATCCTTCCAGATGGGCTTCACCCGAGTCACCGACTCTGCTCAACGAGGCCGTCGAGCCTTACATCGTCGGGCTGCATACGGTGCACCACGCGAAGCTGAAGCCAGAGCTGGACGACGATGAGATCCATCACCGCCACTACCTTCTCCTCCGCCTTCGCCGCCGCCGCCCAGCCCGCCACCTACGCCGCCGCCTCCCTCGCCGCCTCCCTCGCCGCCACCGCCCTCACCTCCTCCATCGCCTCCACCTCCATCGCCACCGCCATCCCCGCCGCCGCCCTCACCTCCACCGGCGCCGCCGCCTTCATCACCACCGCGGCCTTCGCCACCGCCATCCTCGCCGCCGCCCTCGCCACCGCCGTCGCCACCGCCGTCGCCGCCGCCTTCCCCATCACCCTCGCCTCCACCACCTTCACCGCCGTCCTCCCCACCCGGCGGGTACGGTGTGCCCGTCGTCTCGGCCACCTTCACCATCGCAGGTAATCCCTCCGACTTCACCGGCGCCCTTCAAGCGCAGTTCCGCGCCAACCTGGCCAGTCTGCTGGGCGTCAAGGTTAACGGTATCACCATCCGAGTCACCGCGGGCAGTACCATCCTTCTGGTCTCCATCATCGTGCCGTCGCTCGACTCCGCCCAAGCGTCCACGTCCGCGCTCCAAGGCAACACGGCCCAGCTCTCCGCGAGCCTTGGCGTGACCATCACCTCGGTCAGCAACGTGGGTACGTCATCACAGGTGTTGTTGGCGCCCTCTCCACCACCTCCGTCGCCACCGCCGCCCTCGTGGCCATCCTTGCCGCCGCCTTCCAGCCCGCCACATTCTCCGCCTCCTCCCTCGCCGCCTCCCTCGCCGCCACCGCCCTCACCTCCTCCGTCGCCTCCACCTCCATCGCCTCCGCCATCCCCCCCCTCCGCCATCGCCCCAACCCTCGCCCTCTCCACCAAGCCCACCACCATCACCACCGCCGCCGTCGCCTCCGCTTTCGCCACCACCCCCTTCACCGCCGCCGTCGCCTCCACCACCCTCGCCACCGCCATCACCCCCGCCGCCCTCACCTCCGCCATCGCCACCACCGCCGTCTCCTCCGCCTTCGCCGCCGCCGCCCAGCCCGCCACCTTCGCCACCACCGCCATCGCCTCCCCCGTCACCACCCCCATCGCCACCGCCGTCGCCGCCACCGTCACCGTCACCGTCACCACCGCCACCGTTACCGCCGCCACCCTCGCCGCCTCCCTCGCCTCCTCCGCCAAGCCCGCTGCCATCTCCTCCCCGCCCTCGCCTCCGCCACCCTCGCCACCGCCTCCCTCGCCGACACCCTCGCCGCCACCATCAACCCCGCCGCCTCCGCCTCCGCCATCACCGCCACCCCCTTCGCCGCCGCCTTCGCCACCTCCGCCTTCGCCGCCACCATCACCGCCACCGCCGTCTCCTCCGCCTTCACCGCCGCCGCCCAGCCCGCCATCTTCGCCTCCACCGCCATCGCCTCCTCCGCACCACCTCCATCGCCACCGCTGTCGCCGCCACCGTCGCCGCCTTCGCCTCCGCCATCACCGCCACCCCCTTCGCCGCCGCCCTCGCCACCGCCGCCCTCGCCGCCGCCACCGTCACCGCCACCACCCTCGCCGCCGCCTCCGTCACCGCCACCACCCTGGCCGCCGCCACCCTCGCCGCAGCCACCGTCACCGCCGCCACCCTCGCCGCCACCGTCGCCGCCACCACCCTCGCCGCCACCTCCGTCACCGCCGCCACCCTCGCCGCCGCCACCGTCACCGCCGCCACCGTCACCGCCGCCACCCTCGCCGCCAACACCCTCACCGCCGCCACCGTCGCCGCCACCTCCGTCGCCGCCTGACTATCGACCCTGCGGCGCGCCCGTGCCGCGAAGCGCCGTTCTCAGTGGCTCCGCGACTGCCCGCCGTGGTGGAGATCTCGCGGCTGCTCTTGCATGATCGTGGGGGGCGGCAACGACACCTTGTCGACGATCAGCGGGAGTCTGAAAGGGGTGGGCGATAGCCTGAGCGCTCCCTTTGTCGCGGGTGGCCCGTTTGGTTCGTTTGGAGCTGGTGCACGCCCGAGCGCGAACCAAGGGGAGAACAAAGTGGACAGCCACAAGGGCCATCGGCGCTCAGCCTCGGCCGCAGATTCGACCGCCGCGCACAGTGTCGGCACTCGACTGCCGCTGGGGGGGCTGGGGGGGCTGGGGGCGCTTGCAGTCAGGAAGAGGACGAGGACGAGGACGCAGTGGAGTAGAAGCGCGGTGCATGCAAGAGTGCCGTGCATGCCTTGATTGCGAAGCTCATCAGCTTGGAGCACTCGCCTCTCAAGACATCGAGCACTGCGAGTGCCCGGCGAGGAAGTGCCTCGGAGCGACGGTGGCGGCGGAGCCTGTGACGGCGGGAGCGCTGCCGCGGGCGCGTGGACGGCAGAGGCGCGCCAAGCGCTGCTACTGGTGTGCAAGGGCCGCTGTGGAAAGGGATCCAAACTTAATCCAAACTAGGCAGTCTTCTTGAGGATGGTGGCGGCATTGGCGCCGCCGTTGATGTGAGCGCTGGCGGCACACACGCGAGCGGCGGCACATTCCCGACGAGCATCGAGCTGCCTGGTGGCAGCACGTCCACGTTGTCGATCGCGACGTTGTCGATCGCGGCGGCGGACTTGGACGGCGACGGCGACCTCGACGTGCTGCTTGGGAACGACGGCAGTTCCAGCCGAGTGCAGCTCAGCATCCCCTGCCTCGCCACCGCCACTGCCGCCGCCTCCATCGCCACCACCGACGCCGCCACCTCCTTCACCCGCGCCTCACTGCCACCTCCAACAAGCCGGTGATTACGTTTTACACGCGGCACGTACATACATGTACTGGCTTGCTGAGGGAGGAGAGGGGTCAGCGCACAACCTGTGCGAGTAAGCAGTACGTTAGCACCCCCTCATCGTGCGAGTATACAGTACTCCGGTTAAGTAAAATATGTGTTGGAGAGCCAGTAGATGACAAGCTGTCGTACTAAGTACACTGGTTTCCACTGTTAGTAAGCTCCACTGAGCTGTGCACTGGCGCCACTGCGCACACGCACAAAGACAAGGACCACCATCGAGGTCGCTGTCGTCCAGTCACGGAGTCGAGTGGTCCCGCGAGTGGTCCCGGACCCGATACTTTGCCCAGAAAGGCAACAGGACAACTTCGACCATACGATGATCGGTTACAGACACCCACCACTATTCACACATGAACACGGTTGTGTCACCCCCCCGACGAGACACTGAGCTCGTCGAGTGTTGAGGGCGTCGAAGACATGCCATGCGAGCATGCACCTGATCCCCCCCACATCAGGCCGGCACTTTCTCCTTGAAATGCTCCGACGTCGGCCCTTTTTCCCCCCCGCATGAGTCCATCCCCTCTCCCCCCCCCCAACAGCCGCGTCGAGACCTGAGCTACGCTAGTCAGAGCTCTCGGCTGGGTGTGCCATAGAGGTGGTGTGGCTGAAGCGGAAGAGGGATGCCGTGGCGTTGTACAGGCGTGCCATGTAGTCGCGGAAGGTGGCCTTGGGTTCGATGTGCTTTGTCAGCGCGTCAGCAGGGTTCTGTTTGCCATCGATGTTGAGGAGGACCACGATTTTGCGCGTGACGAGCTCCTGAAGGAAGCGCACGCGCCGTGCGATGTAGGCGAGACGTTTGATCGACGAGGCGTCATTGGCAGCCAGAACGGCGGCTTCCATGTCGCACCAGATGCGAACTGTTTGATGCCCGAGGACGCCAAAGGAAACGAAGGTGAGGACGCTCGTGACGGAGAAGAGTACAGCACCGGCCACGGAGGCTGCGAACATTTCGGCGGCAGCCGTGTCGACGGCGGTTGAGTGCTGGCGTCTCGAGACGGCTTCCATGCAACCGCCCGCAAGGGAGATCGTGTAGCCAAAAGCTGAGCGCGATGTGATTGCTTATCAACGAACGTAGTGTCGTTGACAGAGCGCACAGGAAGACCTTTGCCCGGAAGATCCGAGTCGACCGTGCAAAAGAGCGAGAAGTCGCGGATGTCACCCATGGGGAGGAGGGCGTCTTTGGGCGGCGTAAGATCCGCCGCACGCTTCAAGTGCGAGGCGCCGTAGGTGACGCCAAGGTCCGCACGGTGAGACAGCCAGGCGAGGATGCGTTTGGCTGCGGCGTAGGATTCGTGCGTCGGCGTGGCCATGTGCGCGCACACTCGGCTGACCCCGTGCGCAATGGCGGGATGGATCTGCTGAACGTAGATCAGAGATCCTTTGAGGTGCGTTGGCGCGCCACGCGGTGTGCAACGAGGCTTCGGCGGCTGTCTCCTCACCTGCCGGTTGTAAGTCCATAATGGTTCGCGCGGTGGGCGTGGGAGGGTTGAGCGTGGTAGCCACCTCGTCAACCAGGTGCATGCGAACGAGATCGCGTATGTGTCCACCCGCGCTGATGGTGACGGTGCGGTTGACTAGATCGCGCTTGGCGCCGTAGCCGAGGATCGTGTGCCACCCCCCCTGTTGCGAGAAGGAGAAGCCGTGCTTGATGATCTCGGCGTACATCCATTCGAGGACCGCGGTAGTGGAGGCACCGCCGATGCCATCATCAACGTGGGTGGCGAGGACGATACGACCGAGCTTGTGGTCGAGGCGATAGACGGCTTCGTCGTCAAGCGAGACCTCGAAGCCGATGCTGACGAGCGTGGCACAAAACTTCTTGGTGAAGAGCAGGCGCGCAGCCTGAACGGTGCCGTAGATCGCCTTGTCGAGCTTCATGCACATGCGTTCGCCGTTCGGTCCGACGACTGGGTCGAGGCCGGCCGCTTGATCGACGTAGACATCCGTGTCGATGTTGGAGTCGAGGTAGGCGCCGTTGAGGTCGAAGTGGAAGTCGATCCATCCTTCGACAACCGTGAGGATGACCACCATTTTGACGGAGGTGCCGCGCGCGCCCGAGGCGAAGCTCTCAAAGTAGTGCCGACGACGCAGAAGCGCGCTTTGAACTTGTCGAGGGCGCCGGTGTCGAGTGTTTTGATCTTGAGATCCGACGGCACGTCATCCTGGCAGAAGAGGCACAGCGGCATGTCTGCAAGGTCTGCGGCCGTGGACAGGAAGGCGTTGAGAGCGGGCTCGTCGGCCTGTACAGATCGCCGGTGAAGGCCTGCAGCCGCCTTGTCGTACCGCGTGGCGAAGATGGGGTGCATGCCGTCGATCTTGGTCGTGAACGCGGGCGCGACGTCGGTGGCGGCCGTTAACGCGACTGCTTGGGCAAGAGCAGCGCTCGCAGCGTCGGGTAAGCGAGGCGGCGGGTTCGGAGAGGCATGCGTGCCGTGCGTGCACTCGAGATCGGCGAACTTGGAGCGGACGGGCTCCGAGGTCGTCCACAGCACGATTTGGAGCGAGGCCTGGGCGCCGAAGCTGCAGATCGGGAACTCGATCTTAAGCATCTCGTTGATCTGCTTGAGGATCATCATGGGCTTCATTTTCCAGACCGCGTCGGTGCTGACACCGATGATGGTGAAGGGGACCTCGGACATGCGTGCGACAAGAGCGGTGAGCGTGTGGCGACCGCACGGGCACTCGGCCCCTTTCTCGGCCCCTCTTCCTCTTCCTACCGTAGGCTATATTTTTCAGTACAGTCACGCGACGGCGGCACAGACTTTGCTTCTGTGCAAGGAGCCCACTCAACGCAGCGGTCGGGTCGTGCTGTACGCATCTTTGCGTGGGGCAGTGAGCGCAGGACGCGGCGTCCTCGATGAGCACGTGCATCGCGCGGCGTCGTCGATAATGCTGATGTGACAACGCCAAGCTCGCCTAGAGCTCAACGAGGAGATGCGTACGAAGTACGTACGAAGCTCGGCGATCAAAACCCTGGCACACTCATCTCCGCGTCAAGCTCCACACTCGCAAGGGCAATGGTTCAGACGGACAACGCCAAGCTCGCCACGCTCGACGAGGTGATGCGTGAAAAGCTAAGCGATCGAAACCCTGACACACTCACCTTACACTCATCTCCGTCAAGCGCCTGACTCGCACGGGCGATGGCTCGGATGGGACATCGCCAAGCATGGCACAGAATGTATATACCTAGGTGTATTTATAGTAAGTACGTGTTCCCTATAGTAAATACGTGGGTCACCCTTGCCTGACACAGGAAAACGGCCTCTTCGATCTATGCACTATGCACACTACATTGCATCGGCGACCATTCAGATGGGTCGCAGAGGTAGCAACAACCGTGCTCACATGCTTGGTCTTGCGAGAAAGCAGACCTTGCGAGACTTACGTTGACATGTGACGTTGAGCAGCTATACACATACACCACGCTCGTGCCAGACGTATCTACGCATGTAATAACGGCCGCAAGAAGCTGCGGAGTGAGCTTGCACTTTGGATGCGTCGACAACCATGCAGATGGGTTGCAGGTCGCAGGTGTCTGGGTTCTGATTGTCGCCGAGCTGTGCACGCATCGCCTCGTCGAGCTTGGCGAGCTGTGCACGCACATCGCCTCGTCGAGCTTGGTGAGCTTGGCGTTGTCGCAACCGAGCCATCGCCATTGCGAGGGTGTCAGGGTTCCGATCCCTTTGCGTCAGAGGCGGCTGTGCAGTCGCCCCTGCGAGTGGGCGCTCAACGGAGATGAGTGTGTGTCAGGGTTCCGATCATCGCCGAGCTGTGTACGCATCGCCTCGTCGAGCTTGGCGAGCTTGACGTTGTGGCAACCGAGCCGGCTCAATGTACACGTGCATGGCGTCGTCGAGCCACGTACAGGAAGCGAAGGAGACTGTCGCCATCGGAACGCAACTGTTCGAGCTCACGCGGTCGGTTTCGATGCCGTGTGGAGTGCAGGCGCGTGCACTGCTCGAGGCCGAGAAAGCTTGATCTAACCTATACCACCTGAAGCCCGGCAGATCCCGAGAACTGCGCTTCCGCGCGACCAATCTTGTCAAAGATCGCACCGCAAACCAATACAACCTAGCTCATGCTTGCGAGAGCGCTGACCTTGCGTGCTTCACGTCGGACTGTGACGCTCAGCTGCTATACACAGACGCAGCGCCCGTGCTATACACATCTAGGCGTGTAACAGTGACCGCACGAAGCGGCGTCCTTGTAGCGTCCTTGATGTGCACGTGCATGGCGTCACCGAGCGCATCATGTGTGCACGTAGGTGCTCATGCTGTGTCTTGCAAAGAAGTTGATCCTGCGTGCCTCACGTCGAGAGATCTGTGACGCTGAACGGCTATGCACCGACGGAGCTCGAGCAGTTGCGTTCCGACGGCGACGGTTTCCTTTGCTTGCTGTACGTGCACAGGGTGGGCTCGATGACGCCATGCACGTGCACATCGAGGACGCCGGTTCGTGCGGTCTCACTGCCACATGTGCCTAGATGCGTATAGCACGAGCCACGACCGCTGCGGTGAATGGCCGGCCTTGTAGCACATAAGCAAAGTCTGTGCCGCCGTCACGTGGCTGTACCGTACTCTCACAGAAAGCAACCTAACGTAAAGGGCCGTGAAAGGGCCCGAGAATCTCCCGAGAACGCGAGAAGAGGGGAAAATCGAAACAAATGTCGTGGGTCGCGTGCTCGCGTCGCATCAAGATCAACCGAACCAAACAGGGTACAGAAGGGTTGGTCTTGCGAGCCGGTTCATTTTGCGTGGTTTGATCTCTCGTCTACCTGATGTACATGCGAACTACACCTTGTAACTCCACCTTGTAACTCCACCGTTCAATTCAGACGATACACAAGCACGCCCATCGATTGCACTGGCTGCGGATACACCCGCGCGGCCACAAGGCGAGGCGCGCAACGCGAGCGGCGAGGCCGGCGTCAATGCGATGCTCGTGTACGAGCCAGCTGCACACGCTGCCGCCTCGTACGTCGACGCCGGCTGCCTCGGGCGAACAAAGGACTGCCACCGTTCGCAAGCAGCACGTCGAGGTCGCCGTCCAAGTCCGCCGCCGCGATCGAACCCGTGATCACGCTGCCGCGGGGCAGTGTGATGCTCGTCGAGAAGGTGCCGTCGCCCGCGTTGAGCAACGCTCGGCTGGGACTGCCATCGTTCCCAAGCAGCACGTCGAGGTTCGTCGCCGTCGACGTCCGCCGCCGCGATCGAACCACGCATGGCGCAAGGGCGGCGGCGGTGGGGGATGCGGCGGTGGTGATGGTGGAGGCGACGGTGGCGGTACAGCGGGTGGCGGTGAGGGTGGCGGAGGCGAGGGCGGCGGTGAAGGCGGGGGAGACGAAGGTGGCGGCGAGGGTGGCGGCGGCAGTTGCGGTGGCGAGGGCGGCGGCGACGGCGAGGGCGGCGGCGTCGTTAGAGTCGGCGCTGGCGGCGGGCCTGGCGGCGGAGCGAAGGCGGCGGGCTTGGTGGAGGTGGCAGAGGCGGATGCAAAGGAGGTGGCGGCGATAGGGTTGCAAATGGCGGGGGCGGCAATTGCGGAGGTGGGCATGGCGGTGGTGAAGGTGGCGGTGGCGAGGGTGGCGGCGTGGGTGGCGGCGGGGGAGGCGGCGGCGAGGGTGGCGGCGGCAGGGGCGGCGGTGAGGGCGGGGGAGGTGGCGGCAGTAGTGTTGGTGGTGTCGAGGGCGGCGGCGGCGGCGACGACGGCGGCATAAGTAGAGTCGGCGCTGGCGGCGGGCTTGGCGGCGGTGGCGATTGCGGCGTGCTAGGTGGAGGTGGCAGAGTTGGAGGCGAAGGAGGTGGCGGAGATGGAGGGGGCGATGGCGGAGATGGATATGGCGGCGGCGAGGGCGGCGGTGGCGATGTTGGCGGCGAGGGAGGAGGCGGCGAGGGCGGCGGCGGGAGAGGCGACGGCGATGGCAATGGCGGTGGCGACGGTGGCGGTGGAGCGGGTGGCGATGGGGGTGGCGGTGGCAGTGATGGTGTCGAGGGCGGCGGCGGCAACGGCGGCGGCGACGCCGGAGGCGGCACTGCGGCGGCGTGCTTGGCGTCGGTGGCGAAGGCGGTCGGCTTGTTGGAGGTGGCAGGGAGGCGGGGTGACTGAACTATCACGAGGGCGGCGGCGGGGAGGGCGGCGGCGGCGGGGGCGGGGGCGGCGGCGGCGGGGGCGGGGGGGGCGGGGGGGGCGGAGGCGGGGGCGACGGGGGGGGCGGAGGTGGCGGTGGAGGGGGCGGCGGTGGGGGCGGCGGTGGGGGCGGCGGCGGCGAGGGCGGCGGCGGTGAGGGCGGTGGAGAGGGCGGCGGTGGCGAAGGCGGCGGCGGTGAAGGCTGCGGCCGCGAGGGCGGC
>Ga0180440_102294_pt1 | contig 10149 bp, 10 predicted proteins | sample ChrtobMetaP5_4mM_FD_119745 | JGI IMG/M metagenome (GOLD analysis project Ga0180440, IMG submission 119745) | Chrysochromulina tobin associated microbial communities from unialgal haptophyte culture, Washington, USA - P5_4mM MetaG | ecosystem: Host-associated > Algae > Haptophytes > Unclassified ... | reverse complement strand
TCGCCGCCGCCGCCATCGCCATCGCCGCCGCCGCCATCGCCATCGCCCCCGCCGCCCTCCCCCTCGCCCCCGCCGCCCTCCCCCTCGCCCCCGCCTCCCTCACCCTCCCCCTCGCCACCAGCGATGAGTGTCGTCCGATTCACCCTCGAGCTCAACGGCGACGTCTCCTCGTTCACCCCGAGCGTGCAATCCCAGAACAGGAGCGCGATTGCGGACCAGGCGGGCGTCGACCCATCGGCGGTGGAGCTGACCATATCGCCGGGCAGCGTCATCGTCGGCGTGCGCATCACAACGCCCACGGCGACGGCGGCCTCGGTGCAGTCGACGATGACCCTCGCGACGAGCAGCCCGAGCAGCGCGACCGCCATGCTCGCGAGTGTCACTGGGGTCTCGATCGACGTGCTCGCGGTCGTGACGCCGCCTACAATCGCCAACGTCGCACCGCCACCACCGCCACTGTTGACTGGTGCCGTGGCAGTCGAGACGAGCGGCTCAATCGGGACCATCATAGGCGTCATCGTCGGCGTCATCATCGCTCTTGTCCTCGCCCTGGTCTTCATGCGCCGTCGTCGCCATCTCAATGAGAAGCGCCGGAAGGACGTTGGCCCGCAAGTCCCGAATGACCAACCTGGTGGCCTGCAAGTGCCGAATGGCCGGGAGGCTCATCTGGACGAGAAGGGTGCCGCAGCTCGGAGAGCCAAAGCTGAGAGTGCCGATGAGATGGCGGCCCCGGATGAGATGGCGGCCCCTGAGCCCAAACCCACAGGCGCAACCAAGGCCCTGGAGGCCCCGAAGCTCCGACTTGCAGTCGAAGAAGGATTCGAGCTCCAGAACACGCCGCTCGTGTCCTCGTTCCTGCAGATGTTCTCGCCGAAGCCAGAGGGTGTGCAAAACGTTGCAGAGGGTGTGCAACACGTTTAAGCATGTTCACATGACTCGGCAATGAGGGGGGGTGGCGCGTCTCAGCCCCATTGCGACGGATGTGGGCTCGACTGGTGTTGGAGTCGTAAGCGAGGAAGGAGGGATGAGCTCCGAAATGGGTGCAACGGCCCACGCAGAGGGGATGATGGGGAGCGCTCTGGAGCACGAGCCGGCGGGATGGGACATGATACTGGACAGGGTGAGGCTGAGGGTTCGGACCGCTTGGAGCGAGCGGTTGTGTGCGAGAGGTGCACAGCGAGAAGCCCCCTGGAGGAAGTGTGCATCTCGCCATGTGTCTCCAATCGATTCCACAGGGCAGTGCCACCGGCTGAGTGATTCATCTGTTGCGGACGGTGCTGGGTTTGCAGACACGACGGAGCACTCGTTGTGTCGACTCGTTGTGGACTCCATCCGCGCGCTGTCGTCGTGGTCGCGCGGTCCGCGCAGTGGCTCGGGTGATCGGATGGAGCGTTTGCGGATAGAGCGCGCCCAGCGACGAGCGAGCGCAATTGTGGTTGTCGGTGTCCGCTTGTGAGCTACCGTATGCGGAGCTGTGGAGTGTGACGGGCTGAGGACTCTGCGTGTCTGTGTGTCCGGGCGTCGGGAGAGACGCAATTAACCCATCCGACTCACGTGACGTTTGTTATCCTTTACGGCGCGTCACACAATCGCGCGTACTTACGTATCAGACGTCTCGCCTAGCGCGCCTACGCATTACGCAAGGCCCCTAGCTTACGCCCGCTTTGGTAGCGCTGACCACGTACATAGGGTCGCCCAGGTTGCCGAGGGCGGCGGCCATGATGGCGGCGCTGCTGCCGAAGAGCGAGCCCAGCTTGCCGCCCAGCTCGCTCGCGACGGGCGTGCGCTTCGGCGCAGGGAGCTTCTCTGCGCCGACGTCGACCCAAGCTGGCTTGCCGTCCATCGTGACCTGTGGAGAGTACATAAAGTACGAGCCGACCATGCGCTGGCGGCCGTCGTCATCGAGCGAGAGCCACTTTTGGGCCACCTTGGTCGGGAAGCAGCGGTTCGAAAAGGAGAGAAGGACGCGCCCACCCGGCCGCAGCACTCGATGGAACTCACTGACCACCTCCCGGGGACGGATCAGGTAGTCGATGGAGACGACGCACAAGATGTTGTCAAAGGACGCGTCGTCAAAGGGCAGCTTCGGCTCGCGATTCAGGTCCGCTTGCACCCATTCGGTGAGCTGCGTGTTCGCCTCGAGCTCGCGTGCGTTCATCCCTACACCCACGACCCGGCCGTACTTGACGTCCTTGGGCAGGTGGCTGATCCAGCTCGAGCACACGTCGCACAGGTCGGCGCCTGGCGTGAGCGTTTGCTTGTAGTACTGCGTGAGCGCGGCGATCGCTCCGTCGTCGATGTGCGTCACGAAACGCGGCGCGCTGTAAAAGTTGAAGTCTGGCGACTCATCCATCCTCGTGAAGTCCTCGTCCGTGTAAGGCCACGAGGCGGGAAACTCGCTCGCCGAGAAGGTCGTGCGCATGCTCAGCGGCCGGCTGCGTGCGGCGGTCGTACTCGCTGGTGCTCGCAACGCGGACGCGAACGCGCACATTCCGAGTGTGCGAAGGCGCACGAAAGGGATTCGCATTCTATTGCGGCAGACAACGAAGAGTTCCGTGAATCTTCGCTGCGCGTGCTCTTGGGCGCTTCGAGTGGCGCTCCGCTTCTGCCCCCTTTGCCAACCCCCGTGGAGGAAAGCTTCAATGCTATCAAGGTCTCTAGTAACGAAATCGATATATGGAGAACGCAGGATCGATCAGAACGTCTCGCAACTCGCAGCAGTCTAGCTCCTGTGTGCTGTGCTTTGCTGTGCTGTTCCCTTGCGTGCGACAGGGCCATGATCACGTCATCGCCCAGGCTCGGCTGGGGCGTCGACGACCGCACCGGGGGGATTCGGAGTGCACGGCTCCCAATCCTTTGGGGTCTGCCATGCGCTCGACGGGACCGGCACATCGACCATAAACTGTGAGTAGCTCAGGACCGACCGCACGGAGCCGGTGGCTGTCGGCTGAATCGTGTACTGTACGACAATGCTCGTGTTGGACTCGAAGACGTACGTCTGCACCGTTGCGGTCGACGTCAAGGTCCAGAGCTCGCATGCACTCGCCGTCGAGGGGGGGGGGCACGGCACTGAGCCCGTGAAGGTGTAGCCAGCACCCAGCGCCGAAAACGGGTTGATGCACTGATCCTGGACCATGGGCGAAGGCCCTGCGGTGGTGCACTTGGAGTTGCTGTAGAGCACCTTGTAAATCGTGTCGTTGTTGGCAGGATCCACGATCACGATATTGCCGCTGGCGGGCAGGTACTGAATCCGCTGCCGGAGATCGCAGTGAGGCGGGCCGGCGGCGAACTGGAACCATTGCTGTAATTGTTGAGGGGCGGCCATTCCACTGGTGAGGACTCCCTCGGCGATCAGCGTCTTTACATTTGTCAGTGGCCAGGTTGGAGACGCAGCGAGCACAGCTAGAGGTAATAGACCCAAGAGCATCTCGACGGTTTTCGGGACTGTGAATTTGCTGTTAATACTGGGGCTGCCTACTGTCGTACCTCAAATTCTGTTCTACTATTCACACCATTCAGGAGCGCAAGCATCCCTGGCCTATTGTTCGCCGCAGCAATCTCCAATGCCGTCTTGCCCGACCGCGCGTTCGCTAGAAGTGGCGAGGCGCGCCGGTCGAGGAGCGCCGCGGCGATGGACACGTGGCCGCATCGGACGGCCAAGCCCAGCGCTGTCCAACCGTCACGCCCCGGCGCATCCAGCAGCGCCTGTTGGCATGAGTCAGTCGCGCCCGCGACAGCGCCCGCCGCCGTCGCTGCCTCGGCCACGTGGAGGAGCGCCGTGATGAGCGCCTCATTCGCCTCGAGCACAGCGAGGTGGAGAGAGGTCTGTTGCTTGTACCGGCACAAAGGGTCAGCGTGTGCCTGCAGCAGGCGGCGCGTGAGCGCCTCCGCATGGGCACCTTTGCGCACGATCGCGAGGTGCAGAGGCGTGCGCTGCGACTGGTCGACCGCGTTCACGTCCGCACGGCTCGCCAGGAGGAGCTCGGCGAGCTGTTCACACCGGTAAGCCCTCTCTGATGTGACGCAGCCGTCGCCCTCGTCCTCGTCCTCGCTTTCGTCGCCCGCGCGCAGCTTCGCCGCGTAGTGCAGCGGCGAGCACTCCGAGCCGTTTGCGGCATTCACGTCGGCACCGCACTCAAGCAGCAGGCTCGCGGCCGCCAAGGAGCCCCACCGCACGGCGAGGTGCAGCAGAGTGTCGCCACTGGCCTCATCTTTCTCGTTCACGGACTCGCCGGTCGCGAGAAGGGCCTTGAGCTTTGCGGCGTTGTTCTCGATCACCGCCGTGCGCATGCTGGACGTGGGAGCGACGGCTTCCTTCAGGGAACCCTCGCCGGAAGGGCGTGAGCCGCGCGCCGCACCGCTCCTAGCGGCCGCTCGCACTTTGGCGCTCCACCACAGGGTGAGGATCCCGAAGGCGACGAGCAGGCAAGCTGTGGCGATGCGCTGGTTGTCAATGGTCGGCATGAATTATAAAAGTGTGAACATCCAATCCCTGAACTCTGTTACAATGTACCCTGATCTCAGCGATAGTGGAGTGATCCGCGGAACTGGTCAGGTCTGCGGAGATCGTCGTAGACGGCGACGCGGCTGCGCCCTCGGCCGCCTTCCCCAAAGCCGCCTTCCCCACGTCCGCCTTCCCCACAGCCGCCTTCCCCACAGCCGCCTTCTCCACGTCCGCCTTCCCCACAGCCGCCTTCCCCAAAGAGAGCTCGTCGGACGGACTGCAGCTGCTCGTCCTCGCGAGAGAGGGCCGCAGCCCAACGCTCTCGGAGCACGTCGGGCTCCTCTGGCACCTGAGCACCAAATTAGGAAAGGTGCACCAAATTAGGGTAGGAGCACCAAATTAGGGTAGGAGCACCACACATTTAGGAAGGTGCATGTGGTGGTGAGCGGCGGCCAGGGCATGGGAGGTCGCGGTCAGGGTATGGGAGGTCGCGGGAGATCGTACCCAGTCATCCGTGAGGTACTCGCCGCCGCCGCCGAGCATCGTTTTGAGCCGGTCGATGGCGAGGGCGGCGCTCACGCCCACATTGAAGCTGTCGCTAAACCCGTCCATGGGCAGGTACACCCGTCGCTGGCATCGCGCGAGCATCTCGCTCGACACCCCGGTGGACTCGGTGCCTGGTGAGGGAGGCCGTCCAGTGCAATGAGAGGTCATCAGAGGTCCTCAGAGGCCCTCAGAGGTCCTCAGAGGCGGTACAAGGCGACCCGTTTCGGGATGCTATCTGGTCTGAAGAGGGAGGCAATCAGCATGCAATCAGCATGCAATCCTCGTGCAATCAGCGCACCGAGGCACAAGGCGACCCGTTTTGGGATGCTCTCAGGTCCCATCCACGGCGCTCCGGGCACGAGGACCGAGGCCGCCTGGCCCAGATCGGAGGCCCACAGCTCACAATCCGGCACCTCCTTGAGCGCCGCCAGCACGCCCTCCACGTTCTCAAAGTCGCGGATCGTCAGGAATCTCGCCGCACCTCGGCCGTGCATCGCATGGTCAGCGTCAAACTCGGCGTCCGCGGCCCAAGCCAGGCCACGTCCGGCGCGCTCGCGCGCCCGTGCCCTCCTCGAGCCAGGCTTCACTGGATCGTCCGTAACCTTGCGGTTATCATCCGCGCGCGCGAAGGCAGCCCCGCGCTCCATGGCCGCCACACGGCTGATTGTCCGCCGAGATAAATAGCGTTCCGCGGGAGGTCCGATGATCCAAATCTGCTGTATACCCATGGATTCGCATGTGCGGAAGATGGCGCTGTAGTTGTGCCCGTCCGCCAGACGCTCTAGGATCAGAATGAGGCGCGCCGTCCGGCGCGACAGCACCGTCTCGATCCTCTTCGCGACCCGCAAGGCGTCATTAGCCTTCTCAAAGTGGATTGGTGCCGATTGAGAGGAGGACTCCTCCAGGAACCTCAGCCGTGACCTGGGCATCGTCCACCGGAGCGTGCTGCGATGTAATGGCACAAGGCATTTGGCGCACCTGAGGAGTGCTGCCACCGCGATGATGACGAGTCGCATCGGTATAGAATTTCGTGCAAGAATTTCGTCACGTGTGGTATGAATATTCAGTCATGAATTCCCACAACGGTTGTCGCGTCTGTCGAGTTAACGTTCACACAACACGTAAACGGTACCAGCATGAATAAATTAGCGACATGTAGCGCCTTTATGTGCCACGTCAATGTATTTATCGCGAAGACGACATCGGTAGACGATTGACGTGTCAGCGCGGTCCAAAATCAGCAATCGCGATCGTCTTCAGGGTGCGCGCGTTGCGAAGCACGACGTTCTTGGCTTGATTTCCGGTAGCGACGGCCTCAAAGAGCTCGCCAACGGCTGCGGCACTGCTGTAATTGACGCACGCGGAGAAGAACGTTCCTTCGGCTCCACCGTCCGTACCGCCCGCGAGCAAGTGCGCGTCGCACGCAAGCTCGAGGACGGCGGCGTGGTCAAAGTGGCCACCCACCCCCAGCATACTTGGGAGAATGGGCGCGCGGAAGACGCTGCGTGGTAAGCTCTCGGCAGTCAGGTCGCGCAGCCGATCAACCGCTGGAAGCAGGACGCTCGCCGTGGTGAGCTTGCGCGCCGCGCCGACATCTGCCGCAACGAGCGACGCCAGGTGCGCCCTCTCATTTTCGGTCCAAGAGGTCGGCGCTCGCTCGCGCCCGTTGGTCACGCGTACAAACTTGCGCTGTGCACTCGCGACGCATGCACCCTCATTGGTCGTGATCATGGCACCAAATGTGATGCTCGTGGGGCCAAACTCTTCTGCCCACGTCGATGCGACAAGCGCCGCTGGGCCGCCTCCGATGTGCGCACGCGGCTGTGTCGGATCGGAACCGACGGCAAAGGGAACGGCGCACAGCATGCGCGCGTCCTGTTCAACTCGCACTGCTTGCGCCACGCAGAAGGCATCATGACTTTTTGCTCCAATGAGCAGCTCAAAGTAGGTCGGCGAGTGCCACATCGCGGAGTCCAAGAGGCGGAGGAGTGGTGCTGCGCGCACGGCGCCACTTGCTGAGACGTGGGCCGACGCGCTGATGGTCGCCGGGATGGAGGAGATCCAGCGTCGCTGGAGTAAGGGTCGCATGTTTTCGCCGCCGTGACAAAAGGAGAGAAGTCACGCTAGAAAGCAAAACAAGTTCTATCTACCTACATGTACTTTTCTGTGTAACATTTTGTCGTCGAGACCGCACTTTCCTCGACTCTTCCCTGCTTCCCTGGTGAGGTACGCTCGTCATCCATGCCGCGCGTGGTCAATCCCGTCACCGTGGTCGAGCTGCCAGGCAAGGTAGCCATCAATGAGCTCTTTGGCGGCGCGTCGTGCGCGCCGTGTGGCTCAGCTCTCGGTCCCGACATCTCGCTGGCCCACGTCAAGGCCAAGGCAGGCTTTGCCGAGGACTGGCAGGCCCCGGCGTTCGATGAGTACGTGCTGGTGTTGAAAGGGTCGGTGACCATCGAGCATGCCCACGGTCCACCGGCTGTGGTTGCGGCTGGGTGCGGCGTCTATCTCGCCAAGGGCGAGCGCGTCCGCTGGGTCTTCAAGGAGGATGCCGAGTATGTGCCGATCTGCCTGCCCGCCTTCTCGCCGGCCAACGTCTTCCGCGAGGAGCCGGGCCACCCTCCGCCAGTTCACGACTCTCACACGCACATCTACCATTTGGTGCAGAAACCGCTCTGGGAAGCGTGCAAGGCCAAGGGCGAGACGTACTATGTGAGTCCACCATCGATCCCAGACTGACGACGCTGTATGCTCACATCCTCGCCCCGCCCCATGTGTGCTTCCGCGTGCTTCCGCGTATGCAGCCGCCCACTTACGAAGTCGACGGCTTCACGCACGCGACCGCCGACCCCTCCTTCCTCATCGGCGTGGCGAACCATTTCTACAAGACGACGCAGCCCGAGTGGATCTGCCTTGGGATGACGCGGGCCTCGCTCGCCGCCGCGCAGATCACGTTGAAATTCGAGGACCCGTCGCCCGTGGGCACCACGCAAGCCCTGAATCAAGAGCAGAGCGGCGGGCAGAGATTCCCGGTGCGCATGCGCCCGCCCCTCCACCGCCCTAATATGGACGGTGATGCATGCATGCATGCGCCCGCCCCTCTGACCATCACCTCGGCGGCACATCTCCCTCGGCGTCACCCCTCCACCACCCTAATATGGACGCCGTCTCTTTGGCCCCCGATGTTACGCCCCTGACCCTCCCGTCTCACTTTTGATACGCAGCACATCTACGGCGGCATCCCGCCCACCGGCGGCGTCGTCTTCGAGGAGCGCCCGGTACGACGCGCGCCCGACGGCACCTTCCTCTCCATCGACGGTCTCGTCGACGGCCCCTCGCCGCCCCGATGGCCCTCGCCATCAGTTTCGTCACTCAACAAGGCGTTCTTCGCGGCGGCCGCTATGCTCGCTGCGGGTCTCATCCTCGGGCAGCGCAGCCGCAAGTAGCGCCGTACGGGGCAGCACGTAGCGCCGTACTGGGCAGCGCAAGTAGCGCCGTACTGGGCAGCATTGCGCAGCGGTAGCTGCCGGTGGCTGCCGTTGCGCCGGCCCTTCCCCGCCCTGCCCCTGCTGCCGTGCCCGTCAGGCGGAGAGAGTGAGCCAGAGCTACCAAATGGAATCGGGCGATGAGGCGCGCACCGGCCCGCAGCCGCCCGCACGCGGCACAGCGGGGGGCACACCGAGACACCGAACCTTGCCGCGCGTGTGCACCCGTTGTAGGGCGTTTTTAAATGGTGTGGAGAGTGTACTACATGAGCAAAAGACGTGAACGTGAACGAAGAGTTTGTCAACAATTTAGGCCCGGGCCGTCGTGGTGTTACGCGCGTGCCCGGAGATCTCGAAGCCCAATCTCGATGGTGCTCCTCGAGCTCGCGCCATCGTGGGCGTGTACACGGACCTAGTCTGTTTCATGGGCGAGGCTGCAGCAGCGCAGCGATCGTACGCGTCGAGTCTCCTTCCGTAAAGTTCCATCGAGTCCATCACCTTTGTTGCTGCGCAGCTGCCGCATGCTTCGCAAGGACCTCCTGGACCTTTGCATGTGACGTCATGTATTTGTGCACGCACCGGTCGACGCAGGTCGCCTCGCCCACACTAAGCTCGGGCTCCTTGTACATGGCAACGCACTTGCGAAAGCACTGATCAGTCATCCTGCCAAAACATTGACGGCGGTCGCGTGCGTGAGCGCGGATGGGTGGATGAGCTCATGGGCCAGCGCGGAGTGGCACTCACTTGTTGAACATGTCGGTCATCGCCTCAAGCTCATTCTGTTGCGCCGCCTGCATCTACAGCGTCCGACTGCTATCGACGTGCACGCACGCGGCGCCGAGCGACGCACTCCGAGCGACGCTCTCCGCGCCGACTTGTGAACAGTTGCAAATCGTGTGAACAGATGCAAAAAGAGAAGTTTCTTGGACAGGTGGCGACAAACACAGCTCGTGCCATCGTCATACACGCTGCATTAAATCACCCATTATCGTACGGTCGCGCTGTCGGCGCAGTGTAACAGAACACTGAACATCGAAGCTGCCATGGCGCCCATCATGGGATCCCTCGTCCATGGCTGGTTGTTGCGCTCTCTGCCAGACGCGGCTCTCTCATGATCTCGAAGCATGCACGGGATCCGTTCCATGGGACCCTCGCCCTCCCAACGGCACGTTACCGGTAGGCCGTTCATCATCATCGCACGCGCACCCGCCACCCGGCAAGGCGCGTGGTACTGCGCACTTGTATGCGCGGACGTACACGCCCATGGCACGCGCCCAGCCAAGGCGCGTGGTACTGCGCCTCTCCCCGCGCTTCCTCACCGTCCCATGCACAAGTAGAGACTTCCGAAGTCGTGACTTCCGAAGCAGCAGCGATCTCGCCGCGATCTCACGGAGCGTCGACGGGTAGACAGATCGCGCGCTTGACCGCGATGGTGACGCAGCTCACCGGCCCGTGCCACCAGGGCTCCGCCCGCGCAATCGGCGTAACCACGATTGGCTTCGCGGGCGCCCCCCCCCCCCCCCCCCCCCCCCCCCCCACGGGGAGGGAGGAGGACGACAGAAGCGGGGGCCGGGGCCGCCACCACCAAGGTGGTGATGGTACCGCTCGGCAGGCCCAAGTTCAACTCCCGCTTGGCGGGGAGAGCGCGGGGGGGGGGGGGGGCGCCCGCGAAGC
>Ga0180440_102281_pt1 | contig 10181 bp, 7 predicted proteins | sample ChrtobMetaP5_4mM_FD_119745 | JGI IMG/M metagenome (GOLD analysis project Ga0180440, IMG submission 119745) | Chrysochromulina tobin associated microbial communities from unialgal haptophyte culture, Washington, USA - P5_4mM MetaG | ecosystem: Host-associated > Algae > Haptophytes > Unclassified ... | reverse complement strand
GGTGGAGAGAGGGATCTTGTACGGGCGCGCCATCTCGGGGCGCTTGATGCGCAGGCGCACGATGGCGGCAAACTCAAGCACGCCTTGGGCGGCGGAGAAGAAGTTGTCGATGCACATGATCGAGTTGAAGTCGAGAGAGATGAGCACGGCGATGATGACGAACTGAAAGAGGATGGCGTTGATTGGCGTGCCCGTGCGCGGCGAGACGCTTGCAAAGAATCGGGGCGCCAGCCCCATCTCGGCCATGCCGAGGAGCTGGTAGCTGTCCTCGAGCAGCTCGGACGCGAACAGCCCCCAGTTGGACAAGATGGAGGTGCCGAGCATCCAGGCACCCAACCAGCTGCCGCCCACGACTGTCGCCGCCGTCACGAGCGAGCCGTCCTGCCAGCAGTTCCACCCCGGATCGGCGGCGGCGGCGATGAGGAGCGGCCCCCCGGTCGCGAGACCTACCATGGCCACGCCGAGGAAGAGAGCGCGCGGGATCGTCTTGCCGGGCCTTTCGACCTCGCCGGCAATGGTGGAGGCACAATCGAAGCCTGTCATGCTCCAATACAGGGTCGAGAGCAACGTACCCCAGTCGTACTGCGGCGGCTCGCGCATCAGGTTACCCATGCTCATTTGGGGCAGCCCGACGGCGCAGAGCACGAAAAAGGGCGCGAGCGCGAACGCGCACAGCAAGGTGAGGAAGTCGCCGACCACCTTGGACGAGATCAAATTGGGCAGGCAAAAGAAGACGAGGATGCCGAGCTTAATGCCGTACTCAAGCGCGCAGCCCGACTGCGGCTCAAACATACATAGCCACAGGTTGCGCGCTCCCGGCTCGTCGTCGTCGTCGTCGGCGGCGGCGGCGGCGGTCGAGTTGTTGATGCACGTCGCCCCATTGTTTGGCACCAATCCAGTGTTGAAGCCAAGGCCAGAAAGGAGCTGCTGCGCCGCGGCGTAGAGGAGCACTGGGTAGAGTGCCGTGTCGACGACGCCCGAGAACCACGAGTAGTACGACTCCTGCACGCCCCAGAAGGTGCCGAAGGCGGCTTGCACCCACAAAGAGTAGCCGCCATTGTAGGGAAAGGCCGTCGAGAGCTCAGCGGTGATCATGGCCTGTGGCACCGAGAAGCAGAGCGCGAAGACGCAGAGCAGAGTGATGCCGATGATGGGGCCGCAGGACGACACGACTTGCTCGCTGCCGAGCGGGCCGCCCGACACGTTGAAGAAGATGATGGACACCACTGCCATGAGCCGGAGCTTCGTGGGTGCTCTGGGTTCTGGGCGCGCGGCCGTCAGCAGCGGCTGCTCATGCGACGACTGCGTCGCGCTGGCGGCGCACATGGCCGTCAGCTCGAACGTGGCTGCCAGCTAATGTGGCTCCGAGCACCACGTCCAAGACTCGATCCATCGAACTTAGTTTCCATTTGCGGAAAGTCAGGCCGGTACGTCGAATAGTTCGAAGAAATCAGAGCCAGGAGACAACGTTGAGCTTCGATTCGACAGCGCCGTCACGTGCACCTCGAGAAAAGACACGCCCTTCACACTCAGACCAGTTGTTCCGCTCTGGGGGCCCTCGGCTCCGTCCGGCTCAGCCAATCTTGCTCCACCGCACGCCAAGTCCTCGTGCATCCGGCCATGCGCTACGAGGAGGCGCTCCGGATTGCCGAGGAGCGCGACCGCTCGCTGCGAAAGACGTTTGACCGCTTCGACATCGATGGGTCCGGCACAATCGACATGGAGGAGCTGCTCGCGCTCATGGACGATATGGGTCTGCTCAGGGACCTCAAGTCCGACCCGGTGGACTTTGCGAGCCAGATGTTTGCGCGCTTCGACGTCAACGACGACGGCGTGCTGGATTTCGAGGAGTTCAAGCAATTCCACAACGCTGCCAAGGATGATGCCGCTGGCCGGCAGAGCGTGGCAAAAGGTGGTGGCCCCGTCGTTGCGCGTACCGTCTCGGGGCTGAGTGCAGAGCAGCAGGCGGCGCGGCGCAAGGTGGCGGAGGAGAAGGCGCGTAAGAAGGCGCTGGAGGCGGACCGCATCCGCAAGGAGAATGCGGCGCTCAAGGCTCGGCTGAAGGCACGCGCCGAGGCGGGCGGCGCTGACCAGAAGAGCCTAGACGCGGAGTACGAGGCGGCGCGGCGTGAGCTCGCGAAGCAGCGCGCCGAGACGAAGGCGCGGGAGGCTGCACGCATCGAGGCCGAGAACGCGGCGCTCAAGCAGCGCATTGGCCACGTGTCGGCAGCCACTGAGAACCACCTGAGCGGAGCGCATGAGGTCGCACGCATGCAAGCGGAGAAGGAGCGTCTCGCGAACCAAGCGGCGGAGAAGCAGAGGCTTCTGGAGCACGCTCAGCAGCTGGCGGAGCGCACGGCCGCGGCCCAGGCAGTGACCGTCAACCAGCTCAGCGCGGAGGAGAATTCGATGCGCCAGCAGGCCGCAAAGCAAGCGGCCGAGGCACGGGACGCACGGCTCACAGCCGAGAGGGAGGCGGAGCGTGCGATGAAGGCGAAGCTGAACAGCATCGGCGCCGCGACGGTCAATGCGCTCTCGCCCGAGGAGGAGGAGCTTCGACGGCAAACCGCCGCGCGGATCGAGGCTCAGAATCAGGCCAAGGCCCAGGCGATCGCCGAGCAGAACCTGCAAATGAGTCAGAGGCTTGGCTCGGCTCAATCGATGAATCCCAAGTGAGAGACTCTCTTGGAGCGCCTCCTCGGAGGCTCCTTGCACACTCTATGCATGCGACGGGGTCGGGGGCGCAAGTGACGCGATGCTGTTTGTTGCGGCCCACCCGCGCCCGTCGCATCGTCGTGTACGTGTACGGGGCAAATTTGTCATACCTAATACATAAGAATCGCTCATTACCGCGAATAGCAAGCAAATACTTAGTAGGCACATAATGTCCGAAGAGGCCAACAAAATGACATCGCCCGGCCTGGGATTGATATTACTATTTACTATACAATGTCCGAGTGTCACGTCGATGCGTCCAACGCTCGCCGAAGGGCGGCTCGCCTCGCCAATCGCTCAGCCTCCCTCTGCACGCCCTGCAGCAGCCGCTCTGCGCGCTCAGCAGCGGAGCGACTCTTCAAGCAGGCGAGGAAGCTCGACGCGTCGTCAAGCCCTATTTGCTTGGCGGCATCCGCGGCGCGGCTGTCGAGGTCCCACAGCCTCACGCGGTCCGCTTCGGGCAGCGTCGCCTCATTGACTGGGATCGAGAGCACTCCTCCCTGTTTGAGCTTCGCCTCGATGATCAGCTCGTTACGCTCAGCACGGTGCAGTGCTGCCGACGCTGCGGCGCGTGTCGTGCAGTGTCGCTGCCAGAGCTCGAGTGCCTCCCACCATCTGCGAGGACGCGAGGCACGCCAAGGGCAGTCAGTGCGGGCTATCGTGACCACGAGCGCCCATCAGTGCACGGCACGGGGTCGCTGCGATGACGACTATGCTAAATGCACGGCACGGGGTCGCTGCGATGTCGGCAATGCTCAATGCACGGCATCGGGTCGCTCACCGGCCATCCTCACACAAAGTAGCTGCATCCTCGAGGGACGCGACCGCCGCCTGCGTGTCGAAAAGGTTCGGCCCCTCGAGCTCGTCCGCCTCAAGCAGCGCGTCGGTCAGACGGTACAGACTGTCGACCACACCGTCTATAAGCTTCGACGTGTCGTCCTCGTCACCCATGCCGCCATCGTCGTCGTCGGCGTAATCCACGACGTCGGCGAGGAGGTATTCGGCTTTTTCGCGAGCGCGTCGCCAGTCGCGCCACGCTTCCAAATTCTCGCAGCCCACGATGTGGGCACGGCCGACGACTGTGCATTGCACTCGCAATACCACCTCCGACTCCAGCGAGGCGAGCACCCTGCCTGAAGTGTCGCTCACAGCCGGCTGCACACTGTCAATGCGCAGAATCGAGCCGATGCTTGCACATCGCGAGCCGTCGTCGTCCACCAGCGAAGCGACGAATTCGGACTGCTCCCGGCACATGGCGATATTTCGTGGCTCAATGTTCCGCAACTCACAAGTGCTGCCTGGAAGGTAGACGGCTGGAAGCGGGTAGAGCGCCAGCTGTCGCGAGCCTGGCGGGATCCTGGGCCCTCGACCAGGTGCATCTAGGTTGAACCAGTGCGTCACGCAACTGGTTGTCAGCATCATCACGAGCAGCGTTTGCACGCGAACTCGAAAAAGCATGGAACCCGCGAGCGCTCAACACAATTCAAGAGAAGTCAAGTCTAGACGATTCACCTGCCGCGAGAGCTCGCGGCCTGGGATGCGCCCTCTGATGAAGGATTCATCGCGACTTTTCGTGTTTGGCAGAACATGTGGGCTCTTCTCTTTGTTGTCGCAATAGCCGACGAGCAGAACGCGACAGTGCTAATCACAGGCGCGACTGGCCGCACGGGATCGCTGCTCTTCAACTCCCTGAAGGCGCACAGAGTCAATGTGCGAGCTTTTGTGCGCTCGGCAGAAAAGGCGGCCGAGTACCTGAAGTGTTCGAAGTGTGACGAATCCGAAGGCATCTACGTTGGCGACGTCAACGATACGGCCGCGCTCAATCACGCTGCACTCGGGGTGTCTGCCGTAGCCATTTGCGCGGGCGTCAGCGGCAACGGCTCCGATACTCCCGAGGAGATTGAGGCCGTCGAGTTTCATGGAGTCCAAAACACACTCGCGGCGCTCGCGCAACCGGCCAACGTGGCGGTCCGTGGGATCAGCGGCCTGCGACTCGTTCTCCTGTCAAGTATGGGTACTACCGAGCCAAACAGCCCCGACTTGGTGCTCTTCTACAAGCTTCAGGCCGAGGCGTTCCTTGGAGCCTCGGGCGTACCGTTTGCCATCGTCAAGCCTTGCGGGCTGCTCGACACGGCGGGCGGCTCAATGAAGCTCCTCGTGGGCCACGACGACACTCTCCTTGAGACAAGCCCGCCGCTCATCTCGCGGGCTGACGTGGCGGCCGTGCTCGAGGCGGCGCTCTCATACGAGACCTCAGCGCTTCGGCTCGATCTGTGCAGCGAGATAGGAGAACCCCCGACCGACCTTCACGCTCTGCTCGATGAGGCGCGCTACCCTTGGCAGCAGATGGGACGGCGACCCGTGCAACGTTCCTGAGCTCCCGTCCATGTTCCTGACATCCTGAGACAATCCCTGATCAGGATATGAGACAATCCCATGGGATCAGGGAACGTTGCACAGTCCCTGATAACCTGATCCCCTTCTTCCCCCAGAGTGAGAGCACGGAGCGAGCGTTCGTCATAATTGCGCATTTCACTGCAGATGAACCCTAGTTTCTCACGCAGCGCTCTTTCACACCGAAATTTCACACTTCACAATCCCAACTTCGCTGCCTCCGGGGCTCCGCGGCCGCCGTCGCGCTCCTCCTGAGAGCAGGCGGCTGCGCTGATATTTTTAGCGAATGACCAAGACCAGAGAACAACGTGAAAGCCAATATCTGCATAGAAATATTGCAGCAGGCCGCTGCCAGAATGGCATCGGCATACCGCCAATTTCCCGCGCAGAGTTCATGCGAGATCTGCCTGAGTTCATGGCGAACGTTTACGAGAAGAGACCACTTGGGAATCAATCGGGTTCCCCATTCCAGTTCAACATGGGGGGCACTGGGTTCTTCAACCAGTTTTATTTATGGATGCTCGTTCGGGCTCTCAAGCCGAAGCACATCATTGAATCGGGCGCTTACAATGGCCTTGGGACATGGATGCTCCGCCAAGCAGCTCCGAATGCGCAGCTTATCGTTGTGTCTCCAGCCACGCCACATCTCTACATTGACAATCACACCGATTCTCTCTACTTCAGTGATGTACACTTTCGAGATTTTGCAGCCTTGACTGGTCGTGCGTGAAGCGTATCGACCGTAGTCAAACGCTCATCTTCTTTGACGATCACCAAAGCGGATATCGGAGAATGCTCGAGGCGCATGCACGTGGCTTCCGCCACCTGCTCTTCGACGACAACTCGATGCCTGAGAGGAGTGATAGCGACCACTTTTCCGCCAAGGGTGCTTGCGCCGCATTCAACGGCTCTCTCAGTGTGCCTTCTCATGGAACTTTGAAGTGGGACGACTTTCGTGGGATCGTGGCCGATTGGGGGCGCTTCAAAAAGGGAGTCTTCAACGTCTCTGAGGAGCAGCTCCAGAAGGTAGCGCACTCGTTTGGAAAGGTCATTGACGTCTATGCAGAGATGCCCCCTCTGTGGACCGGCGGGCGACACCGACCGGACGCTCCCTATGCATTGCTCGACCAAGATGCTGCGAAGGTCTTCGTGGAGCAGCATGCACACAACCTTCGTTCAGCCTGGACCGAGAATCGCGGCTATGCGAACTTCGGCTACGTGCATACCAAATCCTTGAAGGACGCTCCTGCCAATGAGCTCTATTACCCTGGGCACGTGGCCGCAAATGGCTATCAGGGCATTTTGCCCGTCGAGACCGGCCGTTGCGACAGGAGAAGTTCCGGCGGTGCCTCTCCAGCCAAACTGAAACCAACGAGAGAGCGAGACGACCCGCGGCGTAACAGTGGCGCTGGCGTGAAATCGGACCTCACACCATCAAACTAGACTCTAGAATCGCACGGATTGAAGGTTTGAAAGCCCTCTGCCACTCTAATCCTGTTGGCGCGCGACTCATGGCGCTTGGCGCAACGCCACTACAGCGCCACCGTACGACCCACGGGCCAAATCCGAAATCCGCAGTCGCAAAATTTCGGGGATTGCCCACGATGCGCATCAGATGAATCCGATCAAGATGGGGACAGCACGCATTTTCTGCGATGGCGTCTTGGCGCGGTCGTTTTATAGCGGTCGGGGCTCGTCGTTGCTCGCATGGCATCGAGTTATAAGTCGACTGCGCTTTTTAAGCCGCTTTCGTCGCTACGGAGCTTGCAGAGCTTTTTCGTCCTCATAGACTCACAGAGAGATCCTACGTCAAGTAGAGTCCCCAGCTCTTTCGCGCGCCGTGCGTCCGGAGAACGTTCGCCCCGGGCCCTTATTCCGAGCAGCATGTTCTTCCACTGACAGCTGGATTGCCTTCGTTGAGTTTCGCAAGAGCGCCCGCGACGTGGGCCAGTTCCAAGTCCTTGGTCTGTGCCTTGGTCACCTCAGCCAGGCGCACGCGCGTGATCAGGACGGATTGCATCCTTCCAATGAGCTGGTCGTACAATTTGCTGTCAGCCTGCATCGGAAGGTAGTCGACCTTCTTCATGGCGCGAACGTGCCTCATGGGTACATAGAGCGGGTGCAGCGATGAGTGGTTACGATTGAGATCGGTGCCTCGCCAGTCGAAGATTTCCTGGTGCGTGTGAGTGCGCAGCCGGTACACGTCATACCCAAGTCGTTGGAGACGCCACAAATCGTGCACGTCGCCGCCGCGCGGATGCTGCTGTCCGCTCGAGGGGCCCACAGCAGCAAAGACGCACCCAGGCCGATCTTTGGGCGAAGGATCCAATTCCGTTCTAAAGTGGAAACATCCAAGCTCAACGAGTATCGAGTCAATCTCCGTCGTGCGGGCTTCGAGCATGTTCGTTGCTGTATGCAGCAGCGCCCCTTCGATGGAGTCAATGTCAATCTTCAGAAGGCTCACATGTCGTCCCTCCAGAATGTCGCGGTCGAGCGACACGCGAGGCACCGTTACTGAATCGTTGCTCATAGGCTGCCGGCCAATCTCGCAAGGGCGGTAAGCATTGTAAGTACTCAACGTTACCGACTTCTCGTTGTTTGGAGTGACAAAAGGAAACACTGCTGCCTGTTGCGCTTCAAACCGCGGGAACGAGGCCGCAGTTTTCTGCAGCGCCGTGGTCCATGTACTTTGGGGCTCGAAGCAGCGCACTGCCGCTCCTAAGCTGGCTGCGTACGCCGCGAAAATTCCCATGTTGCATCCGATGTCGACGTACGTGCAGTTATCGCAGTGCAACAGCAGCGACGAGAGGACCTCGAACGTGTCTTGCTCAGGCTCAAAGCACTCAATTCCAGTCAGCAATTGGCATTTCGCCTGCGAGTCAGGGCACCACAGCGAGAAGGGCGTCCCGGGCCACGGCGGTGTGTATCGAAGCCATCTCCCTTCGGCCTTTGTCATGTCCGCGCGGGTGCGTTGGCCAGAGGCGATACTGACAATTCCTTTTCTCTCCCCAGGGGGTCTTGTGTGGGGCAAAAGTTTGTGGGCAGTTGCCAAAGTTGGGAGTAGACTGACTTCACAGGAATAAGATCACAATGGCTAGATGCTCTGACTCAAGGAGAGTCTCCTGAAACTGGTGATTCGCGCCTTGCATGTATCATTTCGGTTGATGACGAGGTGGAGGCAGGCCAGCGCTTTTGAAACCGCGCATCCCAAATTAGGAAATGGGACTCCGCCAATGAATCATACTAGGGAAAGCGGAAATATCCCGCGTCGGGACACCAAGAGCGCGGAAGAGACACCTCTACTGATGTCTGCCCGCGGATGTGATTCGACACCGCAACCCCACAGCACTCAATTGACCCACAGTTGCACAGGCTCTCCGGTGCGATGCGGACATCGCCTCACGCGTCACGCACAAATGAGCGCCGCTGTATTGTGTGGACCTATTTAAACTTCACACACACAAGAACATGGGCCCACCGCGGCACCGGCTCAGCCTCATTTGTTCCGAGCGCGCTTGCTCGGCTTGCTCGGTTGCGACTCATCCTCGTCCTCCTCATCGTCCGCCTTCCCTTTGCCCTTGCCCTTGCCTGCCGCCGAACGATGGAACACCAGCTCCGTCTCCGAGCTTGCCGAGGGCACGAACGCCCACTCACCTCTTGTGCCGGTGAAGGCCGTGAGCTCCCCGGGTTTCGTCACGCGCCGCTGTGCGCAGAAGCGCACCATCTCGCCGCGGGCGGTCTTTGCGTGGACGGCGGGCCCAGGGAAGACGGCCGTGATCACCTGAGCACCGGCCTGAGCGAGCCGTTTCAAGTCGACTGCTTTGGCGTACTCCTGCGATGCCACATTCAGCACGAAGGTGACCTTGCGCTCGGGGTCAAGAACTTCGCTGCACAGGCTCGCGGTGATGTCGTCCGACCAGTACTTGTAGAGGTTGGGGTTCTCACCAACGGCCAGTCTGGTGCTCATCTCGAGCCGATAGGGCCGAATCTCGTCCGTCGGCACCAGCACTCCGTATTGGCCGCAAAGGATGCGCAGTGAGGCGCACAGGTACTCAAGATCATCAGCTTTGAGCGTCGGCGCATCCATGCCCTTGTACGCCGCCCCTTCGAAGGCGCCGATGGCGATCCGTGCCTCCTGTTCAGCGAACGCCGAGTACCTCGCATGGTTGAGTGCGGCGAGCGAATCGCTCAGACTCATGAGCGACTTGAGCTGTGCTTTGGGCATAGCTGCCAGCAAATTGGAGAGATCATTGGCGCGAGAGAGGAAACGAGGCTCTGTTGCAGACAACGCCGCGATAAAGGGCGTGAGCGCGCTTTCGAAATTGAGCGTCTTGGCCGGGCTGAGTAATAGGAGCGGCCGCATGGCTCACGGCCGGGACAGTGCCGCGAAGAATAGATCCGATCCTGATTCCGCAGCTCGATTTCACACCCACACGAAGCCTCTCCCCCCGGCGTCCCTCGGCACCTCTGATCTCCGAAAGATCGAAGAGCATGTCGTCGCCCGAGTCAATTACCCGCTTAACGCTTCCCAGAGCGTGTCTTAGATTCGGTTCCCGGTCTTCACTGTGTCCTGTTTCACTGTTAACAAGAAAGCCCACAATCCTTCGCCTCCGAACACTCCACCGCCATCGATTTCACCATCAGCTGCCCTCTCCTCCCCTCCTACGCGACCGCCGCCGCCCTCGACGCCCACGCCATCATCACCGCCCGCGCCGCCGAAAAAACCGCCAAACACGCCTCCGGCTCCGCCGCGCGCGGCCGCCTCTTCCTCCCGTGGGTCATCACCACCTTTGGCGGCATCGGCCCCGCCACCATCTGGCACTTCATTGACTCCATCTTCGCCACCTCCTCCTCCCTCGCCAACCTCAACCTCACCTCCTCCCACGCCGTCGCCACCCGGAAAGCCCACTTCCTCGCCGCCTTCCACGCCGCCCTCATCCGATCCTCCTACGCCATGCTCACCCTCCATACCCAAGCTCCACCCCCAGCCCAGCCCGCCCACACCCCCGCCCCGCCACGGAACGACACCCCATCACCCGCGCCATCAATCCCGACCACCGACGACGACGACG
>Ga0180440_102277_pt1 | contig 10190 bp, 8 predicted proteins | sample ChrtobMetaP5_4mM_FD_119745 | JGI IMG/M metagenome (GOLD analysis project Ga0180440, IMG submission 119745) | Chrysochromulina tobin associated microbial communities from unialgal haptophyte culture, Washington, USA - P5_4mM MetaG | ecosystem: Host-associated > Algae > Haptophytes > Unclassified ... | reverse complement strand
CTCAGTGAGGCGGAAAAGCGCCTCAGTGTGGCGGTTTCGCGTCACACTGTGGCGGTTTTGCGTCACAGTGTGATGACTCTGACTTGGTCTGTCACTCTGGGTTGGTACCTCCGACCTTCCTACTACTAGTAACAGGTGTAATGAATCCCGAGAATCGCGACCTCGCGCGGGTCAGTTTTGCTTGGACGCGACCGTCGGTAGCGCGCACAGCAGACAGCATCCCCGCACTCAACCTCGCGCGCATGCTTTCAGCCAACGAGCGCGTATCGCTGCTGTGGACCGCGATGGCGACGCAACTACACTGCGCCAGCCGCCCAGCACCTTGCTTCCGCCTCCAGCCTTGTGTTGATCCACCCTCACCACCCGTCTTCTTGATCCCGAATGCCCTTCGCAACCCTATCACACAGACGCTCTCTCGGCACCCTCCTTCTCGCTACCTTCTCGCGCAGAAGCTCTCAAGGGGCGCCGCTCATTCAACTGCTACTATTGACCTGACGGAAGAATGTCACAGCAAGATTCCAAGCGAAAAGTGTCCCTGCAAGTGTCACGGCAGCTCGTCAGTCTCGTGAATCCACGCCTTGCATTGTATACCCGCGCTGGCTTCCTTGCAGCAATCATTCTGGCGATCAACTTTGCCATCGTTGCCGGTCTCGCTCTCGTGTTGCAGCAAGACTGCACCAGCTCGACTATTGTTGATCGCTCCTCGCCTGTGACGTTCGGCGACTTCCTCACGTACGAAGAGTTCATCAATACGACGTTGGACCGCGAGGGTGTCGTCCAGGAAGGCACGACCACGACCACGACCACAGTCAGTGGGTGCGTCAAGAGAAACTCCGCCGTGCTTGTGGCACCGTATATGACCAGTCTATGCACAGACACCTGTAGGCTGTATGAAAACAACTACAGCTTGACCAATGACGGGATTTGCGACGATGGCGGACCAGGTTCCGAATACGACTTTGACCGGGACTTGCAATCGCAAATGACAAGGTCAAGCTCGTGCCCCCTCGGATCCGATTGCGCCGACTGCGGCGTTCGAGCTCCGCCCCAGACATATTCGGGCACAGGAATCACAGCTGACGTGCCGTGCTGGAATCAATATGTGCCTTGCTTTCGATCAACCTCGCCATCGACCGGCCTGGCGGATTGCTGGGCGATGCCTACCGGGTGTTCGTTCTGTGCGCAGTACGCGCCCTGCCTCACGTCCTCGGACGCGGCCTGCGCCATAGCGCTCGCCAATTCGTCGTATTGGTTTTGTCAGGAGTGCCTCAACTACGCTCACTGCGGGTACTCCTTTGAAGCACCCACCTGTGGTTGGTACCAAACAGAAGAAGCTGAACAAGTGGGGGGACCAAGCTACAAGGCAGAGATGGGACCAAAGGCTGACCGCTTTCCATGGTGCTCAGAGGAGGTATATGTTATTGCCCGTCGAAAAAACGACAGACATCGCAACCTTACCTCGATGGATAAGTCTAGCGTCAATCTTGCAATCATGTGTGGCTTGAGCAAGATGAATGGCATTCCTGTCTCACCAGGAGGCGTCCTGTCCCCAAACCTCTCGCCGGCTCCGGGTGAGAGCATTATCGGCACGATGACCTCATTCACCACACACTGGAGTCTGACCGTGACGACCAAAAGAACAGTGTGCCCCCAGTTTTCCGCCGCTTTTTCAAGTGCTTTAGCGTTCGCCGCGTATATTGAGATCATCATTACCATGGTGCTGGTCTACGTGTTCAAGATGTGTGCTCTGATCGAGGATCAGAAAGGCGTCATCGACCTCAGTGACGGGATCATCCGGCATGACAAGATTAAACAGGCGGTTGAATCCCAAGCTTGAAACCGCTATTGTTTCTACGGAGCACAACGGAATTTATTAGGAGAGCCGTCACGGCACACCGCGCTTTGTTTCGAACGGGTGTAGATTGATGCTTGATCGGGTGCTGTGCCATCGCGGGGCTGTGGCGCCCTGTGGGTGACGGAAGCGGCGAAGGCGGCAACAGACCACGGTGGCCCGATCGACGTCGAAGAGGCGTACTACGTATGTTGCAACAGTCACATCGGGCTTTCATCGGGCTGTTCCGTTTATCGGGAGAAGATTGGGGGGCTTTGGGAACGACGGCCCACGCGAAGGGCTAGGGGGAGCTCTCAGCTGCGAGCGACGGCCCTCAGACAGCCCACACGAAAGGGGCTAGGGGGCGTTGAGCTGGGATCGAACGTTATATATTGTGTGAGGCCCCACCGGTACCGGCCGCTGGAATTGGGGATGGAGTGAGCTCGGCCAGGGAGCTCGAGTGCCAAGTTCTTGCTCGGGGCCGGTGTGATTATGGGTTGTAGCGCGTTGGCTGTGTTCCGAGTCTTTTGTCTTCGCTCTGCGAGAATTAAAGTACGGGTTGTCATCGGGAGAAGAGCAGCAAGGGCAATCCTTGAGTATATGAACTTCTATACAGATTTTGGGACTGCATGGCCTCTAAATGCATACCGTTCCTTTTACCAGGCTCTTACCAGGCGCTTAGCCGCCTGGTGAGTTTTGAAACGCGCCCAACACGGCGCGTCACACCGGTAATTTCTGAGTTGTTGTGTGAAGCATGCTAATCCAAGTGCAATCCAGAGAGATTGGAGCTCCAAACGACGTCCGATCTGCAATCGTACGAGCGCAACAGTACGCCGCGCGCGTCGTGCGAGCCCTCATTCGTAGTATGCGGAGGCTCCTTACCTTGGAAGCGCAAGGAAATTTGGTTGCGGCGTACATGCGCCGGCTGAACGAGCGCGCGCGAGATCGACTTTGGCATAGATCAAGGTCATTTGACGATGACTAAAGCGCCCAACACGGCGCGTCTCATCGGTAATTTCTAAACTTACTGTGAAACTACATGGGCGCGGGCGCGAGTGTGAACCCCAAACAAGGATACGCGCCACTAGAGCTCACATTACAAGCTTTTCACATCTTCAAAGAGTGGTTGTTTTTGCGCCTTTGGGAAATGCGCAGGCGTCCATGGAAACAGACCACGCGGCGACCTCCAAGAATACAATTAGGGTTAGTACCAGGGGCTTTGTATGCAGGAGGACACGTTTTCGACGACGAGCGTAGCAATTTTTTTAGTTACGGGGCGCACCGATATCCGTTCGATCCGCGCGATCCTTATGGACCGCCTAGGTGGGCGCCAAACCCGCCAGGGTGATCCGATATGAAAAGCACCCTACACGGCGCGTCACACCGGTAATTTCTAAACTTACTGTGAAAGACTCATGCCACCACAAACACGACAGCAGTCATATTCTGCGTTGGGAGAGAGTTGTGACTGGAATACTTAACCACTTTCAATGGATCAGAGAAACAGGATTCCGAATTTTTCTTGACGCGTATTTGTTGCCACGTCGTGCCGCGTACTTAGCACGTGTCACGACTCGATTCGAGATACTGACGCAGGGTGTGCTCAAACATTGGAGGATAAGGAGAATGAGAAGAGAGAGAGCCAGGGCTCCGGGTGGTAGCAAATTTCCTTTTTACTCACGCAGGCAAAGAGCATCGTTAGGTTGGGATACGGACAGTTCTGTACCTCCTAGTACTGATAGTGATGATTATTAGCGCCCAACACAGCGTGTCATCCGATATGAAAAGCGCCCAACACGGCGCGTCACCACTCTCCAGTATGGGGTCGGGTCGGAGGGGGTCGGGTCGCGGGATACGATATGAAAATTGGGCTCCGAGGTCGAGGTCGGGTCGGGTCGGGTCGGGTCTGAAGCGAGTCCAGGAAATTCAGTGTCGTTTTCGGGAAAACACCTTAAGAAAACACCCCCCCCTCCGACCCCGACCCCGACCCCCAAGCTGACCTCCGAGGTCAAGCCCCAACTTCCGTCCCACCCCCGCGAGCCGAGGTTTGAGAGTCGAAGGGTCACACTGGAGTGTATGACACTGAAAGTGCGGGAAAAGGTTCGTCGAAGTTTCGTCACTGACCTCGCAGGGTTTCGTCATATCTTTATTAGGCAACCAGGGGGTTTCGTCATTAGGGCTACCGGTCCGGATCTCGCCTACGATATAATACTCTAAAGGCGTCTAACGGAACCGGACTAACGCTTTGCCCGGGTGGGCGCGGCCGGCCGGCTCAAAAAAGTAATAACACTACGGCGTACTATGATGTATTCGGAGACCGGCGACAGTCCAGCCAGTGCGAGGGTAGTAAGTAAGTAAGTAAAACATGCCAACAGGCAGCGTACACGTGGCGAGGGGACCGTCCCCAGACATCAGCCTCAACATCCGCTTTGCTGAACACCGTACACGCTTAGTATGCCCAGCGAGGGGACTGAAAGTCATCAGTCAGCACCCGTTTGCGCGCTCAAGAGCTGCGGGGTCATGCATGCATGCCCTCTCTCGCCCGGTCCCGTAGCCGTGCCCTCCATTGCTGTAAGTCCCTTTCTCTCGTCCTGTCTCTGCCTAATGGCTTCCCGCCGTGAAGCTCGCCTACTTTAGAGGGGCCGTTGCTGCTGCCGCGGTGGACCTTGAGCCAAGGTCCAGGCACGCCAGTGCGAGGGCCCCACGCCAGCGCTCCGCTTCTGCCTTGGCTTGAGCGTTCTCCTTTCTATTATTATTATGAACAACACTCGATCACAGGTAGGTACTTCCCGTAGTTTTCGTTGTGGCCGGCCTCAAATACTCGGCGTGAGCCTCCGCTTCTCCTTCTTCATCGACTTGACGCCGTGCTCTTGCTCCTCCATGATGGCGCGCGCGCGCTTGCCCCGCGCCTCGAGATATGCATCGCGCTCCTCGCGCTCCTTGTCGCGCTCGCGAGCGAGGAAGGCGCCATCCTTGCGCAGCTCGCGGATCGCGCCCTTGGTCTCTTTCTTCGTCTTGCGGATGAGCTTCTGGCGCTCGGCGCGCTGCCGATCGGGGTCGAGCGAGCGCTCCGGCTGGAAGTCGTCATCGAAGACCGGATTGTACAGCTTGATAGGCGCGACAGGGGCACGCTGCAGCAGCAACGGCAAGCGCGCGTGCAACGCTGCCGGGATGGCCGCGCGCAGCTCCGCCAAGCACGCCGCGAGTAACGGCCGCAACGGTTTGGCGAGCTGCTTGGGCTTGATGACGCTGAGGCGAGCGAGGGTCGGGCCCCAGATCTCGGCGAAGCACGGGAGATTGGTCGAGGTGCGGATGAGATCGTGCGTGAGATTGAAGGTGGCGCCTGCAGCGTCCAGTCGAAGTGCCGCCGCCGCCGCCGCCGCCGCGCCGCCACTGTCGCCGCCGCCGCCCTCGGCGCCAAGCGACGCGAAGCGCAGCGGACGGAGCAGCGCCGTCGTGGGCGCGTCGGCGAGGAGCGCCGCGCGCGCGTCGAGGGACGCGCCGAGCAGCCGGCTCGCTGTCGCATGCAATTCGGGCAGCCATCGGCCAGCGGCGCTGCTCAGATGCAGGGCGAGGGCGCAGAGGAAGAGCGTCCGGCGCGTCCCCCTCTCACTCGACGGCACGCTGGGCTGTGAGAGCACATCGGCGACGAGGAGCACCGTCGGGGTCAGGATGACGTGCCGAAAGTCGGTCAGGGGGAAGAGCTGGACACACAGTGCGAGGAGTGCGAGCGCTCCAGGGCGCAGCGTCACGTACGGCTCGATGGGGGCGGATGGGTCAGCGGGGGGCGCCGCGTTGCCGCCCTCCGCGTCCGCCACCTCTTCGGCATCGTCCGCCGCCGCGCGCCTCTGCCTCCTTCCCGCGCGTTTGCTCGCACTGATCGTCTCGCGTCGCTCGGTGTGGAAGGCTCGCCACAGCGCCTGCAGCCGCGGGAGCAGCGACAGGGCCGTCTGGACCGGCAACTGCTGCGCGATCGCAAAGATCGACGGGCACAACGGATGGAGCAGGGCGGAGGGCGGGGAAGCAGCGGCGGCGGTGGCGGCGGCGGCGGCGGCGGCGGCGTTCTTCTTCATCTTCATCTTCTTCTTGCCGCTGTCAGTGCCCTCGCCCTCGCCCCCCTCGCCCTCGCCCTCGCCGCCGCCGCCCTCGATCTCGGCGGCGGTGGCGACGAGTCGATCAATGAGCAGCCCCGCGAGCGTCGAGAGCTTGGCCTTGTTCGCCTCGCGCAGCTTGGCGTGGTGGCCTGCGATCAGCCGGTGCAGCAGCTCGCGCTGGCGCGCGGCGTCACGTCCAGCGAGACCCATCAACACGTCGAGATCGGCGGCAGATTGCGGGCACTCGAAGACATAAGGGAGCTCCGCGACGGGCGGCGGCGGGACGGGTTTCGTCAGCTTCGTCAGCTTCGTCAGGAGCTCCGCGGGAGGTGCAGCGAGCGCGGGCACGCGTGGGGGGTCGTCGGCTTGGCTGGCGGCGCGGGGTGTGGCAGCAGAAGGGGCTTTGGTGGCGGTCTTGGTGGCGGTGGCGGCTTGCTGCCTGATCACAACGACGTCCTCATCCTCATCCTCCGCGCCCTCCTCCTCCTCCTCCTCGCCCTCCTCTATGTCCTCCTCCTCCTCCTCCTCGCCCTCCTCTATGTCCTCCTCCTCCTCCTCCTCGCCCTCCTCTATGTCCTCATCATCCTCATCATCATCATCATCATCATCATCATCGTCATCATCCACCTCCTCGTCCTCGTCCTCGTCCACGTCCTCGTCATCATCATCATCATCATCGAGAGGCGCGTCACCGGGCAGCGGCCCAAAGTCATCGACCAAGTCGTCATCCGTCAGTCGCAGCCCTGCACCGCTCGCCCCCTTCGCTGCCCCATCGGCCTCCGGCAGCATCCGACGACGTCGCTCCGTCTCGAGCGCACGGAGCCTCATCGCCTGCGATCAGTCGGGCAATCAGCATGCAATCAGCATGCAATCAGCATGCAATCAGCATGCAATCAGCATGCAATCAGCATGCAATCAGCATGCAATCAGAATGCAATCAGCATGCAATCAGCATGCAATCAGCTTGAGCGCACGGAGCCTCATCGCCTGCCATCAAGACGCGCAATCAAGGACCATCAGTGGCCATCAGAGGTGACAGGCGCGCCGTGCCAATCGAGGGGCCATCAGGACGCAATCAAGAGGCTATCAAGAGGCCATCAGCACGCAATCAAGAGGCCATCAAGGGGCCATCAGCGCACCTCCGCCGTCGCGAGCTCTTCCTCCGTTTGCATGCGGTCGCTCGGCTGCGCTTTCCCCACAGTGCTCATCTCGCCCTTGAGCTCGAATGCGAGCTTCTCAAAGTCGCGGTACGCCTCCGGGCCGACAGTGGCTCCCGATACGGCGCCGTCACCACCAACAGCGGCCGTGGCGGACTTGGCCTCGGCTTTGGCGGCGAGGGAGGAGATGGCGGGCTTGTTCGCCTTGTTGCCCGCCTGGAAGATGAGCCCCCGGAGCGCCTCGAAGTCCTCATCGAGCTTTTCGACGAGCTTGTTCTGCTCCTTGCGCTCATCTTGGCGCTCGAACTTGGCGAGCTTGTACCGAGCGATCGTGTCCTCGAGCGCCTCCTTTGCCGTCAGCGGCCGCTCCTCGCCCTCCTCCCGCTCGCCGCCGCCAAAGCGTGCCGCCGTCTCGGCCGCGTCGGCGTCGTCGCGCCGGCCGAACCCAAAGTCGCGCTCGTCGTCCGACGCGCCCAGATCGGCGTCGGAGAAGTCGTCCATGTCGCCAAGCGCGCGGCCACCGTGCGTGAGCTCGGTCGGCGCGCCCAAGCTGCGGCCGCCGAGGCTGCCGCCGCCCTCGTCGCCGCCCTCGGGCCCGTCGCCGAGCGCGTACTTGGACGCGCGCAGCTGTCGCTGCCGCTCGCGTTGGAAGCGGTGCACGAGCTTGTCCTCGAGGGGCATGCCCTCCTCCTCCTCGCCAAACCGGCCATCGTGGAACACGTTCGTACGGCCGCGCTGCTGGTGCTCGATCAGCAGCGTCTCGCGCCGGATCTGGTCCGAGCGCTCGCGCGCCTGCGTCTGCGAGTGGGCCTTGCTGTTGCGGTTGCGGTCGCCGATGACGGTGTGGCGCTTGCGCGCGTTCGGTGCCTGGTCGAAGACGGACCCCTTGCCAATCGCCGACCGCAGCAGGTCCTTCACGCTGCCTCGGCCCTTCTTGCCCATGGAGTACCGACCGTGGACGCAGTCGGCAGTCCGCCGAGCACGTCGCCGCTCGGCTTCGTCATTTAAGTTTGAGCGGAATGGATCTACTGTCCTGACACCTCTGCCGCAGTCGCCGAGGGCCAAATGGCCCCCACCTCACGTGCTTCATCATCGGCCCCCGTCGACGACGCGCTCTTTGAGACAGAAAAGTTTTAAAAAAGCGAAGGAGGTGATTTCCCGACTGAGAGACCCTTTGCCGTCTCCAAGGCGCAAGGGGCAGAGCGTGAAAGCCTCCTGTGAAAGCCTCCTGGGGTTCTCTACATTATATTGTGTGGGTGCCGTAGTGTTCAAGACGGACTCGGCTGGATCAGCTCACTCGCGTTGTGGTGAGCATTTGCATGCCTTCCTCGGTCAGCCGTCTGTGTCGGCCTCCCTCGTGCCGCCGAGCGCCTCGAGCATCGAGCGTACCTCATCATACGCCTCGGCGGATCGGGCGAGAGGATCTGCCTCGAGCTCGGCCACGAGATGCGCGATCTCCGCCTTGAGCGCGAGATCGGCCGAGGTGAAGACGCCTTCGAAGTCGTCTCCGAGCAGGTGCATGCTCGTGTCGCTCAGCTGGCACTGCACCCGATCGAGCATGACGAGGAGCTCATCAGTGGCAATCAAGGGCAATCAAGGGCCATCCAGGGCCATCCGGGGAGATCGCACCTGCACCCGATCGAGAAAGATGTCGAGCTTGCGCCGTCGGTGCGCCCGGTCCGCCCCACTCCCCGCCAGCCCCTCCCCCATCGGAACGGCCTCAAGCTCGGGCCACAGCTCTTCCATAAATGGTCGATCCGAAAGGGTCAAGGCCGAGCCAAAGGCCGAGCCGCCGCCCACGGACGCGCCCGGCGCGGCGCCCGCGGGGTCTCGCCATAGCTCGTTCGCGGGGTGCAGCGCTCGGCGGACGGTCGATAAGATCTGATGAGAGGCGTCATCAGTGAGATCAGTTCTGATGAGAGGCGCCATCAGTGAGCGAGAAGCCGACGAAGAGCATGCCAATCAAGGGCACTCACCTGATTGAAGGCGTCATCAGTGAGCGAGAAGCCGACGAAGAGCATGTGCTTCGTGATGAGGAGGGTCTGTACGATGCCGGAGAGCGCCTCGCGCTGATAGCCGTAAGGGTTGCCATCCGAGTACCTGATGAGGCAGGCCATCAGGGAGGCCATCAGGGAGGTCATCAGGGAGGTCATCAGGGAGGCCATCAGGGAGGCCATCAGGGAGGTCATCAGATCAGAGGTCGTCAGAGGTCATCAGCTTACGTGAGGATGATGTCCTCTTCACATTCACATTCACATTCACATTCACATTCACATTCACACTCACGTGAGGATGATGTCCTCCGGATGGTTCACGTCGCCATGCAGCTTGAGCAACCAGCGCGCCCTCCCGAGCCCTCCTCGGATCGGCGCGCGCGACTCATAAGGCAAGGTGCGCACCTGATGAGGGAGCAATCAGCATGCACTGAGCGCGCCGTCCCGAGCACTCCTCGAACCGGTGCCCACGATGGCGCGCACCTCGATCCCCGCCGCCTCGCACGCGGCATCATAGGACAGATCCGAGTTGGTAGTCACTGCAGCCGAGTGGGGAAGCGTCGCCAGCAAGGCATGGGACAGGGTGTAGTAGGCGCTGCTGAGGCGATCCACGGCAAGGCCTTGGAGCTTGGCACGACCGACTCGCTGATCACCATCGCCAAGGCGATGCTGCAAGACGAAGGCTTGATCCTTGAGCGCGAGCCGTCGCAGCTGACGAGCCTCCTGTGGGGAGATGATTGCATACAATCAGCATGCAATCAGCCTGCAATCAGCCGTCGCAGCTGACGAGCCTCCTGTGGGGAGATGCCGTGTGGGGAGAGGCCGTGTGGGGAGAGGCCGTGTGGGGAGAGATCAGCTGTGGGGAGATGCCGTGTGGGGAGATGCCGTGTGGGGAGAGGCCGTGTGGGGAGATGCCGTGTGGGGAGAGGCCGTGTGGGGAGAGGCCGTGTGGGGAGATGCCGTGTGGGGAGAGATCAGCTGTGGGGAGAGGCCGTGTGGGGAGATGCCGTGTGGGGAGAGGCCGTGTGGGGAGAGGCCGTGTGGGGAGATGCCGAGTGGGGAGATGCCGTGTGGGGAGATGCCGTGTGGGGAGAGGCCGTGTGGGGAGATGCCG
>Ga0180440_102254_pt1 | contig 10276 bp, 11 predicted proteins | sample ChrtobMetaP5_4mM_FD_119745 | JGI IMG/M metagenome (GOLD analysis project Ga0180440, IMG submission 119745) | Chrysochromulina tobin associated microbial communities from unialgal haptophyte culture, Washington, USA - P5_4mM MetaG | ecosystem: Host-associated > Algae > Haptophytes > Unclassified ... | reverse complement strand
GCGCGGCGCGCCGCCCGCCCGCTGGATGCGCCGCGGGCCGGGCGCGATGACGCGCGCGTGGTGCTTGTTCGAGCTCGTCAAGGCGCTCGCCAAGGGCGCGACGCTGCACGTGGTGCTCGCGCCGGCGGATGTGGACGGCTTCGCGGCGCTGCTGACGGACGGCTTTGACGAGATTGCGGGCATCGTGGCTGGCATCGACGCGGCCGACGCGCAGATTACCATGGTCGAGGACCGCGACTACATCCTGGCCGAGGTGGCGCAGCTCGAGGGCGGCATCGGCGCGGTGACGGCGACGGTGTGCGCGTCGCTGCGCGAGTGGCTTGCGGCGGAGGGCCGCGCGGCGCTGGTGCGCATGCCGCGCGAGGAGCGGGCGATGTCGGCACTGCAGAACCAGCTGGGGAGGCTGCTGCGGGACCAGGGCAAGCTCGACGAGGCGGGCGTGCTGCTCCGCGAGGCGCTCGAGGCGAAGCGTGCGACGCTCGGCGATCGGCATCCGGACACCCTGACCTCGATAAATACTCTGGGGCTGCTGCTGCAGGCCCAGGGCAAGCTCGACGAGGCGGGCGTGCTGTACCGCGAGGCGCTCGAGGCGCAGCGTGCGATGCTCGGAGATCGGCATCCGGGCACCCTTGTGTCGATCAATAATCTGGGTGTGCTGCTGCAGGCCCAGGGCAAGCTCGACGAGGCGGGCGTGCTGCTCCGCGAGGCGCTCGAGGCGCAACGTGCGACGCTCGGCGATCAGCATCCGGGCACCCTTGTGTCGATCAATAATCTGGGGGGGCTGCTGCAGGCCCAGGGCAAGCTCGACGAGGCGGGCGTGCTGCTGCGCGAGGCGCTCGAGGCGAGGCGTGCAACGCTCGGCGATCGGCATCCGCACACCCTCGCCTCGATTGGTAATCTGGGGGGGGTGCTGCAGGCCCAGGGCAAGCTCGACGAGGCGGGCGTGCTGCTCCACGAGGCGCTTGAGGCGCAGCGTGCGACGCTCGGCGATCGTCATCCGGACACCCTCGCCTCGATTGGTAATCTGGGGAGGCTGCTGCAGGCCCAGGGCAAGCTCGACGACGCGGTCGTGCTGCTCCACGAGGCGCTCGAGGCGAAGCGTGCGACGCTCGGCGATCGGCATCCGGACACCCTCACCTCCATAAATAACTTGGGGCTGCTGCTGCAGGCCCAGGGCAAGCTCGACGACGCAGTCGTGCTGCTCCGCGAGGCGCTCGAGGCACAGCGTGCGACGCTCGGCGATCGGCATCCGGGCACCCTCGTCTCAATTAATAATCTGGGGGTGCTGCTGCAGGACCAGGGCAAGCTCGACGAGGCGGGCGTGCTGCTCCGCGAGGCACTCGAGGCGAGGCGTTTGACGCTCGGCGATCGTCATCCGGACACCCTCGCCTCGGTTAATAATCTGGGGTTGCTGCTGCACACCCAGGGCAAGCTCGATGAGGTTGGCGTGCTGCTGCGCGAGGCGCTCGAGGCGACGCGTGCGACGCTCGGCGATCGGCATCCGGACACCCTGACGTTGATAAATAATCTGGGTGGGCTGCTGCAGGCCCAGGGCAAGCTCGACGAGGCAGGCGTGCAGTTCCGCGAGGCGCTCGAGGCACAGCGTGCGACGCTCGGCGATCGGCATCCGAGCACCCTCGTCTCAATTAATAATCTGGGGCTGCTGCTGCAGGCCCAGGGCAAGCTCGACGAGGCGGGCGTGCTGTACCGCGAGGCGCTCGAGGCACAGCGTGCGACGCTCGGCAATCAGCATCCGGGCACCCTCGCCTCGGTTAATAATCTGGGGGGGCTGCTGCAGGCCCAGGGCAAGCTCGACGAGGCGGGCGTGCTGATCCGCGAGGCGCTCGAGGCGAGGCGTGCGATGCTCGGCGATCGTCATCCGAACACCCTCGTCTCGATTAATAGTCTGGGGAGGCTGCTGCAGGCCCAGGGCAAGCTCGACGAGGCGGGCGTGCTGTACCGTGAGGCGCTTGAGGCGCAGCGTGCGACGCTCGGCGATCGTCATCCGGGCACCCTCACCTCGATTAGTAATCTGGGGGGGCTGCTGCAGGCCCAGGGCAAGCTCGACGAGGCAGTCGTGCTGCTTCGCGAGGCGCTCGAGGCGCTCCGTGCGACGCTCGGCGATCGGCATCCGCACACCCTCACGTCGATTTGTAATCTGGGGGGGCTGCTGAACATCCAGGGCGAGCTCGACGAGGCGGGCGTGCTGCTCCTCGAGGCGCTCGAGGCGCAGCGTGCGACGATCGGCGACCGGCATCCGGGCACCCTCGTCTCGATTCATAATCTGGGGATGGTGCTGAAGGACCAGGGCAAGCTCGACGAGGCGGGCGTGCTGCTCGGTGAGGCTCTCGAGGCGCAGCGTGCGACGCTCGGCGATCGGCATCCGCACACCCTCACGTCGATTCATAACCTGGGGACGCTGCTGCAGGACCAGGGCAAGCTCGACGAGGCGGGCGTGCTGCTCCGCGAGGCGCTCGAGGCGTTCCGTGCGACGCTCGGCGATCGGCATCCGAGCACCCTCGGCTCGATTAACAACCTCGGGCGGCTCCTGCACGACCAGGGCCGGCTGGGCGAGGCCGAGACCTTGCTCCTTGAAGCACACGACGGCTGCGCCGCGACGCTCGCAGAGGGCCAGCGCACCCGGCTGCGCTCGCAAGCCTGGCTCGCAGATGTGCGCCGCGCGCAAGGCCGCATCGAGAGCGCCCGCGCGCTCGTGGATGCACGCGTGCTCAGCACGGCGCGTGCGGCGCTGGGCCCGACAGTGGGCATAACGCTCATGCTTGAGGCCGTCCACGCCCGGCTCGAGTGCGCGGCAGGCGGAGGGCTCAGCCCGCTGAAAGCGGCCCTCGAGCGCATGAGGACCGTCCTCGGGCCGGAGCACCCTGAGACACGTCGCTGCGCAGTGGCGCTCTCGCAGGAGGAAGAGGTCGCCAGGTCCCTGCATGTCGGACACACCACCTGTGATGAGATGGACGGCGTGAGCAGGGGGCTATGATGATGAGGGTCGCTGTGTGTGGCTGGGGTGCAGTCAGGGGGGAGGTGCACGAGAGCGCGGACAGGGGGAGCGCGCGCAGGGAGCAAAGCGGAGTGCGAGCGCGGAGGGCGGCCAGGGGGCAGAAGGTGCCGGGGCGTGCATGAGGGTGCGGGGGTTCGGGAGCGCGAGCCCGAGCGTGTGGAGGGGGGACCAGAGTCGAGCCAGAGCGCGCAGGTCTCTCACTTCGTCTTCGGACTTCGAGGGTGTGCGTATGTGTGTCTCTGAGCGCTAATTGCATGGCTAACTGTAATTCGCGTGTACGGCTCGGCTGTAATACACCGGTGCAGACCGCCGGTGGCGGTGGCTGCGCTGTGCGCGGTGGTTACAGCTGTGGCGAGAGCGTAAGTAGTAACCACACTCAATCCTTACCGCGCGATGGCATCGAACCTGATCGAAGGATGCTCGATACGATACGCCCTGATCCCCGTGTGGCCTCTGGCCATCTCACGGAATACTACTTACTAGCCATCGATCCCAAGCGGACGTATTTCTCGCAAGTCGGCGATGATTTCTGATCGTTGGCGGACCCGATAAAACTAAGTTGTTCAAACTAAGTTGTTCAAATTTGACTCACTTGTTTACTGTAGAGCGTACAGCATGTTAAGCACGCACGGAGTTATCCTCATCGCTGCTCCATGCCAGACCGCAGACGTCAGCGTTTCAGGCGCGCGGCGTCTCAGTCACTCAGAGCTTCGACGTGGAGCTCCTCGGGCCGCTTCGTCACTCAGCCTCAGAGCTTCTGGAGCTCCTCGGGCCGCTTCGTCACTCAGTCTCAGAGCTTCTGGAGCTCCTCGGGCCGCTTCTCGGGCCGCTTCTCCTGCAACTTCTCCTGGAGCATCGCACCGATCCGACGCACGAGCATGTCCTCGTCGAGCCGTGTGCTCGACTGTACGGCCACCTTCCGCAGGAGCAGCTCAACCTGCCCAGAGAGGCAATCACATGCAATCAGGAGCAGCTCCACCTGCCCAGTTTGGCGCGCAATCAGATGCAATCAGGAGCAGCTCCACCTGCCCAATCAGTGGCAATCAGCTCCACCTGCCCAGTTCGGCCCGAGCGGGCGCAATCAGTGGCAATCTCAGAGCCACCCTCCCCCCATGTTTCGTGTCGCAATCAGTGGCAATCTCAGAGCCACCCTCCCCCATGTTTCGTGTCGCAATCAGAGGGCAATCTCAGAGCCACCCTCCCCCCATGTTTCGTGTCGCAATCAGAGGGCAATCTCAGAGCCACCCTCCCCCTTGTTTCGTGTCGCGGGGTAGGCTCAGATGCAATCAGGACGGCCATCAGAAAGGCGTTACACCCACCTGCCCAATCTGGCGCCTCATCAGATGCAATCAAGGCGTTACACCCACCTGCCCAATCTGGCGCCTCATCAGATGCAATCAAGGCGTTACACCCACCTGCCCAATCTGGCGCGTCATGTCGGTGCGCCACTGCTCTTCGCGGCCAATGTCAAACCAGCGCACGGTGACGAATCGCACCACCTGGTCGAGCAGCGTACCTGATGAGGGGGGCAATCAAAGGCCAGTGACGAACCGATTGCACAATGACGAATCGCACGCATACCTCGGATCCTATGATGAGGGAGGCAATCAGCATGCAATCAGGCCGAGCAGCGTACCTCGCAATCCCTGCTTCTCCTCCAAGGCTTTGTCGAGGTACTTCTTGACCTCTAATGCGACCCACCTGTGGGGAGAGGCGCGAGGGTGCCGTGGTGAGCACTTGCATGCCGCCCATACGAGGAGCTGCAGTGCGGCCCACTTTTCATCCTCTGCCTTGCTATCCTCCTCGATCGCCTCCTCGACCGCCGCCCCTTCCATATTTGGATGCCCCTCAGCCATCGTGATGGGCGCCGTGATGGGCGCCGTCGCGCCCTCGGCTCCGCCGGACTCGCGCTCACCACGGCGCTCGGCCTCCTCCACCAGCCGCTGATGGCGCGCCTCATCCTCGCGCTCATTACGGCGCTCGACCTCCTCCACCAGCCGCTGATGACGCGCCTCATCCTCGTCGCCGCCCGGGCAGTGCTTGTACAGCAGCCAGCGTAAGGGCCAGAGCATGCACCTGTAAGGGAGGTCATTGGACACAATCAGCGACGCAATCAGAGCGCACTCCGAGCGCAATCAGAGCGCACTCTGAGCGCAATCAGACGAAGCCAAATGCAATCAGAGCGCAATCAGAGCGCAATCAGAGCGCAGTCAGAGCGCAATCAGCACGCACTGGAAGCAGCGGCAAAAGTCGGAAGCAAAGCCGCGCTCGCAGAGGTCATACAGCACGCTGATGATGGCGCTAATCAAGTTCAACGGCGGCGGGAGTAGCTCCTTTTTTCGCGCCTCGACGACGACGCGCGCGAAAGCCACCTTGAAGTTTGAATCCACGTTCTCGTAGACCATGTCAAAGGTCTTGATGAAGCGCGCGACGAGGGACGCGAGCGCCGTGATGAGCACTTGCATGCAGGGCAGGGCATCAGCGGCAATCAACGTACCTTGGCGAAGCGTGCGATGAGGAGATTGAGGAGGAGGAGCACGACGATCACGCCGAAGAGCGCCATAAAGACCCTAATTAGGAAGGTAGGGAGGGGCGGAGGTAGGGGGAGGTAGAGAGGTAGGGGGGTCGGTCAGGCAGGAGGCTATAAGTAAGTAATCAGTAAGGTGGAGGTAGGGAGGTCGGTCAGGGAGGAGGCTATCAGCGGCATGGGCGGTAATGAGCGGCAATCCATAGCAATCAGTGGCAATCAGTGGCAATCCGTGGCGATCAGTACCATGCGAAGGCGACATGGGTCTCGGTGCGTTCCATGATATGATCCGGCTCGCCCTTCATTAAGCTCTCAATCAGCAGCCCGAGCACACTCCACACGTTTGCCACCTGATCAGGGGTTCATTAGCATGCAATCAGGGGTCATTAGCATGCAAAAAAGGGGGTCATTCGCATGCAATCAGAGGTGAAGGGTCAATCCGAGCACATTCCACAGCCTAATAAGGCAATCCGAGCACATTCCACACGCTCGCCACCTCTGCGGCGTTCGTCACTCAGGTCACGTCACTCAGGTGACGTCACTCAGGTCACGTCACTCAGGTCACGTCACTCAGGTCACGTCACTCAGGTCACGTCACTCAGGTCACGTCACTCAGGTCACGTCACTCAGGTCGACCGTGCCGTCATGTTTCGTCACCTCTGCGGCGGCGTCACACAAGTCGACAGTGCCGTCGTGTCGGCTCGCCGCGCGCTCGTGTAATCAGAGGCAATCAGGGGTTCGTCACCTCTGCGGCGTCGTCAGTTAGGTCGACAGTGCCGTCGTGTAGGCTCACCGCGCGCTCGTTCATCAGCAGCACGTAGAAGGCGCATGCAAACGCAATCACGATGATCGAGGCGAGCATGATGAACTGCCACAGGCCCAATGAGAGACGCAATCAGAGCGCAATTAGAGACGTAATCAGAGCGCAATTAGAGACGTTATCAGAGCGCAGTTAGAGACGCAATCAGAGCGCAATTAGAGACGTCATCAGAGCCTCGTCACCTGCCATAGGTCCTCGAGCATCCGGATGGCCATCAGATGGTCATTAGAGCGCAATCAGGAGCGTAATCAGAGCCTCGTCACCTGCCATAGGTCCTCGAGCATCCGGATGGCCATCAGTAGCAACGGCCCACTCTTCGAGAAGATGAAGAGTATCTGGAGTAGCCTGAGCCATGCGACCAGAGCGAGCAGCGCCTGCGATGCGCCAACATAGACGTTATCAGAAGTCATCAGGAGTCATCAGCAGTCATCAGCAGTCATCAGCACCTGCGATGCGCCAACATAGACGTTATCAGAAGTGGTCATCAGAGGGTCATCAGAAGGTCATCAGAGGGTCATCAGAAGCGGTCACCAGAAGGGGTCATTAGAAGGTCATCAGGAAAGGCAAGCGGAGGGGGCCAGCAGTGGTAATCAGTAGCCATCAGTGGCCATCAGTAGCCATCAGTGGCCATCACCTGTGCCGGTAGCTCCGCATCAGGGGGGTCATTAGCATGCAATCAGGGGTCATTAGCATGCAATCAGAGTGCAATCAGTGGCCATCACCTGTGCCGGTAGCTCCGCATAGGCGAAGGGCAGCGTGGGGTCGATCACGTGCACGTGGCGCGCCGTGATGAGCGTGCCGAGCAAGATCACGAGCAGCATGTCGAGCACGTTGAACGCGTCGGTCACGTACCTGCCGGGGAGAGTGGCGCGCCGTGCTGAGCGCTTGCATGCACGCCGAGCCCGCTTTGGTGTGGGGATGTGTGGCATCGGGGCGGGCAGAGGGGGGGGGGGCGTGCTGAGCGCGCTCGCACCGTCGAAGATCGCAATCAGACGCAATCATAGCACACTCAGAGGGGGGCGCGCCGTGCCGAGCGCGCTCGCACCGTCGAAGGTCGCCGTAGGTGCGCACGTCGCCGTGCATCTCGGTGAGCTCTCCCTTGATGATCCCCGCGAGGTACAAGATCAGCCCGAGATCGTAGAGCTCGAAATGGAGCGGCAGAGGGGGTACGGTCGTGACGAGGTTGGCGAGGCAGACCATCGCGAGCATCCATAATAGGAAGCGGCCTGAGGGGAGGAGGAGCGAGGGCGCCGTGATGAGCGCTTGCATGCCGCACGCTCGTTCGGAGGGCGATGGCATGCCTGAGGGGAGCAGCCAGAAGAGCAGCACCGGCGTGCCGTTCGCCGTGGTGTCGCGAAAAAATTGTTCAAGTCGCTTCTCCCACCTGATGAGGCAGGCAATCAACACGGTCATCAGGCGCAATCGAGCGCAATCAATGGTCATCAGGCGCAATCGAGCGCAATCAATCTCAATCAGTCGCAATCAATGGTCATCAAGCGCGCACGCTTTGGGTACAAAGGGGAGCAGCGGTAAGGCGACCAAGTTGAAGACGACCAGGCATGCAATCTGGAACCACCCCAAGCCGAGGTCATCGCCGCCGCCCGGCTGCACCGACGGCCAAAAGATCTCATGCAGATGCTCATACACGAGGGGCTGGGAGACGAAGACCTGATGATGAGGGAGGCAATCAGCATGCACTCAGCATGCACTCAGCATGCACTCAGCATGGCAATCAGAGGGGTCCGCGGCGATCTGATGCAATCAGATCCGATCAGATGCCATCAGAGGTCATCAGCGGTCATCAGCGGCCATCAGAGGCCATCAGCGGTCTTCAGCAGACCTTGCAGTCATGCTCGGCGGCGTAGTCGACTGAGTCAGTCACGTACAAATCCCGTGCTACTCGCGGCATGATCTTCTTCTTGCCCATCTGCCACGGGTTGTACCTGATGAGGGAGGCACTCACAATCAGAGGGCAATCATCATCACAATCAGAGGTCAATCATCATCAGATCGAGGGAGATCGTACCCCTTAGCAGCCTCCGCATTGATCGCGTCTCGAGCCGCCACGTGGAGCAGCCCGCTCGCCACGAACTCGAAGATCAACTCGGCCTCGCGCAGCCGCGCCACACGTAGCCGGTCGTTGACGAACCTCCGAGTCGCCGCTTCGCACGAGCCGGCGAGCCGTAAGGCCATCAGGCATGGGTTCTGATGAGGGACACAATCACATGCAATCAGCCGGCGAGCCGTAAGGCCATCAGGCATGGGTTCTGATGAGGGACACAATCACATGCAATCAGCCGGCGAGCCGTAAGGCCATCAGGCACGGGTTCTGATGAGGGACACAATCACATGCAATCAGTCGCGAGCCGTAAGGCCATCAGGCACGGGTTCTGCGAGCGCAATCAGTCGCAATCAGTTTCAATCAGTCGCAATCAGTCGCAATCAGTCGCAATCAATCGCAATCAGTCGCAATCAATCAATCGCAATCAATTGCAATCAATTGCAATCACCTGCGGGCGTGGGAGGGTAGGCTCTTCGCTTGGCTCCTGATGAGAAAGGCAATTTGCATGCAACCAGAGAGTGGGATGAGCATGCAAGCAGAGGGAGGCCGTTTGCATGCAACCAGGGAGGGGGCAACGGTGGCTCCTCCGCTTTTCACCTCCGGGTCCCAGATTTCACGCTCGCTCGCTCCGAGATCGTCGAGATCGAGATCGAGGAGATCAGAGGCGCTCGCTTCGGGGATCGCGGACAGCACCTGTGAGGAGAGGCGAGGGCGCCGTGCTGAGCACTTACATGCAGAGATCAGAGGCGCTCGCTTCGGGGATTGCGTGGAGCACCAGGGCTGTGAAGAGGGGCTGTGAAGAGACGAGCGTTCCAGGGCTGTGAAGAGGGGCTGTGAAGAGACGAGCGTACCAGGGCTGTGAAGAGACGAGCGTTCCGACTTGTGCTGTTCGATCCGGTGTGATCGTCCCCGTCATCGGCCCCGGCCCCCCCCGCACTTTGGTCCGTCTTTGCCCAAATGTTGAGGATGATGCTCTTGATCTGTGATGGCCGAGAGTTGATGAGAGAAGCCATCAGAGGCAATCAGAGTTGATGAGGATGATGCTCTTGACCTGTAATGGCCGAGAGTTGATGAGAGAAGCATTCTGACGCACTCAGGGGCACTCATCAGAGGTACTCATCAGAGGCCCTCCGAGGCCCGCTCGCCTGTGTGAACGTGAAGATGACTGGGTGGTGCTCATGCTCGAGGAGCGCGACCTGATGAGGCAGGCAATCAGGTGCAATCAGAATGCAATCAGGTGCAATCAGAGGCGCCTCGAGTAGCCCACGCCAAGCAGACCAGGACGTCGAGATGGCCTGCTGAGAGCGCAAGGGACACCGCGCCGTGACGTGGCACTTCCCACTCGAGCCCGCCACGGCGCGTGCCCCCTCCCCCCCCTCGCCCCGACGAGGTGAGGTCGCGTGACGAAACCCACGTCGGGCCGACGAAACTCTGCCCAAATTTGGGCTTGGCCTTGAGGAGCTCCCTTGAGTGATCCCTTGCAGATCCGCGGCGTGAAGCGAGGCCCTGCTGTGAAGAGAGGCCCTGCTGTGAAGAGAGGCCCTGCTGTGAAGAGAGGCCCTGCTGCAGCAGCACGGACGCCGCCGCCCTTGCCATTGCATGCTGCTTGGCAACTCGTTGCAGACTGGCACGTGGGGGAGGGCTTCGTCAATGGCCATCAGTCGCAATCAATGGCCATCAGTGGCAATCACCTGGCACGTGGGGAGGTCATCGTCGCTTGGCGTCCCTTGAAGCTGCGACGATCGGCTATGGGCATCACCTGATGAGGGAGGCAATCAGCATGCAATGAAGCTGCGACGATCGGCTATGGGCATCACCTGATGAGGGAGGCAATCAGCATGCAATGAAGCT
>Ga0180440_102234_pt1 | contig 10377 bp, 7 predicted proteins | sample ChrtobMetaP5_4mM_FD_119745 | JGI IMG/M metagenome (GOLD analysis project Ga0180440, IMG submission 119745) | Chrysochromulina tobin associated microbial communities from unialgal haptophyte culture, Washington, USA - P5_4mM MetaG | ecosystem: Host-associated > Algae > Haptophytes > Unclassified ... | reverse complement strand
GAGCGCTGATGCTCCGCCATCACCTGCATGCAATGAAGGAGGCAATCAGATGCAATCAGGGAGGCAATCAGATGCAACCAGCCATCCGTTCCACAGGAGCGCTGATGCTCCGCCATCACCGCGGGCAAGAGGCACAGACCACGTGAAAGCAATGAGGGAGGCAATCAGATGCAATCAGATGCAATCAGATGCAATCAGATGCAATCAGCCATCACCGTGGGTAAGAAGCGCAGGCCACATCGGCACGTGACGAGCGCCGCCTCGAGCTCGGCTTGCTCGCGCGCCGCGGCCGCAGCGAGCTCCTCAGCCGTGGGCGCCGACGCGGCCGCCTCGGGCGGGGGGGAGCCGTCATACAGGTTCTTGAGCGTATCGAAGTAGGCCACAAATTCGGGAAACGAGATGGCGCCCGAGCCGTCGGTGTCCATGGAGCGGAAGAGCTCCCGAGCGCGCTCCTCATTCTCGTCGCAGCGCTCGGGGAAGATTTGATTGAGCAGGCACATGAGCTCATCCGGGTCCAAGCTGCCGCTCCAGTCCGCGTCAAAGAACTCAAACATGGTGCACGCCTCCTCGAAGCGAGGGTCGACGTCCGGCTGCTTCATCGCGAGATAGTGCTTCACAAACTCCTCAAAGGAGATCGCGCCCGAGTCATCCACGTCCGCATCATCGAACATCGAGCTACAGAGCGAGTCCGCGTCAGCCACGCGCGACGGAAAGCAGTTGCGCATCAGCACGCCAAACTCCTCCCGATCTAGCAGCTCGTCGCCATTGGCATCAAAACGGCGGAAGAGCTTGCGCAAGCGGCTCATCTCGGCCTCGCTAATCTGCGGCCCGAGCGCCGCGAGCACGCTACTCACACTTTTGCCGAGCGCACTCAGCGCGTCGCCCACGCTCTCTACGAGCGAGGGTGCCTCGTCCTTGAGGTTGATCTGGGCGGCCTTGTAGAGATGCTTGAAGCGAGGATCGTTGTGATGGTCCTGCGGCCCGTAGCCGTTCGCACCGTGTGGCAGCAGCTTGACGCACCGCTTCGTGTGCGGGCCGATAGCATGCGGGCCGTAGGGCTCGCCGCAATTTGGACACTTCGGCCAGTCTGGCAGCGCCTTCGGCCGTGGTCCCTCAATCTTTCGCAGCTCCTGAAGCGCCGCGTGCTCGGCTTTCACGTCGGCTCGGTCCTTGCAGCGCCGTTCATGTCTGTCAATGGATGATGGCGAGAATGCGGCGTTGCAGTGGGGACACGTTTTCCAACCGGGCGGCGGCATCACAAGTCCGTCCGGATTGTGCTGTGTTTCCACCTCGATCGCGGGAGAATCGCGAGAGCCCCAATTTGTTTTCACAAGTTTGGAGCACATTTGGCCCGTCTGAGCTGGCCTGCATGACAGATCGCACTTCTTAACCGATTTGCGTATCCTACCGTAACAACACGAATGTATGCACTCGGCATGCAATGCATTTTTCAACTTCAACTTTTGTACCTCTCCACTGTCTCTCCACTCCAGGGCAGCAAGCAGGAAGCAGCAGAAGGAGGAGATGGTGCCTCGTCTGCTTCAGAGCGTGCTGTGTGCCACCCTGGGCTGCGCGGCCGGCTCCAGCGTCTTCTCCGAAAGCGGCTCATCCATGTTCTCCGAGAGTGCAAAGAACGAAGAAGCGGCTGCGGCACTAGCAGCGACCCTCGGCCTTGTCCGCATCACGGACGTGCGCTTCAAGGAGTTTGTAGAGTCGCCGCATGAGGGCGATGGCCTTGCGCAGCGCCGGCGATGGAGCAGCGTCGGCGATTGCCCGAACGAGCTGCTCGTCACCGACTCTTTCGGTCAGATTGCCTTCAAAGGGCTCGAGTTCGTGCAACCGCTTGAGTGCTCGTGGCGCATCCGCCCGAGCATGTTCTTGGAAGGCGGCTACTTTCGTGACATGGCCGCCCCGCTCACTCTGAGCTTTCTGGAGCTCAGCCTGTCACCCAACGAAGTCATCGAGATCTGGGCACCTGGAGAAATCAGCTACACCGACAACATGCAGCAGCTTGATGCCTTTCAGCGCGAGCGCCGCTCCGTTGCGGTCGGCGTCACTGCCGCCACTGCGGAGGAAGTCGCGCCAGGTAGCCCCCTGACCGAGGCGCTCGCCACCGTCGCCGCTCAAGCGAGGGCAGACGCCGAGACATCAAATGCCAAGGTCGCCAACCAGGTGGATCGCCAAACGGGCGTCGTCCTTGAAAGCAGAAGCGGCCAGAGCGGCGATGGCAGCGGCGATGGCAACGGCAATGGCAACGGCGGCGCGAGTGGCGGCGGCGGCACAAGTGGCGGCAGTGACAGCAGCCGCGAGCCGCCTACTGACAGCAGCCGCGAGCCGCCTACTCTGCACATGCTCGCTCGGTACGAGGGCGGCAAGCATGCCGGCGCCGACCCGCCTCCCCCCTTGAGCTCACTCGTGGCTGAGGTGCTCGTCGTGTACAGGTGCACACCACCACAACGGGCGGCAGAGGTGTGGGCGGCGGTGCGGGCCGCGGTGGACCAAGTGGACCTCGAGAAGGCGGTGCGGCTCTTTGAGGGGGCGCGCGCTGCGCGGCTGCGCGGCTTCCTTGGTCAAGACGTGCGCCGCGTGCTGTATGCGCTCGCCAAGCGCGCTGCGGCGCAGACGCCGTCGCTGCACGCGCGACTCTTCCCTCGCGGGCGTGCACGCGTCGACCGGCTGGGCTACGCGCCCTCGGGCACGACAAGCGCTCTGCTGCAGTACTCGGGAGCGGACGCGTTCTTGCCCGCGGACTGGGCGTATGATGCGCAGGGTCTCAACGAGCGACCGGCTGCTCTCGACCATCGCAGTACGGCCGAGACCCAGTTGCAGCGCAGCGGCTTCGCGGCGCTCGTTGACGAGGCCATCACCACCCTCGCTCAGGAGCAGCGACGGTACCTAGCGCGCAGCACGTACGACGCGACGAGCACGTGGAGCTACTTTGCCGACCGACACAGCCCACGCAAGTACCCCGCACCTCATCGGCTTGGCGAGCCAGACGTTACACCGCCAGGCGCCTCGCTAACGGGTGTGGAGCTGCTCGCGGCGCAGTCGTTCCAGGGCCCCCCAAGAGGGCTAGGGAGCGTTGGCCCCGTGGCGAGGGCGGAAAATCAGACATTCACCATTGAGGAGATCACCGAGCCCTACCACTTCGATCCAGGCGCTGTGGGCTCGCGCTGGCTGGTCAACTTCACCGTCGAGGCCGATTGCTCGTCGATCTTGCCGTACGGCGAGCAGGCTTTCCCGCCCGAGCTCGCCGCGGGCCATGACAAGAACTTCCGCGGCGTCCCCTTTCCGATGCGCGATTCGCGTTGCCAGCCGGTGGCCGCGCAGGGCAAGCAGACGACGCGGGATCGACCCTACACCATCTCGGAGAAGATCATGCAAGAAACGGCCGAGTCCGAGCTCTCGGTGTGCCTGACGCCTCCGCAGGCGGATCCTTGCTCGAACATCTTGAATGCCGCGGCAGTCGTGGAGTCACGCTTGGTCGTCACGCCCCTTGGTGGCCTTCTCAGTCAATCCCGCGATGACTTGAACCGCCTGCTCGGGGAGGTCGAGAGCAACTGCACAGTGGTCTGCCCCGCCTTCCTTGGGTGCGTCCATGCCTCCCTTTTGTCAGGTAACCGCTCCGCCGACGCGAGGCTGCGCTGCCTATCCTCCGTCGAAGGCAAGACGTGCGCCTCGCGGACCGTCGCGTCCTTTGCGAGGGCGCAGCGCCCATTCGGCGCTCGCAGCGGCTTCGAGCCCATCTGCCTCAAGTACAGCTGCTTCGACTGCCTGGTGAGGCAGTTTGAGCTCTACTTCAACTGTGCCCTTGCATGCACGCGTGATAAGACCGCCATCTCATGCGTGGACTGCGCGTACAACTACGCGGAGTCACACCACATGCTGCTCAGCCTGCAGGATCGGATGTGGGAGGCTTACTTCTTGAACGCGTTAGGCGAGACGGCGTTCGACGACATGCTCACTGCGGACTTCAGGACCTGCGCGGCGAGCGGGCAGAAATGCCTGGGGCTCGACAACTATAGAAGATTCGCCTTCGGCATCAACGACGCGCCCGGCTACAACAATACAGGCATCACGCCTGTCTTGGACTTGAATGGGAACCGCGTGTGCGGACAAGGCCTTTGCAATTGAGCTGATGCTGCGTCAGGTTGATTATACACTGTACGAAGCGCCGTACACTGCCTATTGACTAACGAGTAAACGAGTAAATGTAGAGCCGACTGCCATGACATGTAGAGTGGTCGAATTGAGCATCATTTCGATGATTGTTGGGGGTACGTTCATCGTACTCAGTAGGTGAACCATTAGGAAGGGCCACAAGGGTGTTCAGCGGAACCGCTAGCTAGCGGGGAGGGTAGCGGAGAGGGGTCCGCCCACCTTCCTATGAGTAACTATCGAGTTTTCGAACCGTTTAAGGTTCGTAGTCCGCTCATGTGGTGTACATGGGGGCGAAACCTGATCTCAAAACCACCGAAGGGATTTGGACGAAACTCTAAGTACGAAACTCGAGCCAGAGGTGTCCCACATGCTCTCCCATTGAGTTCTAGCTCTAACCTTTCAGAAACGAACGTGGAAATCCCATACTCTAGATCACAAACCAGCCCAAAACCCTAATTTCGCATTAAAAAGGAAGCGCGGGAAGTGCCCCCTGAGACTCGAACCAGCTTACATGTAATATCACTGTCTGGCTCCACCGTTGTCCATTCCTTCCCCACCCTCCCCCGCCCCCCATTCCTTCCCCCAACCTCCCCCGCGGGGGCTTTGGCACTCATTGATTTTGATTATGTAGGGCTGATCGTTTCAGGATCTTAAGGACATAAATCAATGAGTGGACCGCCTTAAGATATCTTCAGGATGTTCAAATAACGAAAAGGTTGCGGCCAAAGTTTCGGTACGTTACAATACCGTCGCTAGACGCCGCCGCCGTCGCGCACTCATTAGGGTAATTTTCCAGATAAGTCCCAGGATTATAACCACACATGAAATGATGACAGATGGACACGAGACAGGCTGAACGTATGCGCTAGTGCCAACACTCCGGTATCCCCCGACCCCCCTCCCCGCGGCCGCTGAAAGTTTTGGAAATGATCCCTTCATGAACCAATGCAGCAATGCATGAACCAATGACTGCCGTGCCAATAATTCCACCTCCGCAGCTGACCATTTTCCCTGTGGAAAGCCCACGCAACGCCAGCGAGATTCCAATGAAGGAGTGTGTCGAACGGGGGCGGGCCCCGCCGATCATTCACGAGACCACGCATCGCCAGGGATCCGCTTCTATCATTTGTATCACTTGTATCACTCGGTTTGATTGTGGGACGACCCTGAAGCAGAGCGTGCGCTGCTCGACGAAGGTGTCGGGCTCGTCGCCACCGCCTCTGTAGACGAGAGCGCCGTGCTCCCACTTGGAGCCGTCATCAAGCAGCGGCTGCCCCCCAGGCCACTCCGCCGGTCCCACCCAAGCAAAGTGCGTCACGGACTCCTCACGGAACGCGGGGAGGATCACCTCGTGCATGCGGCCCTGCCGCTCGAGCTCCGCCGCGGCGGCTGCCGTCACGGCGCACGGGCCCTCGAGGCGCAGCTGCGGCGCCTCGACGCCGCCGCTCCCCGCCGCCCCCTCCCTGCCGCCTGCCTCCTCCCGCGGCGGCTCGAGCGCGTTCACCCCAACGATGCGCCGTTCAGCGTCGAAGTAGGCGAAGCCGCCCAGGAGGATGAAGCTGGCCCACGCGTCGCCCCCGGCCATGAGCGTGTCGACCGCCGCCTCGTCCAGCTTGCCGCCGCCTATGTCGGCGAGAGGGTACGCAAAGCCAAAGTACTTCGCCGTTTCGGGAATGCGCGCGGCGGCGCGCGCGGCGACGGGGAGGGTGACCACCGACGTGGGTGACAAGAAGCCGTGCCGCCCCACTCTCAGGCGATCGAGCAACGCCAGGGCGGAGGGCGGGCCGCTCAGCACGTATATGCTCCCCGCCTCGCCCGGTGGGCCGCATCTCATGCGCCGGTTCTCACCGGGGGCCCGATTGGGTACGCTGAGCGTTACGCCGTCCGCTCCGCCACTGACGCGCCGCACACCAACCATCCCCAAGGCGCCGATGCTCCACTGGCGCCGCGTGAGCAGCTGGATGATTTGCTGCTTTGCGGCGGGCGTACCCGACGCGAGGGGGAGGGCGTCCGCTGCGCCGGACGCGCCGCGCCCAAGGAGCCACCTCACCATGTCGACGTCGCCCTTGTGCGCCGCATGCATGAGGACCGACCAGCGGCCGCATGGCCGCGCGTCGATCAGCAGCGGCGTCGCCTCCACCATCGTGCGCACCTCGGCGAAGCGGCGGTACTTGGCGTGGTCGAGGAGGGCGTGCTGCTCCGCCTCGGTGGGTACCGGCGTCGCCATGGGTACCGGCGTTGCCATGGGTACCGGCGTTGCCATGGGTATCGGCGTCGCCATCGGCGTCGCCATCGGCGTCGCCATCGGCGTCGCCATCAGCACCATCTCGCCCATGGGCACCTCCGCCTGCTTCAACTGGAGCGTAAGCGACTTCAACTGCGAGCACGCAAATCGAACGGGTCTCAGGTGCCTCGGGGAGGACTGGGCGGGAGCATGGGGGCACGCGTTTTCTTGAGCCGCCGCACCTGAATGGCGAGTTGAAGTGCGCTCACGGCGCTGTCGAGGGCCTCCTTGGCGAGGGAGTACTTGTCCGCCTCCTCCTTTGAGGTCAGCGTCTTCATGAACGCGCCCTTTTTCGAGTACGCCCCGAACCAGTTTGAGGCGCCGGTGAGAGCGACGTACACATTGTGGAGCTGCCCACGCAACACCTCTTGGACCTCGGGAGTGATGGCTGTAAGGATCGCCGAGAGCTCCTTTACCGTATCCTTCATAAGCCTGCACTTTTTGTTGTTCATCTTCTTATCCTCGTAGAGCCGCTCGATGCCTGAAACCAGCATCAAAGATATATGCACGGGATCAAAGGTAGCGCTCTGAGCGAGTGCGCTGGCACCCTGCCCCGCAGCCGCGAGGACAATCGCGACCCCGGGACCTATGGTTGCCTTCATTTTGCTGCGCGCGCCGGCTTTTGCGCGGAGAATCTGCTTGCGCTTCTGCGGGGGCAGTATGCACGTCTCGCGGCGACCCTAAATAGGTTCGCGTGAAATGGACCCACTTCTTTCACGAACAGGGAAGTATATGAGTGTTGAAGGCGCGTGCGCGCGCGCGCGCGTCCCATGTGCTCAGAAGGCGTCCCGAGTCGCGTAACTGAGCACGACAGTAAACGAGCTTAAAAACCAGAGACGGTGACGACGAGCCACGAGGCGGCGCGCTACGGTACGCTCCTGACGCTCGTGCCGCTGCCACACTGCTAGTACGCGTCTGTGCTCACTGCTCGTACCATGCGGGCTCCTCCTGCGCCTGAAACCAATTCCACGGCGACCAGGAGCTGTCCTGGGCGTCCTCGCCCTGGTCCTCGCTCGAGCCTCTCAGGAGGCTGGGCACCGTGGTGACGAGTTCCAATACGAGTGGCCGCAGCGGACCGAAGCAGAGGATGAAGAAGCCGATGATGTATGGAGTCCATCCAGCCTCGGGTGGCGGCTGGCGCGAGCGTGTGAGGCCGCCCCGCTGGCGCATCGGGATCGGGTCGTGCGTGTCAGGAGTGAACTCGACGCGCCGCCCTCGTGCAGCGCCGGCGGACTGGCCTCCACCCCCGGGGCGGTGCGCCGACGTCGGCAGCTCGTCGTCGTCGTCCTCCTCCTCTCGATGCCTCGTCGGAAGACGCTCGCGTAAGCCGCTGCTGCTGCTTCCACAACTGTCGCGAGTCACCCCGTTTACGACGCGAGACGGCGCACAGGCGCCACTGCTGCTTCGAGCATCTGCTGCGGCGCCGGGTTGCGGAGAACGGCCAGGTGGTGCTCGTGCTCGCGCGCGCGTTTCTTCGTCACGTCCTTGGCCGAAATGCCCTTGGTCGCTGCCTCCATTTCTGGTGGCAACACCGCCACCATCCAGCTGAGCCGCCCTTTGGGAGATCGAAGCGAGCTGCGCAGTGAGACCGCTCTGCTCCGAGTACATCTCCTTCTTCAGATTTTGCATCTCGCGCGTGATCATCAGCAGCTGCTCCTGCAGCGCTGCCGTCGCGCCGGCGAGTTGCTCAGGGACGCCGAGCGCTTGCATAACGTCGCCATAATCATCAGCAACATCGGCCGCCGGCTCGGGCGCGCCCGACGGTGAAAGCTCCCCGTCCTGGATTGCCGGCACTACGGCTGGATGCTCCTTCTCGACCGGCATCTTGGACGCCTGCACTGGTCGAGAGTAGAGCCAGCACTGGTCGCACTTTCCGAGACGCGGGAGTTCGCGTGTAACCCGCGCGCGGCGCGCGGCGCTCACGCCGGCGCTTCTTTCACGTCTCGAACGTCTCGTAAAAACTCTGCACTTCAAACAATAGCTGAGAACTTTTCGTATGTGACGAAATTTGTAATACGTGGCATGCTTCCAGTTCTTGCGATGCTCGCGGCCCTCGCGCCCGCGTGCGGGAACGCGTTCCAAACTTCGAACCCTACGTCATCTGCATACACGCGCCTGATCGCGGCACTCGGAGAGCTCGACGGTGCAAAGCTCGACGGCTTGAGCGTGAACGAAGAAGGCCGCCTCGTGGCCGATGGCGGCGGCGGCAACGGTGGCGCCGGCGACTTGTTTCCAGGCGACGTGTCTGATGCGTACCACGCAAACACGCACGTCGTGCTTGCACTGCCGCGTTCCGCAGCGCTCACGGCCGAGGAGCTGCGGACGGGCCGGCTCGCGCACTTTGTCGACTCGCCCGCCTTCCGCAAGCACCTGACAAAACAGAAGCTGTTCGTGCCTTCCACTTTCATCTTCACGCTCTTCTTCCTGTACCAGCAGTACGCGGGGAGCCAGCCGCACGCAGAGCCCGTATGGCAGGCGTGGCTTGACTACCACGTCGCCGCGCGCACCGGCGAGCACTCCCTCTTCTTTTGGAGCCCCGGCGAGCTTGAGGTGATCGAAGAGAAGCGCATGGTCGACGCTGCCAAAGAGTTCCGCGAGCAGGTGGGCCAGCACTACGAAAAGCTGATGCGCCCGATCATGGACGCTTTCCCGCGCTTCTTTCCACGCGCGAGCATCGGCGAGCGCGAGTTCCTGCGCGCTCTCGCCATCGCGAGCGCAACCCAGGTGCGCATCGACGGCCTCGACGAGAACGAGACGGCGATTGTGCCGCTGCCGCTGCGACAGCATCCGTCCGGCACGGTGAGCCTGGAGGAGGTGGAGCAGGAGCGCATGTCGCCGAGCGGTGCGACGCGCTCGCTCACGCTGCTGCACCTCGTGGGCTCGGGTGGGCGCCTTCCGAAGCGCGGCGAGGAGCTCACGCTACGAAACGATCGGCGCCACAATGCGGAGCTGCTCCTCGAGGCGGGCTATATTTGGAACGACGTCAAGGCGGCGTCGGTGGCGATGCGCCTCTCGCTGCCGGAGACGCTCCAGGACGAGGGCACCGCTGCCCCACGCATCAAGCTCCTCAAGCAGGCGAAGCTCAACGCGACGCAGGACTTTTCGCTCAAGCATGGCTCGTTGTCCCCCAAGCTCTTCGAATGGTCTCGCATCACCCTGTGCTCCGACGACGAGATCGAGCGCGCGCGCGGCTCGGCGGACGAGTTGGCGAAGCTCACGCTCTCCGAAAAGTCCGAGAATGACGTGGCGAGCAGCCTGCTGCGCTCGCTCCAGGGCCTGCGCACGGCGTATGACCACGAGATTGAGGAGGATGACGCGCTGCTCGATGCGCCACAGCTGCTCTCCAAGCGCCAGCTGCTTGCGGTCCAGCATCGCCGTCTCTCGAAGATGGTGCTCGACGACGTGATGACGCGCGCCATCCGGCGCGTCAACGACGAGTTCGACGCCGAGGAGAAGCGCAAGCGAGACGAGAAGGCGAAGGCGGCGGGCGGCGCCAGTAAGGGTTACTCGTCCAAGAAGGAGCGGCAGCGCGAGGAGGCTGCGAGGCGCAAGAAGGAGATGAAGCGCGAGGAGGTGCGCAGGCGCAGGCAAGAGGCCGAAGCGGCGGGAGCGGCGGCGGCTCAGGCCTCGCCTTAGAGAGAATATGTAGACGAGATGCGTTCGTTACAAGTTAAGAGTTAGCGTAGTGTTAGAACTTTGTTAGACGTTCACTCAAGTAGGACTCGTCGAGTCCGGTAACTGACCGAGGCGAGCGGAACCGTCCCTGGTGGAGACGCGCTGGTGTGCTGGTGAGCGCGCGCGGGGAAGCGCGCATTCAGTTCCCAAACAGGTGTGGGGTTAGGGCCTTATAAACATGAAAAATAGTAGACCACTCCCCCTTGGGTCAACCATTCAGTTCCCAAACAGGTGTGGGGTTAGGGCCTTATAAACAT
>Ga0180440_102198_pt1 | contig 10509 bp, 8 predicted proteins | sample ChrtobMetaP5_4mM_FD_119745 | JGI IMG/M metagenome (GOLD analysis project Ga0180440, IMG submission 119745) | Chrysochromulina tobin associated microbial communities from unialgal haptophyte culture, Washington, USA - P5_4mM MetaG | ecosystem: Host-associated > Algae > Haptophytes > Unclassified ... | reverse complement strand
CGGAGGCGAAGGCGGCTGCGGAGGCGAAGGCGGCTGCGGAGGCGAAGGCGGCTGCGGAGGCGAAGGCGGCTGCGGAGGCGAAGGCGGCTGCGGAGGCGAAGGCGGCTGCGGAGGCGAAGGCGGTGCTCACAGCCACCTTTGGTCCCGGCCCTCTGGGGATGGCGTTCAGCCAGGTTGACGGCTACGTCACCATCCTCAATGTGAATCCGGGCTCGCAGGCTGAGCATCAAGGCGTGGTGGTCGGCAGCAAGGTTGTCAGCGTCGCAGGTGAGCCTATGGAAGGCGTGTCGCGCACTGCGGTGATGGCCCGCATCAAGGAAGAGATGCAGCGCGCGGCGGAGAAGCCACTTGCCTTGGAGCTCGAGCTTCCTTCGGTCGAGGAAGCTGCTCGTGCAGCGGCCGTAGTTACGGAGGCCGAGGCGGCCAAGAAGGCAGCCATAGAGACGGAGGCGAAGGCGGCTGCGGAGGCGAAGGCGGCTGCCGAGGCCGAGGCGGCGGCCGAGGCGAAGGCGGCGGCCGAGGCCGAGGCGGCGGCCGAGGCGGCGGCGGCTGCGGAGGCGCAGGCGGCGGCGAAGGCGAAGGCGGCTGCCGAGGCGAAGGCGGCTGCGGAGGCGAAGGCGGCTGCGGAGGCGAAGGCGGCTGCGGAGGCGAAGGCGGCTGCGGAGGCGAGGGCGGCTGCGGAGGCGAAGGCGGCTGCGGAGGCGAAGGCGGCTGCGGAGGCGAAGGCGGCTGCGGAGGCGAAGGCGGCTGCGGAGGCGAAGGCGGCGGCCGAGGCGAAGGCGGCTGCGGAGGCGAAGGTGGCGGCCGAGGCGAAGGCGGCTGCGGAGGCGAAGGCGGCTGCGGAGGCGAAGGCTGCTGCCGAGGTGAAGGCCAAGGCCGAGGCGGAGGCAGCTGCAGAGGCGGCCGCGGAGGCGAAGCTACTCGCGGAATTTCCCTGGCTTGATGCAGCGCTTTGCAAGGCCCTGAAAGGCTTCGATATCAGGTCTGTGGGCTCAGTGCTCATGGAGAATGACGTCAAAACGCTCGCCGACGCTAATGAGTTGAGCCTCCCAGCTCTCAAGGAGCTCGGCTTCTCGGTGGGGGTGCGCAATCGGCTGTTCAAGGCCTTCGCTGTGGCGACTGAGAAGCAGGCAATCGCCGAGGCGAAGGCGAAGGCGGCTGCGGAGGCGAAGGCGGCTGCCCAGGAGAAGGCCAAGGCCGAGGCGGAGGCAGCCGCAGAGGCGGCCGCGGAGGCGAAGCTACTCTCGGAATTTCCCTGGCTCGATGCAAGCCTGCGCAAGTGTATCTGCAAGGTTCAAGAGCCTTCGTCTGTGGTCGCACTGCTGGAGGAGAACGACGTCAAAACGCTCGCCGACGCTAAGGCGTTGAGCCTCGGAGCTATGAAGGAGTTTGGCTTCTCGGTGGGGGTGCGCAATCGGCTGCTCAAGGCCTTCTTCGCCGCTGACGAGGTAGACGAGGATTCAAATCTAGAGATCTGCGTGGGCGTCATTTGCATGGTGATTGGGCTCGGGATGCGCAGCGACCTCAACGGCAAGAAGGCTCGCGTGATCGGGCTCGATGCGGAAAAGGGCCTTTGGCACGTCACAGTCGACGGCGAGGCCGAGGGCTCCAAGTTGGCGCTGCGTCCGAAGAATCTCAAGCCGCTTGCCTCGGCCGTTTAGAAGCTGTTGTCACGTGGCGTTTGGTCGATGAACGGTGGTGGAGAGCTCACATATTCCCGCTGTGTCGCATGAGGATGCGGTCTCATCAGATTGGCCGTAAGCGTAACAGGATGCGGTCTGATCGGATTGGTCGATCGGATTTCGGATAAGTCCTGAGAGGCCAGAGCTAGGCGCCCGGAGCGCGGAGGGGTTTGGGGGTGTTCTGGGGTGTACAGGCGTAGGCAGGCAGGCGTTGACTTATAGCAATCGAGAGCCGAGCATGACGCGACGTCATAGCTCTCCACGCCACCCACCAGCGCCCGGGGCGCGCGCGCGCGCTCGCATACGCTAATGGGTCGAAGAGGTCACACATCGTCCTGCTACGGGCGAAGGCGTACATGGCACATTCACATACTGCGATACAGCTGAGCTCGTAGCTCTATCGTAGCTCTATCGCCCGCCACTGTGGTCACCGGCCCGGCCGGAGATCCGACGCGGCCCGACGCACCCGACCTGCGACCAGCTCTGCGCACACCAACGAGCAACGACAAGCACTACCCCCCAAACCCGCACCAATGAGCCTCACTCAACCCAAGTAGTACCCAGCCGATCGCCCACCGCGCGATCGCCGATCCGTATAACCTGCAAACACAGTCCACAAGGGCAGGTTCTGGGCCACTGGGGCAGGGGATGCTTTGTGGATGCTGTTGGGGGATTACGTAGAACGGCATGTTCCTGATCTCCTGCGTCATGCTATCTCCCCCCTTTGAAAATGCGCCGACCGGTGCCGATGCCTGTTGCAGCAATGCGTCGGAAAGACGTCATGCCGGTCGTCTCTTTGACGAATGGCTTGACCCACTCGGGCTTGGCTCCCAACTTGATGGCTTCCTCACGCAGCCCAGGTACCTTGTGGAGTATCAGCCGCAGCGTCGCCGCACCGACCTCCTGCGCCGCGGGGATGGCGTGGTGTGCGTTCATCGCATCGATCACCGCCTTGAGCGCCCCTACATCGGCCGCCTTCTGCCGCCGATGGATGGCCATATCATCTTCTCCGTAGCAGCAGTTCTGGAGGGCAATGCAGCCCATCTCCTGTACCTCCGCGTTGCTGACCATCATTATCATCGCATTCACGACCGCCTCAAGTGCGCCCGACGATACGGACGTGTTGCGGTGATCATTCGCCTCCCCCGAGCACAGGTTGACAATGGCAGCGAGACCCTGCAGCTGCACGTTCATATCAACTGGAAGCGCCTTCATCGCCCCCACGACTGCCGCTGATGCCCCTTGCTTGTCGCACTCGTTGCACTGCTCGGCATCACGGCAGAGGACTCGCACGCGCCTACAGCAAACCTCCACAACCGCGTTATTGAGAGGCCTGGCCAGCAATGCCTCGTTCAGCATCTTGACCACTTCAGCTGGCCCCATCTTGTCTATTTCGACACACTTCTTGTGTGTTTCAGCGACGGGGTCAGAAGATACTGCTCCCGCGCCGATAGTCTCTTCTTGCGAAACGCTGGAGAGCGAAACGCTGGGATGTGGTTCGCCGCCGTCGATGGGCGCCCCCGCCGGCGCACCCTCCACGCTCTGTTCCGCGCCCATGTTGAAGCGATGGAATCGTTTTTGGGCTCCCCACACAGTGGACAGTTTTGGGAATGCGCCCTTGAGCGCCGCTTTGGGCGTGACGTTGGCACCAACTCGTTGTGACTGACGGACAGTCCGGACCGGACGACGGGTGTGCCTTCTCCCTCTCCGGATTCCGTAAATTCAGGCCGGCGTCGCCCGGGGCAAGCTGTTCGGTCGCTCCCCGGGAAGAACGTTCAGGTGAGAGGTGTATTTGCTGGCGTGACCGCGTGTGGCGAAATGTTGATAAAGCCCATAAGGTCTCAAGGAAACAAAGCCCCATCTGAGGCGGGCGCGTGCTTTCCATTTCACTAGGGTCATCGTAGGAATCTAAAACGACGACTCACGCGCGCACTAGCTGCGTGCCCACGGTGCGCCCAGCCTCGTTGAGGGCATCCACGACGAAGAGGTACTCGACTCCAACGGAGAGGGCGCGAATTCGGACGCTCGTCTCGCGCCCGTCCACCTGAAAGCTGTGGTACAGGTCGGCCTCGCCGAGCGCCGTCGCGGCCACGCCGTACCTGACGAGATACAAGCTCAAAGGCGCGGGCGGCGCCAGCCAGCTCACATTGGCTTGGCGCGCGTCGTCGTGGGCGCGTTCGACGGCCAATCCGGCCACGGGGGGCGGCGGCTGTGCCGCCGGGTTCAGCCCGAACACGCGAAATCCGCTCAGCGAGAACAGCGCCCCCGCCGGGGTATGTGCACTCGTCACGCGCACCTAATGAGGGAGGCAATCCTACTGATGAGCCAGGCAATCAGCCCCCGCCGGGGTATGTGCACTCGTCACGCGCACCTGGCGCATGGTCGTTGGCTGCGAAAGCTCGACGTAGTCGTGGGGGGCGTCGCGTACGACAGCGGGAGCGCGCCGGTCCAGCGCCGGCAGGACCAACCACTCGTCGGTGGCGCCGCCCTTGCTCTCCTCGCCTACCTTGCCGCCCTCGCTGCCGGTGGTGTATTCGACATAGTAGCGGCACGCATCCGATGGCGGTAGCTTGCCGAGGGCGCTTGAGTTCTGCTCAGCGAAGTTGAGTTGGATGGCATGCACCATCACGGGCGCGCCGAGATCGATGGAGATCCACTCGCCGGGCGCGCCGCTCGCAGCAGACCACCAAGTTCGAAGATCCTCATCCACCGCACGCATGGGGCTGTAGTCCACGGCGAGGGCCAGCGTGGGGCTGCAGTCGGTGGCACGCGCGTCGTACTGAGCGTCGTGCTGAGCGTCATGGTCGGTGCCAAAGGCGCTCGCGTTGGTGGCTCTGAGGGTACTCGGCGCATCAACGCGAGCCTCACAGGCGCGATCGTGAGCCGTTGAGCCGTTGAAGGGCGGCGGCTCATACGTAGAAGAGGCTGTGGTTGGCTTGAGGTAGGACAGTAGCATCCACGGCGGGTGTGATCCGTCAATGGATGACATCGGGTAATCACCGAGGGTCCCATTCATGCGCAGCGCCGCCGCACCGCCAGGCCCTTGCCCCGGCCGCAGCTCCATCGGAAAGAGCCCAATACGGCGCTCAAACTTGTGCCGGACGCTGATTGTGATGGTGCCCGCATGCCACCACCGCCCGTCTACATCCTGAAAGGTACTTCCATGCCCAGCCCCCGCCGCGAAACCGTTCGGCTTGTGCGCGAAGGGCGAGTCCGCATCGCGCGTGTACGGACCGAGTGCATGATCGCTGACGAGGACGCCGTCGCCGTAGCTCTTGTATTGCGTGCTCGGCCCCGCGTACTGGAAATAGTACTTGCCACCTTGGCCACGAGGCCACTTGGTGATCCAAGAGCCCTCAATCCAGGGCGGAGTCCCATCAAGCTCGTTCTCATCTCCGGGCGTCTCCCAGCCATGAACGCTGCCGTTGCCGCGCGCGACCGCCAGGCGCTCGCCCACCTCAGTCCATCCGGCTGATGGGTCCAGCTGCACCATGTGCGTCGCGTCGTTGTTCGAGCACCCGAAGGCGACGTACACGCTCCCATCGTCGTCCAGGAAGAGCGCCGGGTCGTAATACTGTGAAAGGTTGGCCACTTTGGTCCACTTTCCTCCGAGCGGGTCGCGGGTCGAGAAGACGGCCGCGCTGCTGAACGCTGTGAAGTAGAGCGTGCCGTTGATCTCGACGACTGTCGGCGCGTAGTCCTCTAGCGGCAGGCCCGTCGGCTCAATCAAAGTCCACTGGACCAGGTCGCGGCTGTGCCAGTAGCCGCCCGACTTGCTCGCAAACAACCAGTACTGGCCGTCAAACACAACCATCGTCGGGTCGGCCGCCTCGCGACGAGAGGGCTCATCGAGCTGAAAGCGGTAGTCGAGATTGAGAGGGTTGCAAAAGGTCGCGGCGCACGTAAGGGCGTGGGCGAGTACATACATCGTCAGGAGCACCAACCACTGTTAATGTACACAGAGTACCGGTACCGGTAAAAAGACACCGGGGGGAGCCGGGACTCGCACGTCCATTTATATTCCTCAAGTTCACACTTCACAACAATGTCCGCAGGGACGGCTTAGAAGTTCCGAGGTACCGGTACATAGGCGCGCTGAAAGGTGGACCGCGAGCGAGTGAGTGAGCGAGATATTAAAGAGATTGAGACACAGACACACTAGAGACTTTGAAACGCGTGGAGACGTCGTTGAAGTGTTCAGAATTTTACGGCGCCGAGTTGGCGGGAATCTTTGACGCCCGCGGTTGCAGATTCCGTCTTTCCTAAAAAGCGCAAGACGCCACCGCGCAATCGCGCACGCCACCTTCATCGTACAGCTGGAGAAGCTTCGGTCCCGATCGGCGCGGGTACTCGTCATGATGGCGAACGGCGATATTTGCGTCACACCTTCCACACCAGCGGTGATGCAGGCAGCTTGCGAAACTGCTATGCTGGGAGAAGATATGTGCAGGGAGAAGGCCAACACGCTGATCCGCAAGGAGCACATGGATCCTACGAAATCGCCGATCCTGGTGGCCCAGCCGGGAAGCTACACGTCATGCGAGGTTCCGCCCATCACCATCCAGGGCCCCTTTACGCCCTGCACGAACGTCATCTCAAAGCAAAGGCGGGTACCTTCTGCTCCTCGTGCTAAACGCCAACACGCCTTCCTGACGCGCACCGGGCATCCTATGGGACCCGCGCGCTGGCTCCAATTCTTATAGACTCCCACATCCCGGAATGAACGCATCGGTGGCACCGGGTGATGTAGATCTCGGGCCTCCGCCACGCGCCTAGAAAAATGTGGACAAAGATTTCAGAAATCTCATGCAGTTCCAGTTGCTTGGCCTTGCCGGGGGGATCAGACACTCGGTGTGTGGTGTACAGCCGAGGCCCGAGCCGTATTTTGTGAGTTTGTCCTGTAGCCGCCATGCTGTGAATGCGAAGACGCACGATTGCCGTAGTTGGTGGTGTGTGTGCAGCATACTCTCAGATCATGCAGATCATGATCATCGAGGCGCCTGTACGCGGACCATCAACACCATACAGGGCACACTCTCGTCTGATCGGTCTATGCCGAGTCAGATAGAGATACATCTCATGTGTGGGTGCAGGGGCGTGTTCGCGCCGTGGCAGCTTGCATCCTTCGTCATCCTCACCGCCCCTTTTTTGCGGCCTTGGCCTTGTTCTTCGGCTTGCCTCGCCTCGCCTTCTTCGCTGCCGCTGCGAGTGCAGCTTCTACGCGGGCGCGGTGCGCCGCAGCTTCGCTCTCTCTGGCAGTCTGCTCGAGCACGGCCGGCGCCACCGCTTCGTCCTCCTCGTCCTCCTCGTCCTCTTCCTCGTCCTCGTCCTCCTCATCATCCATCTCCACATCGCGCGCCACCGCCTTGCCCTTGCTACCGGCGGCCGCCTTGCCACTGCTCATACCGCCTCCGCCATTGGCACTCATGCCGCCGTCCCGAGCGCCGCCGCCCTTGGCACTTGTAGCACGCCCCGCTGAGGACGCTGCCGCCGCCGCGCCGACTTCGCCGCGGACGATTGCGTTGCCACCGTAGTGCTCGCGCCCGTCGTCGTCGTCGTCGTCTTCGTCGGACGAGTTGACGTCAAGTGCCCCCATGCCCGCGACCGCGTTCGAGAGCACGCGCCCGTCCTCGTCAAGGGCCGCCACAGCTGTGGGGAAGCGCTCCTGCATCGCTTCGAGCTCAAGGGTATTCCACACCCCGAGCTTTCCAGACGCGCCGCCCGCGCCGAGCAAGGTGGGCGAATCGGATGCGAAGCTCACGTCGAAGATGGCGCCGAGGCCCATGTTTCGACGGCCCACGATCTCTGGCTTCGCGCCGCTCACCGACCACACCTTGACCAGCTTATCCTGGCCCCCGGTAGCGAGGATATCACTTGCAGCCGGGCAAAAGTCGAGAGCCGCCGTCGCGCCGCTGTGCGCCTGCAGTGACCAGACGGCGCCGCCGCTGGCGCCGCCACCACTGTGCCGGATATCGAAGCATTTGACGAGCCCGTCCTCGCTCGAGACGACGAAACTCATACCTCCGGGACTCCAGCGCACCCGTTCGGCGTCGGCCGTGAGCTGCCACTCACGTGCAGTCGGGCCGGCGGGCGCGCGCACATCGACCGCGATGGCGCGCTTGTCGAAGCCAGCGGAGAGGAGGCCGGCGGCCTCGGTGGGGTGCCACGCGAGCGCTTGCACCTTGTCCGTGTGCTGCGTGAGCGCCATCGTGGAGCCGCCCACGTCGCCGTCAAGATCCCACAGCCTTACAGTAGCATCCGCTGAGCCGGACGCGAGCAGATTGGGTTTCAGGGTATTCCACGAGAGGCACATGACGGCATCGGTGTGGCCCTGCGGCCCGCCCGATGCTCCGCCCAGCTTCTTCTTGCGCTTCGGCTTCTTGCCGGCCGCGCCCTCGCCAGCCGCGCCATCCTTCTTGCTTCCCTTTTGGCGCTCGCTGGCCGCAAGCGCCTCCGCCGCGGCTGACGTGAATTGCGAGTCAGCGGCCGCGGCGGCAGCCTCGGCGCCGAGGACGCACACGGGCTCGAGGGCATCGATCACGTCGAGGTCCCAAATCTCGATATACGGTGCGAACGTGCCCACTGCAGCGTAGTTGCCGCGTGGACGCGAGGTAGATGATGACGCACCCGCCGCCGCTGCAGGATGGTGGTCGAGCCACGCGACGCACAGTGGGAAGACAGGAAGTGGGATGTCGTGGTGCGGGTACAGGTTATCCACGGGCTCCTCGTAAATGTACACCTCGAGGTTGCTCAGCTGCTCGTCCGAGCGCGCGCCGAGCAGCACCAGGTCTGTCTCAGTAATCTCGTAGTCGTCGATCTCCGAGTCAATGTCCTCGTCCTCGTTGATCGTAATGTTGGGATCCTCCTTGTTGGAGCGGTAATACATGATGTTGCCCGCCGTCAGCACAGGCGTTGCCTCCTCGTCATCGTCCTCCTCATCTGCCTCATCCTCTGCCGAGCGCCGCTTGCCTGCCGCCTTGCCACGCTGGCTGCTGCTGCTCGATGCGGCAGCCATTGCAGGCTCTGCGGGTGCTTGGCCAGCCATCACCTCATGGAGCCCCGCTTCCGTCGTCGGGACGCGTGCCGCCGCTCCACGCCGCACCCAGGCGATCGACGAGATCATTGGCCCGCGGCTAGGCAGTCGACGACCGGAGAGAGGCCGGCTCCCACGGATTGACGCGAGTGATTGGACCACGCGCCCTGCACACGCGCGCGCGCGCCTGGTCCTCGTCCACTTTTCATTCACGCCAGCAAGTTCAACGCAATCGACGCTTTTCACAGCCATTGCTCGACACTTTCCAGCTCCTTGTTGACACAAAGACACACGCAGCGTAATACTATGTGATACTCGGCAAACACGTGTTTTCTGCGCAACAGCTCTCTCGAGCCTAAACCGCTAATTCTGTCTACACTGACTCGCGCCTGCACTGCTGCACATGAGACATGTGGAAGCTCAGGCTGGCATATCTGAGGATCTCATATGATCAGTATGATCACCTGGCGGCGGCGCGTGTGTTTCGTGCGCCGGCCGCGTCACGCGGGCTGCAATCTGGAAGAAGGGAGCGACGCCCGGGTCAACCGGGCGCACAAAAAGCTGGGGTTCCTGTTCCTCGCACTCAGCATGCGAGTGAAGTGATGCGATTCTGCAAGGCAGTTCGGCACGAGGCCTTGCACCGTGCAGCAGCGAGGCTGAGGAGGCGGGCACCGTCGGCGGGACACATCACGTCGCCGTGGTGACGCGTTGCGCGCTCTCGCGGAGGGTTGGCGGACCTGACCGAAGATCTCAAGCAGGAGCTTTCGGGCCCTTCGGTTTCAATGCCGAGTTTGAAGACGACCGAGCAGGAAATGGCTGGGGCCCGAGAGCAGCTTTAGATGCAGAACGACGGTTTTCTGGTTTACCGAGAGGAGGCTTAGATTCTGCGGCCGCTAGCTTGTCGAGAAAGCTAGCATTGGGGTCCACGGCGGGCTCCACGTTCGCTGGTTCCGGCTTGCTAGACAAGTCCATTTCCGATTGCTTGCCTGCTGCCGAAACCGCCTTCTTTGTTTTCTCCTTCTTCCCATTCCTGTCGCTTTTCTCCTTCTTGTCGCCGCTGCTTTTGGCGGCGTCCGGCTTCGCCTTCTCGGGACTTTTAGCGGGGGGCGCCTTCGTCTTCGCTTCCTTCGCGGCTTTGGGGGGCATCCCGCGGCGTCTGCTCGACGCGAAAAAATGCACGCAGTCGCGATGCGCTGTTCGCGGTGACTGTCCAAAAAGAGCAAACTTCTGGTTCAAAAGTCAGTCAAGTCAAGTCAAGTCAAGCAAGCAAGCAAGCAAGCAATCCTCTCCGCCCACCCTTTCCTACTCCGTTGGCTACAGGGGTATTCGGTTGCGCTTGTTTAGGTACTTGATGTGTTGTTTCGAATAATTTGCCTGGCAAAAATGTAGCTTGGAAGCTTGCTTCTATCAGTCAGTCGGCCAGTTTCGTCGCGGTCCCCCCGCGCTCTCCACTCCGCGTCTCAAAGGACGGCTCCGCTCCCCTCGGTCAACACAACTGTACTGAGTACGGTCGCTCGCTCGGGCTACCGCAACTGACTCAATTTCGCGCTACGGTGAGGTTGGTCTCTCCCAGCACGCAGGGTAATCTCTGGAGTGCTCGCTGCCCTATATATGTACTGCCGGGCGGGATTGTGATAGGCAATCAGGTGGGGGGTGGGGGGAGGGGGGAGAGGGGTTGAAAAACCTTTTCTACTCCCTCGCGGGCATGCGATTCGCGATTCGGTAGAGGGGTCCCTTCGGGGCGCTCCTTGCGCTGCTTGTTCTGGATCGGCATCTCAGGGTTGTCCATGCTGT
>Ga0180440_102172_pt1 | contig 10622 bp, 9 predicted proteins | sample ChrtobMetaP5_4mM_FD_119745 | JGI IMG/M metagenome (GOLD analysis project Ga0180440, IMG submission 119745) | Chrysochromulina tobin associated microbial communities from unialgal haptophyte culture, Washington, USA - P5_4mM MetaG | ecosystem: Host-associated > Algae > Haptophytes > Unclassified ... | reverse complement strand
CCGGCGCGGGTGTCCGTTTTGAAAAGTCCCCCACGGAAAAAAAGGATTTTTCGATTGGGGGGTTGGGGGAGGGGGGGTAAGGGGGGGGGGGGGCGGGGGGGGCGGGGGGGGGGGGGGCGGGGGGGGGGGTGGCGGCGAGGGCGGCGGTGGTGAGGGGGGAGGGGGCGGTGAGGGCGAGGGTGGCGGCGGTGAGGGCGAGGGTGGCGGCGGGGAAGGCGACGGCGGCGGGGGTGAGGGTGGCGGCGGGGAAGGCGACGGCGGCGGGGGCGAGGGTGGAGGCGGCCGAAGAGTTGTTGTTTGCAGTCGGCGGCCTGAGGGCGAGGGCAGCGAGGGCGCAGACCATGGCGGTGCTATCAGCAGAGGAGGCAGTGCCGGAGAGCTCGATGAGAGCGCTCCTTGGCTCGAAGGGAGGAGGCAGAGGTGGAAGATGAGAGTCATCGCCTAGCGATTATTGGTGCGCCGCAGCGAGCGCAGCGCATTGATCGAACAGGACAGGACGCTTCTCCATTGAATTCGCACGTTCATTTGTGGGGCGGGCGGACTGTTCACAGCACTATCAAAACCAAAACCCCAAACCTCAAAACGACTCCTCTGTGCTTTCCAATCTCACAGTGATTGGCACTGCGACGCGTCGCGCATGATTTTAATCCTATTTAGGACAACTTAGTGACAGCCACCCGCAAAGTTTTGTGCGGCGCCAATCGGAGCGCATGAGCGTACCGTCAAGCAGCCGTCCATTGTTGCATCCGCAGGTTGCCTACCATGCAATACCTACCGACGCATCCAATTATCCGGACGCTGCTTGGCCTCGCGCTCGCATCCTCCTGCCATGCTTCGTTGATCGCCTCGTCCACGCTCCAGCAGTGTTTCAATGACGGCAACACTCCGTACGCGCCGCAAGCCCAAGATCGAAGATGCCCTGCATACTGAGCGCTGACACAGCGCAACGAAAATCACAATGCGATGCGTGTGCTCCACGCAGCCTGGACTGCTCGCGTCGACTCGTGGTCGCTCTGACGGTCAACAACGGCCAGAATGGTACGGAAACGGTGCAAGCTACCGTCAACTACGTGAGCGACCAGACTACGGGCATTACGACTCAGAGGGAGCTCGCGTCGCCACTAAGCATCTCGCTCACTAAGACAAACCCGATCGTGCGCTACCCTCTGACGTATCTGCAGTCCTTCAACTCGCAGCCGCGCGAAGTCATCGTGCTCCACAACTTCGGCGGCTGCCAAGACGGCAACCTCGCCACTTCTCCGTCATGCGGATGGGCGATAGCGACCGTCAATGGCGTCAACTCCGCAATCCCCGATAGCCAAGGCTTCTGCTGCTCGTGTGATCTCAATCAGGTCTTGGGCATCTCGGGGCAGTCAACACGAAGTCAGACACTCAACTGCAATCTCTTCGGCAACGTTCAAAGTGCGCATTGCCTCAGGTTTGAGAATTTGTGGTACGCCGCCTACACCATCGGCCAGCCGCAACTCCACTTCACCATCGACGTAACCATACAACAAGATGGCACCACAAGGACCCTGCAGCTAGGGCCGCATGCCCCCGGCGCCTCGACCTCGGACGGGCGCGTCGTGGCACGGTTGCTGGGAGACTTTGCCGCGTACACGAATGTGCTCGTCGACTACGGCGCGACCAAGTACCTGATGGTTCCTTCCAGTCCGACGTCCCACCCACGCTACGTAGCAGGCATGAGCTCGTGGCTCCTGGTGGACAAGACCGATGTTACTCTCGATGGATCCGTGTGCGACAAGGTGGGCGTGTCATACTCAGCCTTTCGTCACCATTCAAACAGGTGCAGCCGCCCCGCTGGCAGCTGCCTCGGCAACCAGCTGGAAGACATGCAACTGGCGGATGAGCAGCGGCTACGATCGGGCCAGGCTGCCCTTCGACGCATCAGCGCCTTCAGAAACTTTCAGACCTACGTTGACCAAGCAGATGGCACCCAGTACATCGCCTTCCAAACGACTTCGAACCAAGCCTCCGTCGTCACGCTCACACTCGATGCTGACGCCATGAGCTTCATCATCGCTGAGTCGTCGGGGCGGATCGAGTGGGTCGTCGTGCTCGACTTTCAGGCGCAGTCCGGCCAAGGTGTCCTTCGCACCGTTGTCACAAACACGGGGAGCATCACAGCAGATTACACGCTTAGAGTCGTCTGTACTGCTGGCCTCCTCGGCATCGAAGCCCGTGTTCTCAGCCTGATGCCCTCCGAGCAGCAACAGTTCAATTTCGTGCTGTACTCTCAGTCGAATGCGGCGGGAAGCTACGTTTGCATCGTCAACCTGTTTGGCGCACGTCAGACGCTTCTCGACTCTAAGAATGTCAGCTTCCGCACGACCGCGCTCGTCGAAAACCAGGGCGCGCAAGGAGGTACGGTGGTGTCAGCCGTCGGCAACAGCGAGGAGGGCGGAGCCGACAGGCTCGGAATCACGGGTGCTTGCGATTACTGGTGCAAGACATTCTATGACATACCATGCTTCATTACCTTTGGGTGCACCGAAATGATCGTAAAATTCGTCCTGCTGCTGCTCTGTGTCGTGATCTGCATCTGCTGCTGCTGCAAGGCATCGAGGTCGGCGAGCTTCAGAAGGGGCTTGTGCAACGTGTGCTGCTGCAACTTCATCGAAAGCAAGCCCTCCACGCAACAACAACCGCCCTCAACGTACCTCTACGGCTCGCATCCACCACTGCATCCCCATGCGTATCATGGGCATCACTACATGTATCGCACTCGTCATGAACACGCGCCCCAAGCTGACTGCAGCCGAACACCGTCGGAGTGGCGCGGGGCCCAGCGCTCACGAGATGCTCCCTCAGATCTTGCTCCCAGACAGAGACACTCGGTGCCAACATCCGGACCGGTTCATGAGCGACATCGTCATCGAAATTTCGAGACAGAGGAGCCTCGACGAACCCCATATTCAGGCTCGCTGCCGGGATATGTTCGCCGCCACGTTAGTCAAAAGCTTAGCCAAGGCTTCAGTGGGAGGTTTATGAAGAGCACACCCAAGCAGCGAGCGCCAGCCTATCTCAATCTTTCCGGAGAGCAAGCCAAGCGCGTGGCCAGAGCAGAAGCCGGGTCGCGTCTAAGATCACCTGGGGAGGCCTTCAGCGTGCAAGGCGAACTCGTCCGAATGAAGGACCTTGTGGGCGGGCGTGAACGAGGACAATGTCAAGAGGACGCAACGACAGCCAGTTCGAATGACTCGTCTCACGAGTGTCACGTCTTCACCCTCGCAAGGGGGCAGCAACTGCAGCACTGGCGCTGGTGTTCACTCACAAAGGAACACGTGCCTCAGCGGCCTGCGCTTCGGCTGGACAGAGCATTCTTTACTCTACCTCTGATGAACGCCGACGGCACCGAAAACACGGAGATCTCTAGTGTCATCTCAAAGACGCCAACTTTTACATGCATTAACCTGCGAGTTCCACCCCTCAAGCGCTTACCCACCAAGGAGACGATCGAACCTCAGGGTGTCCGGCATTTCATCCAGAGCACGTGTAGCGTGCAGGCATCATTCGACTCGTGCGAGAGTGTGACTGGGTCTCCAAGTGTCGAAGCGTAAAGGACGACAAAGCTCAAAGGTCAAAACTCAATACTCGAAAGGCGATGTCTCTTCTACCGAGTACCGACGTCGCGTGAGCGGGACTGCGCCGCGGGAGCCCGGAGATAGCCATACATGGAGTTGGAGAGGTGCCAGTCCGGACGGGGAAACGTCAAAAGCTCTCAAACCATGAGTCGGTTTCTGTTTAGGTCCATTCATCTTCATTACATCTTCATGCCATGCGGTCCAATGGTGCCATGAATGGTGCGCGGTAGGGCTGTGGCCGGTACCTCACCTCCGATTCAGCTGTAACACAAACATGCGCGTATGGTCCTGAGACCTGGGGATGTCACTGTCGGACGACGCCGGCCACCTCGCGAGTATCACTATGAGTAAAGTATAACGGCCGGATAGGGTTCAGAGCGTCAGCGCCACGAGGGTGGATGCAAGCCAGAGCGGCGCGAGCTCGATGGCCGCCATCATCCGCGGTCGCGCAAAGCCGCCCTGAAGAGCGCGCACCGCAAGCGCCGCCTGGATGACGAGCGGCACCGTCGCGGCAAGCGCGCGAGCTCCCGAACCGACGGTCACAGCGGCAGCGACGGACGCGCCCAGAGGCAGCAGAGAGAGCTTGAGAGCGCGCCTGGCGCCAAAGGCGACGGGTACGGTGCGCACGCCAGCTAGCCCGTCGCCTTCCATATCTTGGATGTCCATCACCATCTCGCGATGCCAGATCAGGCCTCCAACGGCCACCATAGGGCGCCACACGGCGCGCAGGCTGCCCAGGCTTCCCTCCACAGCAAGGGCCCCAAGCCCGATGGCCATCGCGACGATCGCGGCGCACACGAGGTTCTTAATGCCCGTGACCGGCTTCAAGTGCACGCTGTACAGGTAGGTGAGCAGCGTGTTGCCGAGCACCCACAGCCGCATGGGCGCCGTCTGCACGAGGCAGAGCAGCGTCAGATGGATGGCGTAGCCCCATTTGAGGACCAGCTTCACCGTATCTGGACGCACCTCGCCCGTAACCAACGGCCGCCCCGGCTTCGTCTGCGCAGTGTGAATGTGAAGCGACCACGCCGAGAGCAAGCAGCGTCACTCAACACGCAAGCATAGACCCAATCAGGGCTCATCAGCGGCGATCACTTACGCAATCTATGCAATCGGGGCTCATCAGCGGCGATCACATTCGCTCTATCCTCTCCAAGCTCGTCATCAGGGCTCATCAGTGGTGATCACCTTCGCGTTATCCACGCCAAGCTTGTGGTCGTGATAGTCGTTGATGAGCATCGAGCCCGCGGTCACCAGGCACGTGAGCGTCATACCGAGCAGCAGCCTGGCCGCTCGCACCAACCGCACAGGTGAGCTACCGAAGCCAGCCAGGCCGACGCCAGCACCGACCAAGCCGGTGCTTGCGACGGCGTGGCGCGCCCCAAATGCGCCAAAACCGACGAGCGCCGCGCCCATCGGGAGCGTATTCATCCTGACCATCCGGATGAGCCTCAAGGTCAATCAAGGTCAATCAAGGCCAATCACGGGCAATCAAGGGAGATCACACCTGGCCATCCGGATGAGCCTCAAGGTCAATCAAGGCCAATCATGGGCAATCAAGGGAGATCACACCTGGCCATCCGGATGAGCCCCGGGATTTGCTCGCGCAACGACGTGGGTGCGTACGTGACCGGTGGCGGCGTGAGCCCTGACGCCGTTGCAAGGGGGACGCCCGAGCGACTTGGGCGGGACCTCGATGGGGCGTGCGGTGCTGCAGCGGTCATCGACGTGTCGGGCGGCGCGGCGGCCGAGGACAGCGCAGCGGCGGACGGCGCGGCCGGAGTTTTCTCCCTCGCCTGTCTTGCCCGGAGTATGTCGCGGGGGCTAGGGTTAGTGCGCATGAGCGTGTCTATGGCCGGTACTGTGAACGCGAGCCAAAAGGAGCTGTCCACCGAGTGGTGCAGAGAGTGGTGACGTCGTACTCGCTGAAGCCAGGGCGGCAGCGGGCAGCGAGTGTGCGCGAGGTAGTGGCAACCCTCGTAAACGCCGCCGCAGAGGGTGTACGTGGCGAGGGCAGTGAGGCAGGGCGCGAGTGACGCCGTGAGCACCCCAAAGAGGCAAAACCCGATCGCCACCGCCCCGAACCAGACGGCCGCCAGCCCGACGCCGTCAAGGGACACGTGATAGTAGGGTAGCTCGTGGTGCCACCGATGCACCGTCTCGCCAAACCACAAGCGCTCCGAGTGGAGCAGCTTGTCGTGAATCAGCCACTCTTGGAAGCACCACACCACGGCCGTCGCGGCCGAGGCTCCGAGGTCTACGCCCGACAGCGGCACGCCCGTCGCAAGGCGCGCAGCGCTGCTGACGGCGAGTGCATTGACGATGAATTGGGCCGTGGGGTGCCGGAAGAAGGTAAGGATGGCTTCTTTGCGTGTGGCTGGCACGTTGAAGTCTACCCGCTCTCGCAGCCGCTGTGCGATGAGCGGGTAGTGCGACTCGACCTCGACGATGCTGGTGAGAGGCCGACCCGTCCTTTCGCGCATGCCGCGGAGCACCTCGTATTCGGCCTCGAATCCTGCCGGAGAGGCGAGGGCGGTGGTCCCAGGAAAGGGCTGCGGAGATGGCAACCGTGGCCTCGGGCTTTGCAGCAGCGCGAAACACTGCACCGTTGCAAAGACGGAAGACATCGTCTTCTCGACCTCTCGGACTCTTCCTCCGTCCAGTCTGTTCGTTCACCAAAAGCGTCCGTGCGGCCCCTCGCGAGGGGCCGAGCGGCTTACCGAGCGGCGCGTCTAATGGGCACGCCGCGCGAATGTGTTGTCACGAGTGACGAAACTCAATTGAACCCGAATTAAAACCTGAATCACACTTCGCGTGGTAGTGCGAGGTCAAAGCGAGAGCCATGTAAGGGCCTGCTTGCATGCATCCACGTGAGTCCCGAAGAGAGTACGTAGCACTCTTCCAGCCTCGACGCTGAAGCCTCCGAGCGCGGCCCCTTGCAATCCGGCCAATCGGTCGTTCCGGAATGCGTCTGCGAGAGCGATATCGCAGACATGCCGCACTGATCGCCTCCAGAGCAACTGTTCCTTGGGAGAGACTAGAGAGGGATTGGCCACCGTCGCTTGGGAGTAGACGCCACCTTCGTTTGGGAGTCGAGAGCGCCGCAGTGAGCACTCAAGTGCAAGGCAGGTGCGCAGGTTATCAGTCGCGTGGGACTAGACGCCACCTTCGGTGGCACGGCGCAAGTAGTGCACGCGCGGGTTGAGCCGTATGATGAAGGGGCACGCACCGCCCACTCGGTCAGCTCGTGGCCTTGAAGAGGGGCTAGAGGTGCCGCGGGAGCTGCGGGAGCTGCTGCGGGAGCTGCTGCTGCTGCTGCTGCTGCTGCTGCTGCTGCTGTTGCTGCTGCTCCTTTCGCTCTTGCTTCGCGCCGGATCATACGGCAGTGGTGGCAGACGGCCACCTCCGTAGAGGGTGTGGTAGAGCACATCCTCCGCTGGCCCGCAGCATGCAGGCTCCATGATGCTAGTGAGCGGCTTGTTCGCCTCTGCTGCCTTCTGAGCGAGCCGATGCTCCCAGCTGTGCCCGTGGTTCGCAGGCTGGTCGACGGACCGGCTGCACTGCCGGTGCGCCGCCGCCTGTGAGGTGAACCGACTCAGGTACCTTCTCGGTGTGAGCCAGAGGGAATCTCCACCAAGCACCGCGCATGCGAATATGTGTGTCGTGTATGGATAAGCACACCAGGGCGGCAATGGGTACGGCAGGTGCAGATCCGGCCGGATGAAGGCAACCACCTCGAAAGTACGCCCTTGCTCGCGTTCTGCGCGCTCGACGGCGCTGCCGCACCAAGCAAGCCCAAGATGCTGTTCGAGCATTCGCTGCTCTTGGTTATTGTCGGGCGGCATGCCTAATGCCATGCGAGCGGCCAAGCCCACGTGCGCCTCCTGCGAGGGCAACGAGGATGACTGCGAGCGATCATCCGAGCGAAGGCCAGGAGCATCGCCAGTGTTGTTTAGGAGAGGTCGACTGCTTGGCAGTCGCTTTGAGCTTGGTCTTTTGGCAGCAAGCGTACCAAACGGCCATTTGCATGACTGTCCTGCCGTGTAATTTCGCCAGAGCTGTAGCGGCTCTGGTTGTCGCACGAGAAATGCAAGTGGGTCGCCAGGACGCCAGCCACGCCCGCTAAATGCGGCGCTGCCGTTCACGATGACGGCCTCCACGACATGTCGGCCAACCCACGAGGTGGTTACGGCGTTCATGAGGGGCTGGATGCCGACTGTGCGGGCAGCGAATGATACGGACTCGGCGTGTTCAGCACGCCCGTCTTTGTCAGAATCGGCCGTCTTGAGGTACAGGAAGAGTGCAGGCTGACGTACTGGCGACAATGGATGCACCAGAAGGTGCTGCAGCGATGCGAGCATCAGAGGCGTCGCAAAGGTACGTGCTGAGCCAGCTATCAGGAATGCAACCGTCGGAGAGCGTGTGCTCGTCGAGTTTGCGCAACTTGTAGCCGCCGCGGCGCCCTCGGAAGTTATGGACGTGAGCCACTGATTGTTGCTGGACATCATGAGCGTGAACGGTGCACGAGGCGGGCGTTCCTCAGCATGCATCCTGTCGAGTAAACATCTCGCCCATCTCGCCTCTCAATCACAAGTGATAAGCGAAGCGGCATTGCCCGAGCGTCAAACAGCCAGTCAGCAAGTCAGTCAGTTTCGTCGCGGTCCCCCCGCGCTCGGCTCGCAGTGCACCACACCGTCTCATGAAGGTCAAACCGGTCGTGACTCGTGTGTGTGTGGAGTGTGCTGTCCGGGAAAGAGATCCCACGCCTTTTCGGAAATATAAGCAACACGTGCACGTTACTGATCTCAATCTACGGAACACGCCCCATCCCCCGTTACCGTAATACTCACGCAGCAGTTCGGCGCCGACGATCTGCGATGGAAGACGCACAGAAGTTAGCAAAACGTCACGCGCGGCGCGCGCGCTGCGCCAGCGGAGGGGAAAGGCCACACGCGCGCACAAGGATGGCGGCAGCGGCGGCGGCGGCGGCGCACATTGGATCCAGTTCATGTACATCTCCATCTTCTGCTTGTGCTTGCGCCATTGCGCTGCGCGGCCTGTCACATTAGGGGTGGACCAAAAGCACTTGTCAGGAGCAGCAGCCGGCGACCTTGTCGGGGGAGCGCGCTCGCAGCGGGGTCGTGCAGATCCGCACGCAAGGAGACCATGCGAGCGATGCGCCAGGCCGGAGCCACGGCCACACGAGCCTGGCGCGCGCGCACGTTTGTCGCGACGAGCGAGTGTGGGCTGCAGGTATCGCGCAAAGCGCTTCATGCGTCGCGCGCCATTCTTGAGCGTGCCGCGGTGCATCTCCTCCATCACGAGGCGGTTGAACTGCGAGAGAGCAATCTCCTCTTGGCGCGAGATGTCGGCCAGCATCGCGCTGCGGCTCGCTGGGTCGTTGGGAGTGTACAGACTCGTGCCCTGGTTGACGTTCACCGTGATGATCGGCCGCGCGAAGAGCGCGCCGAGCGTGCGCGAGGAGATCGCATTCGGCAGCAGGCTGTGCGGCGCGAGCAGCGGCGATAGCCGCGGCCGCGCCGCGGCCAGCCGCGCCGCTGGAGCAATGGCCGCCGGGAGGCGTCTGAAGGTCGACGCGAACATGCGGCTCATGCTGTTCAACACAACGCGGCGTGAGAGCATTGGTCGTGACCAAACAACACGCGTGTATCTCGTTTTGAGCTGACCTTTCCGCAAGAATTCCCGGGCCACCGCTCCCGAATCCGCCCCGCCGTCCGCCCGCCCGCCCGCCGCCGGCCTCCGCGCCGCTCGCCGCCGCGCCGTGATGGAAGACGACATTTTGACGACGACAGCCGACGTTGCCGAAGAGCTCTCCGCTGGTCTACATTCAGCAGATCAATTGACACGAACTGGCAGCATATCGCCTGCAGCAGCAGACCGCATGCCAGTAGACCGCATGCCAGTGACGGCTAGCGCTCAGTCCGGCATGCTGGACAAGTTCTTGCAGTGCCTCGGCTCTGATGCATCCGAATGGGAGATGCATCAATGCGTTATTGCTCGGGATGCTTCCGGCGCCACGGTGCTCCATTGGGCGGCCATCGGCGGCGATTTGCAAGTTTGCCAAGCCCTCTTGGATAACGGTGCACGAGCCGATGCCCTTGATGGAGAAGGCCGTCTGCCCGCAGATGTGGCCACCAACGAAGCGGTGCGGTCTTTACTTACCACCGCTCTCGATGGTCAGTTCTGCGAAAGCGATGGATACGACTCGGGTGCCGATGATCGGCCGTGGCATTAGCTTTCTCGTCTCTTTTCTTCAACGAGCTCGAGCTGCACGACCACAAACGAGTGCGCGGTCGTGTGCTAACTCACATGTCATTAACTACCAAGGTGGCGTGCTCACTCGCTCCATTGCGCTGCTCTGCTCTGCCATTGCGCTGCTCTGCTTCAGGAGCTGCACATCGCACGTTGGACCGGCCGTCAGGGTGTATTCCCCCACGCCGCAATATTCGTTAAGGTCGAGATTACGCCGAGATCACATAGCTCATAGCCACATAGGTCCGGGCGGTGTGAATTCTCCGTTCCGGAATGTCCGTTAATGTCCGTAGCGGTTCCCTAGTGTTGACAGTGAGTGTGTGCGGACGTACTCGTGTACAACCCTCCCTGTTGACAACCCTCCAATAAGTCTCCGGAACGAACGAACGAACATACGGGAGGATGCAAGATCGAACGATCGATCTCGTTCGTTCTTTGCTTCTTTCCGAATGACCTAAACAGGGTAACAGTTCGAGCTCAACCTTTCAGATTGGTTTTGAGTAAAAAAACTATTTTCCGCCGGGCCAATCTAACATGACCCATTGTGCTCGGAGAGGCCTTTTCACTAAAAGTCAGAGAAGTGACTGTGAATCGTGTTGTGTGTATTAACATGAATCGGGAAGTAAACCTGGTCGCGCGTTGAAACGTTGAATTGCGGTTCATCAAAGCTACACAAACGCAGCCTGGTGAGCGCGACAACCCGGTCCCTGCTAAAGCTAGACCAGGCTTACATCGCGGTGGGTG
>Ga0180440_102118_pt1 | contig 10859 bp, 4 predicted proteins | sample ChrtobMetaP5_4mM_FD_119745 | JGI IMG/M metagenome (GOLD analysis project Ga0180440, IMG submission 119745) | Chrysochromulina tobin associated microbial communities from unialgal haptophyte culture, Washington, USA - P5_4mM MetaG | ecosystem: Host-associated > Algae > Haptophytes > Unclassified ... | reverse complement strand
TTTACAGTCACAGGTGCTACAAGTTGCGAGGAGCTGTGAGAATGAAACTCACAGCTGCTCGAACTTGAGGAGCTGTGAGAAAAAAATTCACAGCTGCTCACTTGGTGGAAAACACCGTTAACCGCAACGGCTCGGAAAAGCGAAATGCCCGACGTCGCCAAAGCTGTATCGGACCTTCGCGCCGCGGTGTCCAAAGGTAACCTGGCAAAGGTCTCCGCACTCCTCAAAGGTGCGAGCCCGACGCTCGTGGACGAGAGCGCCTCGCTCGTGGGCGTCGCAATCTCACGCGGCCACCTTTCGATTGCCACCGTGCTCTTGGAACACGGCGTGAAGCCAGACGCCGTGGAAGGCGGCTCGCTATTGGTCACTGCGCTCAAGGCGGGCGGCGCATCACTCGTTCCCCCGATCATCGCCGCGCTCGGAGCTTCGGCCGCCGCAGCGGTTCAGCAGACCCGCTGCGGCGCCGACTGGACCCCGCTCATGTACGCTGCGAAAGCGGGCGCTCTCGAAGCCATTTCGGCACTGCTCGAGGCTGGGGCCGACGTGAATGCGCGAGAGAAGCAGGGCGGGACCGCCCTCATGCTTGCCGTGCAGCACTCTCAACTCGAGGCTGTGCGCACCCTGCTTCGCGCCAAGGCGTCCGTGGTGGTGACGGATGCTCAAGGGTGGACCGCGTTGCAGTGGGCGGCGCAGATCGGGCCCCTTGGCCCCATCGAGGCGCTGCTCGAGCACGGCGCGGCGCTGGACGCGACCGCCAACGGCTCTCACTCCGCCATGATGGTCGCCGTTGAGAATGGCAACCTGCCCGCTGCCGACCTGCTCCTGCGTGCCGGAGCGGACCCCGAGGCCAAGGATGCCCAAGGGTACACCGCCTTGATCATCGCGAGTGCTGCGGGCAAGGAGGCGCTGGCGACGCGGCTGCTCGAGGCGGGCGCCGTGGTGAGCACGTCCAGGGCCTCCTCCGGCCGCACCGCCCTCATGGCGGCCGCGCAGGGCGGGCATCTGGCTATCCTCCACCTTCTCCTCCGCGCGTGTGGAAGCGCTCCGGACGTGGTGAACGCCCTGGATGATGATCATACGTCGGCGCTGATGCTCGCGAGCAAGAATGGGCACGCGGGCGCGATCGAGCTGCTGCTCAAGGCGGGAGCCGACGCGCACCTCGTCAACGCCACCGGTGCCTCCGCCCTCGAGCTCGCCGCGAAACGCGGCTCTGAGGAGGGCGTCGACGCGCTGCTTCGCTCCGTGCAAGGGGTGGCGCCCTCGCCGCCCGGGGTTCAGGGGGAGGCCCGGCCGAGCCGGGCGATGCAGGTCGCGCGCGCCGCGATGCTTGCGGCTAAGCATGGATTTCCGGGCTGCGTCGCGCGCCTGATGAAGGCGGGAGCGCCCGTGCAGCACCTTCTCATTCGGGCAGCTGCGGCAGGCGACTCCGAGCAACTGGTCGTGCTGCTCAAGGCAGGGGCAGCGCTCGATGGGGACGTGGCCTCGGAGGCGATGCTCTCGGCCTCGTGCTCGGGCCACCGCGGCATCGTGCAGATCCTCCTGAATGCGGGCGCCTCGGTCTTTGGCCAAGATCGGCTGCACGGGAGGAATGCGCTCCACCTTGCCGCGATGCACGGGCATGCACCCGTGGTCAAGACGCTGCTCGCGGCTGGCGCGGCGATCAACGCGGCCGATCCGGAGGGCAGCTCCGCGCTCTCGCTGGCGGTCGATAAGGCGCATAAGGCGGTGGTGGATGAGCTGCTGCGGGCTGGCGCGGCGCTCGAACGTCGGCACATGGACTATGAGACCTTGCTTGGGCGTGCAAGCGACTCGGGCATCCGTGCGCTGCTCGTCAACGAGCGGCAGAGGCGCGCGCTCGAAGCCGAGCTGTGCGCCTCCTCGAGCACCAAGGAGGGCGAGGCCGTCGTGGTCGGCGCGACCAAGAAGGTCTCCAAGAAGCAGAAGAAGCGGATGACGGCGAGGGTGGCCAGGGCGGAGAGCGCGGCCACCGACGCCGCGGACGCGCACGTCGCCGCCGACACGGCCGCTGACGAAGCTGACGAAGCTGACGAAGCAGAGGCCGAGCTTGGAGCGCAGCCGATGGCGCAGGGGCGGCCGGCGGAGGCCCAGCCGGCGGCGGCGTCCGCGTCCACGCCGACTGAAGGTCAGACGAGGGCGCAGGAGGCGGTAGATGACGGGGAGGAGGTGGGCGTCGAGGACGAGGACGAGGAGGACGAGGAAGACGAGGATGAGCCGACAGAGGCCACCTCTGCCTCGAGCACCCAGCAGCAGCCGTCACCTCCGAAGCTGCCTTCCACTCCCGCGGCGGCTACACACGCCGCCGCCGCCGCCGCCGCCGCCGCAGGGGCTGCGCCGGCCGACGTCACGTCACAACCTGCGTCAGCTGCGTCGTCACAGTCGAGCCCGAAGCCGTCTGGCGACGCCGCCACGTCCCCAGGCAAGTCGCGGCGTGCCAAGGCCGGCGAGAAGGCACGCTGGCTGCCCCCGTCGGATCTCGTCGCCGCCGGAGGGCGGGTGGTAGCCCCGGAGGTCGAGCAACCCTCCCCAGCTCAGCCGGACGAGATGGTCGAGGAGGTCAAGTCGCTCAAGCTGCGTTTCGCCGCTGAGCAGCAGTGCGTGTTGCGCGAGCAGCACATCACGGCGCGCATGTGGATGGAGAAGGCGCAGGCGGAGGAGCGTGCCGAGCAGAGCGAGCGGCGCATCCAGGAGCTCGAGCGGAATGTGAAGGCTTGGGAAGCGTGGCATCAGTCGCAACGCAAGCAGGCGCGCGCACGGCGGCAGCAGGCTCTGCGCGCCGCACCCGACGAGCTGATGCGAATGATCCTCGGCGAGCTGGGCGTGCAGTCCATACAGGCACTCAAGCCCGAGGAGCGTCACCACCTTGCCGCTGGGCTGGCGACGGCGGTATCTGCGCTGCTCGTGGGCAAGCCCCCCCCGCCTCCGGGGCTGATGAGGCCGCCGCCGGCGGACCCTTGAGCTGACCTTTGCGGAAGACGGCTGGCTCGCGTTTCAGACGCTGGACGCAAGAGGTATGGGCGGCAGGGTGGCAGCAGCTGCTGTAAAGGGACGGATCAATGCCATCCCGTGGGAAGCATGCATGCATGCATGCGGGGAGCCGGGCGCATGCCGCGTCGTCCGATCCGCGTTCACACGGCGTTGGCGGGCTGGGGGGTATTGGCGGTTGGCGGTGATGGCGGTGGTGGTTGTTCATCAGTCAGTGGGTCTCGGCACGCGGTGCTGCCGGTCGGCGTGCCCGTGTGTGCAGACACACGGACTCCCCACACGGGCTCCCCACACGCGACACGGCGAGTGCCTGCGTGCTCATATGTGGAGTGCGCGACGCACACGGAGTCGGAGCTCGGAGCTCGGAGCGGGAGATGACAGCCGAGACACGGCCCGGGGCGCTTACGCACGGCTCGCGGGTTTATTGATTATTCGGGTACGCGCTAAGGATTGCTCACGCGGGATGCACGCGGGATCACGGTAATGCGTGTTACCAAGATCCAAGCTTCATGTACTCCGCGATATTAAAACCCCAGTGCGGCCAAGGTGCCATGGCGCCCGCCGCCCCCCCCGCACCGGCCGCGCGCGCGCCGCCGGCGCCTCTTCAATTTCACAACCACATCACGACATGAATGGTGAACCAATAGTAAAATATCTGGACCCGCGGCAAAGCGGCGATGCGGCACGCGCAGCATGCTGTTCCGTTCGCAGGCGGAGGCACAGCTCCAGGCAGACTTCAAATACCGCGGTCCGCGCGCTTTTGCGCTACACGAAGCTTCACATTGCACGTAGCACGTACACTCGAGCGACACATGACATGTACACAGTTTCAGTGAGGGCCGTACTTGCCATCCCACATAGGCCATTCATGCCAATTTGCGGTGAACCAGCCACAATTACGGCACCGATTAGCGCCCCCTGCCACCTCGTTGTTGTGGGTTTGCAAGTTCGAGCAGCGATCGTTCGTCACAGGCCCAGCACGGCATTTCTTGCACATGCGAAAGTCTCCTACTCCCAGTCTCCGATTCTCCGCATTGTGCTCCTGCATGGCTCGCAAGTCCGCCTGTTCCTGAGCTTCCCGCTCCCGCTTCTGCCGCTCGGCTTCTTCACGCTCTCGTCGCAAGCGTGCCTGCTCTTCTTGGCGCCTCTGCTCCTCTCGGCGTGCCTGCTCTTCCCGCGCCGCGCGCTCGCGCTGGCGGGCTGCTTCCGCCTCCCGCATCGCAGCCTCTGCCGCACCTTGCAGCCGGAGCAGATCCGTTTCCAATCGTCCTCGCTCCCTGCTACGCTGCTCTGCTGTGCCCCTGGCCGCTTCCTCAAGTCGTGCACACACTTCTGACTCGTAAAGACGGCACTCGCGATCACGCCTCTCGAGCCTTTCGAGCGCGAACTCCGTCGGAAACACCAGGCCCATGGCCAGCTCTCGACCACCGGGTGCAGACCGAGGGTCTGCCCCAAGGCTCCCGCCCCTCTGCCCCAAGAAATCGCGGTGATGAAACGCTTGGAATGGCCCGTGAAGCCAATCGCGCTCAACGGGTGGCTGCGGCGTTCCATGCGGAGGATGCCGAGGCGCAGGCAGCATCGCCACCCTCTCCTCTTCTTCCGCCCTGAAAGCAGCGAGTTGAGCTTCCATCATCGCATCGTCTTCCTCTGGATGCAGTGTACCCGATGGAGCGCCTCCAGCACGTGGCAGCGCACCGCCGTCTGCAGGAGCGCGGCGGCCCATGAGTCGAGGAACTTGCTGCCGCAGCCACCGAAACCGCGCTTGGAAAGGTACGTGATGAAGCGTCGGACGTCCTCGTTCACCAGCACTCTGAGCAAGAGCTTGACGGAGCTCCTCCTCTGCTGCTGCGGTCTCGAGCGAAAAGGCAATGATTGCTCGGAGGTCGTCGTCCATGTCTTCTCCGTTGAGAACGTCAGCAACTCGGGCGGCGGCGGCGGCCGACGGCGGCGGCGCCGGCTGCGGCGCCGGCGGCGGCGGCGGTGCCCCCCCCTCTGCAGCCTGGGCCGCGACCTGCGCTCGTTCCACATCCAACTGACGCGCCCGAGTCTCTTCTTCCGCTTTGGCTATTCTCGTGCGAAGAGCGGCCATGTCAGCAGCATGTGTAGCATTCAGTTGCTCCTCAAGAAGAGTGTGCTCTGCTTCGAGTCGCTGTTTGACCTGGGCCTTAGCAAGAGTTGTCTGCTCTTCCTCCCAGGGCTGCAGCTTCTCATTCAGTAGTTGCAAGCGACGGCGCTCACTCTCGTCCACCACAGTGCGGCGCAATCTATTGGCGGCGTCCTCGAGGCACTCCATACAGATAAGTTGATTGCATTGAGGCTCTGCGACACTCTCGTTGTCGATCACGGCCTCCTTGAACGAGAATGCCGTGTGCGGCACGCACGCCACACAGAGAACACGCGCACAGCGCTTGCACTGCCGAGGAGCGAAGGGTGGCGGCGCCGTCTGTCCACAGCATTCACAATGGCCTCGGATTGCTGTGTCTCGTCCGACCTTGAGCTCAGCTTCGGTGCACAGGCCGATAGCGAGTCCGTTCTCCAGAATGCGCGCGTGTTCAGCTCTGGGTGCGTAGCTCATGGCCGCATATTGCCGCAACTGCTCCCGAATCGCATCTTGCCACTCTTGCAACTCGACTGATGCGTTGTGTGCATTAGTACGGAGCACGACTTTTTCAGCTATTTCAGCAGCGTGGCTCCCATCCCCTTGGTCTGAACTGGGAGTCGTCAGGGTCAACTGGTCTCGAGTCAGCAGCACCGCTGTGTGCGGACGGAAGCGAAACTGACCGAGCGGCTCGTTCTTCGAGTCATTCCTGTACCAGCTGAGCCGATCCTTGAACAGCACCATGTACCACCGCGGAGCATCCGTGCGGCGGTTGCAGATGATCAAGAAGCCCTCCTTGAGGTGTGACCGGGGCCGCTCGGTTGGTGGCAGGACGGCCTCACCTTGACCACCTAAACCACCTTGACCACCTTGAGCCCGTTGACGCACCACCGCTTCACGGCGCTGACGCCAATCGCACACTTCGCCATCACCAATGCGCCCGCCTTCTACCGCCTGTTGAATCGCGGACAGAGCGGCCTGGTTGGGAATGAGCAGCTCAAGAAGCATTTGGCCTCCCTTCGGTGAGTTGATGGTGTCACGAACTTGTACGTGGCCGCAACATGCGTCGTCACCATGAGCAGGCTGATGCGTAGCAGCAATGCGCTCGTGCTCGGCTTCAAAGTGCCGCAAGATGTATTCTCGCTCGTATGTATGCCCATCCACAGCAACAACTGGATCGACCATCAGCTCTCCATCCAGCATGCATTGGCACTGCATCGAGTTGCGCTCGTTGTCGGTCAGCGGTACTGTCAGCATCAGCGGCATCGCGCTGAATTGGCGCATGTATGCCAGCTGCCAGTCCCCCGGATCCACATCATCGAGGTGCACCACCGGAAAGCGGCGACAGAGCGCGATGCACAAGGATTGCACGCAGTCAAAGCGCAAGGCGTGGGCACCAGCCAGCCTGCGCGATGAGTTCGGGTGCGAGTCCAACAGAAAGCACGGTGTACTGGTGTCTGCTCCGATGACGCAAAGCACCGTCTCCGGCGGCTTCGTAAGCACGTAGCTGGCTGCCATGTGCGGTGCAGCCGGCGACTGAAGCGCTTGCATGAAGCACGCTGCCCGCTCATCTTCGCTGCCTGACAGCAAGTATTCGCTGCAAGTGCCGCGGAATAGTTTCTGTCGCAGCTCGTGAGTCGCAGGTAACGCATCCATGACTTCGCTTAAAGAGCGGTGCTGAGATGCTGGATTACGGCTGAGCGCCCGAACGTGAGCGTCCACTCCCTGTTTGACCACCCGAACAAGCGCATCTGAAAGCTCAGCTGAGTTGAGGTGTGGAGGGCTCAAAGTAAGGCTGCCAGGTTGCGCAACTAAGCCCACACCAAACGTGCAAAGCCTCTGAAGCATTTCGAGCGCTCCAAAGCAGGCGATCGTAGTGCAGGCGGACTTCCCTTCGACAGCTGTGTACTGACTGACAGGAGCCATGGCAACGACGCGTCCGAAACGGCGCTCATCCTGTAGGGCCTGCGCAGCCTCCTGAATCTGGGTGTCGTTCTCCAAGGGGTTGACTCCGAAGCAGAAGCAGAAGCAGATCCTCTCGCGTGCAGAGTCGATGAAGAGCGTAATCGGGTTGTCGTCCTCTCGCAGCTCTGCCTCGTGCGACTCTGGGATCGCGATCTGCATGCCGCTCATCATCTCCCGGACGTGCTCGTCGGTCTTGCCGACGATCGGCAGCATCGTCGTCTTGTCCTTCTTGTTGGTCACCGCCACGTCGGGCGACGCGAGGAATTTGGACATCTCCGCCGGCGTCTTGGTCGACATCTCCAGCAGGGCCTCTCGGTCCTTGTGCGTCGCGTTGTGGATGCACACGACGGTGACACGTGACTCGCCCGCCCTTGCCGGGCGCACGCCCTGCGGCGTCACCTTCTGCATCGCGCACCAGCCCTCCATTGTCGTCCAGAACCGCGTGCGGTACATGGTGTCGAGCAGGATCAGCACCTTGGCCGTCAGGTAGAGGTCGGCGATCGCCTTGAGCATGAGGTCGAACTCGGCCTTCTCCGCGGGCGTGCGGTCGTCCTCATCCGGCGATAAGCCGCTCGAGCGTTGAGGCATGCACGAGTAGTCGAACCAGACGAACTGGATCTCGGGGTGGGCCAGCAGGTGCGCCTTGATCGCCGCCAGCTGCGCGCCGGTCTCGTCGGGCGTCGCGGGGTCTTCCCACCTGTGGCTGACGAAGAGGACGCTCTCGATCAGCCCCTTGCCCTGGAAGGCGTCGTTCAGGTCGATGAGCACCTTCACGAGCAGTTTCGAGTCGCGCATCTCCTGCATACGCTGCAGCTGCGTGGCGGTCAGGTCCAGCACGGTGGCGCGGGTCAAAAAGTAGAAGCCGGGCTTGAGCGGGTCCCACGCCGTCTCAATGGCCGCCTTGTCCGCATGCGCCTCCAGGGCAGACTTCGTGAAAAGCATGGGAGTGACAACTTTCTTGGCACCGCGAGGTGTGAACGTTAACACGACAGGCGCGACAATGTGTGAACGTGGTAACACGACAGACGCGTCAACCGGCGCTGCGGCACTGTTACTGCCCGCTCGTTAGAAGTCACACAGACACACATTCACAATCACACATACACATTACATGTAAGTTCATTACTAGCCTGGCCAAAATCGATTGACGTGCCCTTGTCAAGCCCAAAACACCAAAAAACTCGTCGGAGAAGGGCCGCGCGCCGGACATTACATCGAAGCCTTCGCGCAATTTAACGAGTCTGTTTCAACGCCCGCCATGTGCTCCTCGTGTGTCCCACGTTGTCCGCCTTCTCACGTGCGCGTTTGTGCTAGCCTGCCGCGTGCGGGTCTCCACAGACCACAGTTCGGAACAGAGTTCAACTGTACTTGCCCCCGGGGCTCCCGCCCCAGACCCCAGCTCCCCCCCACCCTGCCCCCCAAACCTCAGTTTACACCCCAGCTGGCACGGCCCCTGACTGGCCGCCCTCCTAGCCAAAAAAAACTTCGAAAGCGTGTCCTTCATCCCCAACAAGGTCGGGGTCCAGCACGACGAGCACGCGCCTCGAGCTGGACAACGGCCGCGGCTGCGCCGTCCTCGGCACGTAGCCTCTCGCCGAGGGAAGTCGCACGCTCGCGGATCTGCGTGTCGCTGATGACAAGCGTGATTGCCGCCGCCAGCCTGTCAGCCGTGAGCCGCGCCTGCGGGATCGGCTCGCTGCCAACGCCGAGCTGGAAAACGCGCTGGCCCCAGAAGGGCTGGTCGGCGAAGAAGGGGCAGACGATTGCCGGCTTCCCCGCGAGCAGGCCTGCGGCCGTCGTGCCCGCGCCGCCATGGTGCACAACCGCGGCCATGCGCGGGAAGAGCCAGCTGTGCGGAGCGCGCTCGAGGACGAAGACGCTCTCTGGCAAGTCGGCGGTGGGCCCCATCGCGCCCCAGCCCGTCGCGACGACGCCACGCACGCCCGCGGCGGTCAAAGCGGCAATGGCGAGGCGCGTGAGCGCCGCTGGGTCGCTGCTCTTCATCGAACCGAAGCCAATGTAGACCGGAGCAGCGCCGGCCGCGAGGAAGCGAGCGAGCGCCTCCGGCGGCTGCCAGGCGTCGGTTGCAGGCAGCGGCCAAAAGCCGGTGGCGACCGCCCACGCAGGCCAGTCTGCCGGTCTCGGGATGACGTGAGCCGAATGCGCGTGCAGCACCAGAAGCTCATCGCCATTTGCCTGCGTGAGCGGGCTGCTCGACGGTGGGCTTGGCGGGAGGCCAACCGAGGCGCGCCATTCGCGCGAGTAAGCGGCGGTGCCCATTGTGACGAGCGCCAGGAAGGCGGCGTACGTGCTTCGGTTGTACCATGGCGAGTGGAAGGGCAAGCTCGGCGCGAGCATGTGGCAAACCTCGCCCGTGGGCACGTAAAGCGGCTGCAGCGCCACGAGCACGGCCGGCACGCCGAGCATCTCAGCGAAGTGAGGCGCGCCCATCGCCTTCGGGTGGTAGATGATCACGTCTGGCTTGCAAGCCTTGCACGCTACCCACGACTCGTTGATGGCCTGGGTCTGGAGCTGGCCTGCCTCCTGCATGAGTGTACGCACCTTTCGGAAGTACTCGATGCAGCTCTCCTTGCCACCGTCGACCACGCCTTTCCCCGCGTCGGTGTCGATCAGCTTCAAAATGCCATCCGACGCAAAGCCGTACCTGAGGCCGTGCGCCTCGACAAATGGCTTGAAGCGCTCGGCGGTACACACCGTCACTTCGTGCCCGGCGGCGCGCAGCGCAATGCCCAGTGCGACGAAGGGCTCGACGTCGCCGTGTGTGCCGAAGGTGTTGATAAAGAAAGTGAGGTGCGGCTCCTCGACGGCAGGGGTGGGTGTCTTCGCGACGACGGTGCGACCCGTCACAGCGTACTCTTTTCGTTCAGTGACGAGGATGAGATGGAAGCCGGCGCCGGTATGGACGGGCCCCTGCACCACGCCAATCGGTGCCGACCAGCACACCTCGTCGAATTTGGGAGCATTGGTGCCCGGCCCGAAGCTGCCGAGAGAGCCACCTTTCTTGCTCGAGGGGCACGTGCTGTGCTGCTGGGCCAGCTCTGCGAACTTGAGCTGCAGTGTCTCCAAGCTGAGCTCCGAACCGGCCAGGTTGTCAAACTCCTTCTTCAGCTTGGTGCACACGGCCTCTTCAGCCACGAGAATATGGCTAACACTCACTTCCATGGATCCAGTCATCAGGATGCTGTGGTTCAGTGCTGTCGAAGCTGCTGGTACCATGGTAGACAAAATCCTGGTGTTCCCAGAGAAAAGTGGGTGAAACCCCTTTCTGGTAGCCCGGCTGAGAGCACCAATAATTCAACTTTTTGTCCTCCAACCTTTTTCGAGCGCAACGCGCGCATGCGCGCGCCTCCGCGTCCCGCTGCGGCCGGCTCCAGGCGCGTCGGAGGACGGTGCTGCTCACCAACCATCTCTCCATTTGCCATCGACCTGCGCGCCCCCTTCGCCGCGCGCCTTGACGCGCGCGCGCTACGGAGGAGATGCGCTCGGACTCCCAAGTCGGGCCAGCTCGTGCCTGCGCAGCACGGATCAAAGGCGCGGAGTGCGCGCGCGTGCTGTGCAGGTGCGGCGGCGATGGCGCCGACGCAGCGCGCCGCGCGGCGCAACCGGCGCCGAATGTGGTGCTTCGGCCTGCGGCTTGACACCCACGGATGCGGCGGCGGCGATGGAAGCCACCACTTGTGCTCGACACCGTCGTAATGCGACGGTGTCGAGTGCGTCTTTGCGTTCCCCACGGGGGCGCGCGCCATCGGGCGCGTCGGTGCACGCAGGTTCG
>Ga0180440_102103_pt1 | contig 10932 bp, 9 predicted proteins | sample ChrtobMetaP5_4mM_FD_119745 | JGI IMG/M metagenome (GOLD analysis project Ga0180440, IMG submission 119745) | Chrysochromulina tobin associated microbial communities from unialgal haptophyte culture, Washington, USA - P5_4mM MetaG | ecosystem: Host-associated > Algae > Haptophytes > Unclassified ... | reverse complement strand
TGCAAGCGCTCACCTCGGCACCCTTCTCTCCCTAATTAGGTACGCAAGCCTACAAAGACTCATGACGTGTACCTTGCATGCAAGCGCTCACCTCGGCACCCTTCTCTCCCTACTTAGGTACGCAAGCCTACGAAGACTCATGACGTGTACCTTGCCGACCAGGTGTGCATGCAATCGAGGGCGTTTCGCCCTGCTGGCCAGGGATTGCGACTGATGAGCACTGATGAGCGTTGATGAGCACTGATGAGCACTGATGCGCACTGATGCGCACTGATGAGCACTGATGAGCACTGATGAGCACTGATGCGCACTGATGCGCACTGATGAGCACTGATGAGCACTGATGAGCACTGATGAGCACTGATGAGTACTGATGAGCACTGATGAGCACTGATGAGCTGCCCTTGCTCTGTCCCCACAGGACTACGGCTACCGGTCGGGCTGGGCCGTTGGCTCGCTCAAGATGAGTGAGAAGGTGCTCCAGGCCGAGATCGGTCTGACGAAACCGACGTGGCTCGACCAAATATGGTACGACCAGAACGTGCGCGAACTGCAGGGCGCGGCGCTCGATGCGGCGCTCTTCAACGGTGGCGTCAACTCGGACCTGCCCAGAAGAGCTCTGAGCTCCCTCTGAGCTCCCTCTGAGCTCCCTCTGAGCTCCCTCTGAGCTCCCTCTGAGCTCCCTCTGAGCTCCCTCTGAGCTCCCTCTGAGCTCCCTCTGAGCTCCCTCTGAGCTCGCGTCAACTCGGACCTGCCCAGAAGAGCGAGCTCAGCTGAGCGAGCTCCGAGCTCCCTCTGAGCTCGCAGCTCAGCTGAGCGAGCTCCGAGCTCCCTCTGAGCTCGCTCTGATCGAGCTCTGGAGGTGTAATCTGAGCCAAGGGCTGCCGCTCGAAGCTTACCCTCCGATGCACGTGGTGCGCTAAATACGGCCCATGGAATACGGCAATATGACCGCCCGAGACGGCGCCTAACGTGTGCTTCGGACGAGCCGATGGGCCGCGCCCGAGACGGCGCGCAACATGCATAACTCGAATGTGTGTCCCGGGCCGCGCAGAGGAGAGCCGTTAGACGTATCTCCGAGGGAGATCCGTTAGACGTATCTCCGAGGGAGATCCGTTAGACGTATCTTGTGTGTGCAAGTTTGAGTGCGAGTCTGAGAGTGTCAACTGAGTGTGTCCTCACAGAGAGTCTCGAGACGCTCGAGGTCAGAGGTACTCCTGACTGCATGATGCATGTAGTACTGTCGTGTATCTCTGACAGGAGTGCTGTTTTGTATAACGGCCGGTCGTCGAGAAGGTTACTGTAGCGGCCCCCGTGTTTGGCGACCTTTTCCGTGGGGGGTGGCGGACCCTCGCAGTTTCAGCATGGGGCAGATAAAGCGACAGGGCCCTGCGACAGGGAACACCCCACAGGGAGAGACCGTTAGACCGACCTCATTAGCATATCGGAGTGACCCGAAAGAGCGAGTACTCAGTACTTGTGTTGACCGAGGGGTGCGGAGCCGTCCTTAGTGAGCGTCACGACGAAACTGACTTCCAGTCTGGGCCCGAGACGACCGAGACAAGTTTGAGCGAAACGTCCGAATCGGAGTCTTCGAGAGGGCGCCCGCTCGTCCGCAAGTGCGCAGCAGTGCACGCTTGAGAAGGAGGTTTCGCCGCCGCCCGCGCAAAGCCGCGCCTCCGCTCCGTCGCAGAGGAGGCGAGCAGCATGGACTCGCCCAATCCCAAGCAAAAAGCGAGCAGCAGCACGCAACAGCAGCCCCCACCCTCCTCGCCGACGCCGAAGCAGCTGTCCGATGCGCTGCGCATCGCGTCGTCGCTCTTCGCCGAGGGGCTCGTGAAGCTCAACAGCGGCGCGTTTACGGAGGCGCTGCCGCTCTTCGAGCAGGCGCTCTCGGTCAACCAGCGATACCTGCCGCCCTCGAAGACCGAGTGCGTGCTGTGCTACAATCAGCTCGCGGCCGTGCACGACAAGCTCGGCAACCTGCAGCAGGCCTTTGAGTACTACGAGCGCGCGAAGCAGGAGCTGTCGGCCAAGGAGCCACCCAAGGGCGAGCGCGATCTGCTCTCGCGCTTCAAGCGCAAGGATCTCCTCAAGCAGGTGCAGCAGAAGCTCGAGCGCATGCCACGCACCGGCACCAAGGTGGGCGCCGGCGCGCCGCTCGCCGATGTGCGAGCGCTGTACCGGTCGCTGAGCTCGTCGGGGGAGGAGCAGCTGCGCAAGGGCAACCTCGCCGGCGCGCGCCTGGCCTTCGAGCAGGCGCTCGCCTTTGAGCACTCGCTGAGCGAGGCCGAGGTTTCATCACTGCGCAAGTCGCTCGCTGCATGCAACGGCGCTTCGCCGCCGCACCTCGCGCCGCACTGGAGCGGGAGCGGTGCGCCGCCGCCGCCGCCGCCGCCGCCTCCTCCGCCACCGCCGCCGCCGCCGCCGACGACGACGACGACGACGAGCAGCAGCGGCGACGACAGTGGTGATGTGAGCAATGGGGTCGTCAGTGGCGGCGGCGGCGGCGGCGGCAGCTCGGGGGAGGTCGAGGCGGCGCCCGCGACGGCGCCCGCGCCGGCGGAGGAGGAGGAGGAAGACGCGTCGGCGTGGCGGAAGGGGCAGGTGATTTGCATGCTGAGTGATTTGCACGCTGAGTGATTTGCATGCTGAGTGCCTCGCTGATGGCTGCGGTAGTTGTGAGGATGGTTGTCGCTGATGACCTCTGATTGCAATATATGACCTCTGATTGCGAGGATGGTTGTCGCTGAGGATGCCTCGCTGTGGAGGTACACCCCAAATTAGGCAATCGCGGGCACTCGGTGACGGCTGCGCTCGAGTTTCGTCAATGCGCATTGATGACCTCTGATTGCAGTTGATGATCTCTGATTGCAGTTGATGACCTCTGATTGCAGTTGATGACGGCTGCGCTCGAGTTTCGTCAATGCGCAGGGCTCTGGCGACGAGGAGGAGGAGGACGAGGAGGTGGATGAGCGCGTGCCAAAGTGCATCGAGATCATCAACAATGAGCGAGACGCGATGACGCAGGCGCAGGTCAGGCCACTGATGACCACTGATGACCACTGATGACCACTGATGACCACTGATGACGCCTGATGACGCCAAGCATCAGCTGGCCACACACCCCGCCCTGCATGCAAGTGCTCACCACGACGCCCCCCTCCCTTTTTGGCACAGGTCAAGATGGATGGCGCCAAACGGCAATTGGCCAACGCCGAGCGCAACACCCAGGCGGAGCATGCGCGCCTGCAACAGGTGAGTGATTGCGTCTGATTGCGTCTGATTGCGTCTGATTGCGTCTGATTGCGTCTGATTGCGTCTGATTGCGGAGCATGCGCGCCTGCAACAGGAGAACGCCGCCCACCTTGCCAAGCTGGCCGCCTATGAGATGGCCAAGGCACTGGCGGAGGAAGCGCAGCAGACAGCGGAGCAGGTGAAGGGCAAGGGCGGCGCGTCGGCGGCGAAGGCGGCGGAGGAGGCGATGGAGCTGCGTGGCAAGTCGATGAGGATGGCGATGGAGCTCACGACGACGTTCGAAGCTCTGGTGCCGTACTACGTGTACGTGGGCCTCTGATTGCGATTGCCATCAGGCTCTGGTGCCGTACTACGTGTACGTGGGCCTCTGATTGCGATTGCCATCAGGCTCTGGTGCCCTACTACGTGTACGTGGGCCTCTGCTTGTGAACCCGGTGCACGCGAGTGCTCACCACGGCGCGCGACCCACCCCTTTTCCCCACAGGTACCAGGGAATATTGGAGCAGCAGCTCGAGGAGCGACGAAACTTCGTCAAGGAGAGCCAAAAGGAGGTGTGAACGACGCGCCGCACTTGATTGCACCTTGTGCTTGCCTTCACACCTTGCCTTCACACCTTGAGTGCACCTTGTGCTTGCCTCTCTGATTGGATTGGATTGCCTCTCTGATTGCAATGGATGTCCTCCCTGATTGCATGCTGATTGCAACCCTCATCAGGTGAAGGAGACGCGCCGTCGGTACCACGCGGCCCTGCCTTGCATGCAAACGCTCACCACGGCGCCCCATCTCCCCACAGGTGAAGGAGACGCGCCGTCGGTACCACGCGGCCATGGACGAGCTCGAGCGGCTCGGGGTCGAGATCGCGAAAGCGAAGGAGGAGAAGCAGCTTCGAGAAAACCGAGCACTCGCGCTGCTGGGCGTGGCGGAGCTCCAGGCGAGATGCGCCGAGCTCACGGCCGAGTACGTGCTCGCCTTTTGATTGCATCCCTCATCACGTTTGAGGCCCTTTTGAGGGCCTCTGGATGGCCTCTGGATGATCATCCAATGACCTCTTGATGACCTTTGATTGCATCCCTCATCACGTTTGAGGGCCTCTGGATGGCCTCTGGATGGCCTCTGGATGATCATCCAATGACCTCTTGATGACCTATGATTGCATCCCTCATCAGGTACAACATCCGCGTCGCCATCAAGAAGCTGCACGAGTTCGCCGCGTATCTCAACCTCGATCTCCCGCCGGAGCTGCTGCCGAAACCCATCAGGAAGGCGAAGGACGAGGCGAAGCTGGTCGCAGCGAAGGATGCGCTGATTGAGCTGTGTGTGGCCGCCCCAAGGCCGCCGGCCGAGGTGCCCGCCGAGGCGCCGGGCGAGGTACCCGCCGAGGCGCCCGCCGAGGTGCCGGATGCGGATGAGCCTCTGAGTGGAGGGGGCGTCGTGATGAGCACTTGCATGCTGGGCGAGGTGCCGGATGCGGATGCGCCTCTAAGTGAGGAGCCGGCTGAGGTGCCCGCCGATGCTAAGGACGCTGATGACCTCACGTAGACAGACAGAGTGCCGCAGAGCCGAGCCGCGAGCCCACCGAGCAGAAGCGCGTGTCCTGTGACGACCCCCCGTCCCAAGCGTGCGGTCTGCGGAGCGAGCGGCCGACCAGGCCTCCCATATCGTGTTGATCTCTCTGATGCGGTGTGTTGCAGTTCACTCTGAGTTTGAAATCAGGGTATGAGGATTGTGTGCAAATCCAGATATTAATCCCGTCAACCTACCCCCTTGGGTAAAACCGGACCCTATGAAATCCGTGAATCGAACGAACGCCGTACGTAGCTGGCATGAACTAAAATGATCCGACGGGCGAATCCAAACGTAGCTACATATAAATTCAAGTATCGGATGAGGTCTCTGCTCGTCTGCCACCGCGCGCGCCGCCTGCCACTACAGGGCCTCACCAGCCCCACACGGCCACACCTTCAGCGTCGCCCAGCCGCGACCGGCTGGACGGCGCCGTGATGAGCACTTGCATGCTGCCGCGACCGGCTGGACGGCGCCGTATCGGAGCGGGCGCGCGGCCTAGTGCACGCGCGTGCCCGCTCGTCTGCGGAGTCGACCAGCCGAGCACCTCGCCAGCGACCTCGGGCCAGCGGAGCGCCGTTCGGAGCAATGAGCGCGGCCAGCAGACGCCGCTCGTGCGCGCCGTCTCGTCTCAGCCTGAGCCCGGGATGATGAGCTTCATGCCGTCTTGCGACGGCGCGACCTGCCAAAGGCGCGGGCCGGCACCGGCGGGTTCAGATCGGCGTGCGCACGGTCTGCGTGCGGCGCGCGCGTACCTTGATCTGGCAGCCGAGCCGCGACGTGTCCGTCAGGCCGAACGCCAAGTCGAGCATGTCCTCCTCCTCCTCCTCGGGCTTCGGCAGCACGTCAAAGTGCTTCTGCTCGAAGACAACGTGGCACGTGGAGCAGGCCATTGAGCCGTCGCACGCGCCCTCGAGGTCGATCTCGTTTTCCTGCGCGACCTCGAGGATGCTCTTGCCGACCTGCGCCTCGACGACCACGTCCTCGCCAGCCTCCACAAAGGTGATGGTGATGCGCTCCGCCGCCGGCGCGCAAAGCGGTCGCACTCGCGAACCAGCGAGGGCCGGCGGTCGTAAGCGCCATGACGAGGCGCGAGCTATGCTCGGCGCCGCGCGCAGCAAGAAAGGAAATGGGAGCATCTTTCACGACCTTGCAGCGGAATTAGCGCCTCTGGACTTTGAACAGTTGGCGCCCTCTCGGGACCCGACGAATCCCCAGTGTCGTGCTCGGAGGGAGGGTAGTATTTAATTAAGCCTCTTCTCACCCAAATTGCGATGTTCCCTTGGGAAGTCGAAGAAAAGTTGGTGCAATGGCGTCTGGAGGAAGTCAACCGGTGGTTTGGCGTCCCCGTGTCCCTCTGAGTAAAACATGGCGTACGCATTCGTAACCCCCGAACCGTGCCGACGCTGCAGCGTCGGTTCCGTGCCTCGGCTCGCCCGGATCATCTTCCTCGTCATGATGGTGAGCATCGCCGACGCACAGGACACCTCCTTTACCGTCTCCTCCGGCTCTTGCGCCGTCGATCCTAGCTCGCCCAACTGCAATCGCTCGCCCAACTTTCCGTCGAATTGCGGCGACAACCAGGCGTGCACTATCACGCCGACTGCGCTCGCCATTGGAGCGCCCCTGACAGCGACCTCCTTTTGTACGGAGTATTGTTGCCCTCGTTACATGATGCCGCCGCCACTCCCGCCCTTCTCGCCGTTCGCGCAATCGCCGATGATTTCGCTGCTTGCTGCTCCGCGCATGCCTCCACTTTCGCCTCAGGCTCCGCCTCCCCCCCCCCCTCCCACTCCGCCTGTGCCTCCGTCGCCTCCGTCGCCGCCGCTGTCGCCGCCCTCGCCCCCCGGGGGGCACATCATTCGGTGCGCGCTCTTTACGACATGGGGCAGCGAAAGTTCGTGCGACGATGGTGGCCCGTGCGCCGAGTCTGGAAACTGCGCGTTCGGCGATGATTGCTCCGACTGCGGTCCCCGTGACGTGATCGCGCCGCCGCCGTTGGTTCTCCCGCCTCCATCGCCTCCAACGATGCCGCCCACTCCTGGCAGCATCTCGGCCGGCACGCCCTCGCCGCAATCGCCAAAGTCAACGCCCCCTCCGCCGCTGGCGCCACCGTCCGCACCCTCGCCACCGCGGCCTTCGCCACCGCCGACGCCGATGCACCCCCCCTCGTCGCCCCCGCCGAGTTCGCTGCCGCCGCCCCAAGGCGCCACCTTACACACGCATGCCTACTCTGCAGCCACGGGATGGAAGGCCACCGCTCTCCAAGGCGAGATGGGTCGATTCGCTTGCCTGGTCTTCTTTGCGATGGCTGGCCTCATCGTTCGGTTGGCGGGGCTGCATAGAGCACTGCGATCGTGCACGATGCGAGACGGGACGCAAGGAGCACGTGGGAGTCGGCGAGGAAGGTCGCAGCCGGGTTTTGCTCGATGGAGAGTCTGGCTGGCTATCCTCCTCAGCTTCGACAGGATGGCGAGCGTTGAATGCCAGAGCCCCAGCATGCCAGCGATCCCAAGTCTGAGTGCCAGCATGAGCTCCACCTGTTGTGGCGGCGCATTTCCCGCCTCGTCCTGCATCAATGGCCAGATCTCACCCACAGTAGCGGATTTGTGCCACTCCGACCAGGGAGTGGCCAATCCATGGTTGTCGATTCGGATTTCCGGCCAACAAGCTGTGCGGCTTGTGTGGATCATGAATCGCGGTGACTGCTGTGGGGAACGCCTGTCGCCCTTCCAAATATGGGTCGGTACGTCGCCAGGAGACTACAACTCAGCTACGTCGCAAGCGTGCGTCGTGGGTAATCAGATGGTCCCAGCCACGGCCGGTCCGTTTACGTTCGACTGCCAGAGGGATCTCAGTGGAACCTATGTGACCATCGTGCTGCCCGGGACAGGGCGCACGCTCAATCTTCACGAGGTGCGCATCTTTTCTTCTCCTCCTCCGCCATCGCCGCCCTCGCCGCCCTCGCCGCCCTCGCCGCCGCCCCCGCCGCCGCCGCCGCCACCACCGCCCCCCCCGCCGCCGCCGCCATCGCCGCCACCCTCACCACCGCCCTCGCCACCACCGCCATCGCCGCCGCCATTGCCACCGCCGTCGCCGCCGCCATCGCCGCCACCCTCACCACCGCCCTCACCACCACCACCCTCGCCGCCGCCATTGCCACCGCCGTCGCCGCCGCCATCGCCGCCACCCGCACCGCCGCCCTCGCCACCGCCGCCCTCGCCGCCGCCCTCACCTCCACCTCCCTCACCGCCGCCGTCGCCACCGCCACCCTCACCACCGCCATCGCCGCCGCCGCCATCGCCGCCACCCACACCGCCACCTTCGCCTCCGCCGCCCTCACCGCCGCCCGCTCCGCCACCAATCATGCCCGTCGTCCTTGGCGCAGCCATACCTTCGATCCTATTGCTCATCGCGTGCACCACCTTCTTGATATGGCGCCATAGACAGCTCCGTCGGCGCCAAGCCGCAGCGGTCGCTGCACTTGGCAGCTCGCACGATCGCAAGACGGTCAGCTTCGCACCCGAGGCCTCCCTCTCAGGGAGCATGCTCCCTCTCACCGAGGCCTCCCTGACGAAGCCCGAGATGGAGTCCACGACCGATTCCGGCGGCATCGGGATGGCAGCCCCTGATAAGGAATTACGTGCCGCGGCCTTGGAGTATGCACGTATGCTTGCAACGCGACGAGCGGCCTTACGCGAGCATATGCAACGACAGATGCCTGCGGTGCGTCAGGTGCTGCGGCGCGAGTTGGAGATGCGACATGCGGATGCGACGGCGGCAAGGGAAGAGCGCCGGGAAGAGTGGCGCGCACGGCGCGACGCGGCCAGGGCCGCGACGACGACGACGATGGCGACGATGACGACGGCCACGGCCATGGCCACGGTAACGACGACGCCAACGCCTCGCCCAGGGCCTCTTCGTCATGTTGAAGGGGCTGCGCGGCTTGAGCTGGGAAGGCAACCCAAGCTGTGTCCACGGGGGGATCGCAGTGCACTCGCCACTCAAGCACCATTCCGCCAGAGCTATTCACGCGCGGTTACGTTTTGGGAGGCCGAGGCGCGGCTGCAGAGGGAGGCCGTGAACCTCGCACGACCAAGTACGCCGGCGATGGCGAACTACCGCAGCAGAGCTGGCGGCGAGCACGTCTCAAGAGATCGCGCTCCATTGGCACGCACACTGGGCGCCGCAAGGGAGTGGGGGGGTGAGGGCGCCCCGCATGTGCCGCACCTCACTGGAACGCGGCTGCGACCGTTGATCCACTTTTGGATCCTGGAAGAACGGCTACGTACACTTGATGAGGCCGACAACGATATGGCGCTTGGGACGGCGCTTGGTGTCGCGGCCGACGTCGTCGGCAACGAGGGCGGCGACGTGGGCGGCGCGAGTGGCAGCGTGCTGAGGCAGCTCCATCGAGATCAGAGGCTCGCAGCTGAACGGGAGCGGCGCCAGGCGCTGCTCAGCCAAATCGCCGCCAGGCGCGTGGCGCGGATGCGTGAACACGACGACGGGGCAGGTCGTCCGGCCGCTCACTCGGGCGCGTGGCAGCATCCGCAGCGCTCAAGCCGGGAGTCTGGTCCGCTGACGCGCCGGGGACTCAAGGAAGCACCTCTGCGCTGGCGTCGCGGTCAAGAGGGCAGCACGCATGCGGACGCGCACCCCGGCCAACACAGCAATGGTGTGCCTCATCGCCTGGCTCGAACGGCAAGTCGCGTCTCCCGACAGGCCAGCATTCGAGCGCAGGCGAGCACCACGGCGCTGGGCGGCCGCAGGGGGAGAGGGTGGCACGCTTTGGCGGCGACGCAGCAGCAGCAGCAGCAGCAGCAGCAGCAGCAGCAGGCGAACGCCTCGTGGCTGCCCTCGTGGCTCGGTCGCAGTAGCGAGAGCAGCCTTCTGCCGACATCCACAGCAGGGGCCTCGAGTGCCTCTAGTACCTCTCCCGAGGCAACCCCGGGCTGGATGGGCTGGCTGCTGCCCTGGGCCACGCCCCAGCTCTCGCCGCACGCTATACAAGTGGCCGAGCTCAGCGCCGCTTTGGGCGCCGTTGCCGCACTGGCGGAGCCCGAAGCGCCCGACACGGCGCGGACCCACAAGGCTCGTAAGTTGCTCGAGTCTCGCGCGCGCGCGGCCGAGCGATCCGAGCATCGGCGAGCGACCGAGCACGAAGCGCTGGCCCATGGGGGCGAGCATGAGCACGCCGGCGCCGTCACGGGCGCGGGCGCGTCTCTGCACAGCCTCCAGCTGCGACAAGGGCAGGTGGCCAGCGCTGACTGGGGAGTGGAGCAGCGACGCGACGCGGCCGAGCTCTTGGCCGAGCAGCAACGGCTCGAAGCCGAGAAGGAGGCGCTGAGGCAACGGCTCGAGGCCGAGGCGGCAGCAGCCGCGGCCGCAGCCAGGGCAAAGGCGGAAAAGGAGCGCCAAAAGCTCGAAGAGTCGCAGGCTCGCGCGATCGCAAGAGCTGAGATGCGCCGCAGTGGCAGCAAGGTGATGCAGCAGCAGCAGCAGGCGGAGACCTCGTGGCTGCCCTCCTGGCTCTCGGCGGCGGGGTAATGCGAAATGGGAATCAAATTAGTACTTCGCTTTGATGTACGGTACTAGTTGCCTCTAATAAAGTAGTGTAGGCGGACGAGTAGCAAAATGTAAACGAAACACGGGTACTGTCTACGCTCTACCGCTATACGCACGTTTATGCTTCGCTTGGTATCCGGCGCGGACTTTACGTTTACGGTGGTTCTTGTCTGTTTGTTGTCTGATCGTGTACGACGGGCCACGCGAACGCGAACCGAAGCGAGAACCACACCGAGCACGATGCGGACGATCACGACGATATCCGCGAACTCCTTGGAGTACTGTTTTGTACGCGGCCGGGCTTTCGTACCGCAGTCTCGCTGTACTGAGTACTACCGCGCGCTGACAGGCCTCTGCTGACACGCGCCAGGTGGTGCACGATGGGATGGCGCCGCTGGAACGCTCGCTCTGCCGGGAGGTGGAGCCGGCCTATGCAGGGGTTGGCCTGGCTTCTCTTCGACAGGTGGCGCGTGAGCTGGTGGCCGCGGCGAACGAGTGTGCAATCGAGGCGACGCAACATTGACGAAGCATCTCACACGGCAC
>Ga0180440_102097_pt1 | contig 10964 bp, 6 predicted proteins | sample ChrtobMetaP5_4mM_FD_119745 | JGI IMG/M metagenome (GOLD analysis project Ga0180440, IMG submission 119745) | Chrysochromulina tobin associated microbial communities from unialgal haptophyte culture, Washington, USA - P5_4mM MetaG | ecosystem: Host-associated > Algae > Haptophytes > Unclassified ... | reverse complement strand
CGCTGAACCGCGCCCCGTGGCGCGTATCAGAAACAAGCGCCCGCTGCGGCGCGCAATGCTCCCATCGCTCCCTGACAGCCCCTCGACGTCGGACAGGGAATCAAGCAGCCCGACAAAACTGGACCAGTCGTACCGCGACAAGTTCCGGAGCCGCTCGAAGACTCAGATGGACAAATCGTACCGCGTCAATGAAGCGGCATCGCCGCCATCGCCAAGAACTAACCCGGACTCTCACGCGGGGGCTCTCTTCCAGACCTTTTCGGATACGCTCCTCTCCACTTTCACGCCCGGCAAGGGGGCATTGAGCGCCACCTACATCCCCAAGACGCCCAAAGACGACGAGGAGTAAAGACCAGGATGAGGTGGGGATGGAGCATGCCATGGAGGACGGGTATAGTCCACTTGGTGGGCTCAAGACAGTGCCATGCGACCGGTGGAGCGAAGATAGCTGGGTGGGCAATTGGTTTGTGTGCCACGCCCAGCAGACAGGAAGCAGTTGCGGACACAGGTGAACGAGAACTCCGAAGGAGTATCGAATGTAGAGGGTTATTCGATACCCGATCGCTGCATGTGTGGAGCATGAACCGTTGGCGATGCCACCGCCGCCTGAGATGTGCTCGCCGCCGGCCTCGATCCGTCGAAGGATGCCGCCGCCCATGCCGCCGCCTAAAATGTGCAAATGTGCTCGCCGCCGGCCTTGTTGCCGCCGCCACCTGTAAGAGAATGCCGCGGGAGCTCGCCATGGTCCACACACAGCGGTGTGAATGTATGTGTGTGAATGTGAATGTGTGTCTGTGTGACTTCTAACACACAGCGTAACACTGCGATAACTGGTGGTGATCGGGGATGGTGGGTGGGTTCTCCCGATTTCTGTTATCATGAACCCAAACTACTGTACATGAAACTTGACATTTTTGATGACTGTCAACCTGTCAACTGTCATCATTTAAGTCACATCATTCGCGAATCCGATTGTGGAAATCACTTCGCCGTATGAGCCCACCGGCCGCACGCGTACTCGCGCGGCCTCTCGCGGTCGTGCGCATCCATCAGAGCTACTCAGAGGCCTCAAGCAGCGATGCTCGCTTTCGCCATGCTATCGTGGGCATTCCTGCAACCCCTCTTCAGCGTGGCCGCTCGCCCTGCCTCCAGCCTGCCGTGCGACGCGCTGGTGATGATGGCTCCTGGCAGCAGCAAGAAGCCGTCGCGCGCGCAATTCAAGGCCTCTTCATACAACAAATACCACCGCAACAACTGGCGCGATGTGGAGAACAGAGGAGGGCCGCACCTTTACGTCGAGGCGCCCGCGCTGCAGACGCAGTCGCTGCCGGCGAGTGACTCAACAGACCGGTTATCTGGCCGCTACCCCGCACTCGTGCTGAACGCCGACTACACGCCGCTCTCGTACGTTCCGCTGTCGCTGTGGTCCTGGCAGGACACGGTCCGCGCCATCTTCCGCGATGCCGTCATCGTCCTCTCCAACTACGACGGCGTGGTCGTGCGCTCGCCCAGCGTCACGATGCCGCTGCCATCGGTCATTGTGCTGAAGACGTATGTGCAGCCGAGCAAGCCGGGCAAGGGCGCGCCTGGGTTCACACGGCGCAACCTGTACCTGCGCGACAACTTCTGCTGCCAGTATTGCCGCCGCCAGCTCCTGCCCTCGCAGCTCACGTACGATCACGTCGTGCCGCGCGTCAAGCAGGTGATCGCGACTGATGGGCTCTGATCGCGACACATGGGGTATGATTGTGACTGATGGGCTCTGATTGTAACTGTTGGGCTCTGATTATGACAGAGACCACGGTGTCGCGAAGGGTACAACCCTGACCCGAACCCTAACCCCCGAACCCTAACCGTCGCGCAGGGTCCAACCTCGTGGGAAAATGTGGTCACTGCGTGCTCCCAGTGCAATTTGCGTAAAGGCTCCAAGTCCCTCAAGGAGCTGCCCCCCGACATGCTCCGCGGCAAAATCTCACCTACCGTGCCCACTTGGGCTGATCTGCAGCGCAACGCACGACACTTCCCGCCGAAGCTCATGCATGCAGATTGGACTGAATGGCTCAACCTGTCTCCTGAGGCGCACACCGCGCTGCAGCGCGGCGCGGCGCAGGCCGCCGCGGCGGCGCAGGCGGAGGCGGAGGCGACGATGCTCCGGGCGAAGGCAAAGGCAAATGCAAAGGCTGCGTTCGAGCAGGAGACCGGCCTTGAAGGCGAGATGCGGGTGCGGAGTGCCGAGCGTGCGCCGCCGCCTATGCCGACCGGCGAGGACTGGGGCATCTGAGGCTGTACAAGTCTGTGTGTTCTGGCGGTGCTATCCGTCGCGTATGTGTCCTCCGGTCGCAGTCGTACAGTCGAACAGTACGCCGGCGTTTGGCCTTTTGGGTCCGGCTGCTGCCGGCTCGGGTCATTGTGCAATGTCCGGTCCGATTGACCGAACTCGGTACTCGCAGACACGTACGGCCGCCAACGGTTACCCACTCTCGACTGACGACTCTCGGCGCTCAGGTCTTGCCTGTCCGCCGGCGTGCCCTCGTCGACTTCTTGGGCGAACTCGCGTCAGCGCGGCTCTCGGCGGCAGCGGGCGTCGCGTGCGAGGCCACCGCCTCGAGGTGCGCCTGCAGCGGCATGCGCAGCGCCTCGAGCTCGCGAGACCATAGCGCGAGCTCCGACGTGTGCTGCAGCTCGGTCGCCTGGGCACGCTTGCGCTCGATCTCGCCCTCGAGCTTCGCCACTCGCTCCTCGGTGAGGGAGAGCAATGGCAGACGCAGCAGGTAATCATACGCACGGCTCGTAGGCGCGACGTTGCCCTCGCTGCCACCCTCGCCGCCGCCCTCGCCGCCACCGCCGCCGCCCTCGCCGCTGCCACCGGCCAAGGAAGTCGCGTCTAATGCTCCCAAATTAGGAAGGTCAGCCAAGGAAGTCGCGCCTAAACCGGGCTTGAAGCCCGCCGACCGCAGCGCGTCGAGGAGCATCTGTGTGGGCGCGCCCCTCAAGAGGGGCAGCTCGTCGCGCACAGCCATCCCCACAAACCGAGCGCGCGCGTCCAGAAGCTCGAGCTCCGCCGCGAGGTGCGCTAAATCGTGGGCCTTGCGCTTGGCGTACGCCGCCAGCCGCGCCTCGGCATGCATCTCGATGAGCTCGTGGGGCGAGCGGAAGTGACGGAGCTCGCCGTGGGCGTCGAATGCATGCGCGTTGCTGAGTGAGTGGCTCGCCTCGAGCTGCAGCTGGCTCGCAAGCATCCCCTGCTCCTCCACCGCCGCCAGCTGCGCGAGCTGATCGCGCGTGTGGTGCAGCGCGAAGCACACGGTGCGCTCAGTATGGCGCTCGCTGAAGCCCGTCCACAGCGCCTTCCCCTCCGCCATCTGCTTGAGTAGCCAGCTCTTGTACACGCTCGTCCACCTGCCCAGCGGCAGCTCGGTGATCTCGAGGCCGTCCGCACTAAGCCGCACCACGCCACGCGAGAGAAAGGTGGAGGGAAGGCCGGCCATCTCCTTATGCCCCGCACCCACCCCCGCACTCACCCCCGCACCCATCCGCGCACCTACCCCCGCATTGGCGGGCGGTTGGACTACAATCTCGCCGCGGAAGCCGGCCGCCCACGGCACCATCGGTGCCATCGGCCGGCCGTTCGCGAGCGCGAGCACGTTGTCGAGCAGCTCAAGTGGGTGATAGCTCCAGCACTGCGTGCTCCATCCGGTGCCAATGCCGCTGGCGCCGTTGAGCAGCAGCGTGGGCAGCACAGGCACGTAGTGGATTGGCTCCACAGAATGTCCGTCCTCGACGCAGTACTTGAGGATCGGTGCGTCGGCCGCTGGGAAGAGGAGCGGAGCAAGCGGCGTGAGGCGTGTGAAGATGTACCGAGCCGAGGCCGCGTCACTCCCACCGGCGGCGCGCGTGCCAAACTGGCCACACGCTTCTAGTAGCGGCACGTTGTTCGAGCCCACAAAGCCCTGCGCCATGTTCGTGATGGTCGCATGCATCGAAGCCTCGCCGTGGTGATAATGGGTCACCTCGGCACAGAAGCCCGCGAGCTGCGCCACCTTCATCTCCGCGGCGGAGGGCAGCAGACGCTTGGCAAAGCACGCGTAGAGCACCTTGCGCTGGGAAGGCTTGAGGCCATCAATGGCGGATGGGAGCGAGCGGCGCACGTCCGCGAGAGAAAACTGGACGAGCTCCTCGTTGACGAATGCCGCGTATGTGCGTCGCTCCCCGATCGCACGGCGCCCTTGCTGCGCTTTCGGCGGCGACGGCGGCTCAACTCCCTGCTGCGGCGGCGGCTGCGGCGGCGGCGGCGGCGGCGGCGGCTCGTTGCTGTCCACGAGTTGCGCAGGTGTTGCCGCCGCGTTGGCTGCAGCATGCATGCGACGTGCAGCGTGCAGCATCCACTCGCGCCGATCCGCCGCTCGCTTCTTCGAGAAGGCCATGTCGATCAGGTCGTCATCTGCCGCGCTCGCCCACTCGAGCTGAAGCCGATGCGAGCCCAAGGCCCCGAAGTACTCACGCGCCTCCTGCGCGGTCGAGGTGCCCAGCCCCTTGTAGTACTTGGCACGCCAGTGGCGTTGCTCGGGCGCGCTGAGCTGCGTGTGCCAGGCTTCGTACTCGGGCAACGAGAAGAACGCGAGTACCTGGCCGTCCGAGATACGCCGCGCCTTGAGCAGCGGCGTCTGGAACTCTTGCACAAAGTCGGCACGCAGCAACTCGGGCCAAAAGTGATGAAGCATCGAAATGACGAGGCCCTTGATGTGCGAGCCATCGGTATCCTGATCCGCCATCAGCATGAGGCGCCCGTACCGCAGGCCCGTGCCACGAGCCCTGGCTTTGCCTGAAGGCATGGGCGAGGCGCTGGCGCCACCCTCGGCGCTCGCGCCACCCTCGGCGTTCGCGCCACCCTCGGCGGCCGGCGAGATCGAGGAGATCGAGGAGATCGAGGAGGATAGTGCCTTGAGTGCCTCCACCTGATGTTCGTAGCTCGCGCCTGGCGTGAGGCCGAGGGCGCGCATCAGGCCGGTGAGCTCCTCGTTGTCGCCCACCTTTCTGGCCGAGATCTCACGCACGTTGAGTGGCTTGCCGCGTAGGGGGAAGACGCCGTAACGCTCCCGCCCGACGACCTCAAGCCCCGCCACCGCCAACGCCTTGGCGGAATCGCCCTCGGTTACAATGAGAGTGCACTCGGATGCGCTTGGTCCGCCCGCCAGCTCCGCGTCCTCGAGCTTTGGCACCTCGAGCAGCGAGGTCGCTGGCCCAGTACGGCGCGCGAGCTCTTTGGTGGCGCGTCGTTCAAACGCGTCGGCAACGGCGGCCCGAAGCCCCTCGAGGGCCGCCACGCGCTTGATGAAGGCGTCGGGTAGGGCGCACAGCCCCCCGAAGCTGCTAGGGTGGCTCGTGAGCGCTTCCTTCGACTGCGAGTCGAACTCTGGGTTATCCACTTTGCAATCGACGAAGAGCATCAGATGCGGCTTGAGGCGCGCCGTCGTGAGCTCCTCACCCGCGGGCAGCTTGAGCGCTCGGCTGAGCGCCGGAGCGAGCGCCTGCAGCAGTGGCGTGCATACGTGCGTCACGTGCGTGCCCGCACGCGGCGTGGCGACGCCATTGACGAAGCTGAGCGCTTGGAAAGCACCGGTAGGCGAGAGGCACGCCCCCACGTGCCATCGCTCGGACACCCGTGCGAAGGCGTGCGGGCCGCTCGTATACAGCTGTGCGAGCTGCTGCAGCCCGCTCACTTGGAGCGTTCGGCCGTCGAGCGAGACGCACGCGGGTGCGGCGGTCGCAGCCGCATCGTACACGCGCCGTCGGAAGAGAGCAAGCATGTCCTCCGGTAGTGCGTGCACACCAAATTTCGTCAGGTCGGGTGTGAAGACGATCTTGGTGAAGTCCGCTCCTCGCATCGTGGCCGGCAGCGGCTCGATGGTTGGCTCGGTGCGCTCGCTCATATTGGCCGCCCAGCGCTGGGTGTACAGCACGCCCGCCGCCGCGTCCGCCGTCTGCACCTCGAAGGCCGTTGAGAAGAGGTTCGTCAGCTTCGCACCGAAACCATGCCTGCCCCCAACGGTACGCTTGGCTTCGTCGTCAAAGTTGGAACCGGTGAAGAGAGAGCCTAGGAGCATCTCGGGGAGCCACACGCCCTCGATCTCGTGCCGGCGCACCGGGATGCCGCGCCCGTTATTCCACACGCTCGTTCGCCCTGAGCGCGGCTCGATGGCCACGTCAATGCGGTTGGTGCCCGCCGGGTCGCGCTGCACGTTGTCGAGCGCGTTGACGAGGATCTCGTCAAAAATCTTATAGAGCCCTGGGATGTACTGTGCATCGCGCCACACGATCCGATCCTCGGCCGCGTCGTGAACCCACAGCGGCTCGATCTGCACCGAAGTCGAGCCGATGTACATGCCCGGACGGCGTAGGACGTGCTCGACCGGCGTGAGCCGTTCGAACTTGGACGCGTCCGCCGAGGATGAGGAGGCGATCACTGCGGGTGCGGCCGTGTGGATGCGCTTTGCGGGTTCGGGCCCTGTCGCCGCCAGCGCCAACGCCTCCGCATGCCGTGCCACCAGCTCGGCCTTCTTGCCTGTCGTCGGCAAACCGAGCTTGCCCAGCACCTCCTTCAGTTCGCTCACAGTCATCTTTGACTCCGTGCGCGAGACAAAACGTCGTGCGATGAGTGGTGGCAAGGAACGGCTAAGGGTCGCGGAGGTGGCCACGGTAGTCCGTCGGATTGCCGACATAACTTTTGCCGAGGGGTGTGAACGTTAACACGACCCGAGCCCGCAGCTCCCGAAAGAAGCGATCTCAAACGGCACTTAGGCGTTCCGAGACAGCACGCCCAACTTTAATTCCTCATTCACAGCGCGCATTCGCCCTCCTCGGCAGCATGGAGCCTTTCTTGGTCTCTACGACCAACCTCGCGTGCCGCCGCCGTGGATATGAAACGTGGATGGCGCACTGGCTCGCCCACCCGCCTTGATGCCTTGCTCGCTAATCAGAGCTGGGATCCGCTGCTAATGTTCGGAGGCACCCAGCGGGCCGCAGCACCTCCGGCAAGTGCGGCCGCAGCTCCTGCCGTGGTGCCTGCAAAGGCAGGTAGCTGCACTCCGACAGTCGCAAACTTTGTGCTGCCCGAGTGGTGCTCAGCGGCGGCTGCTACTGGCGTCCTGCTCGCGTGGCGCGGCGCGACACTCATCGACACTGTGCCTCTCGCTGGCCGCGCCTACCTGCTTGCCGGCCGCTTGGCGGAGTGTGACCTGGTGCTCGAGCACGCATCCGCCTCACGACATCACGCCATCGTGCTCCAGCATCGCAGTGGTGCAGTGTACCTGCTCGATCTTGGCTCGGCGCATGGCACCTTCCTTAATGGCGAGCGCTTGCCGCCGCGCGAGCCGACGCACTGGCGCGACGGTGTGCCCTGTGTCTTTGGAGCGTCCTCACGAGCCTATGTGCTCCGGAGCACACCCCAGAGCGCCGGCCTCATCCCGCCGCAGATCACGACCGCACCGCCAGCCGCAACGGCCGCAGCTGCGTCGAGCCTGATGCACTCGCATCGAGCGCAGCATCCTACTTTGCCGGCGCCGGCGATTCCACAGCTGATTCCACAGCTGAGGAGCGCAGCAGCAGCGAATCCGCCAGTAGGCGTGCAGCCGGGGCTTGTCGCGCGCGTGCAGGCGGCGGTCGAGTGGATGGACGAAGAGGCCGAAGGCGCCGACAACGTCGACGAAGTATGCCAGTGGAACACGCGCCAGAATGCGCGTCGCGCCGAGGGCCTCGCCGGGTCCGCATCGGCGCCGCCGGTAGCGCCGCCTCCGGCGCCGGCTGCGGCGCGGGCTCGGGAGACGGGGCGCGAGATCAGGAGTGAGATTGAGATCGGGCGTGAGATTGAGATCGGGCGTGAGATTGAGATCGGGCGTGAGATTGAGCGATCGGAGAGCGGGTGGCGGCGGCAGACTGCATTCGCCGACGAGCAGTGCGGCCGGCTCATGGAGCGGCGGCAGCGGCGCCGGCGCGGCCCTGTGCGCGTGCGCTTCGCATCGCGCCCGTCGGTCCGATACTATGAGCCTCCGTCGCCAGAGTGTCTGCCCGATCCGGAGGCACCGGCCGCGGCAACAGCCGCTGCGCCGGCCGCGGCGTGTGGCTCGACCATGACGGCCGCGATAGCGCCACGTCCTCCGCGGCCATCGAGCCTTCCGAAGCCGACGTACACGGTCACCAAGGTCGCCACCGCTGCGATTGGCGCGGCACGGGGCGAGACGGGGGGGTCTCTGGCGGAGGGGAAGGAAGGACCAGACCCAGGGGGGCGGTTTGCTGACCTCATCGAGCACGCCACTGAGCACTCGACAAGGGCGGCCCCTCGCACGTTCCCCAAAGAGGGATGGACAAGGGGGCGGCCGTGCTCTGCCTCTTCCACCGCCTTCGCCGCCTTCTCGTCCTCGTCCTCGTTCGTGTCCTCGTCCTGCGCGGCCTTCGTCGCACAGCGCTTGCCCTCGACCACAGTGGAGGTGCGCAGCTACTGTGAGCACACCCGAGTGCGCGCCATAGTCGCTGAGCGTGGCGCCGAAGGTGGCAGCGGCCAGCTCGTCCTCGAGGACCACGTGAGAGTGCCGCTGCTCGCGTTGCATTCTCACCCGCCGCTGCTCGCATCGGAAGGGCACCTCCAACTCCAGAGTGATGCCGCACCGACGCACGGCGGGCGGGAAGCAGCTTCACAGCGGGAAGCATCTTCACAGCGGGAAGCAGCTTCACAGCGGGAAGCATCTTCACAGCGGGAAGCAGCTTCACGGCTAGCGGCAGAGGTGGTGTACTTTGATGCCCTCGCCTGGCGTGCACCTGCAGCGGCGGACTCCCTGGCTGGCACAACGCCCACGCCCACAACGGCGGCACTCCCGCTGGTCTCTGTGGTCAACCGGAGCGCGCGCCCGATGCTCATCTATCTGGCGGTGGAGGACCTCGACGGCGAGGGCGAAGGCGAGGGCGAGTTCAAGGGCGAGGGCGGCTGCACGGAGCGCGTACTTACTCCTTGGGCGGGTGCGGCATGCGACGCGGAGCGGCCCGTCGCGCTTGTACACGGCGGCGACAATTGCTTGCTGCTAGCCCCTTTCGAGGGCACGTCGCTCTGTGAGGCCGAGGATGCGGAGAAGGCTCCCTTTGGCATGAGCAACACCTTCCGATACGACGCCGCGAGCGGCGCAACAGTCGAGGGGCAGCTGCGCAGGCCCGGGCGACAGCGGCTACGCTTGGAAGCCGCGTTCCAAGCCCAAGCCCAACCCGCGGGTGGGCCCACGCTCCTGGGCGCAGAGTACGATGAGGAAATCGAGCCCTCCTCGGCCGAGGCGCCTTTTTGCGTCCTGAGCGTGGCGTTGATGTAGTACGACTGTACGCTAAGTTCCGCCGCGGGGCGCGCGCCGGTAGACGAAGCCTCGCTACTCCGCGTGTTCGCACGGCAGTTCGGCCACGCGGCGTACCGACGACAGTGTGCCGTAACGTAAGTAGTTGTACAGCGCGGTAGAGCGTGTTCCGTCGATCTCGTGTCTTTCATCACCGCGATGCACGCGTCAAGCATATTAGCGCAAAGAAGAGTCTCTCGACGGTCTCGCACCGCCGCGCTCCCCGCCCTCCCTCACCGCCCGCGTCCGGCGCAAAGACCAAAGTCCGGAGGGTGCAAGTGCGGAAGTGCAAGTCGGGGGAAGCGCGCGGCAAGCGGACGCCCGTCGCCCGGGCGCAGCCGCAGGGCGGGGCAGGGGCGCGCCGCAGCAAAGGCCAAAGCGGACGCACTCGCGGGCGCGGAACCGCGGATTAACAATCTTTTACCTGCACACTGCACACACCAGCACACTGCACACACCAGCACACACTGCACACTGCGCACTACCTTCACCCGACACACCTCCACCCTCCACCCCCCTTCCCCCCACACCCGTCACACGCTCCCGCGTGGTCGTCCTACTCCCCCCGACCCTTGTACTGCCGAAATCAACTATTTATGGTATGCTATCGAGACGATACGTATCGTGCCGTGGTGCATAGCGCAATGCGCGAGCATGTCCAGCACGAGTCAAAGGGTGAACGCGCCCGACGCCCGACGCCCAGTGACTTACCCCCGCCGAGAAGCACTGCTCGACGTCCATGAGATCCAACTCCCAAACGGGCTCAGCCCTCACCCTTTCCCTGTTGGCAGTCTCGAGCCTAGACTCGCCGCAATCGCTGCACAGCATGCGTGCAGTGGCGGCGCGACGGCGCGAGGGCAACGCCCCTGATCTGCCCTGACAGCACGGGGGCCGTGCACGCCGCGGCGCGTGCTCACATTTCCTATGCGCTCTCCTTGCCCCCATGTCATCCGTGTCCCCATCGCATCCGCCCGTTCGTCCGTCCGACTTCAAAACGTCCTTGAACTAGTCTTTGAGCCCCTTGCCGGGCGTGAAGGTGGCGAGGAGCGTATCCGAAAAAGTCTGGAACAGCGAATTGTTCGACTCGGCGGGCGGCGGCGGCGCGGACGCCTCGCCGCCCGGCGACGCCGGCGCGTCCGTGTTGACGCGGTACGACTTCTCGAGCGAAGACTTGGAGCGGTTCTTGAACTTCTCGCGGTACGACTGGTCCATTGTCGATGTGAGGGAATCCGAAGACGCCGTACTGTCACGTTCCGGCGCTCCGGGGGCCGCGATGATAGAGGTGCGCAGTGGGCGCTTGTTCTTGATGCGCGCCACGGGGCGCGGGTCGACATTGCTAGATCCGCGGGGAGTCGCCGCGCCAAATGCGACGTTGACGGCCTCGCTGACCTTCTGCGAGATCTGTTCGAAGGTCGGCCGCACAATGGGGCCAGGCTGGCAGCACGACTTTGCGAGATCCTTGATAGAGTCCGACGTGGTCGTGCTCTCGAGGAGCAGCTCGAGCGGCGAGTACTCGCCGCTTGCGACCACGTCGAGGAGCTGCTTGGGCGTCTCGATGTGCGTGAGCCACGAGTACGGGGGACGCTTCGTGCCCAT
>Ga0180440_102091_pt1 | contig 10991 bp, 6 predicted proteins | sample ChrtobMetaP5_4mM_FD_119745 | JGI IMG/M metagenome (GOLD analysis project Ga0180440, IMG submission 119745) | Chrysochromulina tobin associated microbial communities from unialgal haptophyte culture, Washington, USA - P5_4mM MetaG | ecosystem: Host-associated > Algae > Haptophytes > Unclassified ... | reverse complement strand
GGTGCCCTGGGTCGAGAGCTGCGCCTGCAACTCGACCATGCGCGTGCGCGCCAAGCCGCCCAAGTCGACGCTCGCTTCACCCAGCTTGCCGGACGTGAACGTGTCCTTGTCCTTACAACGCAGGCTCAGCGGCTCGGCGATCAGATCCTTGAGCACACCCGTGAACGTGAAGACCTCGCTCCATCGTGGGTTGAGATTCTTGTAGATGACCTTGGACTTGACCTCCTCCTTGCCAGCGAGCGAGATCTTGACGTATGGGTCCGAGAAGCCGTTGCTGTCCACCGACTTGAGGTCCCTCGCGTGGCTCAGGAAGAGGTGCAGCGTGCCATGCGCGAGCATGCGCGCGTGCTCCGGCACGGGCGCTGACGGCGAGATGTACGTGCCGGGTGGCGTGCTCAGCTCGGCGCCCGTGCCGGGTGGCGTGCTCAGCTCGGCGCCCGTGCCGGTTGGCGTGCTCAGCTCGGCGCCCGTGCCGGGTGGCGTGCTCAGCTCGGCGCCACGTCGGGCAGCCGCCACCGTCGACGAGCCAGCGCCCACAACAGCGCCTGCTCCTGCGCCGGCGCCTTGTTGATCGATCTGCGCCTGTAAAAGCTTGCTCTCCCGCAGCTTAGCCGCCGCCTGAGCCTTAAGTGTGTCATCGCCTGACTCCTTGGACAGTCGGACGAGTTGGGCAGCCTCTGCCCGGAGCGCCGCCACTCTTGCTGGCAGGTCGGCCGAGGCCGCCGCAGCTGCAGCCGCCTCCTCTGCCTGCTTCTGACTAGCCGCCGCCGCTGCCACCGCCACCTTTGCTGGCAGGTCGGCCGCAGCGGCTGTGGCGGCAGCGCGATCGCTCACGACGGCGGCAGCGGCGGTGGCGGGCGTTGGCGGCGGTGGCGGGTCGTCCACATCCATGCTTGCCTTCAATTTCTCGAGCTCATCATCACCTGTGCAGCTGTCGGCGGCGGCCTCGGCCGGCGTGGTCATGCCCGACGGCGTGGTCATGCATGCAACCAGCTGCTCCATCTCCGGATCGAGATTCGCATGAAGATGAGCCGCGTCGCGCGCGGGCGGGGTGCTCGCCTTTGCGTCCATGGACGCCACCAGCCGCGAGAACGCCGCGTCGTCCTGGACGCCCGTCTTCGGCGCGCGCGACCTCGTGGGCGCCCCCGTGCTCATGGCGGCGAGGAGCGCATTCATCTCTTCATTCGTCTCATCGGAGTCAGCGCTCGGTACGGCGCTCGGCTGTGACGGGGGCTTGGGCGCGGCGCCAGCGGTGGGCTTGGCGCCGTCGACGGACATGACGTCCATCAGGCGCGCGAGGTCGTCGCCCTCATCAGATGGGCGCCGTGTCGAGCGAATGGCTGCGGTGGGCACCTGTTGCGAGCGGTGCGCCGGCTCCGTCGCAATTGACGAAATTGACGAATCGTCCGGTTCAAACGAGGCGCGGGAGCGTAGGCCCGCGAGGATCTCTTCCCGAGGCACGCCGCAGACGACGATCATCGAGGCCTCTTCCGGGTACCGCGCGAGCAGCTCGTCGTCGGACAGCTTGGCTGGCCGGGGCTCCTCCATCGCAGATTCTCCATGCTGACCGCGATGACTAGTTGGGGCGTCTTTCACTGCTTCAGACTTAGGGGCATCACCGGAATTGATGCGGGTGGGCACCGCCGCTGCGGATCGATGAGTCGTGAGCTCCTCTAAGGCGGCAGATGGCGGGCCGAGCCCGGCGAGCTCGGCGAGCAGAATCGGGTCATTCATGTCTTCTTCGGTCACGTCGACCGAGTCGATATCTGCGTCCGTTGGGGGACCTTTGGCATTGGCCGGCGGAGGAGCAACGGGCTGCTGCGGAAGTGGCAGTTTGGCAAGCTCCGCCTCCATGGCCTTGTACTCTTGAATGGCAGCTACGCACGCAGCCTTGTCACCTTTCAAGGCGATCGCCTCCTTCTTCTTGGCGGCGATGCGGTCTTGCAGGTTTGCGCGCTGTGCTGCAAGGTCGGCAGGAGGCTTGGGCTTTGCCGGCGGCGGGCCGCCGGTAAGAGCGTAGAGTTCGGCGAGCAATTCGGGGTCTTCCATGTCCGCATCGGTCACCACGACGTCGGGGTCGTCGTCCATAGCAAATAGCGAGCGAGACCACTGTGAATAATAGGGGGACCAGGGTCTCCGTGCTAGTGTCAACCGCATCCGTATGTACGCCGGTCCGGTGTCTTGGGTGTCGACTTTTAAACATTGGCTGTGAATTGGCTGTTGTTGAGCTGTTGACGGACGGGAGATTTGCCGCTTTACGCGTTATGCCAACTGCAATTGCCCAATTGGCAATACAATTGTATCGTCATTTGATTTTAGGAACAGTATGCTGCGTACGGCGTGGGCGCGCGAAAGACTGATTCGCCGCTGCCTCGCGTTGTTCGTCAGAGCTGTGCAGTTAAGTCAGCTCAGAGCTCAACATGCTGCATTGCTGCGAGACAATTTGTATGGGGTGGATAGGGAGTGGGGCGAAACGCCGAAAGTCGGACTAAAGTTGGACGCAGCGCGTCGCCGAGGTTCCCGTCTGCCACGCTAGCTGCTGCTGCCGCATGCTGCTGCTCCAGCTGTTGCAGCTGCGCGCAGCTCGGCCATCGAGAGACAAGTCTCTTTCGCGCTCTAGCCGGAACTGTACTGGAGGATGGAGGTAATGATGACGGCTGCGGCGGCGATGATGTTGAGCGTCATCGGGCCGTCGAAGCACAGGTAGTCGACGCAGGCTGTGAGGATGATGGCGACCGAGAGCGCGAGGTTCTTAGTGATCGAGTCCATGTAGCTGATGACGAGACCAATCAGGATCCCCCCGAGCGCGCCCAAGAAGGCCACGACCCACGTGAGCCCCGACCAGCCATACAGAAGGCTGCCGTGGTCCATCAAGGCCATTGGCACCTGATGAGGGAGGCGCAATCAGAGGTCATCCGAGGCCATCAAGAGGCCATCAAGAGGCCATCAAGAGGCCATCAAAATAGGGTCCATCAAGGGTCCATCGAGAGGCCCTCAAGGGTCCAGCTTACGTAGATGCACAGCGAGTACCCGGCGAGCTGCACGTTGCGTTCCCAGAGCGAGAGCGAGGTGGACTTGAGGACACGCTCAAAGTAGACATTGGAGAAGCCGCTCAGGATCGCCTCGAGTGAGACGGCGCTCACCCCCACCACGTACTCTGCCGCGCGGAGCGTCGCGCTCGCTTGCTCTGCGGCGGCGGCGCCGCTGCTGCTGGCCGCTAGCTCGCGACCGTGGGCGGAGGCGGCCACTCCGCCGCCGCCGCTGCTGGGGCTCTCGGTGCACTTCTGGGCTTCCCTCGCGGAGGGCCGCGTCTCGAAGCAGATGATGAGCACCGCGCACAACAGCGTGAACAGCGCTCGCCAGCGCGCTTGGCTCAATTCCTTTCCGAGCACCACGCGCGAGAGCACCGCCGTCGCGATCAGCTTCGACTGCTGGATGAGTGTGAAGGCGGAGGCGGAGATGCGATGAAGGGAGACGAAGGAGAGCAGGTTCATGGCGAGGAAGATGAACGCGGGCACGGCCATCGGCGCCGACGTGAACGCCAGCCGCTTGGCAACGTCGCCGATGCTTGTCGGTGGCTCCCCGCGCGTCTCGTCCTCGCCCGTCTCCCTGGACTCGCGGCTCGGCCGGGAGCGCAGGACCATGTACATGCAGAACCCTGCCTTCATAATCTCGCCGACGGCAAGGATGGACTGCGACGACGCCGCCTCCTTGAGCACGCCGTGGCCATACCTCCGCAGCAGCGTGTAGGAGGAGTTTTGCAGCGCTAGCAGCGCGCACACGCCAATGTAAATGCACGTCTGGCGCGACACGCGTGGCAGGAGCGAGGGCTCCGGCAGCGTCCTGCCAGCCGGCTGCGCCTCCAGGTCCTCGTCGTCAATCAGAGGCGCCTTCTCCGCGTCGCTGCTGCGCGCCATGGCGTAACTCGGCCGGCTTCGCGGGACCGTTAGAAAGTTGATAATTTCTGACATCCGTTTGTGGACGTCCTCCTGAACTTGCGTCTCAACAAGAAAGCAAGCACGCAGATCGGCGCTCGTCCCCGCGCGCGCGCGCTCGACGCGGAGCGGCCGATCGATGTCAGGGCAGGGCCTCATCCTCTCCTTCCAGCAGCAGCTGCTCGCCAACGAGCGCCTCAAGGCCGAGCACGAGAAGCTCAAGCACGAGGCCAAGGCGCACGCACAGGCTTTGCAGTACGACCAGGCCGCGCTCGCCGAGGCTCGCCGCTCCGAGACACGCTCGCAAGAAATCATCGCAGCCCTCACGGAGGCCATCGAGCAGTACGCGGGAGCGGCAGCACTGCGGTGCGACGTCGAAGACGATGGCATGGGCGCGAAGGCCGCATGCGCTCCCGGCGAGGCCGGTGGCCAGCGCGAGGCGATGATCGAGCTTGAGCAGCGCCTCGCGCTCAAGGAGGGCGAGCTCATGGCTGCGTTGCAGCAGCTCACGGCACTCAGCGATGCGCGCGCCGAGCTCGCCGAGCTCCACGCGTCACTCGACGAGCAGCGCGCGGCGGTGCGCCGCGCGCAGCAGCAGGCGCGCGACCACGAGGCCATCGCTGGCGAGTACGAGAAGAAGCTCAAGGGCCTGCGTGACGCGCTCGGCAAGGCGGAGCTCGACCGGCAGCGCAAGGAGTCAGACCACCAGCGCGCGCTGCTCGAGGCCTCGAAGAAGCTGCGCAGCCAGAAGCAGCTGAGCGACTCTCTCCAGCGCGCGCTGCAGTACGAGCAGCAGCAGCAGCAGCAGGCTGGACCAGCTAGCCGTGGCGTCCGTGCAGTCGGACCGCCGGCGAGCGGCGTCTTCGGCCGCCCGGGGCCGAGCTTCTCGTTTGGCCGCTGAGCCCGTGCGCGAACAGACGAGCAGCACGAAAGCTTGGCGCTAAAAAGTCCATGCGAATGATGATCGGGTCGCGGGGCGACCGCGTTTGTGGACGGCGAGCCGGGCTCGCCGCCGCCCGCCGGGCGCGCCCGCCGCCATCCCGCCCACAGACGTCTCGAAGGTGCACTTTGGTAGTGCGCGCCTTATGCGCGCCTACTACCCGACGTCGGGTCGCAACCGCACCGCGAACCCGCGCGAGGTGTCAGTGTGCGGTGAGAGGGTGTTCCTCCCGGCCGTGAACACTTTACATCCGAGCGGATGCAGACCGGGCGCGGGGGGCGGGCCCGGCCGGTGCGGATCGAGAACGGGGGCGGGCGCGCGGCCGCGCGGGCGAACGCTCGGGGCGGTACAATTAGCATCGAGGCAGTAGCAAGTAGTACTCGGTAGTAAGATCATAAGTTGTAAAAAACGTGGACCTCATCTCATAACTGCCAACGATGCATGTACCCATGTTGCATCGCTGGATCGCTGTACACGACGCGCGCACGGAACGGATAAACGAAAAGTTCTCGCTTACCTCCCCGTGTACATGCGATGAACATGTACCGGCTGAATGAGGATGGCGCTGGACGAAAGGGGCCACCAGCTCTCACTGCCCCGCCTCTGCAACATCGCGCGTCTTTCACACCTCCAGCTCGATGTCCTTCACACCTCCAGCTCGATGTCCTGTTCCTGCTGCGTGCACGGCGTGTCCCATGCCGGCGAGCGGCCGATGCTCGGCGAAAGGCCATCTGCATCTGGATCCAGTGCTGGCTCCACCTTGGTCCCCTCGCGAGAGGACTTGTCCGCATAAGAGGACTTGTCCGCATAAGAGGCCTTGTCCGCGTAAGAGGACTGGTCCGGAAACAGCGCTCGGCGGATCTCGCCCTGAATCTCGCCCTGAATCTCGCCCCCTGGAGCGGGCGCTGTTGTGAGCGCTTGCCTGGTCCGCAGCCGCTCGGCGCTCGCCGACTTGTGGGCGCTGTTGTGGGCGCTGTTGTGGGCGCTGTTGTGGGCGCTGTTGTGGGCGCTGTGCTTCGTGCTGAACATCGGCGGTGCGACGCCCATCTCGACGCCCAACTCGGCAGCCGCGCCGGCGAGCGCGGGAAAGGTCGAGAGGATCTGCGCCGCATCGAGCTCTGCGGACTGGACAGCCGCGACCTGTGCCGCAGGGCCGCGTGGCGGGCGCGAGCGTACCTCGGTCACGGGCCGTGTAGAGGTAGGGGCGCCGGCGCTCGGTGCGGCGCTCGCGCCCAGCTCGGCGGCGGCTTCTTCGGAGAGCTTCGCAGCCGCCGCTGCTCGGGCCATCTTGCACCGAGCGCTGTACCGAGCGCTGCACTGCGAGCCAGCCGACCTACTGGCAGACTCGCCGGCAATGCCCGCGGCGATGCCCGCGGTGGCGCCCGCGGCGGCGTCAGCGGCGGTCGCCTCCCCATCGACGCCGCTGCCGCCGAAGCCGCCGAAGCCACCGCCGCCGCCGCTGCCGCCGCTGCCGCCGTAACCGCCGTCGACGCCATGCGGCGCCGTCTTGGGCAGCGCCGTCTTGGGCAGCACCGGTGGTGAGTGGTATCGCGCGCTCAGAGCGCCGTGTTGAGCACCGTCGGCCTCGTCCTTCACGGCGCCCGGGCTCGGCGTCGGCGCGAGGGCAGCGGCGCCCGGTACGACGCCCGCGACGGCACCCGCGCCCACGACGGCGCCTTCGGGGGAGCCCCTCGGAGGCGCGGCGCCCGGGACGGCGCCAGTGCCCACGACGGCGCCTTCGGGGGAGCCCCTCGGAGGCGCGGCGCCCGGGGCGGCGCCAGTGCCCACGACGGCGCCTTCGGGGGAGCCCCTCGGAGGCGCGGCGCCCGGGACGGCGCCCGTTCCCGACGCGAAGGGGGATGCGGTGGCGCTCGCGGCGGCGCCCGCGGCGGCGCCCGCGACGGCGCCCTCTGAGGGCGGCGATGCGTCGAACCGTCGCGCCGTACTGGGCATGAGGACGGGGGGGGAGGCGGACCCACTGAGGCTCGGCGTGAATGAGAGGGCAGGGGACGCGCCGCGCGAGACGCCCGATGGCGTGCCGCCTAAGGTGGCGCCGCCGCCCACGCCGATGGGGGTGGCGCCACCGCTCACGCCGGAGACGCCGGTGGGGGTGGCGCCACCGCTCACGCCGGGGACGGCGGCGGAGCGACGTAACGGCTGCTCGATGAGTCCGAACTCGGCGAATCCGGGAGGGAGTTGCTGGGCGAGCTGCCGGAGCGAGGCGAGGGCCTCCCTCACCTGATGAGGGAGGCAATCAGCATGCACTCAGGGAGGTGATCAGGGAGGCGAGCCTGATGAGGGAGGCAATCAGCATGCACTCAGAGAGGTGATCAGAGAGGCACTCAGGGAGGCACTCAGGGAGGCGAGGGCCTCCCTCACCGTGGTGGCCGTCGTGTTCGTCGTGTTCGAGCGCTGCGACTCGGAGTACGCGGAGACGGAGCCGTGCGGTGAGCTGATGAGGCCAGCGCGAGAGTACGACGAGTCGGTGCCCGTAAAGGAGCGTCCGGTGTACGAGTAGGCGGAGGCGGAACCTTCCGAGAAGGCGCACGAGAAGGCGCTCTCGGAGCGCGGCGACGAACGGCCATCACCATCGAAGCGATGGCGGCCGTCATCATCGAAGCGATGACGTGGCGACGAGCGGCCGTCATCGAGGTCGACTCCAGAGAAGGGAATCGAGGCCGACGTGCCGAGATTATGGCCGAGATTATGGCCGAGATTATGGCCGAGATTGCGCTCGAGCTCCGCCATGACGAAACCCGAGGCGGCGCGGTGGAGGGTCCACTGGAGGGAGGCGAGCGCCTCCTTCTCCTCACGTGTGAGACGTGACTCGCGGTGTTCGTGGTGCCGATGGTGGTGATGGTGGTGATGGTGGTGACCAGGACGGCGCTCGCGGGAGCTGCCTTCGCTCCCGCCACCGATCATGCTGCCGCCGCCGCCGCCGCCGCCGTCGCCGGCGGCGCCAAGGTGCTGAGGAGCGGTGAAGTGCGGTAGAGGCGCAAGGGGCGGTGGCGGATGGAACGTCGCGTGACGACCAGTGGAACGACCGTTCTTGACGAAGCCATTCGACCCATATTTGGGAGAGTCGGAGCCCTCGAGCGTCTCGAGAACGGCTGACGAACCCCATCCAACCGCCGCTCCCGACTCGTCGTGACGAATCCCATTCGACTCGTCGTGACGAAACCCATTCGACTCGTCGTGACGAAACCCATCCGACTGGTCGTGACGAAACCCATCCGACTCGTCGTGCCGCGGCGGCACGCTTCCGCCCGCGCCGTACCCCTGCGGGCTGGCGGCGGCGGCGGCGGCGGCGGCGGCGGCGGCAGAGGAGACGGCGGCGGCGGCTCGATCTCCCCTGCTGAGATCGGCTCGATCTCCCCTGTGGAGATCGTCGTCGTGAGCTCCGCGGCTGGGCTCCGAGCAGACGCCGTCCCGGGCGAGGACCACGTGGCCGTTTGGATCCGAGCAGACGCCGTCCCGGGCAGCGGAGACAGCGGCGGCGGCGTTGGCCTCACAGCGGCGCTGAGCAGCGGCCTGCTGCTCCTGGTGGATGCGAACGAGGGCAGGCGGCTTGGTCGGGCTTCGTTCCCCACAGGCCGTGTTCCCACAGGTCGGGCTTCGTTCCCCACAGGTCGGGCTTCGTTCCACAGGCCGCCTCGCTGTCGTGTCCCGAGGTGCCGGGTGCGCGCCGGGGTGGGCACGGTGCGCGCCGTGGTGGGCACGGCGCGCGCCCGACGCGCTTCGCCGCGTTGGAGCGCCCGCCACGGCGCCCGCGTGCAGCGAGATCTCCCCCACAATCTCCCCCTCAATCTCACCCTCAAGGGCGACGGGCGACGGGTGACGCTTCGGCGCCCGGGACGACGCGGACCTACTCGTCCCAGGTCGTCTGCTCGACTTGCGCGCGTGCGTGCACGAGGCGGCCGCGGCCGCCACAGAAGTCACGTCCTTGTAACGTCCGAAAGTCACGTCCTTGGAACGTCCGAAAGTCACGGCCGCGGCCGCCACTGAAGGCACGTCCTTGTCGCAACCGTGGCACCAGGTGACGTCCTTGTCCTGGTACCACGTGGCACCAGGGGCGGCGGCACGGCGAATGGCGGCGTCGACGGCGTGATAGGCCTCGGGCGGCGCGCGCGTCGGAGGGCACGGCGCGCGCCGTGGTGGGCATGCCGCGCGCGTCGGAAGGCAGGGCGCGTCGGGCGGCTGATAGAACCAACGGATGGCTGGGTTTGAATGCACGAGCAGCCTCGACGGGCGAAGTGGATTGAAGCGCCCGCGCGCGTCGTAGCCTGTGTCCTGTGCCGCTGTGGACTGTGCTGAGCAGACGGCGGCGGTGGTGACGGTGAGGGTGATGGCGGCCGAGTCGACGATCTGCGACGCGCATGGTCGACCGTCGCGGCCGCCTCCGCGGGCGCCGTCGCGGGCGACACGGCCGGTGCCGGCCCTACAGTTGCCACCGCCACTGCCACCGCCACTGCCGCCGCCACTGCCGCCGCCGCCGTTATCGGCCGCTCGTCGAGTGCCCATCTTGGCGCCTCGAGTGCCCATCTTGGCGCCTCTACCGGCGTGAGAGCCTCTGGCCACGCCCGACTCGGCGCGCCGCCCTACCGCGCACGCGCCTCGGAAGCAGCAGCAGCAGCAGCAGCTGCAGCTGCAGCTGCTGCAGCAGAGGAGCGCGAGGCCCCGGCAGAACGAGGGGGGGGCCTCGAGCCCGATGTCCAAGGCAAACTCCCAGCGCATCTCGTCGGGCATGTACAAGGGCCCCATGGCCGGATTCGGGTGTGACCACATTAGGATGGTGAGCTTGCGTCGCTTGGGCGAGCCGCAGCACACGAGAAGCACGCACAGCGCGATGAGGAGCAGCACGAAGCCGCCGAGGGTGAGCATCCATGCCGGGACAGCGTGCTGCCCCAGCTGGACGCGACTCTGTGGAGGGACGCATGCACACGTGATGAGGGACGCAATCAGAGGTGATGAGGGACGCATGCACACGTGATGAGGGGCGCAATCAGAGGTGATGAGGGACGCAATCAAAGATGAGGAGGGGCGCAATCAAGAGGGGAGAGGGACGCCCTCAGGCTGATGATGCATGCAATCAAGAGGGGAGAGGGACGCACTCTGACGCAATCAGACGCGCTCAGATCGCAATCCAGTCGCAATCAGATCGCAATCAGATCGCAATCAGATCGCAATCAAGACGAGCGTCGCCTTGAGCACCTGGGTCCACGTGAGCCAAGACGAGCCCGTGGAGTCGCTGCCACCCATATTTGGGAGAGTCGACGAGATGCCATCGACGGGGGGACTGCCGTCGGAGGGCATGTGCGGAGAAGGCGCGGGGGGGGGCGGCGGCGCTGGGGAGGGCGGCGGGAGATGGCGGGGAGGCGACCAGGGCGGCCAGGGCGGCCGCCGTGGAAGCGGCGGCGTTGGCGAGGGCGGCGGCGGCGAGTAGCCGCATGCCAGCGCCGGAGGCAGCGGCGGCGGCGCGTACGGCGGCGACGTGGGCGGCGAGGGCGGCGGTGCGGGCGGCGGCGGTCGCAGCGGCGGCAGCGACGCAGGGGGCAGCGGCGGGCGCTTGGGCGGCGGCGGCGGCGGCGGCTGCACGCGCGTGCCGCCATTGCAGATGCAGCAGACGACCGTCGGGTCCGCGTGGATCCACTTGTAGAGGGCGCAGTAGCTCCCGTTGATCGCCGCCGGAGAGGCGAAGAAGCTGCACGAGGCCGCCGAGAAGCCGGGGTAGCCAGAGACGCTACTGTAGATGAGCCATGGGCCCCGAGGATCGGGCACGAAGGTGTCGTAGCACGGCAGCGGCGGGGGCGGGGGCGGTGGTGGCGGAGACGGTGGTGGTGGCGACGGTGGTGGTGGAGACGGAGGGGGTGGGGACGGCGGCGGTGGCAATGGTGGTGGCGGCGATCGAGGCGGTGGCAAGGATGGTGGTGACGGCGGCGGTGGTGATGGTGGTGGGGGGGAAGGAGGTGGTGGCATCGGTGGTGGTGGTGTTGGCGGCGGCGAGGGCGGTGGTGAGGGTGGAGGCGAGGGAGGCGGCGGCGATGGCGGCGGTGGTGCTGGTCGTGGCGACGGTGGTGGTGAAGGCGGTGGCGGCGCCGGGGGTGGTGGCGATGGCG
>Ga0180440_102053_pt1 | contig 11146 bp, 9 predicted proteins | sample ChrtobMetaP5_4mM_FD_119745 | JGI IMG/M metagenome (GOLD analysis project Ga0180440, IMG submission 119745) | Chrysochromulina tobin associated microbial communities from unialgal haptophyte culture, Washington, USA - P5_4mM MetaG | ecosystem: Host-associated > Algae > Haptophytes > Unclassified ... | reverse complement strand
GAGAGGCGTTGGGGTCTCCGGCGCCCTCGTCCTCTCTGATCTGCTCAAGTTCAGCTCGGCGCTCAAAAGCTGCAACTTGCTCAAGAACGGCCTCGACGTGGAGTCGGCCACGATGCTTGCCAAGATTGGTGCAGAGAAGGGCATCATGCTCTCGGGCATGCCGCGCTACCAGACAGTGGCCGACTTCATGGGCCAGGGCCTCCAACCCGCCGACGCCATCCTGATCGCATCTGACCTGCGGTTGATGGCGGTCTTGACCACACTGCACCTGAACGGTAACAACATCGGTGCGGAGGGTGCCAAGGCGATCGCGGAGGCGCTGAAGGTCAACGCGGTCCTGACCAAGCTGTGGCTTGGAAACACTAACATGGGAGATGCAGGGGAACAAGCGGTGCGAGACGCGGTGAAGGGCCGGAGTGGATTTAAGTTGAAGCTGTAGATTGTGCAAGCACTGTGAACATGTGTGGATTGCTGCTGTGGGTTATTTCCTAATTTGGCAGCTGCCTGATTAGGCCGGTTTTCAATGGGGTGGTGACCACCCTCTCCCTCGGAGGCAAACAACATCAGGGATGAGGGTGCCGTGCCATCGCTTAAGCCATCGCAAGAATCGCGGAGGCGCTGAAGGTCATAATGAAGGTCACCGCGGAGCGCGGTCCTGACCGTTATCGAACATCTTTTGTTCACAACAAGATCGGGGTCCAAGGCGATCGCGGAGGCGCTGAAGGTCAACGCGGTGGTGACCACCCTCTGCCTCGGACGCAACAATCAAAGTTAAGTACTTAACGCGGTTATGAGAGGTAAGAGGGAGAAGAGAAACGATGAATCTAGAACCCAGAAGCAGAACGCGGGTGTTTCAGGACAAACCCACTCCCTCGAAAGACTGCAATCCTTCCGCCTTTCGATGGAGTCGACTCAGCGTCCCTCGCCTCAGTCAATCAATCGCCCTCACCCTTCGCCGCACCTATGTCGCATGATAGGGGTACGGGTACATACATCATGCTGTGATAGAGGACGCATGGTATAGTAACCGGGCATACCATGCGTCCTCCACGGTCCACACGCCAGTCAGGCGAGGTGGTTGCCGTGTCCGTGGGGACTACAGGTCCTGCCCAGGGTCGCATACGGTGAGGCTCGGCCACGCGCGAGACGTTAACGGCTGACGAAACTCGGTTTCGTCAACGACGAAACTCGCGCGGCGACCAGCCCACCGTCATCACGAGGAGGTATTCAAGCTAACCAAGAACTATGAACAACCAGACTCTGAAGGTCAACGCGGTGGTGACCACCCTCTCCCTCGCACGCAACAACATCGGGGGTGCAGTGCCATCGCGATCGCGGAGGCGCTGAAGGTCACGGCTTAGGTCACGGCGGTCCTGACCAAGCTGTGGCTCAGCGACAACAAGATCGGCGTTGACGGTGCCAAGGCGATCGCGGTGGCGCTTAAGGTCAATGCGGTCCTGACCCGCTTGGACTTGGACCGCAACTCAACTACATCGGCGTTGACGGCGCCAAGGTTGTTGTTATGTAGAGCCGACGCGAAGACAACGTCGCAAGCAGCGACGCGCCGTCTTCCCGCGTCTCTCAATCAGATACTCCCGGGTAGCTCGTTCACACACAAAGGTCCCCGACCTTGCTCGGATGACATCGGCTCGCCTCGCGAGTCTGCCTGTCGTCCCCTCTTCGGCTTTGACCTTCACTCACCCTGAGTGATGGTTGTGCCTGCCCTTGCCCGCGCTGTCCTGTCTCCTGAGCGCAAGCGGCGGCCTTCCTTTCTACCTCGCTCCACGTATCCGAAATCCCTCCCTGCGGCCACCAATTGCGAATTGGTAGGTAGCTTGGTCAGTTTACAGTTACTACAAATCTCTCTCTCTGCGGCCGGAGTTTGGCCGGAGCCGCGTGGCCGCCGGCGTCACCGGTCCTACGTACGTTTTGCGAACCTGAGTGTGGTGAGTGAACACGAGTCAATACTTGACATTATTATAATAAAATGAAAACAAGATAGTCCAAGCAAGTACTTGTACAGTACCGATTGCATGCGATGGCCGATTGATAGCAATACGTACTTGTTTCTTGAAGTTTGATCTGATGTGAATCAAGTTCACTTGAAATAGCATGAGCCCCAGGCGGCTAGTTCTTAAGCGCACGAGCACACCACGGCTGGGGCCACGTCGCCCGTCAAGTACGCGTAGCTGGCGTACATCGAGAGCTTGGTGGAGATGGGGAGGGCCGCCTCCGGGCTCGCCATGAAGGCCGCGGGATCGCTGACTTTGAATGTAACGCCCGCGTACTCGACGGTGGCAGCGCCGTCCTCGTCCAGCACAGTCAGAGCAGCGCAGCCGTTGGGGTTGCATGCCGGAAGAGGGTGGGCAAGGGCCATGAGACCATCGAGAGTGCCTAAGGCCATGAGAGCGCCAAGGGCCAGCCAGAGGACACCGAGCACCCCCGGGGCCGAGGGCACGAGCATGTTGAGGGCCCTGCGATCAGAGAGGGCACTCAGCATGCAATGAGGGAGGCACTCAGCATGCAATGAGGGAGGGCACTCAGCATGCAACGAGGGCCCCTGCGAGGCCGTGCAGCACGGAGGAGCAGGTCTCAGAGAGAGAGAGGTCAGCTTCCTAATTTGGATGCATCAAGGCAACAGTTGCCTAATTAGGCAGTTGAGCGCGTTCGAGAGCGCGAGCTGCGAGCATACCCTGCCACGACGATCGTGCTCAAGTTGATCAGGTTTCGAGTCCACAGAGAGAGCGAATGCATGCACATAGAGGCGGGCACGCCAACGTCCGACGAGCCGCTGCCAGTTGTAGCAGCGGAGGCGAGGCAAGCGTGCAGTGTGCACGTGGCGACCACCGAAAGCGCCGAGCCGATGCACAGTGCACTCACAGCCCATGGGCGTGCGTGCAACGGTGGACGCTGCGTGAGGCGCCAAGGGAGCCAGATCCATAGACTCGACGCGAGCGGCACACCAAACGCGAAGGCGGCTGGGAGTGAATGCATGCACATATTGGGAGTGAATGCATGCATGCCAAACGTCAAGGTGGCTGGGAGTGCGGCGACGGCGATCGCGTGCGCGGCGCTCAGGACGGCGCCCAGGACGGCGCTCGGGCACTGGCGCGTGCCGTTGGTGACCACCAGAGCGCCCAGCACAGCGTCTGCATCGAGCGCTACGTCGAGCGCGCCGGCGTCGGAGCGTTGCCTAATTAGGACATCCAGCGCGCTCGCCTCGGACCGAATCCGAACGAAGACGAGCAGCGCGATCTGCACGCTCACACCGAGGAGTACCGGGCCGCGGCTCCACCGAAGATGGTCCCTCCAGCGCGCCCGTGCATCCAAGCGCTCGGCGGCCGCACGTCGGCCCATGGCGAGGTGCAGCACCGCCCGCGGGGGCAGCGCCGTGTCGAGCGGCTCCTCCTCCTCGGTGAGAGACGCCTTGGCGGTGGAGCGCAGCTGCTCGTGAATAGCCGCGGCGCTCGCGCGGGCGGCTCGGCGCATCGCGTCGAGTCGGGCGGGCTCTCTTAACAGTCGCTCGATCTCGGCTGTGAATGCCCTCTCGTCGGCTGTGAATGCCCTCTCGTCGGCTGTGAATGCCCTCTCGTCGGCGACGGGTGCGAGATCTCCAAAGTTCGCGTGCTCGCCCACGTCGAACGCGAGCACGGGCACTCCAAAAAAGGCAGCCTCCTGAGCGGGATTGCAAAAGTGCTCACAGTGTGCCGAGACAAAGACGACGCTCGCCTCCCTATACAACATCGCGAGCCGCGCCTCGTCCACGTCACCGAGCCACTCGACCTGAGAGCTATGCAGCCCGAGCGCGATCCGCGTCGTGTTGAGCTCGGCGGCATGCGCCGCGTCGGCCGTTACGCTGCCCACGATCCGCAGCGTCCAGTGCTTGAGCCCGTGGCCACGCGCCGCGCCGAGCGCGCGGAGGACGACGCCGAGGCTCTTGCGCGGGATCGCGTGGGCTACGACGAGCAGCTGCAGCGACGCGACGTTCCGAGGCTCGCTGCGGCTAACGCTGCGGCTGGGTGGCGGCGCAGGCGGCAACGGCAGCGAGTCCTCCTCTTCCACAGGCGTCACGAGCGCTGTATCGAGCGCTGTGTCGAGCGCTGTGTCGAGCGCTGTATCGAGCGCTGTATCGGCGGCCTCTGCCTGCGCTGCATCGGTGAGCGCGTCGGTGAGTGCGTCGGAATCCACGGAATCCACAGACTCATCTCGACTCGGTGGCGGCGCTGGTGGCGAAGGCAGCGAGAACTCGTCTGGAGCCCCGTCGACTGCGGCGGCGGTAGCGGCGGCGGCGGCGGGCGCGCCAAGCGCTGTATCGGCGGCGTCGAGCTGCGCGTCGGTGAGCGCGTCGATGTCCACATCCACGCCGGTGGCGGAGGTGTCGAAGCGGATCGGTGGGCGTATGATGGAGATAAGCGTAGGCTCAAGGGTAGGGAAGGTCCGAACGAGCGTCGAGCGTGTCATCTCGCCCGCCGCGAGGATGGCGTGGCATCGCGTGAGCACTGCTTTCTCCTGATCGAGAGAGGCGATCAGAAAGGCCATCAGAGAGGCCATCCGACATGCGATCCGAGGCGCAATCAGATGCGAGCAGATCTCATCAGTGGTCATCAGTGGTCATCAGTGGTAATCAGCTCTCATCAGTGGCCATCAGCTCTCATCAGTGGTCATACCTGCTCGAAACAGAGCTGGCGGGTGGCCTCGGACACATCGCACTCCCAACTGAACGGGTAGTGCTCCATTGCGACGAGGGTCACCTCATGCGCGGGCCTCGCCTCGACGGGCGCCACGAGCTGTGAAGTGACGCGCGAGGCGATCAGTGGCGATCAGTTGCTACCAGTGGCGATCGTCATCATATCAATCGATCGTCCGTGGCAATGTCGAGGGCACTCGATGGGACTCGATGGCCATCTGAGCGGCCCTCAAAAGGCAAGCACACGGAGCCACCAGCAAGGCCATCAGAGGCCCTCAAAAAGCAAGCACCTGGAGCAGTGCGAGACCGTCCATCACTACGACCGAGCCGGGGGGGAGCGCCCCGAATCTCGCCGCCGCCTCCTCGCGGCTGATCAGGCTCCGGTCGTCACTACCTCGGGGGCTCGTGGGCGGCGGCGAGTAGGCTGTCCGGTTCGTCGGGTTCGTCAACGCAGCCCTCGAGATGAAGATCTCGTGCTCGGTCGGGTTCGTCAACGCGGCCCTCGAGATGAAGATCTCGTGCTCGTACGCGAGCTCCCACAGCTCGGGCTCGAGCTTCCACAGCGGTCGATTTCGAATCGAGCTCGCGCACGACCTCGAGAGGCCCTCGTACATGAGCCTCTCGAAGATGTAACCACCGCTCGTGCTGTGAAGAGGCCCAACCGTTGCCAAGACGAACCGGGGCGCTGCGGCGAGGCGGCGGCGGAGGACCTCGCGCGCCATCAAGGCGTACGAGAGCCCAAAGGAGGCTGCGTTGATAGAGCAGCCGGCAAGCCCCATGCTGTAGCTCAACCAGCCAGGGGCGTGGGCGGCGTGGGCGATGCTCGCGCCGACGAGGCAGACGCCCATGATGCCCTCCGCCGTCCGGGCGAATGGCATGTGCCACTCGAAGCCTGGGCAGAGCGCGCGCATGAGGACTACGAAGAGGTAGTGCGCGCAGCCTTGGTGCACCGCGAGCCAGCGCGGCGCTAGGCCGAGGCGTATGAGCTCCGCAGATGCCACCAACGTGCCGAAGGCATCTGCTTCCTCGTCCAGAAGGCTGCCAACTGCGCTCGCCTGATTGAGACGTCGCGCCAGAGCCCCATCCGCAAAGTCGAGGAGCACAAAGAGGAGCCCGGCCAGGCATCGCACGCTGCCCGATTCCACAGGATAGAGCACGCAGGTCGCAGCCACCGCGATGCGAAGTAACGTGACGACATTGGGCCAAGTGGAAAGCAGGGCACGAATGGGCAGCAGCACGAACAGTGAGACCGGAAGTGCCGCTGCGGGCAAGTAGGCGAGACCCAGCTCCGTGCACAATTCCGAAGCGGCCGCAGCGCAGAGCAACGTCACGCAGATCGCGAGCCGCAGCGCGTCGATCTCGCTGTGCTGCATCGAATTTCAAAGATTCGTCAAATGAAAACGTCAGAAGTTGAAAGTCAAGTCACGTCAATTTAAGTCAAGTCAACTTGATGGGTCCACAGAGTGGTTACCAGGTGGGGGGGGAATTAATTCATTCATTTACACCGTTCCATCAGCACCTCGTAAAATAAGCGCAGCTCGATCACGCAGCAACATGTGCGCCGCTAATTTGGTCGCCGTTCACCACAGAAGCCTACGCCACTCCGAGCGCAGGTGAACCGCTCCGCAAAAGAGCGGTCCTTGGCGGGAGCGTGTGTACCTCAGCCGCTTGTCCTTTAGGAACATCCCACGAGCTCCCATCGAGATTGGGCCACTCCGCGAATGCTCACGAAGCCGAAGCCGCCGCGTGTCTAGGGCTCCTTGTGATTACCTCCCTCATCAAGCCGCCGCGTGCTAGGGCTCCTTGTCGCTCACGACGGCGCGCGTAGACGACACGCACAGCAGCTACAGCTGCAGCACGAGCATTGAGCATGCATTCCTCCAGCGCACATGCATGCTAATGCTCATGAGCTCTCATGACGGCGCTCGCACACGACGCGCGTATACCCGTGTGGGTCTGGCGCTTCACCCATCTGCAGCTTCGTCACCGCGTTGTACAGGCGCTCGATGGTGGCATAGCTCTTGAACTGATGCACTTTGCCCGCGCGCGTGATCGTCTTGATCGGCGTCACTACCACCGCAGTGCCGCACGCGGCCACCTCACGAAGCGAGGGCACCTGAGGCCATCCGCGTCATCAAGCGGTCCTCAGCGGTCATCAGCACACCTCCTCCCACGTCATCAATCGGCCATCAATCGGTCATCAGCGGCCATCAGCGGCCATCAGCGGTCATCAGCGGTCATCAGCGGTCATCAGCACACCTCCTCCCACGCGACCGGACGCTCCTCGACCGGGATCCCCATGTCGCGGGCCTGCTGAAGCAACACACCCTTGGTGCAAGAGGGCAGGATCGAGCTCGACGTGGGCGTCACCAGCACGCCCTTCTCCGTCACTCCGAGAAAGTTGGACGTAGAGAACTCCTCGACGTACTGGTTGGTCGCGGCATCGAGGTAGAGGCAGACCGGGTAGCCCTTCTTCTTCGCCTCCGCCGAGGGCGAGACGTCGGGTGCGTAGTTGCCCGCCGCCTTGATCGAGCCCACGCCGCGCGGCGCGGCGCGGTCGAAGCCGTCCACCACGAGCGCATCGATCGCTTCCAGACCGCCCTTGTAGTACGCGCCCACCGGGCTTGCCACCACGCAGAAGGCGTACTCGGGCGCCGGGCCGAGGCCGAGCTTGGCGCCGTGGCCGAAGAGGAAAGGCCGTAGGTACATGGAGCCGCCCGAGCCGTACGGCGGCACGTAGTCGACGTTGTCCTTTATGACGCGGTCGACCGCGTCGTCGAACATGGCCCGCTCGACGGTGGGCATGTACAGCCGCTCGCAGCCGCTGCGCAGGCGCGCCGCGTTCGCGCCGGAGTTGAAGACGCGCACCTTGCCGTCCTTGCAGTGAAAGGCCTTGAGGCCTTCGAAGATGGCCTGGCCGTAGTGCATTACATTCGACAGAGCGTGAATGTTCAGGTTGAAGTCCTGCTGCAGGTGGCCCTCGTCCCACGAGCCATCGGCCCAGTTGTGCTTGATCATCGAGCGGGTCTGCGTGAAGTTGAAGCCGAGCGACTTCCACGCGATCGCTGGCTGCGTAGAGAGCGCGCGCGCTGTCTGCGCGCGGAGTGGTCGCATCGCTCCACGCATCCGGAGGGCTCCGTCGACCGTGAGGCGATCACCGCCTCGAGCGCACGCGTTGCCGCGGGCGGCTCCTGGGAGGCATGCTGTGCTGCTCTCCACAATCGTCTTGCGAAGTCTCGGAAAGTTCTCTAGACGAAATGTCTTTTCTCACGATGCTTCGCGGCGCTCGGCGCTCGGTGCTCTCGCGGCACGTGCTGACGGAGCGTCGCCTCAGCTCAGCATCGGTGGCGTCTTCGTCAGCCTCTGCAGAAAGTACCACGCTCCGGCGCCTCGGCGCCGCCCTCTTCTCTGGGCTGTGCGGCACGACCGCGTGCCTGTGCGGCTGGCAGGTCAAGAGGTATGGCGACAAGGTGCAGATGGTCGAGGATCGCAAGACGGCGCTGCAGGCTGCGCCGCGTCCGCTGCGCGAGGTCTACCCCGAGCTGTCCGCGGGCATCAGTGCCGGCGATGAGTACACGCGGGTGAGCGTCGAGGGCACGTTCGACCACGCGCGGCAGGTGCTGCTCGGCCCGCGCTCGGCGCCGCCGGGCTCCGACAAGGGCAACTCGCCAGCCGGCGCGCCGGCACAATCGGGATGGGACGTGGTCACGCCGCTCGCGTGCGCGGACGGCTCGCGCGTGCTCGTCAATCGCGGCTGGGTGCCGCGTGACGCGACGGCCGCCATCGACCAGCCGACGGGGCAGCAGCGCATCGAAGGTGTGCTCAAGCAGGGCGACCGCGAGAACAAGTACGGGCACAACGATCCCGCCGCCGGCCGTTACGTCTGGCTCGACCTCGCCTCGCTCGCCCGCAGCAGCGGCAGTAGCCCGATCCTCGTCATGGCCGCGGCCGAGGGCTCCGACGCCTCTGATGGTCGCGCCGCGTCGAGCGTTCACAGGACGTGGCCACGCGTGCGCCCGCTCAGCTCACTGATGAGCTTCTACGTGGAGCCGCACACGCACATCGTGTACGCTGCCACCTGGGCCTCACTCACTGTCGCCGGTGCCGTCATCACCGTCAAGCGTTTCGTACGCTGAGAGGCGATAGTCGACGCCGCGCGGTAATGGAACCACCGAACTTGCTGTGCCCGGCCGCTCTGAGGGACCGGTATGAGTCCACCGAACTTGCTGTGCCCGGCCGCTCTGAGGGACCGGTATGAGTCCACCGAACTTGCTGTGCCCGGCCGCGCTGCGGGACCGGTAATATGAAAACCACAGAACTTGCGTTGCTGATACCGCCGGCCTCGCCTGCGCAGGATGTGCTGTACGCGCCGAGTACTTTTCGCGGCCCGTTCACCCCTTTTGTCTCGAGTTTCCCATGGAGTTTGCCCGGCAACCACGCACCTCCTACGGCCCACTTCTGTCCCGGGCGCATGCACAATGCATGAAATAATTACTTCCCCGTGGCCATAGACGGGCAGGTCAAGCCGCGTACACCAGCGGCTACGCATCCATGCGCATCCTCTCCGATTTACCTATACGGCGCCCTGTCCTTAAAAGGCATCCTCCCTCCTCAGGTCAGCAATCGACCTCACAAAGCGGTGCCCAGGCGCGCTGACGGCGTGACGAAAGCGGCACGCACTACCAGGCCACTCCTCAGAGCCATGGAAGATGTGCTGGGTCCTGCACACAATGCTGCATTTCAAGGAGATGGCGACAGTCTTCGCGGTCTGGCGCTTGTCAACCTCATGGCGGTGGGTGCAGATGGAAGGACGCCCGCGCACATCGCTGCTATGGAAGGCCACGCGAGCTTTTTGCTTGCGCTGCATGAGCTCGGGGCGGCGGCTAGCCTGTCGGCGGCTGATGCAGATGGAAAGACGCCCGCGCACGACGCTGCTTCGCACGGCCACAAGAGCTGCTTGCATGCTCTGCATGAGCTTGGGGCGGGGGCTAGCCTGTCGGTTGCGGATGCAAATGGAAAGACGCCCGCAATCTGGGCTGCAATGCGATGCCACGTGAGCTGCTTGCATGCGCTGCATGAGCTCGGGGCGGCGGCCAGCCTGTCGGCGACGGCTGCAGATGGAAGGACGCCCGCGCATGAGGCTGCTATTGGAGGCCACGTGAGCTGCTTGCATGCGCTGCATGAGCTCGGGGCGGCGGCCAGCCTGTTGGCGGCGGCTGCAGATGGAGGGACGCCCGCGCATGACGCTGCTCTGAAAGGCCACGTGAGCTGCTTGCATGCGCTGCATGAGCTCGGGGCGGGGGCTAGCCTGTCGGCGGCGGCTGCAGATGGAGGGACGCCCGCGCATTTCGCTGCTATGGAAGGCCATGAGAGCTGCTTGCATGCGCTGCATGAGCTCGGGGCGGCGGCCAGCCTGTCGGCGACGGCTGCAGATGGAAGGACGCCCGCGCATCTCGCTGCTCTGGGAGGCCACGCGAGCTGCTTGCATGCGCTGCATGAGCTCGGGGCGGGGGCCAGCCTTTCGGCGGCGGATGCAGAAGGAGGGACGCCCGCTCATGAGGCTGCTATGGAAGGCCACGCGAGCTGCTTGCATGCGCTGCATGAGCTCGGGGCGGGGACTAGCGTGTCGGCGACGGATGCAGATGGAAGGACACCCGCGCATGATGCTGCTCTGGGAGGCCACGTGAGCTGCTTGCATGCGATGCATGAGCTTGGGGCGGGGACTAGCCTGTCGGTTGCGGATGCAAATGGAAGGACGCCCGCGCATGAGGCTGCTCTGGAAGGCCACGCGAGCTGCTTGCATGCGCTGCATGAGCTTGGGGCGGGGGCCAGCCTGTCGGCGACGGATGCAAATGGAGGGACGCCCGCGCATGACGCTGCTCTGGGAGGCCACGCGAGCTGCTTGCATGCGCTGCATGAGCTCGGGGCGGCGGCTAGCCTGTCGGTTGCGGATGCAAATGGAGGGACGCCCGCGCATGAGGCTGCTCTGAAAGGCCACGCGAGCTGCTTGCATGCGCTGCATGAGCTTGGGGCGGGGGCCAGCCTGTCGGCGGCGGCGGCTGCAGGAGGAGGGACGCCCGCGCATACAGCTGCAATAAAAGGCCACGTGAGCTGCTTGCATGCGCTGCATGAGCTCGGGGCGGCGGCTAGCCTGTCGGCGGTGGCTGCAGATGGAGGGACGCCCGCGCATGGCGCTGCAATAAAAGGCCACGTGAGCTGCTTGCATGCGCTGCATGAGCTCGGGGCGGCGGCCAGCCTGTCGTCGGCGGATGCAAATGGAAGGTTGCCCGCGCATGACGCTGCTATGGAAGGCCACGTGAGCTGCTTGCATGCGCTGCATGAGCTCGGGGCGGCGGCTAGCCTGGTAGCGGCAGCGGCAGATGGATCAATGCCCTTGCATGACGCTGCTTGTCAACCCCGCGATCATGCCGACTCAGAGCGCAACTATGTCCGCTGCAT
>Ga0180440_102034_pt1 | contig 11224 bp, 9 predicted proteins | sample ChrtobMetaP5_4mM_FD_119745 | JGI IMG/M metagenome (GOLD analysis project Ga0180440, IMG submission 119745) | Chrysochromulina tobin associated microbial communities from unialgal haptophyte culture, Washington, USA - P5_4mM MetaG | ecosystem: Host-associated > Algae > Haptophytes > Unclassified ... | reverse complement strand
CTAACTCTGTCAAGTTAAGTGAAGGCGCCGTGCTCCCAGCACGGACTTGGGTTAGACCGAATACGGTAACAGAACTTGTACCGGTACGGTACGCGGTCGTCTCCAAGGCGCTTGATTCATTTCCGACTTCAAGCGCCGACGACTACGCCCGCTTCTTTCTTCAAGACGCACGCGAAAAGGTCAGCTCCCAGAACGATGCCATCGAGCACACAGTCGAACACCATTTTTAGGCGCCTGTGGGATACACTGCGATATCGCGCGCGCGCGCGCATCCTGAGCCATCACGTGATCCCATACAACTGTACTGTATCCGCCGCGGCCTGGTCTTTGTGCTGCGCCTCGACCATGGGTACCCTCCCCACATTACGCGATCGAGTCCCTCTCGGAGACATTGTGCTGCGCCTCGACCAAGACACCCTGGCGATCGGCTCATCGACTCAGGATGCCCACGCTGAGACCTTGGCCACCCGGCGCTCGAGTGCGAGCAACGCAAGATCTGCGAGCATCGCAAGATCGTCGGCGACGTCCTTCCACGCGTGCCCGTGTTGCTCGAGCTCCTCGGCCCAAAACTGATCCTCGACCGCCTTAGGCCCGTCGGACGCCTTTGTGGGCGCCTCGTTCGCGACGGTGGCGGCTCGAAGATGAGCGCCGCAATTAGCCGGCGCCCCTAATGGACATCCGCAGGAGAGCGAGCGCGTGTCAGTTGAGGTGGCGCGGTAGAGGGTGGGCGGCGCATGCAAGCCCTTCTCGAAGACCGGCTGCACGGAGAGAAGGTGCTGGAAGGGCTGGCCGCGCTTGTCATAGTTGATCAGCGGGATGTCTGCCACGTCCGTCTGCGCGCGCACCGCCTCCATCAGCCGCCCGATGGCCTTGCGGTCGGTTCCAGGACCTTGGATCAGCTTCAAGGTCATACCTGATGAGGGAAGCAATCAGAGGCCATCAGAGAGGCCATCAGAGAGGACCTTGGATCAGCTTCATGGTCATACCGATGATCTCTGCCGCGGAGTAGCCGCATACGTCGAGCCAGCCCTCGGAGGCCCACACGATGGGGTACGGCGCCTGCGCGCGCGTGAGCACTACCATAGAGGGCTGCTTGGACGAGATCCCGCGAGGCACACTCTCCTTCGGCTGGAAGCTGCTGCTGCTGCTGCTGGTGGCAACCTCATTGGTCGCGTCGAAGGCCGCGCAGCAGGTGTCGATGGCCCGCCGGCCGTCGAGCTCGTCAACCTGGTTCGACCCTGTGTCGAGCGTGCATCGCCCGTGCTCCTGCGTGAACCTGGTCACATCTCGGGAGGTCGCGCGGAAGAGCGACACCTCTCCCTGCGGGTCTGCGAGCGGCACTATGTCGACCGTGTGTCGGAATGGCATTCCATGACGGTCGTAATTGATGAGGGTTGCACTGATGGCGGAGGCATGTGACCGGATGGCGTCCATGAGCCGCATGAGTTCAACTTTATCAGTTCCGGGTCCCTGAATGCATCGCAGGTCGCGTCCGATGGCATCCTCTGGCCCATTGAAGGCGCAGAGGGTGCACCAGGCCATGTTGCACCAGACTATTTTGCCATCAGGGCGAGCGATGAGTGCAGGCCGGACTGGCATCGGCTCGGCGCCTGCAATGGCCTCAAAGTGGTGAAAACAGGGCATGGGCCGAGAGTTGAAGCCGATAGCGTCAGAGATTGCCGATCGTCAATCAGTGATCGCGTTCCTCCGTCCTTCGCAGCGCTTCCTCATCAACGCCTAAAAAAGGCAAGTAGTAATTAACGTGTGAATCAACAACTAAAGGCGCTCATCAAGAAGCTTAACGACAACTACGCGCGCCGTCTTCAAGGCGGACGCAGGCGCAACGGTCTCGTCAACAATTTCACACAAACAGAAACGACCATCCATCTCGCACTCGGTGACCGCTCCTGGCCCTGGGCCCGGAGGCCGTCAGACCATTTGACTTTTCGGCACGCGCGGCACCCCTGGCTCTCTCCTGTTTCAGACACGTTACCACCACATGGCATCGCGTACTTTGTTGGTTCTGGACGTGTTGCGTAGTATCGTCCTGTTCTTTGTGGCCGGCGTCTGCGAGATAGGCGGCGGCTGGCTCGTGTGGCAGAGTCTTCGCGAAGGCAAGCCGTGGTGGTATTGCCTATTGGGCGCCGGGGTTCTCGCTGGCTACGGGTTTGTGATGACCCTGCAGCCGGAGGTGGTGGGCGACGACTTTGGTCGGCTGGACGCTGCATACGGCGGTGTCTTTATTGGCATGAGCTTCGCGTGGGGGCGCATCTTTGACGACATGCAGCTCCGTACCGGCGACCTGATCGGTGGGCTGCTTTGTCTCGCGGGCGTCGTGGTCATACTCGCGTGGCCGCAAGGGCGCGCTGGCGCATCGGGCGGCGACACGCGATGCAGCTCCAGCACAAACTCTAGCGTGACAGGTCATGGTACAGGTGGTACTGAATGGGTGGGTTGCGCCAACACGAGTGCATCCGTCGCAGGAGCGCTTGTGCAGTCGACCGTGTAGCACAAGATTGTATGAGCACTCCGAGTCACACTCCATCCCGCATCCCGATCCGATCCCGATATTTACCCGATAATACCTCCAACATTGTACCGTACATGTTACAACTTACATCAGAACATCACACGTTATTGGTTATTCGCGCACTCGTCCTGTCCGTCTGTCGCTACTCCCCCACGCCGAACACCGTACACGCTCTGTATGCTTGGGTACCCCCCTCGCCACGTGCCCCTACGGCCCTACGCTGCCAACCTGCCATTGGCGTGTACCGTGTGGTTTACTTGCTATTGCCTCTTCTTGCGTACATACTCCTCCCCCACGCCCGGGAGAGAGACGGCCGCCATCTCACGAGACTCACTCACTCACTCACTCACTCACTCACTCACTCACTCACACTCTCTCACGAGTCTGCGCGTACAATGTACGGGTGGGTGTTTCGTCTTCACGGGCTCTGCGGACTTCCGTCGCGTCGAGCCCACCATCTCCCCTCGCACTGCCGAACCTCGGGTCGACGCAACCAATCGGTCTGTGATGATGCCTCCGTCGATCACTGCCTGAGCGCCCGCCACGCACCCCGCCAGCCGCCGCCAGGCGCGCGCCTGCTGCGTCCAGCATGTCTTCGCACTATGGTGCTCACAGAAGCGCCTGCCTCGCTCCGTGTGTGCCGCCCATCGTCCACGCAGCCTCCAGGTCCGCTCTTCAGGCTGTCGCGCCATGCCGAAGGCGGACAAGAAGGAGGAGGATGACGACGTGTCGTCGGTTGAGATCGACGATGCCGAGGAGGCTGAGCCGGACGAGGCGACGTCAAACGATCTGACCAACCCGGACATTGTGACCAAATACCGCACGGCGGGAGACATTGCAAACAAGGCGCTGGCCGCAGTCCTCGCGGTGTGCGTGCCGGGCAAGCTATGCGTGGAGCTGTGCAACACAGGTGATGACTACATCAACGAAGCGGTGAGCAAGATCTACAACCAGAAAAAGGACGGCAAGAAGCTCGTCGAGAAGGGGATCGCTTTCCCGACGTGCATCTCGGTCAACAACTGCGTGGGCCACTACTCGCCGCTCGTCTCGGAGGACAAGGTGACGCTCGTGGAGGGCGACTTGGTCAAGATTGACCTGGGCGTGCACGTGGACGGCTACGTCGCCGTCGTCGCGCACACCGCGATTGTGGGCGGCGTCAAGGCGGAGGGTCGCAAGGCGGATGTGATCATGGCGGCGTGGACGGCGTCCGAGGTGGCGCAGCGGATGCTCAAGGAGGGTGCGAAGAACAACGAGATCACGAAGGCGATCGCGACGATCGCGGAGAGCTTCAAGTGCACGCCCGTCGAGGGCGTCCTCTCCCATCAGATGAAGCGCTTCGTCATCGACGCGAACAAGACAATCATCAACAAGATGACGGCAGAGCAGCAGGTGCCCGAGAACACGATCGATAAGAACGACGTCTTCGCGATCGACGTCGTGATGAGCACGGGCGAGGGCAAGCCCAAGCAGGTGCGTACGGCCCACGCGACGCGAAGCCCACCCCCAGAGAGCCTCGAGGCGGCGGCATCAGCTCCAGCGGTCGCAATACTGGCGGCCGCAGCCCGCACCAAGCGGCGAGGAGCGGCCCAGAGGAGCCGTTTGCTGCTCCTGCTGCCGCTGCCGCGGTCGCCGCGGGCTGCCTGCACGCGTTGGCCCGCGCGCCATCTCGCGCCATCTCGCGCCATCTCGCCACACCTCTCCTCTTCTCTCCTCTCGACTCCCGCGCGTGTGCCTCGGTCGCGCGCGCGTTCGCGTGCTGCTGCGGCTGCTGATTGCCGCGGCTCTGCTTTCTCTCTCCGCGCAGCTGGACGACCGCACTACGGTCCACAAGCGCAACGTAGAGGAGAAGTACTCCCTTAAGATGAAGGCGTCGCGCGCCTTCTTCTCGGAGGTAAGAGCGCGAGCGTTGGCCCCACCATGCCGCCCACACGCAGATGGCTTCACAGGGCCCCTCTCACCGCCCCTGAGTGCTCTTTTCATCAGGTCAACGAGCGTTTCCCTACCATGCCCTTCACGCTGCGGGCGGGCAACGAGCGAGAGTGGCGCATGGGCATCATCGAGTGTGTCAAGCATAACCTCTTCATTGAATACCCGGTGCTGTATGAGCAGAAGGACGAGTTCGTCGCGCAGTACAAATTCACCGCGATGATGATGCCGTCGGACAAGACGGTGCGCATCACCGGCGGCCCGCCGCCCGAGGTGAGCAGCGAGCACAAGGTCGAGGACCCGGCGCTCGTCGAGCTGCTCGCGATCTCGACCGAGGACAAGAAGAAGAAGAAGAACAAGAAGAAGGGTGACAAGAAGGAGGGGGATGACAAGGAGGCCGAGGCCGTTGAGGTCTCATGAGGCCCACGTCGAGGCTCCTCCGCCGTTCCTATTACGCCGTGCTGAGCACAGCTCGGCTTTCTCGACTGCTCGACACAGCACTTCCCTACAGCACTTCCCTGAGTCCTTGAACCGCGCGGGTGCACGCCACGTCGCATATGTAATCATCGTACGTCTCACCGCATGTGTGCTCGTGCCATGTTCACACGACATCGTGTACCGGCCCCCGCTGCTGCCGGCGCACGGGCTCGCCGGGATCGTGACCCGGGTCGAGGGAGACACGGGCATACCGGCACGGGCACGGTCGAGGTCCTGGGTAGTAGGGTGAAATGGCTGGCATCTGCGACAGAGATCAGATTACGGAAAACCCCCCTCACGTGCCTCACACGTACATTTCCGCGCATAGTATCTCGTCGGGTACACTATAGACGAGAGCGGGTACCATCCATTGGTGATGGTCTAACACGGCTCCTCGCCACTCTCTTACCGATGCACGCTGCTATCAATCGAAGCTTTGCATGGACGACGGAAAGTACGTGCCCGGCCCGATCTTCTCCTTGGCTTTGGGTGGGCACATACCCGTCACCGACGAGTCGGAGAGCGCGGCGCGCACATTCTCGGATGTGCGCGCGGGGTCCGACGGCTTGTCGAGTGGCGGCGCCATGAGCGAGGCCGCCTTGCGCACGTTGGTGCGCGTCGCGGCGGCAATGTCGGGGTTGTAGGAATTCTTCTGCAGCGTCCACTCGTTGAACTGAGCCTTCCACAACTCCACCTCCTCATCTGTGCGTTGCCGCACCTTCTTTACAGGCGGAACTGGCGGCTGCTTTGCAAGGAAGATGGACTCATGCGGCTTCGTGTATCCAGCGTACGGCTTGCCAGAAAGCCCGAGGATCTCATGGCCACCGTCCATAGCCATGAAGTCGGGCTGCGCCGACATCATGACCGTCGTGCCCGATGGGACCAGGTGCATGTCCTGCGGGATCGGCCCGGTCATCGAGATGGCTTTGCCGGTCCACGTGGAGGGGTAGGGCACCGCGGAGCGGGTGGCGATGCCCAGCAGGTCAACGGCAACGCTCATTTCCCTTTGGGTCTCGGCGAGAACCGCGGCCATGAACTTGCGCTTCTCCTGCACCGAAAGGTGGGCTGGAGCGACGGCCATGGCGGCTTGCGTCTTTGGAACAACAGCTCGTCAAGCGTCGTGCCGAGCTAAATTGGTGTGTGAACGGATTGAGAGCCAACCTCGGGGTGCTGGGGTATGGTCCGTTCCAGCTCCCCAAACGGACTTGGAATAGTCTCGTGTGTATGGAAATTCGCATCGCAGAACGCACTGCGAAGAAAGAACGACCCACGGACCCGTCGAACAGCGCGCGCGCATCGGACGACCAGCGGATTTGCTCTCATCTCCTTCCCCAAGAGCCGGCCCTTCGAAACAATGCGAGGCAAGCGCCTGTTCCTGTTTGCGGTGCTCGGCGCCGTGGGCAATTTGAGGTTCGCGAGCACGCCGCGCTGCCGCTCGCTGCTCCCTGCCTTCTACAGCATGACCCTCGTGGGCGCCGGCGGCCTCTCGACGCGCGTGAGAAACGCGAAGATGCGCATGCGCGAGGGCTCGGGCCGCAAATTCGGCAACGTGATCCTCGCCAACGTCTCGACGCATCCTTGCATCTGCATCGAAAATTGCACTCAAAGCAGCACCGACACCCCGTCTGCGCTCCCGGCGTCGACGGTGTCGCTCAACATGTACCTGTTCTTCACGTCGAAGAACATCATCGAGAGCCCCACCGCCGGCTTCAGCATTGAGTCGCCAAGCACTGGCACGGCGCCTAGCATCTGCTCGAATGCATGTTTCCACACCGGCTGCGAGTGTCATCTTCCTCGCGCCCACTTCATGATTGATGCCTTCTCTATCGCGCCCACGTTTGCGACGCGCGCCTCGTCGGACCAGGTGGAGTGCGAGCGCAATGTGTTCGCGGAGCCCTTGGTGAATAACTCCGCTTCGCCGCCGAGCCCGGAGCTGGGTGCGATGAAGGCCTATGTGTCGCCGGAGCTGAAGCTCATGGCGACGGAGCCCGACTCGCCCTACATGCCCTACAACCCTGCCGTGACGAGGCGTCACCAGGGCAGCTTCTCGCTCGCCCACACGGAGAAGCGCTCGTACATGCCCATCGAGCTTGACAATAGCATGAAGGTGCTCCTTGGCTCCAACCCAAGCGCCACCATCATGGTGGCCTCAGTCGACGTGTCGACAGGCAGCTACTCGGACCCGAAGGGGTACCCGGCGATCGCGCACTTGGACGAGGACATGCTCTTCATCTCGAATGCCACGCTCCCCGAGGAGGACGACGACAAGACCTTCCTCACCTCGGCGTGCGGCGGCTCGAACGCCTTCATTGACAAGATCCGCAACGACTTCTTCTTCAGGGTGGTCAGCAGCAATGTTGTGCCGGTGCTCGAGCGGCTTGTGGCCTTCTTCATCGCGCCCATGTTTGCGCCGCGCGCCTCCTCTTTGGACCAGGTCGACCGCGAGCGCAACGTGTTGGCAGAGCCAGTGGCGAACACCCCCGCCTCGCAGAGCCCTGATGCGTCGATGGCGGTGGGTACGAAACTAACCTGCAATCTCAACGACTTTCCTTCTGCTGGCCGTGAGATGCTCCATGCGGCAAGGCCGTTGGCAAGCCGCCTCGTGGCGCACATCATCAAGCCGCTATGTGGCACCGACGGCTCGCACCCGAACACAGCATCGGGCCCGTTCCTGTCCACCGCGGTCGGCGGCACTGGCCTCTACCGCAACCTGTCTGGTGAGTCCACCCTCGATTCGTGCGCCATCTGCCGCTACGCTGCGTGCACTCGCGCTGAGCGTAACTCGATGACGGCCGACTACGGGCTGCGCAAGGGCGAGGTCTTTATAGCACTCGAGGAGCTCTTCATGACGAGCACAATCTGGGACGCCGACGTCAAGTACTCGTTCCCGTACGACCAGACGAACGTGAGCGAGGATACTGCGGGGGACCCCATCAAGGCAGCGGCGGACTTGAACGGTGTGCCTTGGAAGTTGGTGGAGTGCTTCGACCTCGCATTCGTCTTGCTCAGGCTTGCGTCGTTCGTCTGGGCGATTTGCGCGTCGCGGAGACGATCCGGTCCAAACGGGCGCTTTGCGAATCAGACGCATTGTAGCCAGCGCTTCGCATTGGCCTTGCTCGTTTTCGTCGTCGTCCCGCGGTCGAGTGCCATAGTGACAACGGCACCACCCGATGGCGATGGGACTGGTGCGCATCAGGCAGAGTCGGCGCGAATGCCGCCACCGCGGCCGCCTCCGCCCACTCAATGCGCTGATGATATGAACAGTGGTGCCTTTGATATAAGCGGCGCACCCATGCCGTGCTCCTACTTCGCAGCACAGCCCTCTGTTTGCGCTTCCATCTCCATTGCGCGCACCACTTGCCCGGTCGCGTGTGGCACGTGTCCACCTGTCCCCTCGGGCATAACGGTCTTGGCCGACGCCGAAACGAGCGACCACCCTGTTGCCGGGATGCACGCAGTCCAGCACGCGCCCAGTCACCATCGTGCGCAGCAGGCCCAGGCCGGCGTCGTCCCCAGCCTGACCAGCCCTTCCTCTGCAGGCAGCAGCCTCGTGACAGCCCCTTCGTTCCCGCAAACTCCTTTGCCGCCCTCATCCGCGTCGCCGACCCCACGGTCACGGCCTCAGCCCTTGCCACCCTGGCCGCCCTCGCCTTCCCAACTGATGCCCCCACCCACGCCGTCCCTGTACCCTCTGGACTCTGGCCCGACGCCACCTCAATCCTCGTCGCCGTACCCGCCCATTCCACCACCGTGGATTCCACCTCCTCCACCCGTTCGGATGTCTCCGCAGACACCCCTAATGCCCAACCACCGCCGTGAGCTGCAGACTGCGGTGAGCACCAGCGCGGGCCTGCTCAGTGCACTCGCCAATACAGCCGTCGGCCGCATTGTCCTTGACCCCGGCACCTACTTCCTCAGCGCCGAGCTCAGCGTCACCAGGAGCGTTGTCATCGAGGCGGCGGTGGCAGGCTCGGTCGTGCTGGATGCACAAGCCAGCTCCTCGAGTCGGCGCCGTGTGCTGAACATCAACCCGGGCTCATTGGGCGTCGTGCAACTCATCGGGCTCAACATCACCAGGGGGTACGTACAGTCTGTACGTGGCTGCCGCAGAGACCTGTAAATTCCCCATCGCCCTAATGGGATGCCTTGCTGACACGCCCTATTCGACTCCCGTCGTTGATGATGGGTGCTGCCTCCATCTACCAGTTGGACGTACGTGCCATATGCGCCTGAAACTCTCATAGTTCCCATCGCTCTCATGGGAGACTCAAGTTTTGCTCGTTGTTTGCAGGGCGGCGGTGTCAATGTCCAGGGTGGCACAGTGGCCATCTCGTCGTGCGCCATCAGTGGGAACACAGCTCGCAATGTGCGCGCTCATATTCAAGAGTTCCCATCGCCCCCATGTGAGACTCACGTTTTCGCTTGTTGTTTGCAGGGCGGTGGTGTCTATATCCAGGGTGGCACGGTGACCATCTCGTCAAGCACCATCAGTGGGAACACAGCTCCCACTGATAGCTGTGTGCGCGCTCATCCTCAAAAGTTCGCATTGCCCCTATGGGAGACTCACGTGTTGCTCGTTGTTTGCAGGGTGGTGGTGTCTTTGTCTCTTCTGGCACAGTGACCATCTCATCATGCACTATCAGTGGGAATTCATCTCCCAATGTGCGCACCAACGCTCAAAAGTTCCCATTGCCCCGAAGGGAGACTCACGTTTTGCTTGTTGTTTGCAGGGCGGTGGTGTCCATGTCGGGAGTGGCACAGTGTCCATCGTGAACTCCCAGATCTACTCCAACACAGCTGGCAACTATGTGCGCGCTCGTCTTCAAAAGTTCCCATCCCCCCGATGGGAGACTCACATTTTGCTCGTTGTTTGCAGGGCGGCGGTGTCCATGTCGGGCATGGCTCAGTGACCATTGATTCGTGCGCCATCAGTGGGAACGTGCGCGCTCATGTTCAAAAGTTCGCATCGACCCGATGGGTAAATTGCTGACGTGCTTGCGACGACTCACGCTTACACAACTGCGGCCGACGCTCTGGTCAACTTCAGAACGTACGTGCCGCAGAGACATTGAATTTCCCCATCGCCCCGATGGGAATTCCTGCTGACCCGCCCAATCGACTCTCATCTTTCAATTGGGATCGATCTTTGGTTCTACCAGGGAGGAGTACGCGCCAGCCACGCCTGCAAAACCCCATCGCCCCGATGGGAAAATGGCTGACATGCTTGCCTTGACTCACGCTTGCACAACTGCAAACGCTCCGGTCAACTTCAGAACGTACGTGCTGCAGAGACCTTGAAAATCTTCCCATCGCCCCGATGGGAGACTCACGTTTGTTTTGCTCCTTTTTGCAGGGCGGCGGTGTCGCTGTCTTTTGGGGCACAGTGGCCATCTCATCGTGCACCATAAGTGGAAACTCAGCTGGCCAAGTGCGCGCTCATGCTCAAAATTTCCCATTGCCCCCTTGGGGAAATGGCTGACATTTCTGACCTCTACCTCGATCCTCGTTTGCACAATTGCGGCCGATGCTCTGGTCAACAACAGAATTGTTACGTACGTGCCTCAGAGTAATTTCCCTCCTTACATATGGGAGACTCACGTTTGCTCGTTGTTTACAGGGCGGCGGTTTCTTCCTCGGAAATCACGGAAGTGGCACGGTGACCTTCTCATCGTGCACCATCAGTGGGAACACAGCTAGCGAAGTGCGCGCGCGCTCACGCTCAAAACCCATCACCCGAGTCTCACCTTTTGCTCGTTGTTTGCCCACAGGGCGGCGGTGTCGCCCTCAATGCCGGCACAGTGGCCATCTCATCGAGCAATATCAGTGGGAACACAGCTTCAAACGTGCGCACTCATATTCAAAAGTGCCCGTTACCCTAAATGGGATGCCTTGCTTTTGTGTCCTCCTTTGTGACCTCGCATCCCCTATTCTCCACCCAGGGGCCCAATGTCTGTGTCTTAGGAGGCACCGTCTGCTCCAGGCTGATGACCCTCACCGACGTCTATGGCACAGTCTCAACTTGCCCAGCACCCCCGCCCTCGCCGCCGCCACCGCCGCCATCGCCGCCCTCACCGCCGCCACCCTCGCCGCAACTTCCGCCTCCGCCCTCCCCCTCGCCACCCGAGCCCTCACCTCCTCCTTCTCCTCCTCGACCTCCGTCTCCACCGGCGCGCCCACCGTCGCGCCCTCCCTCACCACCACCGCCCAGCCCGCCGCCGCCCTCGCCCTCACCGCCACCGCCCTCGCCCTCGCCACCGCCGCCCTCATCGCCGCCGCCCTCGCCTGAACCGT
>Ga0180440_102002_pt1 | contig 11372 bp, 14 predicted proteins | sample ChrtobMetaP5_4mM_FD_119745 | JGI IMG/M metagenome (GOLD analysis project Ga0180440, IMG submission 119745) | Chrysochromulina tobin associated microbial communities from unialgal haptophyte culture, Washington, USA - P5_4mM MetaG | ecosystem: Host-associated > Algae > Haptophytes > Unclassified ... | reverse complement strand
GGCGCTGCTGCTGCCGCTACTTACGCTGCCGCCGCTTACGCCGCCGCCGCCGCTGCCGCTGCTGCCAATGGCCGCACCATTGCGCCGGCTCCGGCTGCGCCGTCGGCCTCTGCCGCCGCCGCTGCGCCCTGCTGCTCCTCCGCTACTGCCGCCGCTGCCGCCGCCGCTGCTGCCGCCGCGGCGGCGGCCTCCGCTGCTGCTGATGGCGCGGCCAATCGTCGGACGTTCATGTGCGCATGCACCAGCTGTGGCACCAGCCTTCGCTTTAAGGTGGATTGCCCTCCGCAGGGATGCGTCGTGCAGACGGCCTGCGCCTCGTGCCATGCGAAGCTGCGTGTCAACATCCCGCCAAACGGCGGCGCGCCTGCGCTGCCGAAGGCGGCGCCCGCGATCGTGTCGAGTGCTCATCGCGCCGGAGCAACCGCGACTTCGGCGGGCGCCGCCGCGGGCGCGCCCGCCGCTGCGAATGGCCGCAGCATCAGCGCCGCCGCAGACAGCGCAGGTCGCTCAATGAGTCGACCGGCGGTGCCACAGCTTCCAGCGCTCGGCCGCGGCGAGATGCAGCGCATCGGCGGTGACGCGAGCGGCAAGGAAGCACGTGGGCTGGCTGCCGCGGATAAGGCGGCGCGCGAGGCAGCGTTTGCAGAGGAGGATGCCGAGGACACGGAGGCGCCGCTGCCGCTGCCCGCGCAGCTGCTGAACTGGCACTGGGCGAACCTCGAGTATGCCAACGGCACAGTGCTCGCCTCGCTCTCCAACCGCTGGTGGGACGCCGATGACGAGTTCGACTTTGGCGGCGGCCACTACCTGCTGCCCGATGGGTACGGTGGGCTGCTCCAAAAGGTGGCCAATGGCCTTGACGTGCGCTTTGGGCACGTCGTGCATGCAATCGAGAGGACGCCCAACGGCGTTCAGGTCAAGTACAGCAGGACGAGTGCTGCGCCCAAGACGGCGCCCGAACCCGCACCCGCGCCCGCGCCAGCGCCAGCGCCATCGCCAGCCGCGCCGCCAGCCGCTGCCGACACTACCCTGGCTACCAGCGACATCAGTGCTGCACCTGTCGCCACTGCACCCGTCGCCGACGCGAGCTCATCCGCATCGGTCGTCGCATCGGCTGCCGCCCCTGCCGCCCCTGCCGCCCCACCTACCGCCCCTGCGGCCCCACCCACCGCCCCTGCCGCCCCACCTACCGCGGCCCCACCCGCCTCCGCCCCACCCGCCCCACCCGCCTCGGCGGCATGGAGCAGTATGGATGCGGATGCGGTGGTGGTGACGCTGCCTCTGGGCGTGCTCAAGGCGGGCATGGTGCGCTTCGACCCGCCGTTGCCACCGCGTAAGCAGAGTGCCATCGATCGGCTCGGCTTCGGCGCGCTCAACAAGGTATTGCTGCTCTTCCCACAGGACGAGTTCCGTCACGATGGCCTTGCATGCAGGTGCTCACCACGGCGCCCCACCCTCTTCCCCACAGGTGTTGCTGCTCTTCCCACATGCTTTCTGGGAGGACCTCGAGGGGCGACGCGATTTCTGGGGCGTGTGCGCGCCCACGTCCAAACGGCGCGGCGAGGGCTTCCAATTTTGGAACCTGCAGCGGTGCACGGGCCAGCCGATGCTGCTTGTGCTGCATGCGGGGCGCGCCGCGTGCCGCGATGGCGCTCCCACGCGCGACGAGGACGCGGTCGAGGCGACGCTCGAATACCTGCGCGGCATCTTCGGTGCCGATGCGGTGCCGGCGCCCACGCAGCAGGTGGTCACTCGCTGGGACGAGGACCCCTACGCGCGCGGCGTCTACTCGCACGTCGCCCTTGGCGCGACCAGCCGCGACTACGACTTGATGGCCGAACCGCTTTGGGACGACACGCTTCTTTGGGCAGGCGAAGCCACGTGCCGCGCCCATCCGGCCACCGTCGCGGGCGCCTTCATTAGTGGGCTTCGTGAGGCCGCGCGCTTCGCGTGCCGCATGCATCAGGAGGGGCGCTGGCGGCCGCCAGCGCCGAGCGCCCCACTGCCGCCTGCCCTTCACCCTCACCCGAAGCCAGCGACGAGCGCCCCACTGCCGCCTGCCTTCCACTCGTGCCGGACGCCCGATCAGAGCGAGTTACTCGCGGCGCTGCAGAAGGCCCAGAACGACGCGAGCGAAGCGCGCGCCGAGGCGCAGCAGGCTGAGGCACGCGTCGCTGAGCTGCTGCGCGAGGCGCGCCAAGCCGAGAGCGACGCCCGCCGACAGGCGGAAATGGAGCGGGCACAGCAACGATCGGGGTGAACTGAGGACAGTGAGAAGACATCAGCGAGGCGTCGCCACGTCTCGGCTCGGGAGGCGGTGCATGGGCCATGGCTCGCTAGGCCCGCAAGGCCTCCCAACGCCCTCTTGCCCCCGCCCCGGGGACGGAATGGACAACCTGAGTCGCGTCGGCCTCGGTGCAAACGGTGTCGAACGTAAGGCTAAGACGTAAGAAGGACCACGAAACCGATGGGTCGGGTAACACTGACGAACATTACGTACACCTCCACATCGTTCGCCCGGATCGACATCGTAACCGTTACTCGAAACTCTCCGAGCGGCGAGCACACATGAGGTTCACATGCTCCAACATGAGGCTCACATGCTCCAACATGAGGTTCACATGCTCCAACATGAGGTTCACATGCTCCAACATGAGGGCCGCAAGGCGAACGAACTGGAGTAATCCATGCCTCAATCCGACTTTTTGACGCCCTCGGGCTTCGGTTTGGCGCCCGCAGACTTGGGCAGTAGGTGGACAGTACGCCCGAGCTCCTGGATGTTCTTCCCGAGACCATCAATGACGTCGACGACGCCTTTGCCGAGATCATCCACAAAAGCCATTGGGTTCGATTCGGCTTTTAATGACGGTCTGGCCGCGTCTGCCGGCTGGTCTCTAGTGGACGTGGTCTGCTTATGAATCTTCTTCTGAGTCACCTTCACGACGTGATCGTCGCAAAGGGAGAGGGCCGGACCGATGACTAGCAAGAGCAGCGTCGTGAGCAGCGTCTCATCGAGAGCTGCTGGCAGAGTGGCGCCTAAGGCTTTCAAGAGGCTCGGCGTAGACAGGTGGCCAAACTCCATCAGCGTTACCACACAGAATCGCATTCCGAACGTGACGTAGCTGGCCATCATCGGGCAAATGATTGTGAGGGCGATCTGCAGGATCACCCGGCCGAATGTTTAGCGCACCAAAGGCTCAATCACCTCTTTGAATTTTTCGAGCTCGAGGCCACGGCCATCTGCATCCGCCAGGTCCATGAGCTTCTCAACCTTGTCTCGAGGCGGCGTGCGGATGTTGAGCCCATAGCGATGAAGCTGCAGATAGAGCTCGAGTACGCCCACGTATAGCTCATTTTTATCTATGCTCCCAGAGTGATCGATGTCCACCTCGGCAAATGCTGCTTTACAGGCCGCATCAAAATAAGAGCGCCAACGCTGTCGAATGTACAAGGTACAGACGCTGGCAATCAGAAAGGTAACGACGGTGATCGACACGGCCGGCGCGAATGCGGGATGATTGGAAAGCCAGTCTTCAACACCGTCAAAAACGGATAACACCGGTGACAACGACGATGACGGCAGCGGCGGGGCGGATGACCACGCCATTTGCCATACGTCCCGCGAAATTTTGAAGAATTTATATGGTCTAGCATGTCTGCTAAGCACATGTTGTAGCGTGCGATACATTTTTATCCGGGTTACATGATGTTGTTGCATATGAGCTCTCGCAACAGGAATACGGTAACGCTTTCGGCTTTCGCGTGAAGCGTGTGTTTTGAGTCGCGGCTTTTCTTGGACGTCAGCCGTCGTCGACCACCTCTTCGGCGTCGTCGACCACCTCCTCTTCGTCATGACGCAGAGCACCCTCCTTCCTCACATCGTCGACGCCATTTTTGCCGCAGTTTCAGCCATCGTCGGCATCGGCATGCTGCACTGGCTAGAGGCTTTGCTACACGTCAAGCTTTTCGACTCGAAAATGCTTTCGTCCATTGTGATTTTTTGTTCCAACCCGGTCCCGCCGTCACCGAAATCGTTCGTCATCTGCACCGCTTGCTCCTTCGTCGCAGGCATTGTGTTGCATTTCACCTTGCAGGGTGCAACGCAGACTGGCAACGTTGTTGCGGTTGGCTTCACCATTCTCCTGTCCAAGCTCTCGTCCCACAACTTTTCGCCCGCGGTCGGAATGGCTGTCTTCGTCGCCACGAATCAGTGGAAAAGCTCGTTGGATCCCGTGAGTTATCTCGTCACGCCGTGGCTTGCAGGACATTGCTTGCTGTATCTTTGGGCACTCATCATCGCTGTGCCGCGGAAATCTATTCGCGTTCGGCTGGCGATGCGCGAGTGGCGTGTCCGGATGGAGGATCCCCAAGCCCAGAAAGTATCGGAGACCGTGACACGGGCGCGACTCAAGGAGCTGTTCACGCGTTGCGACACGTCAGGCGATGGACGCATCGATGCCACCGAGTTCAAGGTCGCATATCGGCTCTTTTCTAGCGACGACCTGCCGCTCAACGACTGTGCGGAGATCATCCGCGGCTTTGATGCTAATGGGAGCGGAACCATTGAGTTCGAAGAGTTTTGCGAGGCGCTCGCGCCGTTTCGCGCGAGCGAGAAGAGGGCAAAGACAAGTTGAGGACGCTGGTCGATGCGGCGCCTCCAGCTTGGAATGTGGTTCAAGTCCCCGGATGCATTCCATAAATACGCTCGACATCCTCGTGGATGTGCGCCCGGTCCCGATGCTTGGCATGTGCCATGAGTAGGCTGATGCATGAGGGCCGCGCGTTGCACGGGAGCCGGGGCACGCAACGAACCTCAACCGAGCCACGGCCAAAACGTGAATTACGATGAGAGAGGCCGCTGGCCCCAACGCGAGAAAAAAGTTACCGCGGTCGTTATACATCTCCCTCCCCCTCGTCCTTATACCAAACAAGGCGTATCCCCTCCCCAACCTGTCACTCGTCACGCCCTCGCTTCGAGCCGCCATCGCCGCCCGGCTCGCTGTCGTCGTCGCCATCACGACCGCGCTTCGCCCCGCGGCCCTCCCCTTCCTGCTGCTCCTCTGACTGCTCCTCTGACTGAACCTCGCCGCCGTTTGCATCCGCCTCCGCCTCCTCCTTTGGCGCCTTTGTGCCCGGCCCGTGCTTGCGCTCCCACCACTTGTCGCGCTTCACCTTGCGTGCTTTGGCCGTCGAGTGGCGGAGCGCGATGATCATTTCGGTGTACGCGCTGAGCGCCTCGCCCCGCAGCAGCTCGTACCGGACCGCATGCCCGTGAAAGCAATGACCCTCGGCAGAGAGGATGCGCACTGCCTCGGCGGCTCCGACGGGCGTCGCCATACGCACAAACCCGACAGTCACATCTCCCGAGTTTGAGATTCCATAATCGACGAACTCGACGGGCGCCACGCGACCGAAGGTCTCATTCATACTGCGCCGGATGGCCTTCACAGCGGTGCCTCCCTTAGGAAGACCTGTCACCTTGACCACACGCCGCTGTGCGGACTCCACCGCTGCGGCCGCCGCGACCGCGGCCTCGGCCTCGGCGGCGGCGGCGAGCGAGCTGGCTTGGGCCTCCGCCTCGCGCCGCCCTTGCTCGAGCGCGCGCTTGTACTCTTCCTTCATGGCGAGCCAAGCGAGCTTATGCATCACGCGCAGCGGAGTGCCTACGCCTGCGAGGGCCGAGCACGTCGGCTCGTCGACCGCGTTCGCCGCACTTGCAGCGACCGCCGCGTCGGGCAACGCAAACTCGACAAAGGCAAAACCCTTGAGGTCACCGCTCGGCAGGCGCGGCAGCGAAACGTATGTCACCTCGCCGAAGCTGCTCAGCGCGCTCTGCACCATGTCACGCGAGGTGCCCGCCTGCAGCGGCTCCACGTACACGGTGCGTTCATCACTGTCATCCAGCGCAGACAGCTCTCGCGTGCGCCACACGCTCTCGCCGTCGTCAGAGACCTCGATCCCAGGCACGAGTCGCAGCGCTGCGCGCACGGCCTCCAAATCGTCGCCGACAAGCGCCTTGACGCGATTGAATGAACCGAGCTCTCGCACACACACCTCCCCGGTGCCACGTGGGCCGGTCAGCCGGAGGAGAAAGCGATCTTTGCGCAGGTTGGCATCGCTGAAGTAGAATCTGAGTTGGTCGCACAGGGCGCTCATCTTGGAGTCAGCCGCCATAAACTCGGTCTTAGTTGCTCGCTCGCTCGCTCGGATGAGGGGGCAACAAAAGCGACGTCGATGTGTGTTTCAGGAGTCAAGTTCAGTCGCGAAGTCCGCACGATTTAGGGCCACGCGGGGTTCACGGCTGTGAATGGGTAGGCAATAATTTGACGAATGGGGGACGTTGCAACGAATCTATGAAACATGACAAAACCGGAAATTTTTGGCTCGAAGTTCCCGCGGGCCCGCCGCGGCAAGACACGTCACGACTCCTCTTCGCCCGCCGCCCCTCGACGAGGGCCCCCTAGTGTGTGCGTCCCGCTGCTTGCGGTCCGAGGTTTATGCACCGACTCGCCAGCTGGGCCTGCCTGCTGGTTGCGTACGCGGCGACCGCCGAGGACACGGTCAAGGTGGAGGCCAACGCGGACGGCAGCACGGAGCTCACGAATCCTTACGAGGCCTCGGGAGACACAACGGAGGAATGCTACGCATGGGCGGCTGACAAGCAGTGCGCAGTCAATCCAGGGCATATGCATTCGTCGTGCAAGTATTCGTGCTGGGAGTGGTACCAGTGGCGAGCCAAACAATACCCGGACTACAAGAACATCGACCGCAGAATGGACTGCCACCAGTGGGCACAAAATGGCGAGTGTTCCAATAATCCAGTCTACATGAAGGAGAATTGCCCAGAGTCGTGCAAACTGAAGGGCTACGACCCGCCGCCGCCGCCGCCCGAGGAGAAGAAGAAGAAGAAGAAGAAGAAGAAGCAGCAGAAGACAGAAGAGTAGAAATTTGCAGAGTTCACTCGGCGTCGACGCATGGCGTTGATGGAGCGGCTCTTGCTTGCGTGGACGCTGCGCCGGTGGCCCATACGGCCGGGCTAGCGTCTCGGTCGCAGTGTGCTTTTTCTCATGTTCGACGACCGCACAGACTGACTGAAATCTGAATCTCTCGTCTCTTCATCCGGGCGCCCGCCCCCATGCGGCCCGCCCCGGCCCCCGCGCCCGCGCGCGGATTTAAAAAACGCCGCGCCCTCCGAGACGAGACCGAACCATTATATAAATACACGCGCCTCACAACTACAAGCCGCGACGCCACAGGTCGCCACGAGACGCCCGGTCGTGGTTGCAAGGTCGTGGTAGGACCCCGGACATCGCCTCTCGCCGGGTATTGATGCTATCAAACACTCGCCTCAGTAACGCTACCACCCGCATGCTCCCACGAGGTGAACATGCCCGCCGCGCACTTGCCGCCTGGCTGCGAATAGTTGAGGTGGACAGCGAGCCTCTGCGAGCCCGTGACAGCGAACTTTGTGCCATTAGGCCACGTGCCACGCCCATGCCGTTGCATTGGGCGAAAGGTCGGGAAGCTCGCGAACGCGGACGGGTCATGGCCAAAGGTGCGGAGCAGCGCCGCCCGTGACGCTCTGAGTCGTGCAATCAATTGGACGAGTGCCTCTCGGTAGAAGATCGTCTCCGATGGGAGCGACTTTTCCCAGGTATGGAGCAGAGGGCTCACTCTCAAGCGTGCAGCCGAGTGCGGCGGAGGCGTGCGCACCTCGCCCTCGATCTCCTCGAGCCTCGACGGCCTCCAGCTGACCGGCAAGCTGGGCAAGCTCCAAAACCCGAGCATGCGAGCGCATGCAATGCGATCGGCGGGCGGTACTGGCGAGACGCTCGTCCAAAGATGGACGGCGATGACGCCGCCCAGGGCGATGGCGGCACGCGGCAGCTGCTGGGGCAGCTTCGAGTGCCACTTGTAAGGATGTGGCAAGAGCTCATACGAGATGCGGGCCCAGCGCAGCGGGCGCGACCTCACGGCGTCAAACTCTTGGGTGCTGCCCACGGGGCTGTTGAGCTGTTGCCGGTCGTGAGCCTCTTCGTCTTGAAAGTCGTCAGCTCGAAGCGCGCGTCGTATGCGCTCGCGGCTCGGCGCATCCCTCACCGCATGCTTGCACTCTTCGCGGAGGACGTCAAGCTTGCCGCGCACAGCAAAGTCGAATAGCGCTTGATCCCAGCAGTGAATGTAGTGCGCCGACGACGGCCAGCGGGCGAGACGCTGGAAGAGGGAGCGCGCCGCGAGCGTTGGCTGAGCGAGAAAGAAGCCCAGATTCAGATCATCCTTGCCAAAGCCCTGCTCGGAGCACTGCAAATCGAGTGTTGGGTCCTCTACGAGCTGGGGATCATTGACCCAGAAGACGTCCATCTCGCTGAAGATGACCTTGAGCCCTACGGCGAGCAGTCGGTGCGTCACTTCAGCCTTGATGTACAAGCTCCGTGTGGAGAGCGGAGCGGCCTTTGAATCGTACAGGCGAATGACACTCACGTTGCGTCGCACAAACGCCGCATGCGTCTGCGCATCCATCGCTCCGACAACTGGTGTGGAAAGCGCCGATTCGACTCCGTGAAGCCAATTGTCAAAGCCGCTAGCGTAGGCGTAATTGCTGTACGTGAAGGTGACAGCTGGCGGAAAATTCGCTGGGGCTAATGGCAGAGAGCGACACTGCTGCGCTCGCGCGACGGCGGCCACGGCGGTGACAAAGGCCGAGAGCAGTGTATCGTTGTGGACATTGCCTAGGTCGTGATCGTAGAGCATCGTCAGCTATGCCCCGCTCTGGAGCGCCTCTAGAGCGCCTCCGCTCGCTCAAGCGGCAAGGCGCTAGCGGCCTAAGCGGCCGTCAACGTGCAACAAGAAGAAACACAGAGAGCGTGAAAGGTCGCAATTTGTTAATTGTGGTTACTCTCATTGCATGCGTCAACATACATGCCACCACATGATCCAGATGACCCAACTTGCATGTGTGATGTTAGTGTGACGCTATATTTAAAACAAAACCTCCCTCCATACCCACCACCCACACACAAGACCTTATCATCTACGTCACCACCCTCCCCCACAGGGGGAGAGTGGGACCACCCCCCTCTACGGGGGCGGCCGCGACGTCCAACACCACTCTCTTGGGGAGATACGTCGAACCCTCGGGTGCGTGCGTGTATAGGTATGGTCCGGTCACCAAAAGCAAACTTTCCTAGTGTGACGCTATACTCTTTTGGACGGCGATTGGAGTTTCGCAGTTTGGACGTACCATTCTTGGTACCATTCCGGACCGTACGAGCTACGACGGTACAGCGTACACCGTTAGCGTTACGAAACTGTTCGTGATCGTGAGGTGGGCAAACTGAAACTCTCTCGCGTCTCGCCGCGTCGTGCTTTCCATTGATTCCAACTATGCTGTCCAAAATTAAGACGTTCATGCAAACCTCGAGATGCATTTCGCGCGCACTCACCTCAACCGTGCAGATATCGTCACTGGGGTTCTCTCATCAGCGCAGCCCGGCCTTGCGCGCGAGAGACTGCAACCGCCGGTTCTCCATCTCTGCGATGCCGACCTTGCGCTTCCACGCGTTGAGTTGGCTCTCGAGAACGAAAGCCTCGGCCTTCTGCTGCACGTACTCGAGCACTTGCGGCATATTCGACTCGGTGTTCTCCTCGCGTCGGAGCTTGCGGTCTAGCCGCGCCGCCTGCTCCTTCTCCTGCTCGACGCGCGTGATCTCCTCGGAGATCTTGGCGAGCGACTCCTTGCGCGCCGTCGTCTCGCGCTTGAGCAGCTCCGACTCCGTTGTCAAGTTGTTCAGCTTGTGCTTGAGCGTGTTGAGCACCTGCACCGTGTTACCCGTCGTCAGCTTGAGGCGCAGCAGCTCGTTGTTGCGCTCCTCGATCTTCTCTAGGTACTGCTGGTTCTCGATTTTGAGCTGGTCGAAGTCGATCACGTGCAGCACCTCGCCCATGTCCTCCTTTTGCTGTAGCTGACCCTCCACCTTTTGGTACTGAGACTTGAGGGTCGCGTTCTTGAGCCGCAGCTTCTCGGCGATCGCCGCCTTCGCGTTGAGTTTCTCCTCCATGTAACGCACCGCCTTCTCGGCGATCGTCTTCCCTGTCCGGAAGTTCTCGGCCCCAGTCACGATGTCGCGCTTGAACTCGTACGCGTCCTTCTTGATCTCAGCAATCCGAACGTCACACTCCTCCATGCGTGCGCGAAGCGTGTCCAGCAGCTGCTCGGAGTTGCGCTTCGTCAATGCGATCTCCTCGCGCAGCTCATCCATCTCCTGCACCGCGATGTCGTACTTCTGCTCTGGCGTGAGCAGCGTCATCTGCGACCTCTTCGCCGCTCCCTTGCGCTTACCCTTCTCATCGTCATCGGCAAGCAGCGCGGGCGCCGTCCTCTGCAGGTGGCTCTCGAAGAGCTCGTTTTCGCGCATGAGCGTCTCATTGAAGCGCAGGAGCTCCTCGAGCTCCTGCTCTTGCGTGTCGTCGAGACCCTCCGCCATGGCCGCTTTGTGGTACACAACAGCCGGCGGTTTCCCCACAGCGAACTTTTTCAGCTTCGAGTTCTTTGAGGTGAGGCCAAAAAAAAGCCTCTCGCGGGTTGAGGTAGGCTGCCGTCCCCTGTAGCGCCGCGGCTCACCATGAGCAGTCAGGCACAGGACGGCTATGCCCACCTCGAGGAGGGCATAGGCGAGCTTCTACTAACGGCGCCCCCCAGCACCGGGCAGCCGTATTTCGACCTCGTCCTCATCTTTCCGGTGGCTGATGCGAACAGTGGCGCGGTAGAGCAGGCGGACAGTGACGCCGTAGAGAAGGCCACAGCCGAGCTCAAGCTGAAGCGACCGTCCTTCCAAGGGCTGCCGGGCGGCCCAAAGCGGCAACGCGACGTTGTCGCTGCACGCGTGCGCTCGATCGGCATCGAGGCTGTTGCTGATCTCTCTCGTGATCGAGATGAGGTGCTGCTCAAGCTATCCGCTCCCGACGCGCTCCTCGAGAAGATGGCTGAGCACCTGACGATGGAGAAGCGGCTCAAGGCGGACAGGCGGGGCCGCGAGGGCTACTACACGGACTTCAAGGCCGCTGAAAAGGAGCGCTTCGAGCCGGAAAGCCCGACGTGCTTCTTCAGCTCCCTCGAGCGCATCCGGCTGCTACAGTCGCTGCTCGAGCTGCCGCAACACGAGGGTGGCTGCGGCCTCAACCTGGACGACCTGCTCGCGATCAAGGTGCTCACGGCAGTCGTGCCCGTTCACGAGATCGAGGGCAGGCGGACGGAGCTCATGCGCATCTGGGTTTCGCCGCCGCTCAAGCTCACTGTCAACCAGCCGCTCGACCGAGTCCGTGATTACTTCGGCGAGCGAATCGCCTTCTACTATGCCTTCACCGAGGAGCTC
>Ga0180440_101967_pt1 | contig 11566 bp, 11 predicted proteins | sample ChrtobMetaP5_4mM_FD_119745 | JGI IMG/M metagenome (GOLD analysis project Ga0180440, IMG submission 119745) | Chrysochromulina tobin associated microbial communities from unialgal haptophyte culture, Washington, USA - P5_4mM MetaG | ecosystem: Host-associated > Algae > Haptophytes > Unclassified ... | reverse complement strand
TCGCGAGCCTGATGCTCACGAAGGCGTGGATTTGTCGCAGATGATGCTCGAGAGTGATCTCCAGGACCTGGGCCTCATACTCACGGAGAGTGGTAGTCTGGAAGTGGAAGGGCTCGGAGGCCTGATGCTTCATGATCACGAACGCGGAAGCATGTCCTGCTGTGCTCACGGCAACTGTGCGATCCATGACGCGGAGGCAGTCGTGCATGATCACGTGCACGCCCACAGCTGTGGCCACGACCACAGCCACGGCCAGGACCACGGCCTGCTCTGAACGAAGGAGATACGAGGGAGATACGAGGGAGAACCAGGGAGATAGCCACGGCCAGGACCACGGCCTGCCCTGAACGAAGCAGCATCGGCGAGGAAACGGAAGAGGGGGACCAGGGAGATACGAGGGAGATACCAGGGAGAACCAGGGAGATACCAGGGAGATACCAGGGAGATACCAGGGGTGTGAATGGCATCTGCATGGTCTCAGTACCCGAGAGACTGCATGAGTGCTCGAAGCGGAGGTCATTTGATGGATCAGGTAAGGTTCAGGGGAGCTCGGGGCGCGACCAGGGAGCACCTACGCACCCTTCCTGCACCCTGCATATGGACGCGTGCACTTTCCGTCCGCGGCATTGAGCTGCCGCACGGCATCGGCTGGGGTGATTCTCGTCTGGCCGTCGTGTTGACTCGTGACATGTGAGCGTGTGAGTGACTCGTAGCAACCTAGCGAAGTACCAAGTAGTAGGTCGGGTCGTGAGGTGTGACTCCCGTCAGACAGTGATGAGTCCGGTCCGTTATCCGCGTCGCGTGTATCTCGCTCGTAATACAAGACTCTGTAGTCGGTAGACCGCCGCCGCGCGACGTCCAACCCGATTTACGTATCGTGATTCCCCCCCGGAAATGCCGTCCTCACGCACGCTCACAGTCCCACACGTCACGAAGAGCAGAGCACACAATGTGACACCACAGCCGATATTCGACTTCTGACAGCCGGCAGCGGGAGAAGTACCCCGGGCCGTCCGCACAACACCCACGACACAAAACCCCATGCTGGCCCCATCATCCACACGGCCAGCGTACTATTGCGTGTGGATGTGCAGCGCAGCGACCGGACCTCCCACCCTCGGCACGCCCGGATCCAGCGTACGATAGGAATATCTGGATCGCCCGGATCCAGCGTACGATAGGAAACAGAAAATCTGGCAAGACCGACGCATTGTTTCACTGCAGCTGTGCGCTGTCGTGCTCACTGCCACCGTCGCCATCGCCGCCCTCGCCCTCGACATCATCGTCGTCGCCGTCGCCTTCGTCGTCGCTGTCGTCGACGGCCATGTCGTCGTCGCCGCCTTCCTCGTCGTCGTGGTTGCTGCCCGCGGCACCTTGCAGTTGCATCAGCATCATGAGTGGCACCAGCTGCCCATTGAGCTGGACCAGAGGTCCAAAGGTTGGGTGATGAGCCACCACCTGCAGCCCATGGCTGCCTGCAAACCCTGCGCCGTCTTCGACTTCGACTTCCTCGTCCTCCTCCTCGTCCTCCTCGACGTCCCCCATGTGCTCGGACGTGGTGCCATTCGCCTGCAAGCACGGGGCGGAGCGTGGGGGGAGCATGGGGGGGAGCGTGGGGTGAGCGTGGGGGGCTGAGCGTGGGGGGGGTGAGCGTGGGGTGAGCGTGGGGGGGTGAGCGTGAGGGGGTGAGCGTGGGGGGGGCGCACGGGCCCACGCGCCAGAGGCGTTCACAGAGGTGATCAAGTGTGTTCACAGGGGGTGGTGCACAGCCCCACGCGCACGAGGCCCGCGCGAACACGCAAGTAGCCACGCGCACCTGCTGCGCACGTGTGTTCACAGGCCGAGAACACCGCGGGCGGACCCAAGCACAAACTTGCAGGTACCGTGCAGCAGGTGACGCAGCATGCCGGAGGAAGGCAGCAGGCTGGAGGCGGGCAAGCCTACCTGGTCCCCGTCTGAAACCCACGGGTCGTCGAGATCCAGCAGGCAGGTGTCGCCGAGGAGCACGTCCTGGCCCACGTTGCCGATCCGCCAGCCACCAAACACGACGAGCACGCCGGTGCCGGGCATCATGGCACAGCTCGCATTCTGTCGCGAGCGAGGCGCCTGGCCGTGGAGCTGCTGTGGACCGGCGCACCACGTGCCGGAGGAGGTGTCGAAGGCGCACACGTGGTTGGTCAGGCTGTTCGAGCGGCCTCCACCAAAAAAGAGGATCCGATCGGCCAGTGATGCCGCGCCGTGGCAGCGCTGCAACGCGCCACTAGGTGCGACGCCCGGAGGGCTGATGCGCACCCATGCCAGCTCGCCGCTCGGTTTCGTGGTGTCGAGGAGCCACACGTCAGAGAGTTCCTGGCCGCCCTCGCCCGGCTTCATGTTGGACGTGTCGGTGCACCCGCCGCACACGTACAGCCGGCCGTTGACCTGGGTACATGAGGGAGGCAATCACATGATGAGGGAGGCAATCCCATGATGAGGGAGGCAATCACATGTACAGCTGGCCGTTGACCTCAGTACACGAGTGCCCTATGCGAGCGCACGGCTCGGCGCCCGGTGCCACCAGAGCTGGGTCCCAGGCACGGCTCGCAATGTCATAGACATCGAGACTCGCGAGCCGGCGCCCAGGAGTGTGGTCATTGAAGCCGCCAAACACCCACAGCTTATGCTGGTTGGACGGGTGCGCCGCGCTGCCGGCGGGCACCAGAGTTGCGCTGTGATATGCGCGCGGACGGCCGTCGACGCTGCCCTCGGCCACCCACCTGATGAGGGAGGCAATCACATGATGAGGGAGGCACCCACATCACCCACATGACTTGAGGATCGCCGCCGAGAGCTGCCCTTGGCCACCCACCTGATGAGGGTGGTCATCAGAGGTCATTAGAGGTCATCAGAGGTCATTAGATGCCCTCGGCCACCCACCTCGCAGCAAGGTCGGGCAGGCCGTCTGCGCCGGAAGCATCCTCAGCGGGCGCGACGAGGACAGTTCGCAGCGTCCCCACCGCGCCGCGATAGCCGCCAGCGGTGACGCCGCCGAGCACCAGCAGCCTCACCGACTGGCCACCCGCATCGGGGACAGCGGTGATCGTAGGCCCGTACGAGCACCGCGGGCCGTGGCTGGCGACGTCGGCCGCTACGAGCAGGCTCCATCGCCAAGCGCCAACCCCCTCTCCGCTCGATCGACGTCGAAGGACGTGAAGGTCGCGAGAAATCCCTTCGTCAGTCCAGCCGCCGTAGACGCAAAAACACCCTTGCGTCGCGAGACTGAAGGCGCACGAACTCGCACCTTGCCGCGAGCCCACGCCATCTCCGGCTTCGAGCCAAGGTCCGCGAGTATGCCAGCGAGCCCGGCGCAGGCCGATGCGCTGCAGGGCGATCTCATAACGCCGCTTCCAGGACGGCCCGAGAGCGTCCGACGCAGGGTGCAAAACAAACTCTGTGGAATAGAAGGTTTGCCAGATGATCTCTTCGGGCGCCAGAGCGTGCGCAAAGGCACGGCAGGTGGACGCGATGCGGCCGGCCTCGATGCCGGTGAGCATTCCCAGGATGCCGTCCAGCACATCGCGGTTGGACGTGAGCAGCTCGCCTGGCGATTGCATGAGTCCCCCCCGCGCGCTTCTCGCCGAAGTGTGTCGAGCAAAGGAGATCCGAGAAGATTCCACACCAAACAGTAAGTCAAGTCAAGTCAAGTCAAGGGAGACCACAGATCCGAAACAAACCTCAGCCGGTCAAGAGAATATTCCGAACCCGAAACAAACCCAAATTAGGATCTGAGGAATTGCACCTTATTTGGACCTTTGCGTGTGTGGAGAAATGTGCGTCGGGGTCTCGGGAGCGGAGGCTTCCTGCGAGCCCTACTGCCGCCACTGAACATGATGCGTGGGCCCGGCGCGGGCAGTGCACCTAGCCCTTCCAGCGCACCGCTGCCTGTGATCACTGAACGCAACTTGCCTCACCACCGCGCGCCCCGCCCGCGACTTCTCTTTCACTCGCAGAGATCTGACCCAAATGTTGCACAAAGCACTTTTGGCCGTCGTGCTCCCGATGATCGTCGCGGTGCCGACGATCTCCGATCACACTGTCATCGCAATGCAGGCCGCTGCCGAGTCTCTTCCCAACGCCGCTGCCCAGGCTCAAGCCGGCAGCGCCAGGCGCAAGCCTTACTGCTACGGCCTCAAGTGCACGCTCTCGGGCGGCCTTTCTCAGCCCGGCCAGTCGTGCGTTCCCGACAGACGCGGCGACTACTGCAAGAATCCGCACGGTATGCCTCCTGACTGCTACTTTTTCAAGTGCAGCCAACCCAACGGCTTCAACGCCCCCGGCCAGAGCTGCGTCGTCGACCCGGATGGCTCTCTGTGCCGCCGTAGCCCGGTCGACCCCGACGGCACCTGGAAGATTGCCCCCCCGCCGCCGTCGCCGCCGCCGTCGCCGCCGTCGCCGTCGCCGCCGCCGTCGCCGCCGCCGCCGCCGCCGCCGTCGCCGCCGCCGGCGCCGCCGCCCCCGTCGCCGCCGCCGCCGCCGCCGCCGCCGCCGCCGCCCCCGCCCCCGCCGCCGCCGCCGCCGCCCCCGCCGCCCCCACCGTCTCCGCCCCCGCCCGGCACTTACAACCTCCCCAACGGCATTTACAGCATTAAGGGAGGCCGCGACAACAAGTTCTGCGCGGATGAGAACGACCAGATCGTGTGCAACCGTAATAATGTCAACGACTGGGAAAAGTTCCGTCTCTCGAAGCTGAGCGACAGCACGTACTCGTTCTCCCTCATTGGAGGCAAAAACGGCAAGTACTGCGCCGACGAGGAGAAAAAGGTCATCTGCAATCGTAGCTCGGCTGGCGCCTGGGAGAAGTTCAGGATCGAGCAGCAGCCAGACGGCACGTACGGAATCAAGGGAGGCCGCAACAACCAGTACTGCGCCGACGAGTCCAGCAAGATGATCTGCAACCGTGATTCAGTCGGAAACTGGGAGAAGTTCAAGATCTCGCGCGTTTAATCCGAGATCGTGATCTCGCCCGCCGAGTCCGAGATCGTGATCTCGCCCGCCTAACCCAAGATCGAGATCTCGCCCGCCTAACCCAAGATCGAGATGTTGGTGAGCACCTGCCAAAGCCGTAAGCGCCACCCTGCTGCAGGACTAATTGCAGGACGCCAAGAACTGAGGGGACTCTTGCATCATGCGTGCGCATGTATTCATGGCCGAATGGCCCGAGTCCGCCGATGGGTGAGCGACGAGCATCATCGCATGGGTGGAGATGTTGTCATGGGTGTAGGAGGCAGAGGGCTCGGAAGGATGGGCGGAGGCGGCCTTTCTCATGCGGGGAGGCGGCCGCGTTCGGGGAAGGCAATCGGGACCAGCCATGGACGCCATGGGAGGCCGGGTCTAAAGAGCTCTAGTTATAGGCCGGCTCGTGGTCGTCCCGGCGCGGATGATTGGTGGAAGCTTGCGTTGATCGGAGATGTCTGGGTGTGATGGGAGCGGAGGAGGCGGTCTGGAGTCGGCCTCGCTCTGGGTTCGCAGCGTTGTGTCGGTAGTCGTGCCGTACAGTCCTGTCGTGCCGTTCTCGCGAAGGACCACAGGTGTGAAAACGTGTTCATAATGAGAACGTGTGAATCCGATTCAAAGCTCAATGCGTAGGACGCCTCTCTCCTCTGAGGTCCGCGCGGCCTGCGAGAGCGGCGCGTGGCTGGAAGGCGATGAGGCGCCACCTCCATCGCACGCCGCTGCCGCGGGCGCACGGAGCGCCACGAGCACTCCGCAGCCCGCCGCGGCCGTCACCACGATCGACCTGTCGCGCCAGCAATTGACCGTCTCATCACTGCAGCTGCTGCCGCCGTCGCTCACATGCGTCGACCTTTCGCGCTGCGGCCTCGAGTCAGTCGCACCGCTCAGCCGGCTGCCGCGCCTCGAGCTGCTCAACGTCTCGTACAATCGGCTGACGAATCTCGACGACCTGCGGCGCTCGACGCAGCTCAAGGTGCTGTACGCGCGCTCAAATCGCATCGCCGACCTGGACGGCGCGCGCCAGCTGGCATCGCTGCAGTCGCTCGACCTCGAGTGCAACTCGCTCTCCTCGCTCGAGGCGCTCGCGCCGCTCTGGGCGCTGCAGTCGCTCTCGGAGTTGCGGCTGCGCGGCAATGTGCTGCCGCTCGCTGCGTATCGTCGCGCGTGCAGCGCGAAGCTGCCGCGGCTGCGCTCGCTCGATGGCTCCGAGATACTCTCCGAGATACGCTCGCTCGATGGTTCCGAGGGGGTGCCCACCTCCACGTCAGCCGCCGACATGCGGTCGGTCGCCGTGAGCGGCGCAGCGCTCGTCGACAAGGCGGTCGCAGCCGAGGCGGTGGCGAGACTGGCGATCAACGAGGTGCCCGATGCAGCGCAGGCGATGGCGGAGCAAAGGGCGGCGGAGGAAAGGGAGGCAGTCACCGAGACTCCAGCCGCGGAGGCGGCGCCGACGATCTCCCCGTCGATCTCCCCGTCGATCTCCCCGTCGCCTCCAGAGCTCGACACATGGGAGATGCGACGGAGGGAGCTCGAGAACCTCGGGCGCATGCAATCGGAGCTCGAGAACCTCGGGCGCATGCAATCGGAGCTCGAGAACCTCGGGCGCATGCAATCGGAGCTCGAGAACCTCGGGCGCATGCAAGGGGCTAGCCTCGAGCCGCCGCGGCAGCCATTGCCGCCGCCGCCGCCGCTGCCGCCGCAGCAGCAGCTCTCATCGCCGGCGCCACCGGCGCCACTGGCCATCATGCCCGCACCGCCATCGCAGCCCACGCCCGCACCGCCATCGCAGCCCACGCCCGCACCGCCGTCGCAGCCCACGCCCGCACCGTCGTCGCAGCCCACGCCCGCACCGCCGTCGCAGCCCACGCCCGCACCGCCGTCGCAGCCCACGCCTGTGCTCTCGCTGCCATCCTCGCTGCCATCCTCGCTCCCGTACTCTTCGTTGCCAGCACGGTCCAGTGGCAGCAGCGCCGCCGCCGTGTCGCCGCCCAACACGGCGCCGCCCAACACGGCGCCATCCAACACGCTCACGTCGACGCCGCTGCCGACGTTTGCGCACGCGGCGCCCCAATCGTATGCAGCGCTAGCGGCCGCCTCCACAGCCGCCTCGCACGTGGCGTCGGAGATGGGCGAACGGGTAAAAGCCCTCGAGGCGCTCGAACCCTTGCATGCCCCCTGCATGCATGCGCTCAGCACGGCGCTCGTGCTCGAGCCCTTCCCCTTGCATGCCCCTTGCATGCATGCGCTCAGCACGGCGCTCGTGCTCGAGCCCTTCCCCTCGCATGACCCTTGCATGCATGCGCTCAGCACGGCGCCCCGCCCGCTTTCCCACAGGTACGAGCCCTCGAGGCGCAACTGGCCGCCGCGGAGGTGACCAACACGGCGCCCGCCCGGACCGGCGCCCGTCTGATTCCCCCCACTGCCCTTGTCCCGAGGTCGCGCTGTCCCGGGCTCGCGCTGTCCCGGGCACGTCTGGCTGAGCGCCTCGTTCTTGTGCGTCCTGATCGCAGGCGAGCAAGCAGCGCGAGGTGGGTCTGACTGCCCGCTCGGCGGCGCTGCAGGTGCAGCAGCTCTCGGCGGCGATCCTCAAAGCGATCTGAGTGCCTCCCTCATCATGTGATTGCCTCCCTCATCATGTGATTGCCTCCCTCATCAGGTGCAGCAGCTCTCGGCGGCGATCCTCAAGGCAGATCGGATGCTCGCAGGTGAGTACCTCAAACGGCCTCGGATGGCCTCTCTGACGCTACCTCGGATGACCTCTCTGACGTAACCTCGGATGGCGCTCACGATGGCGCTCACACGGCGGTCCGGATGCCTCGCGACGCCACGGATGCCTCTGACGTCACCTCTGACGTCACCTCTGACGTCACCTCTGACGAAATTCTGACGTCACCTCTGACGGCTGGTCCGGATGCCTCGCGTCGCCTTGCCTCGCAGACGTAACCGCCGAGAACGAAGGGCTTCGTCACGACCTCGAGGTGGCGGAGACGCGCCGTGTTGAGCAGCAGGCGAAGGCCGCACGGCAGCTCTCGGTGGCGGAGGCGGCGACGGCGACCGCGCTCAAGACGGCGCGCGCCGCGGAGGAGCAGTGGCGTGTCAAGGCCGAGGAGCTCTCGGCAGAGCTTGCCAACGAGCGGCAGAGCCATGCCGTCGCCCTCGACGCGGCGCAGGCGGCGACGGAGGCGGCACAGGCGGCGACGGCGGCGGCACAGGCGGCGACGGAGGCGGCCTTGCGCCGTGCGGAGGAAGCCGAGGCCGAGATGATGGATGTCATCCAATCGCATGTCGATGAACGACGCAGCCACACCGTTGCCCTCGACGCGGCACAGGAGGCGGCGGAGCTGGCCGTTCGGCGCGCCGAAGTCGCTGAATCCGAGGCGGCCTCCGCGATCGTGGCGGCCAACGTGCGCTTGAGCCTGAGCAGGGATGAGGACGCGAGCGACGGCAGTGGCGAGGACACGCCGGCCCCGCCGACTCCCTCTCTTGCCTCGGTCTCAGCATTGGTTTCTACCGGTCAGGCGCACGCGACGCCACTGCTCACCGCCGCGCCGCCCGCCGCGCCGCCCGCCGCGCCGCCCGCCGCGCTGCCCGCCGCGCCGCCCGCCGCGCCGCCGTCCTCCTCCATGGGATCCGCCAGCATGGTGACGACGGCCGTGACGGCGGCAGCGGGGAGTGCGGCACTCGCCCCGGAGATTGCATCTGGAGCGCAGAGTGCCTCTGGTGGCGAGATCGCATCTGGGGTGGAGGTGCCCGTGGCGGCGCGCCTGGCCGAGGCGAAGGCGCAACGGCGCCTCAAGTTTGCCTTGGAGCAGCGCGATGCCCTCGAGGAAGAACTGCGAAGGAAGGTGAGGGGCGAGGCCAAGCGATGCATGCTGATTGCCTCGAGTGCATGCGGATGGTGTGTACAGCTGAGCTGGAAGCGATCTAATTGTCTCCCTCATCATGTGATTGCCTCCCTCATCATGTGATCGCCTCCCTCATCATGTGATTGCCTCCCTCATCATGTGATTGCCTCCCTCATCATGTGATCGCCTCCCTCATCATGTGATTGCCTCCCTCATCATGTGATTGCCTCCCTCATCAGGTGAGCGGCTCCGAGCGGCTGCGCGTGCAGCTCGAGGCGAAGGTGGCCTCGGAAGCCCTGATGCGCCGACAGCTCGTCGAGCTCTCGGCATGGCTGCGTACGCTGCCGCCGCGTGTGGGGTCAGCCCTCGCCAAGCCAGCAACTGACCAAGGGGGTGCTGGCGCTCAAGGCGGCGCGAGCAGCGCCTCGGCGCGCCGTCCTGGCACGGATGCGTCTACGCGCGCCTCCATCGTCGCGGCCATCTCACAGCAAGTTGAGGCTCAGCTGGCGACGCTGGAGCGGCAGCGCGAGGAGAGAGACGCGCAGGCGAGCTGATGACCTCTGATTGCATGCTGATTGCCCCTGATGGTCACTGATGGCGAGCTGACGCGTCGTCTTGGGCGAGATGGGCAGGCAAGCGCGGCCGTGAGCAAGGCTGCTCGCGCGGCGCAGGAGGCGCTGCGAGTGTCCGAGCTCGAGCTCGATAAGCACCATCAGGTGCGATCTCCCTTGATTGCCCTTGAGTGTCCGAGCTCGAGCTCGAGAAGCACCATCAGGTGCGATCTCCCTTGATTGCCCTTGGATGCCACTGAGTGCCCTTGATTGCCCTTGATTGCCCTCAGACCGAGCTTCATAGGCACCATTAGGTGAGCTGCGCTAGGGTCTTGAGTGCCACTGATTGCAATTTGTCTGATTGCCACCCCTCCCCCTCTTCACACCACCAGATGGTGAACACAGTGGGGCAGCTCCATTCACAGCTCGAGGCGGTCGAGGCGCGCTGCCGCGCCGTGCAGGACGAGCTCACCACGGCGCGTCTGATGCACGCGAGCGAGATGCAAGCTGCAAGCGCCGCGCGACAGTCAAGAGAGGTCTCATTGCAGGCGAGGCCCTCTGATGGCTTGTGATTGCCTCCCTCCTCATGTGAGTGCCTCCCTCATCACGTGATTGCCTCCCTCATCACGTGATTGCCTCCCTCATCAGGCGAGTGCGGCCTCGACCGCCCAGGAGTTACGCGAGGCCCTCTGCCGGTGCGATCTGCTCGCGAGCTCGAGCCCTTCCCCTTGCATGCATGCGCTCAGCACGGCGCTCAGGCTCGAGCCCTTCCCCTTGCATGCCCCTTGCATGCGCTCAGCACGGCGCCCTCCCCCAGCGTGCACGCGCTCAGCACGGCGCCCCCCCCTCGTGCCCACAGGTGCGATGCTCTCGACCTCGAGCGGTCGGCGGCACAGGAGCAAGCGGAGGCGACGGCGGAGCAGCTCGAGGATCTCAAGCGCCGGTTGGCCGCCCTCCAGCTCGACGCCCAAGCCGCGCGCTCCGAGGCCGCCCAGCAGGCGAGCGTGCTGGGCAAGCAGCAGCAGCAGCTCGAGGCACTCGCGGCTCAGGCGCGCCTCCCGGAGACCATTGACGAACCTCTGATGACTGCCTGCCGGAGACCATTGACGAACCTCTGATGACCGCCTCGGAATGGCCTGTGATTGCCTCCCTCATCACGTGATTGCCTCCCTCATCATGTGATTGCCTCCCTCATCATGTGATTGCCTCCCTAATCAGGCGCAGCGGGATCGCGAGGCAGCGCGCACGGCGGCCGCCGAGGCCGAGGCATCCCGTGCCAAGCTGCGCGAGGCCGAGAGCGCCCACACGGCGCTCGACCTTATCCAAACAGACAGGGAGGCGGAGCTGCGTGAGGTGCGGCGGGCAGCTGCGGCCGAGACGGCGGCGGTCGAGCGTCGACTCACTTCACAGCTCAACGATCGGTCGGCGGCGCTCGCAGTCGCCCTGGAGGAGCTTGCAGGGGCTCGACGGCAGCTGATCAGCGCCAAGCGCGCCACCGACGATGCCCGCGCGCAGGCGGAGGAGTTGGGTCGTGCTCGGGACGGCGCGAGGGCCGAGCTCGAGTTGCGTCAGCAGGAGGCAGAGGGTGCGGCCGAGTTGCAAGCGACCCGGGAGGAGCGGCTGCAACGTGCCAACACGGAGCTGCGTGAGGAGCTCGGCACGGCGCGTGAGGAGCTCGCTGCCAAAGAGAAGGCCCTCGCGCAGACGAACGTGGCGCTCGACACGGCGCGTGCGGCTCTGGTCGCGGGCAACCAAATTTGGCAAGAGTCTGTTGCCGTGTCCGCCGCCACGGCCGCCTCCGTCACCGACGCAGCCGACGCCTTCGCCGCCTTTGCCGCCAAGCCTCTACCCGGCACGCCGAGCCGAGCGGCCGGTGCACCCTGTGGCACGTCGTCGAGGCTCGGCACGCCCGGCGGCGGCGGCGGCGGCGGCGGCGCGGGTGCCAGTCCCAGAGCTCCGGGCGCCGCCGCGGGCGCGCACACGCCCCCGTTTGGGCGGACTGCGCACATGTCCGCGCAAGAGCTGCGCGGGTACAAGGAGGAGGCGGCACGAGGGCTGGCGGCGGTCCAGGCCGAGAATGTGGCCGAGCTCGAGTCGGTACGCGCCGAGATGAGCGGGCGAGAAGGGAGGGCGAGAAGGGGGGGGGGGCGAGAAGGGGGGCGGGGGGGAGGGGGGGGC
>Ga0180440_101956_pt1 | contig 11609 bp, 6 predicted proteins | sample ChrtobMetaP5_4mM_FD_119745 | JGI IMG/M metagenome (GOLD analysis project Ga0180440, IMG submission 119745) | Chrysochromulina tobin associated microbial communities from unialgal haptophyte culture, Washington, USA - P5_4mM MetaG | ecosystem: Host-associated > Algae > Haptophytes > Unclassified ... | reverse complement strand
TACGCTCGCTCCGAGCGCCCTCGTGGGCAAGGTGATGGGCGACTGGCTGCTGGCCATCATGCAGCTTCGGAAGGTGAAGGCCGAGGCCGAGGCCGCTGCTGCCGCCGCCGCCGCCGCCGCCGCCGAGGCTGCCGCCGCCGCCGCCGCCGCCGCTGCCGAGGCCCCCCCTGAGTAGGGACTCGGAGGCGACTGATCGCTCTGGTGAGCTGAGCTGAGCACCGCGCTGCTGGGCGCGTGGGCGTGGCGGCGCGGGACGGAGCGCGGGACGCAGCGCATGGCAGCGGCGAGAGGACGTGCTGTGTGTGTGCGTTGCGTCGACGCGACGAGCAGTCGCGTCACAGTGAGTGTCCATGTGCCCCAGCCTCCGCGGGAATGGAACAGGTCGTGCGGGGGAAACATGTGGGTAGAGACGGAGCCACATGTGCGCAGAGTTTGTGCCGTGCCGCATGGCTCCTTCGTGGTGTGGGCAGTTTACATGAGTGAACTCACGGCTCCCTTAATAAGTACAAAAGCCGAGTGTTCGACCGAGAGTCAGAGAGTCAGAGTGACTCTCCGAATAGCCTCAGATTGCGAGTCCCCGTGAGCGGTATTCATATGCGGCGCGCGCGGAGGCCGGAGCGGGCTTAAGGCGCGGCGCGCCGCGGTCACAATCCGGACAATATGGGGCGCTCAACGGGGTACCGTCTGCCGGCTTGGGCTTCGATCCTTCACTTCGTCACGGGGAAGGTTCAGGGGAAGGAGCCCACGAGACGGCGGGCGTCATGCTGCTGCGGCCGATGGCGGGGGTGGAGGGGACGGCGGGGGTGGCAGGGTCCGAGGAGCCGCGGTCGCGCCCATCTCGACGTCCGGACGTTTCGTGCCGAGTTCGCCCTTGGCGCTCGCGCACGGTACCAAACGAGGCCGAGCGGCCGTCGGAACGCAGGGGAGGTTGGCGGTTGGGCGTGTTGGCGAAACCGACCCTGTACTCATTTGGTGTAGCGGCGCTCACCCTCGCGGCGATGGCGGAGGCATGGCCCTGCCGCGGCACGCCAGTGCACTGCTTCGTGCTCGCGAGAGGGTTGACCCACGCGATCTCTCCATGAGATTGGTCGTGGCTGCCGTACGAGGTACCTACTCCGGCGGCGCTCGTGGCTGCCGTCGCTGCCACCTCCCGTGCCAACTCGCGCAACGGTCGTCCACGGCCCTGCACGCCGCCTCCATCGCTTCGGCTACCCGTCCCGCCGCCCAGTACAGCGCTTCGGCTGCCCGTCCCGCCCGCAGCTACGCCGCCTCCGCCGCCGCCATCCGAAGCTCCCATCTGTGTTCGGGGCACTGGGACGCCTTCTCGAACAAGCCTCTCACTGCACGTCGAGAGGAGGGCAACGAGCTTCGCAGCGCGCACGCCAACATCGGGGGAGGGGGAGGCGGAGAGGTCGCGTAGTGTGCGCGGAAGTGCGTCCGGTTTGAGGAGGGAGGGAGGGAGCAGGTTGGTAGATCCGATGCGGCGGAGAAGGAAGGCTTGCTCCAACCACGGCAACATCGTCGACGCCGCATCGCCTTCCAAGTCGCCGCCGCCGTCGCCGCCATCGCCATGGCCAACGCCAGCGCTGGCATCGACGAGCGCTGGGCGCTGGTGCTGCTGCAGTGCGATCGCCCGAAGCTGCTGCACGACGAAGACGATCACCTCGGCAGCGAGGGGCGGCGGCAAATCGAGAAGAGACATCGGGTCTGTGCGCGAGAGCATTCCAGATGCGACGTCACTGACGAGGCGCGGCACCGCACCGGGCGCTGACGCGTCGATACGCGAGATGCGCTCGGCGTCGAGGAAGCACCAAGCGCGTGCGAAGGCGGCGCGCGGGTCGCCACGGCTGTAAATCGAGAGGCAAACGGAGAGCTCCTCAGCGGCATCGGCGGCGGTCATGGGATACAAGGGCGTTGGCGGCAGCGGCGGCGGATGGGATGGAGCGGCGGCAGCAGCGGTGGCTGAGGGGGCGAGGTCCGGCGAAGGGACGAAGGGCGAGGCGAAGGGCACAACGGGCGTCGGGCCCTGGAATGCCGTTCGTGGGAGCGTGCCGCCCCTTGGCACGCGGCTCGTGGACGACTGGGGCGAGTGCGTCGACGCTGGCGAGTCGGGCGAGTGCGACTGGGGAGAAGGCAGATCCACCGAGGGCAACGGCTGTAGGGAAAGTGGCTCCTCGGAGGTGAGTTGCTGGCTGGCAGCGCGTTGGGCGACACGGGAGGACGCTGTGGCGGCCGCGGCAGCCGCGGCGGGCCCGGTGAGAGCGGCGGCTGAGGAGGGGGCGGAGGCGACGGGGAGGGGGGCGGGGCGGGGGGCGGGACCATCCCACATCGGATCATTCCATTCGGATCGCTGCTGGCGGCGGCTCGTCCGTGGCTGTGAGGCGGCGGCGATGGAGGCAGCTGGTGAGCCGCTCAGCCTCGGGCGCGACGGCGAGGCGACGATCGGGATCATTGTGCTGATGGGGGCTCCGCGCAAGGCGGTGGCGACGGCGAGGGTTGCAGGCGCCTGAAGGCGGATGTAACCGCTGCCGCCGTCGTCGCCACTCCTCCCCATCGATGGCCGAGGGATGCGTGTCGCCCGGGAGGACAGCGGCGAGATTGACGCCGAGACTGACGAGCCATGGGGTGAAAGTGGCGACGCGAGGCGGGGAGCGGCGGAGGCAGAGGCGAGGGAGGGGGAGACTGGGGAAGGGGAGACGGGGAAAGGGGAGACGGGATTGGGTACGGCCGGACGCCGAGACCACGGATACTCTGCTGCCGCATCCCCCACTGCTGCCGCTGCTGCCGCTGCTGCCGCTGCTGCCACTGCTGCTGCTGCTGCCGCTGCAGCCGCTCCCGCCGTGGCTAGCGCAGGCGGATGCGGCGTTGGCGTCGGCACCGACGCGGGCGCCTTCACCGCCGCAGACGCTCGACGCTCCGCCACTTGCTTCCGAGAAGCTTCCTGGTAGCTTCCTGGTAGCTTCTCGGCCACTTGCTTCCTGGGGCGTGAGCGAAGCGCCTGGTAGACAGCGAGAGCGGCGTTGGCGTCGCACAGACGGGCGTCGAGGCGCGCCAGGCCAGCGGAGGCCACCGAGAAGCTCGCAGTCAGCGTACGCTCGTGTTTATCGAGCAGCGAGGAAATGGTCAGCTTTGTGAGTGCCTCGCGCGCGGACGCAAGCTCTGCGCCAAAAGGGGAGGCGTCCATCACAACGCGCACCGACGCAAGCTCTGCGCCAAAAGAGGAGGCGTCCATCACAACGCGCACCGACGCAAGCTCTGAGCCTGATGGGGAAGCGACCGCGGCGACGACGGCGGAGGATGCGGCGGCGGATGCGGCGGCGGCTGGCGAGGTGGGAGGAGCAGCGGCAGCAGCGGCTGACACCACGTGAGCCGCGGCCGACGAGCTCGGTGGCGGCGGCGGCGGCGGCGGCGGCGGCGGCGGCGGCGGCGGCGGCGGCAGCATCTCGAGGCTGCGACGGACGTAGCGAGGGGGCTGACGACTGGCCGCAGCGGCGGCGGAGGCGGAGGGTGCACCGGCGGCGACAGGCGGATCGGCAGCAGGGGCGGCGAAGGAGGCAGCGGGCAGTGGGATACGTGAGGCACGTGGCGGCAGAGGCTGATCCATTCGCGGAGCCGTGTGCCCCCGAGGGGCGTAGAGGGCCTCCTGCTGCGAAGACTGTGGAGGCGGCGACTGCCGCCGCTGCTGTTGTTGCCGCTGCTGCGACTGCTGCTGCGACTGCTGCGACTGCTGCTGCGACTGCTGCTGCGACCGCGACTGCGACAGCTGCTGCGACTGCGGCTGCGGCTGCGACTGCTGCGGCTGCGGCTGCTGCGGCTGCGGCTGCGGCTGCTGCGACTGTGAATGCCCAGGGCCATCGCCGCCCGGGGGACTGACGCCGACGGCGCCGCTGTCATCGCCGGCGCCGCGATCGGCATCTGCGGCGGGAGGCGAGGCAAAGCGGCCACTGCGTTGGTAGATAGTGCCTGCGATCGCCACTCCCTCGCTCACCCGCTCCAGGGCCGCCATCGTGGGCGACGCCACCGCCGGCGCCGACGCTGCCCTTCCCGGGGCGGGGGCGGGGGCAACGGGAGCGGGGGCGGGAGCGGGGGCGGGGGCGGGGGCGGTAGACGAAGGAGGGATGAGTGCGAACTGAGGTTCGTCATTGAGGGCCTCGAGAAAGGCCGCATTCGCCCGGTAGGCCGCCTGGAGCCGATCAGACCCAAGGCCTCTGCGCGCCTCGGGCGAAGAGGCGAGCGCCCCTGCGCTCAGCCAGGCGAAGGCCAACTCCGAGGCGGCCGAGTGGGAGCCCGGCGGGCTGTTAGGGGTCGACTGGGGGCGGCTGGTACTCTGTCGACTGGGAAGGGCAGACGAAGCGGCGGATGGAGCGGCGGCGCCGGCTCGAGCGGCGGCGGCGGCAGCGGCGGAGGAGGCGGCGGCGGCGGACGGAGCGGCGGCGGCGGAGGAGGCGCCGGCAGCGGTGGAGGCGGCGACGGCGGCGGCAGCGGTGGAGTCGGCGATGGCGGCGGCAATCGGTTGCTGCTCTCGAATGGATGCCCTGCGCGCCGCAGCGCGCGCTTCAGCATCGGCGCGCACCTTGGCCTGGGCGCGAGACGACTCAACGTCGTCGTCGTCGATGTCGTCGAGTGCGCTGTCGGCAGTGACAGCTGTGGCCGCGGAGGTCGATGGCACGGCGACGGCGGCGCCCCCGCCGCCCGAGTCACCGCAGCGTCCATGCGCCGCCGTCGCCGCCGCCGCGATCGGCTGCCTGGGAGATGGGAGGGGCGGCCCTTCGATCGATGGCAGTGTCGCCGCCGCCGCCTCGCGCACCTGCGTCATCTTATCGACACGGAGCATGCGGAGGGAGGTAGCAAGCTGCTGACGCTGCACGACGCTCAGCCCGTGCCCGAACGAAGCCGGCCGCCACGAGAGTGCCGCGAGCGCCGCGAGCAGGGAGCACGACGCGAGGCGTTCGCGCCAATCGGAGGCTTGCGCAGATTGCATCGAGATGCTGACGAGCTCGAGTAGTGTGTCGATACCCGCGTGGATGCAGCTCTCGGGGACGGCGTCGAGGAGCTGGCCGACCGTCTCGAGCAGCGCCGGGCGCGCGCCCGCTGGCCCGGCACCCGAGCCCGCGCGGAGGTGGCGACGTAGCGTCGTCACCAAGTGCGCCGCCGACGGCCGGAGCTGTGACGGACGGAGAGCACGCACAACCTCGCAGAGGGCCTGTGCACCGCCGAGCTGGAGCGGCGCGGTGCGCCCGTCGAGCAGCTTGAGAAGCGGCCGGAGAAGCATCGTGTGAAGATCGCGTCCGCTCGCGTCGCTCCCGACCGAGCGCGCCGCCGAGCCGAGCGCTGCGACGAACGAGTCGCGCACGGTCTGGGAGCCGTCACCAAGGGCCTGCCCCGAGAGCATCACAAGGCGCGGCAGCGCCGGAAGGCCGTCCTTGCCGGCCACCTTCATCGCCTCCTCGAGCAAGCGCGCGACCGCGCAACGTGCGCCCGTGCCGCGCACGCCATCCGAGGACAGCAGCCGATCGATGACGAGGTTGAGAACTGTGGCGGCGCCACCGCCGTGGATCAACTCGTGCAGCTGCTTCTGTGCCCGGGCGGTCCTGGCAGTGTCGGACAGCGCCGCCACGAGTATGGACAGCTCGTCGTGAACGGTCGATGTCCTCATGAACGAGCTGTCCGCGGCATCCATGGCCTATTGATGGCCGGTATCCGGAAAATCGGAGCCGCGAAAGTGGATTTCGCGGCGTCAGACGAAACTTCGATCTCCTCGGACCGCCGTTTGCGTCGTGCAGAGAGAAGGGGCGAAAACGGGTTTTGAACTGCTTCGAGATTCTTTCGGCGGCGTGATTCCAAACTCTGGCGTTCGTTTCAATGCCCTCCGCGACAACGCGACGCGCCCGCTCGCATGTGCTTGGACGGAGGCTGAACAGCCACAGTGCGGGATCATGTCAGCGACCGTCGCGGAAGACGGGGCGGCTCCCGAGCAGCCCGTCGAGAGCAGACCGGTTGTGCCACTCACCCCCCGAGCCCAGGATCCTGCTCGAGCCCTCATGGAGAAACACATTCGGTCCGCAATCATCAAGCGGCAGCGTGAAGAGGAGAAGTGCGAAGTGATCTTGCGCTCAACGCTCAACGTGTTCAACGTCTCGACGCACCCTCTGAGCGTCCAAATCGGCGGCTTGCGCAAACCGCCACCTTACGTTCAGCAGACGGCCAAAGCGAGGCTCTTCGATGCACTGAGCACTGCCGAAGCTGCCAACGCTGCTGGGGGCAGTGAGCTCGTCAACAAGATCCACCAGGCCGAAGCCCGGCATGACGAGTACATGATGTGGGCGTCCGTGCTGAGTGCCATGCCACTGCCGCCGACAGATTCGGAGCAGCGCCGCTTGCAGGCTGAGGGACTGGAGGTCGCAAGGATGCACTGTGAGCTTGCCTCGGAGCCTGCCCTCGACGCTATGCCCAGGATCCGTCGCGTGTGCCTGCAGCGCGCGCTCGCCGCCGTACCGCCGCCGCCGCTCGGATCCAAGGTGCTCGCGGACGTACTCTATCTGACCGGCTGCTTCCACTTGCGTCAGCCGACGATTCAGGCACGGAAAAAGGCCGTGCGCTACTTGCGACGCTGCGTCGAGATTGCCGAGCATTTGCCGGGTGCGGCGTCGCTCAGCGTCTCGGCGCGGCTCAACCTGACCGTGAGCTTCAACCGATTGGACGAGCGCGAAGAGGCTCTGCGTGAGGCGCAGCAGGCCTTGATTGCACTGCAGCGCTTACCTCCGGACTCGATTGACGCGAGCGAACGCGCAGTATTCGAAGGCATCGCGCGCTACAATTTGATGTGCAGCCTCGAGGCGACTGGCCAGCATGAGGGTGCCCTCGAGCAAGCGCGAGAGGCCACGAGGGCTCGGGTTTCACTCCCTGATGGACACACGTTCGCGTCGCAGCTGGGCTCGGCCGAGGAGGACTTGAAGAAGGCGCACCAGCCTACGAATGTGCACCAGAAGCTGCACACGGCGCGTACCATCACCTCCGAGGCGTCGACGTGGTCACGGAATCTGCCAGACATTGGCAGCCCGCGCCACAGCCCGAGGTTCCAGCAGCAGAAGCGTTTTACGATCAATGGCGCTGGGGATTGCAAGGCCAAGGACCTTGCCCTGCGCGGCGGGCGAGCGCTGGGCGCACTGCCAACCGTTGAGATGCGATCAGAGCTTGAGAAGCTGGGCGCCCCGCTACCAGATGATAAAGGTGTCACGGAGCTCGCCAAGAAGTTTGTCAATTGGATTGAAGACTACAAGTACAAGTACATGCTCCCCCCGTCGCACACGTGGGCCAACCTATTCGCCATCCTCGACGAGGACCACTCTGGCTTCGTTTCGTATGATGAGATGTATAAGTGCGTGCGCTCGACGCTCAAGGTCAAGGAGAAGGCGCTCCCAGCCAACATGCTCAAGGCCCTGTGGGTGGTGCTCGACGCGGACCACTCGAACAGCATTACCGTCGACGAGATGTCCAAGTTCTTCCGGCGCGCCGACGACGTGCTTCAAGAGCGCACGAAAGCGCTTCGGCGCCGGCTCACCGGGTTCACGACCAAGGGCGCCGGCGAGGACAAGGACAAGGAGCTCGCCCTCCTTAATCGAGCGTTAGAAGCACAGCCCACCGCCGAGATGCGGGCCGAGCTTGCGAAGCAAGGCGTCCCGCTGCCCGATGAACAAGGGCTGACAGAGCTTTCCAAGAAGATCTTTCACTGGATCGAAGACTGGAAGTACCGCGAGTACAAGGATCCGAGCCACAATTGGGTCAACCTATTCGCCGTCCTTGATGAGGACAAATCGGGCTACGTGAGCTACGACGAACTGGCCAAGTGCATGCGCTCGACGCTCAAGGTCAAGGAGAAGGCGCTCCCGACAACTGCACTCAAAGCCCTGTGGGTGGTGCTCGACGCGGACAACTCGAACAGCATTACCGTCGACGAGATGTCCAAGTTCTTCCGGCGTGCCGACGACGTGCTTCAAGAGCGCACGAAAGCGCTTCGGCGCCAACAAAGCGGCTTCACGACCAAGGGCGCCGGCGAGGATAACGATAAGGAGCTTGCTCGGCTCGGTCGCCGAGCCTTGTTGGGCGATGCGTCGCTTGCCATGGAGGCTGGCTCACCTCGCTTCTCCTCACGAAGCCCGCGTGTGCCTCCGTCACCGCCCAAGATCCCGAAGCCTCCCGTGAAATCGCCGCGTGCTGCCAAGGCGCCGCGCGCGAGCGATCCGTCGTCGATGCTTCCGGAACTCTCGAGCCACCGTGGCAGGGCCACTGCCGGGGGTACACCTCGTGAAGATGCAACACGGGCGAAGCAGGTCGCTCATTCCGCTATTGTGAACCAGACGCCAGCGCCTACGGAGCCGCCCAAGACGCAGGCCGCGCCGGACCTCGCGACTACGGAGACGGCAGGCGAGCAATCGGCAGGCGAGCCATCGGCCGCATCGGAGACCCAAGGCTGACTCGTAGTGGCGGGCCGTACCCGGTATTCTAGGTTTCCGTACCAGTGCGTAGCGCTCGAAAACGTACGACTGATTTCTGAACGAAGTTCGAGTACAGAAAGAGGAGGCCCAGACTCTTCACAGAGCTATTTCAGAGCTTTTACCTCGATATTCAGAGGCCTGTGAATGAAAATAACAGCCAATTCAAACGCACGATGGGCATGTCGCCCTTCTACACCGCCCCCGCGCGGTACCCGCCATTGTGTGAATGTGAGACACTGTGAATGTGAGAACACTTCTGTTTCTCAGCTCTCCGTCTGCATGTGTTCTACCTTGGGGGTTCGGTATTCCTGTTCACTGCCTCGCTGTTTACGTGTGTGTGTATTCATAATAGCATCAACCTATGCTTGAACTAATGCTTGAACTAACGATGCCGAAGAGGTGGCGGACGCGGAGGGCGGCATCGCCGCGTTCCCCGCCGACCCATCTGCCCCCATCGAGCCGTACGTGACGCTGCGCCCTGGAGCGCTCGCACTCCTCGCACTGTGCGTCCAACTCTTCCCCCTGACCGACTTTCGGCACGTCATCCTGACCCCGACGGTGCTCCTCGTCGCCGATGTGCTCTCACAGCCCAGCGTGCCGTCGAGTGAGAGAGGGACGCGCTGGACGCTCTTCCTCTGCGCCCTTGCCCTGCATCTCAGGCTTACTTTGAGTATTAGACATATATAAATCCGATATAAAGAGGGAACACAGTCAACTTGCAACTTGCTTTCCAACCGTCAACCCCCCATGCAACCCCCTAACCCAAAATCAACGAGCCTCGAGCGGGCCGGTGCCGGTGCCAAGAAACTTGGCACTCGAGCTCCCTGACCCCCTAACCCCAAATCAACGACGGCCGGTGCCGGTGCCGAGCAAGAACTTGGCACTCGAGCTCCCTGGCCGAGCTCACTCCATCCCCATTTCCAGCGGCCGGTTGCCGGTGGGGCCTCACACAATAACGTCCGATCCCGCCGGACGCGCGCGGCAACGTGCGCGGCGCGCGCGCGCGCTCCCCTCGATCCCAGCTCAACGCTCCATCAGTGCCCCCTAGCCCTTCGCGTGGCGCCTCTCGCTCGTGCGCGTTCAGCTGCAAAGCTCAACATCCCCCGTAGCCCTTCGCGTGGGCCGTCGTTCCCAAAGCCCCCCAAATCTTCCCCCGATAAACGGAACAGCCCGATGAAAGCCCGATGCGACATACGTAGTACGCCTCTTCGACGTCGATCGGGCCACCGTCGCCGCCTCCGTCACCCACCTCCCACCCGCGATTGCACAGCACCCAATCAAGCATCAACCTACAGTCCTACACTCTCGTTCGAAACAAAGCGCGGTGTGCCGTAACGGCTCTCATAATGAATTCCGTGTGCTCCGTAGAAACAATAGCGGTTTCAAGCTTGGGATACTGCGTTTCTGCCACCTAAACAACATGCGGTCGATCAACCACCTGTTGAAGCTTGTCATGCCGGATGATCCCTTGACTGAGGTCGATGACGCCATTCTGATCCTCGATCAGAGCACACATCTTGAACACGAAGACCAGCACCATGGTAATGATGATCTCAATATATGCGGCATACGCCAAAGCACTTGAAAAAGCGGCGGAGAATTTGGGGCACACTGTTCTTTTGGTCGTCACGGTCAGACTCCAGTGTGTGGTGAATGAGGTCATCGTGCCTTTAAGATTCTCAGGGTCACCCGGAGCCGGCGAGAGGTTGTACAGGACGCCTCCTGGTGCGACAGGAATACCAAACATCCTGTTCGAGCCACACACGATTGCAAAGTTGACGCTTGACCTATCCATCGAGGTACCTACTGTAAGGTTGCGATATCTGTTGTATTTTCGACGGGCTTCATTATGTTCCCTCTCTGAGCACCATGGAAAGCGGTCAGCATTCAGCCCCATCTTTTCCTGGTAGCTTAGCCCCCCCACAACTTCAGCTTCCGGTGACCGGTACCAACCACAGGGTGCTTCAACGGAGGAATTCTGTCCTGCAGCATTCGGCTCTTCGTAAGAGTAAGAGTAAGAGTAGGAGTAGGAGTAAGAGCTGGGAACGCCATTTGTGGAGGGCGGGGACGGTGAGGGTGGCGGGCGCGGCCCGCAATCGGTGCAGTCATGGCCTAGCACACAACTCGTGTACTCGGCTCCTGGCCCGCCATCGTCGCAATCACCGTCATTGTTATATGCGCACGCGTTGGTCCCCCCGCCTGGGCAGCTGGGGGGGGGCGGGGATGATGGCGGGGATGGTGGCGATAGCGATGGGGGGGGCGGGGATGACGAGGTTGATTTAAAGGGGGGAACGCAAGGCAGGTACGCATTCCAGCACGGCACATCTGCTGTGATTCCAGTGCCCGAATATGACGGGGGCGGAACTCGAACGCCGCAGTCGGTGCAGTCGGATCCGCGGGGGCACTTGCTTGAACTTGTCAGTTGCGACTCGGATTCATCGTCCTGGTCGTACTCGGAACCTGGTCCGCCATCGTCGCACCACCCGTCATTGGTCCAGTCGTCGTCGTCCTTCTTACAGGAGTCTGTGCATAGTGTGGCCTGATACGGTGCCACAAGCACGGCGGTGTTCCTGTTGACGCATCCATCGACTGTGGTGGTGGTCATGGTCGTGTCTTCCTTGACGACACCCTCACGGCTTAACGTCTTATTGATGAACATTTCGTACGTGAGGAAGTCGCCGAACGTCACAGGCGAGGAGCGATCAACAATAGTCGAGGTGGTGCAGTCTCGCTGCAACACGAGAGCTAGACAGGCAACGATAGCAAAATTGATCGACAGAATGATCGCTGCAAGGAAGCCAGCGCGGGTATACAATGCAAGGCGTGGATTCACGAGACTGACGAGCTGCCGTGACACTTGCGTTGACCGTGACACCTTTGCCCCGGAATCTTGCTGTGACATTCTTCCGCCAGGTAAAGTAGAACTCGACCGTTCGTCTGGAACGGCGGCCAAGCGCCAACGAAAACGATAGCTCTCGGAGGCGGCGGGATTCGCTGCGCAGCCGATCGCGTCCGGCTTTGGGGTGGCTGCCTGGCGCAGTGTAGTTGCGTCGCCATTGCGGACCACAGCAGCGATATGCGCTCGTTGGCTGAAAGCAGCATCGCGCGAGGTTG
>Ga0180440_101913_pt1 | contig 11834 bp, 8 predicted proteins | sample ChrtobMetaP5_4mM_FD_119745 | JGI IMG/M metagenome (GOLD analysis project Ga0180440, IMG submission 119745) | Chrysochromulina tobin associated microbial communities from unialgal haptophyte culture, Washington, USA - P5_4mM MetaG | ecosystem: Host-associated > Algae > Haptophytes > Unclassified ... | reverse complement strand
CGTCTCCGTCCCCGCACGTCCGTAGTAGCTTTGCGAGTTCCCTGGCGTGTACTTATACACTGTCTTGCCTTCCTCCGTCTCCTCTTTGAGCTTGCCTTCGGCGAGGAGCTGCTCGAGCAACTTATGCCGAGCCAGCTGCCCCCGGTACGTGAACTCGTTCTTCAGCTCGAGGTGCCTGGGCATCAGAGCACCGAGCACGCGCCCGGCGCCGCGCTTGCCACGCTGCTGCTCCTCGATCATCGCCTCGAGCTCCTCCTCCGTGTCCAAGTCGCGGTCGTCCTCCACGTCCGACGCCGCGTCCGACTCGCCCGACTCGCCTCCGGCCGCTTGATGTGAGGCCGCTTGATGTGCCACTCGGCCTGCGCCACCGCCGCCGCGCCGGCCGGCGCTGGCTCGCGGGAAACTCTCGCCCGCCTCCGACCCGACGTCGGACAAGTCGGCGTCGGTGTCGTCGTCGGCCGTGGGCCAACCTGACGACTCCGCCTCTGACCCGATGGACGACAAGCTGTCGCTCCGACCCGAGTCGCTGCCCGAGTCGCTCGATGCGAGCGGCTTGCCGCTGGAGCCGTGCTTGTCGTAGTTGCGCAGCCAGCGCGAAGAGAGCGTGAGCACGAGGTCGCCCACGGGCACGCCGTCGTGCAGGAGCACGAGCATGAGCTCCTCGCTCACGGCCTCCAGGCTGGCATGCCGTGCGAGGTCCACCTTGGCGCGCCCGAGCGGCCGGAAAGAGCCGGTCTTCTTGCCCTCTCGGCCGCACAGGAGCGTGAAAGTAGCCTCCTTGGGAAGGTATTGGGCGGCGCCGCGATCGGGGTCGCGGTACATGGTGCACACGAGCGAAAGCTCCTCGTCATACGAGGCCACGCCGACGCTGCTGGCGGCAACCTCGCGCGTCGAGGCTGCACGATCACCCTTCTTCCACAGAACGCGGTAGCGCACGTCCGGCAAGAGGGCAATCCCGTCGCGCAGGCTCACCGACCGCACCTGCACAGAGAAGTGGTACTTGAACTTGCCGCCCTTGTGCAGGAACCTCTTCATGAACTTGCGACTTCGGGCGTGCCGTCCGTGTGAGCGGGTCGCAAGTTCTTGCGAGCACACTTGCCCCCTGCTAGAAACCCCGCCTCGCGCCGCACTGTAACTGCAGCCCCTTTTCACATACTGTTCACCGATGGACGTGGGTGAAAGTTGGTGGGTTTTGATTGGACGAGAACAAGATCAACTTTTCGTGGGGTATGGAGTTCATCCTCGGCAGCACCACGAGCAGAACGGCCCCCGTTGCTTCTACCCGAGATGTCCTGCCATTAACGGCCGCCATCAGCATCAAACGCCCCACCGAGTGCATGGTGTGCATGGAGGCTCCGCGGAAGATCCGCTTCGCGTGCGGCCATCTTGCGTGCTGCGAAAAGTGCACAGCCGAGTGCGTTGTTGGACTATCGATCCCTCGGGCTTGCCCTTGAATGACGCCTACCGATTGAGATGCAGCTTACAATAGTTCCGCACGTCGACTCTTGCGCTCGCAGCCTGATTGCCACTGCCGACAATCGCGTGCCGCAGAATGCCTGCCCAATGTGCCGAGCAGAGATCATTGTGTGGGAGCAGTTGGGAGAGGATGACGATGCCTTCACGTATCGCCAGCCCGCTGGGCCAGTTCCAGGACCGATCAAAACCAAGCCACCGCGGCCGCCCGATCCAGCACGGTCGCCCGATGCAGTGGCACTGGACCAGGAGCCTTTCGTCCTTTTGTTTCGCGAGAGCGGCAGCGTGGGGATCAGCCTCGCACGCCCTTGGCGAGGGCCTCAGGGGCTGATGCACAGCGTGCGCGATGTGAGCTTCGGCTCACCCGCGGACGATCTAGGGTGCCCCACGGGCGGTGTGATCCTGCATGTGAACGGAGTCAGTGTGATCGGCATGTCGCGAGCCGAGGTTCTCCAACGGACTCAGGAGCGGCCCCTCCGGATCGTGATGCGCCTACCCCTCGCGGGCGAGTGGCCGATCCCCGACCCGCCCAACCAGCCGCCGCTACGAGCCACCGTGATCCCCAAAGGTTGCTGGGACGTCCAGTATACGGTCACGTTGCCCCCGAGCGTGGTGGCTGGCGAGACGCTCATCGTTGCCATGCCGCCGAAGTACACGGTGCACGTTGCGTTCGTCGTGCCGCGCACTGTGGCTCCGGGCGCCCAGCTGCTGCTCAAAGTGGCCCCAGAGGATCTTCGGAAGCTGCGCAAAAGCCGAGGCCGTCTGGCGCTGATCGCGATGAATATTATTCAGGCGCGGAGGACGGTACGATACTCGATAGCTACTACCCCCACGCTGTAGGATCTCTAGGACGTCACGTCGAACGGGACGCGAAGACCGAAGTCGCGTTGTGCGAAACCCGAAACGAAACACTTACCTCTTTCGTTAGGGGGGAAATTGAGTAAAACACGACCAGTGTGTCGCTCGGTTGCAACTTGCAAGCCGGACTTCTTAACCGTTTCGCGGTTCGTTCGCGGATCCTCCGGTCCGCCCCGGCGCCGGCCCCGTGCGCACGGGCCACGGCAGGTCGGACGGGGAGACTCGTTTATTATTACGAGTACCGTACGTACCCCCGACCCGGGCACGATCTCTGTTCTCTCTGTCTCTCCTCCACTCGATGTCTCTGCCCCGCACTCGTGGTGTGCGCCCTGCGGAAGCAACGAGCGACATGATCCGAGTCGACTCGGCACGAGCACGAGTCGCAGTCCGCGACACGACGCGGGCGCCTTCTCTTCTTGATGGGCCCGCTTGGGCTTCACACACGCCAAGCCCCACAGCCACATTCGGCATCTCGCTTCAGAGCACTGGCGTGCCGATCCCCGCGTGTGCTTTCGCCCTGCCCCGATGCCCGAGTACGGAGAGGCGAGATCACGTCGCGTGGGCGCAGCCACCTTGCTCCCAGCGGGTTCTCTTCGCCTCACACAGTGCACGCGAGAGGTCCTAGAGAGAGCATCGCAGCATCGGCGATCCTCACCGTCCAGCCAAGCTCGTTCGCTATCGCCCCATGCACTCCCGCGGCGAGCCACTTCATGCTAGTGTGTCCTTGCCCTGTATGCACCGCGCCTTTCCGCGCTGATAATACCGCGCCAGCCTGCGCCGTCGCGGCGCGTCTCACTTGGCGGCCTTGCCTTTCTTGGCGGCCGCAGGCTTGGTTCCCATCTCGGGCTGTGTGGGGCGCGCCACGTCCCGCAGCCGTACGGCGAGCCCGCCGCGCTCGCCAACGAGCTCGACCGCATGGCGCTGGCCCGCCTCTTCAAAGTATTCCTCACCCACCTTGATGAAGCAGTCCACCTTGAGCAACCCGACCTTAAACTTCTCTACCTCCTCCTTGCGGAACTCATGCTTCTTCCGGAGCGCCTCGCTGAGCGCCTCGTTGAAGAGCTCGGTACCAGAAGCTGGTCGCTCACGCCCAACATTCGTCCACTTGGTTCCGAGCGCGGGCGGCTCGTTGGCCAGGTGGAGCAGGCAATAAAAGGCCTGCGCAATCGAGATGCTCTCGGGCTTGGCGGGCGGCGGCATCCGCTCGGGCAGCCGATGCAAAGCCTGCTGGAAGTCCACCACGCGCGTCGGCGAGCCCGCACCGTCGCCCTGTAGCAGGGTCCACAGATCCTCCTTGAGCTTGCCCACATCCACCACTGTCGAGCGGCGTGCGGTGGGCCAATCCTTGGAGCTCACCTGATGAGGGGATTACTCAGAGGTCATCAGTGCCAATCAGAGGTCATCGGGGGCCAATCCTTGGAGCTCACCTGATGAGGGGATTACTCAGAGGTCATCAGTGCCAATCAGAGGTCATCAGGGCCAATCCTTGGAGCTCACCGCGATCTGCGCCGGCGGGACGATGGGCGCGGGCGCAGGGGCGCGAGGGCCGGCGCCGGCGCCACCATCCTGCTCGTCCCCGCCACCGATATCCCATCCGCCCTCCTCGTCGGGCCAGTTGCCGTCGTCGCCGTCGTCGCCCCCGTACGCGTCGACGCCATCGGCTGCGCCCTTGCTCGCTGCACCGGGCTCGGCGGAAGAAGAGGGTCCGTTGGCGAGGGCCTGGGAGCCGTCGGCGTCCGGGAACAGGCTCTCGGTCCGGCGCTTGGCCTGACGCTGCTGGCGCTGCACGTGCCGCTCGTACGCGATGCGCTTCGACGGGCGCTCGAAGAGCGTCTCGAGCGCCGCCATCTGCACTTGGAAGTCGCGCTTGAGCAGTGTCTCAGCCGCCTTGGCCTTGGAGAGCATCGTCTTGGTCAAGATGGTCGTCCCCTTTGTGTCGAGCGCCGCCGCGTCCTCCAGCTCAAGTACGAGCGCCGCCGCGTTCGAAAAGTCGACCGTGACCGGCTCCTTGGCCTTGCGCGCCCCCGCACCCGCGCCGGCCGCGCCTCCCGCAGCAGCCGCGCCCACACGGTTCCGGCGTCTCCTCGCTAGCTGCTCCGCCATGCTGCTGCCGCCCTGGTACCCGTTGCCCTCGAGCCCGCCCCCGTCGAGCTCGAGCTCGTCGCCGGCGTCGTCGATGAGCGATGCGGGGCCCTCGGCATCGACGAGGCCGATGAGCCCCCCCTGGGACTGCGCCACGCGCTCGTCGGGCTCGTCGGCAGCTCCGGGTCCGTCGTCGCCCCAGCCGTCGGCGCCGTCGTCGGCGAACTCATGAGCACCAGGGCTCGACAGCGCTGGGGGTGCAACCTCGGGCGCGGCGGCCAGCTCGGGCTCCAGCTCGGGCCCCGGCTCTGGCTCTGGCTCCGGCTCGGGCTCCGGCTCGGGCTCGAGCTCGAGCTCGAGCTCCGCCTCCGGCTCCTCCTCGCCGTCGTCGGGCTCGCCGTCGGGCCGCCGCTCCGCCCAATACTGTCGGAAGGCTGTCGCCACCCGGAGCTCCTTTGTCACCGTGGGCAGCAGGCCGACCAGAGCGGCCGCGGGCAGCGGCGCCGGCGGCGCGGCGACCTGCGCCTGAGCCCGCGCCGCCGCACTCGCCACCTCCGCGTCGCGCGCGTCGAGGACGAGCGTGAGGCCGTCGGCGCCGAGGTCGAGGCTGTGTACCATCAGGCCGCGCGCGCCCTTGATGCCGTACAGCGCGGAGGTGCGGTAGAAGAACGGGTCGGCGTCGGCGCCGAGTTCGTGCTTATCCATGTTTAGCTTCGACGGGTCGGTCTCCAGGTACGCGGTCGGGTTCTTGCGCTTGGGCTTCTTGGGCTTCTTGGGCTTCACGATCTTGGACTGGACGAAGTTGAACAGTTCCGTCGCCTTGGCGTCGCTCAGGTTCAGCTGCGTCGCGATCTCGTGCATGTCGGCGGGACTGGCCGTCTTCTTAGCCTCGGCCATGAGCGCGGTCATCTCTTCCACGACCGACGCCTCCGCCCACTCGGGCGCGCCCTCGAGGTCGACTGCGCCAGCCTTGGCGCCCTCCTCCTCCTCCTCCTCGTCCGCCGGGTCGTCCACCTTGGCGCCCGGCCGGTCGATCATGCGGCGGAGCCGCTCCTGCTGCATCTCGAGCGCATCGACACGCGCCGCGATGATCCGGGAGCCCGCATCGAGCATCATCGCCCCCTTTTGGAAGATCTCGATGGTACCGCCGGTGGAGTTGCGGTCCATGTCGCGGATCATCCGGTCCATGTCGTCGATGTTGTACGCATTCAGGAAGGCATTCTTCTTGTTCACCTTGTTGTCCATGAAGCGCTTCATCGCGTCGCCGTAACCCTCTAGGCGTCGCTCCTGGCGACCTGGCGTTTCCTTGAGCGGTGACTTCACCTTGGCGAGCTGCTTCTGCACCGCCGCCTGCGCGGCCTCCTGGCGCTCGTTCTCGTCATCGTTCTCGTCCAGGCCGACGTCACCAGGCAGGAACCCGCCGGACAGGCGGCGCTTGCCGCCCGACGAGTTGCGCCGGGGGGCGATCACCGGCAGCGGAGAGCTCATCGCACGGGGCAGGGAGCCGGTGGGGGGCGCGGCGAGTGGGAACCGCGACGCAGCCCAGTATGACGCTTTGCGGAATCGCATAATAAACTTGCCTACCAGCAACAAGTAGCCGTGTTGCCGAAAGATGGGCGAGTTCGACAAAAGAACCATTCTGGAGATTGGACACCAGTACTTGACACGTAGTTACAGCGTGCACATCTGTCATCTCTTCGTCGCGTATAACATGATGGTATGAATCGCACACTCCGCACTTGCCTCTAGGCCCACAGCGCGCCACGCCGCCACCCATCCCATCGATCGTACCGCGAGCGCCTCAGGCTCACCCGGCGCCTCGGCGTGGCCGCCCCCCCCCCCCCCCCCCCCCCCCCACCCTCCCCCCCGCCCCCCCCGGCCCCCCCCCGCCCCCGGCGGGGCCCCCCCCCCCCCCCCCCTCTCATGCATGGCTCCCGCCTCTCTCCACCACCACCTCAATGGCCAGAACTCATCGAGGCCCACGGCTCGTCGGGGCGATCGAGTAGGTCGGGCACCACACGCGGCGACTCGTAGAAGCTCACGAGCTCCTTGGCTTTGGCGACCACATTCTCGACGGTGAAGCCGAAGCGCTTGGCGAGGTCCTTGCCCTGCGCCGAAGCGCCAAAGGTCGTCATGCCGATCACCGAGTGCGCGTACTTGCTCCATCCCTCGGCGCAGAGTGCCTCGACGGCGAGCACGGGCACGCCTGGCGGGAAGACGGTGTGCTTGTACGCGCGCGGCTTCATGTCGAAGAGCTCCCAGCACGGCATCGACACGAGCTGAATGCGCAGCCCCGGCAGCTTTGGCACCGCGTCCACGATGAGCGCCACCTCCGAGCCGGTCGCGCACAGCACGAGCTGCGGCGCGCCGCCCTCGGGCGCCTGTTGCAGCACGTACGCGCCCTCCCGCACCGCCTCGATTGACGAGCCGCTGAGGTTCGGGCAGCTTTGTCGCGAGAGCGCGATGACCGACGGGCACGTGCGGTGCTCGAGCGCGACCATGTACGCGCCGCTCGTCTCGTTCGCGTCGGCGGGGCGCAGCGTGAGCGTATTGGGCATCGCGCGAAAGTTGAGCAGCGCCTCTACCGGCTGGTGCGTCGGCCCGTCCTCCCCGAGCCCGATCGAGTCGTGCGTGGCGATGTAGATGACGCCGTGGTGCGAGAGCGCCGAGACGCGCATCGCACCGAGCGCATAGCCGGTGAAGTTCAGGAAGGTCGCGCAGAACGGGAAGAGCGCGGGCGAATAGGCGGCGATGCCGTTGCACACGGCAGCCATGGCGTGCTCGCGCACGCCGAAGCGGATGTACCGCCCTTCGGGCGTGGCTGCCTGGAAGTCGAGCGCGCCGCGGAATTTGGTCAAGTTGGAAGGCGTCAGGTCGGCCGAGCCGCCCACGAGCTCGGGCACCGCCACGCACAGCTTGTTGAGCACCTCCTGGGACGACTGGCGCGTGGCGAGGGCCGGGTCCTTGGGTGTCCAGCGAGGGAGCACGTCGCGCCAGCCCTCCGGCAGCCGCCCCGCCACGCGCCTTTCGAGCTCCGCCGCGAGCTCCGGGTGCGCCACTCGGTAGCCCTCGAGAAGCTTCTGCCAGCTCTGCTGCTTCTCCGCGCCCGCCGGCTTGCACCGGCCATACGCGGCCGCCACGTCCTCAGGCACGTTGAAGAAGGCCTCCTCGGCGAAGCCGTACTGTTTCTTGACGTTGGCGAGGTCGGCGTAGCCGAGGGGCGCGCCGTGCACACCCGCGGTGCCCTGCTTGGCCGAGCCGTACCCGATCGTCGTCGTCACCTTGATCAGCGTCGGGCGCGAGAGCTCCGCCTTGGCGCTCGCGATCGCCTGCTCGAGAGCGAGCAGGTCGGTGTCGCCGTCCTCTACGTGGATCGTCTGCCAGCCGTACGCCTCGTACCGCTTCATGACGTCCTCGGTGAAGGCGAGGTCGGTGCCGCCGTCGATCTGGATCTTGTTGTCGTCGTAGAAGACGATCAGGCGGCCCAGCCCCAGGTGCCCCGCGAGCGAGCACGCCTCGCTCGTGATGCCCTCCTGCATGCAACCGTCGCCGCAGATGACGTACACAAAGTGGTCCACCACCTTGAAGCCCTCGCGGTTGAAGGTGGCGGCCATGTGGGCCGCGGCTAGCGCGAGCCCGACGCCGTTGGAGAGGCCCTGCCCGAGCGGCCCCGTGGCCACCTCGACGCCCGCCGTCACGCCCACCTCGGGGTGCCCGGGCGTCTTGGAGTCGATCTGGCGGAACGCGCGCAGGTCATCGAGCGAGAGGTCGTAGCCCGTCAGGTGGAGCATCGCATACTGGAGGGCGCACGCGTGCCCGTTGGAGAGCACAAAGCGGTCGCGGTTGAGCCACGACGGGTCCGCCGGGTTGTACTGCATCACCTTCTGCCACAGCAGGTGCGCGATGGGCGCGCAGCCCATCGCGGCGCCCGGGTGGCCCGAGTTGGCCTGCTGCACCATGTCGGCGGCGAGCACGCGCACAAAATTGATCTGCCGCCACTCGAGGCTCTTCAAATCGATCTCGTGCCGCGGCTTCTTGTTCAGGTTGATGTCCACGCTGTTGCGCGACGAGGCCCGTGACGGCGACTGCCGTTTCGAGGAGAGCGTCGCGAGTGGCAACGAGGAGGTGAGGCCCTCCTTGGGTGGCAGGTAGCCAAAGTTGAACTGGAGCACCCGGTCCATGGGTATGCGAGCGCGCGGCTGTGCGCTTTCAACCGCCCTTTGGCGCGAGCACGCCGCGGAGATGTAAGCTTGTTTGCGCTGTGAGACCGTGGCCTCGCCGGAGGCCTCGCGTCATCAGCACCTCGCCCAGATTCTAAGTTTGCCGCGGTGATTGCATCCTCGATGCCGCCGTGGTGAGCGCTCACTCGCGGCAGCCCGTAATCCCGAGCATGCTCTCTCAAAGACCTGTTGCACATGTATGGATACTCAGACCCCACGAGCAACCATGATCTCACAGAACAATCTACATTCTACAATGGCCTCCTCTCAGTCTTTCTCTCAGTCCACCTCAGGGATCGCGTGCCAGTCCAGGGACGGCTCCCTGGAATGGCGCGGCGAGAACGATGCTGAGGTCGCGCTTCTCACGCCCGCGTACGCCGATGGCGGCGCAGGCGAAGGAGGTGCGCTCAGAGGCGGCTTGCTCAGCGGCGGCGGCGGCGGCGCATGCGCGACGGCGCCCAGGAGGAGCGGCTGCGTCATCGCCGCCGCCGAGGTCGCTCCGTATTGCAGCGACAGCGTCGGCTTGGACCCCTCGGTGGCGCCGGGCACGAGCACGCCGCTCGCGCCGCCTCCGCCCACGACGGCGCTGGTCGCGCCCTCTCGAGCGCCCACGGCCGCGCGAGCGATGAGGTCGGCGTTGCGCTTGATCTGCCGGTAGAGGCCGGCGCTGCGGCGCGCGATGACGGCGGAGGCGACGACGGCGAGCAAGCAGAGGCCGGCGATGATCGAGTGCGTCGGCAGGAAGCACTGGGCGCCCAGGCAGGTGGAGGACGATCCCGCGCATGTCCGATTCGTCAAATCGGGCCCCGAGCCAGCCCCTGAGCCACCCTCGTCGTCGTCGGTCGCGGCCCGCGAGTAAAAGAACGTTGGCAGCAGGTTGGCGAGGAGCAGCGTGCCGACGGCGCCGCAGCCGCCGTCGAAGAACAAGTAGTTGGCGGCCAAGTGGGAGCTGCCGAAGAGCTCTGAGGCGAGCACCACCAGATGGGGCCACATGGAGCCAAAGGCGATGCCCGCGCATACGCTGCCGAGCGCGAGGAGCGCCGCCTGGCCGACGGAGCCCGCAGCGCACAGCCCGGCGAGCAGAAGGACGAGCTGCGCAGACCCCATCAGGGCAGCGATGGCCGCGGCGATCCACGGGCGTGGCCGGCCTCGGAACGCGAGCACCCGATCGGAGACGATGGTCGCGACGAGCCGGCCGAGCAGGTTGCCCGTGCTGAAGAGCGTGACCACCGTGGGCACGAAGGCCTCCGAGGCGCCGCAGGCCTGCACGATCTGGCCAAAGTTGGTCGAGAGCATGTTGCCGCCGCCGATGACGACGGAGCCCACGCCGCACAGGAGCCACGCGTCGGGCGTGCGCAGCATCTGGAGCGTCGTGTACGATACCTGTGGGGAGTCACTCAGCATGCAATGGAGTCACTCAGCATGCAATCAGCATGCAATCAGCATGCAATGGAGTCACTCAGCATGCAATCAGCACGCAATCAGCACGCAATCAGCACGCAATCAGCACGCAATCCGCATGCAATCAACATCTGGAGCGTCGTGTACGATACCGACGACTCGAGCTTGAGGATCGGCAGCGTGGTCAGTGCGGGGGCGGCGGCGGCGGCGCCCTCGACGTGCCACAGCAGCCCGACGGTCGGCAGCGGCGCCTCGTCGCCCTCGCGCAGCGCGCGCTGTCGATCCCAGCATGGCGCGAGGGCGATGCCGAGCGGCGCGAGGGCCATGGCGAGGAGCACCGGCACGAGGCCCCTGTGCACCGGCCCATATGGGGCGAGCGCCACGGCTGTGCCCACGCCCGTCAGCACGAGCAGGTGGGTGTGCAGGTAGCGCAGCATCGTGCGTGGCTCGCGCGCGCTCTCATCGGGCGTGCTCGGCACGATCACGGACGCGAAGACGCAGCAGCTGAGCGAGACGCTCGCCCAGAGCAGGATGCAGTTGAGCGCCTCGGGCTCGGCGCCCGGCACGCCGAAGAGGAGCACTGCGCGCGAGCGGAGAGGTCGGACAGCAGTTGGGACGGCGGACGAGGTCGGGCAGCAGCGGGGAGAGGGCGCGTTCTTGAGGCGCTCTGGGGGAGGCGCGCTGGGAGAGGCGTATCGGCGCAGCATATCGTGTTCGTGACGTCGTGCGCACCGTAGAGCTGAGAGACGACCGCGCCCGCCAGGCCGACAAATGACTTGACGAGAGCAGCGGCCATGCCACGCTGGCGCTGGAAGTGCATGATTGGCGTTGAAAAGGCGCAGGAGGAGATCAGCTGGATGCCCATGTACTGCAGCATCGAGATCCCCAGCAGGACCTTTGCTGGGTCTCCGGCGTGAATTCTCTGCGTGGCGACGAGGTAGAAGACAATCTGCGCCGAGCTCACCCACAGGCCGCCGAGGAGCAGCGTGCCCTTGACTCCGCAGCGACGCGCGAAAGCGCCGAAGAGTGGGCTGAAAGGACCGAGGGAGAACTGGATGGTGTTCAAGTTGGCGAGCTGCTGTTGGGAGAAGCAGAATTGCTCTTTGAGCGCGCTCGAGTACATGGAGAAGCCATACGTGACTCCCGTGGCGACGGCGGCATACATGCAGCCGATGAGAGCGCGACGGCCAAGGGCCGTGCTGGTGAGGGAGCCATCGGAGACCCAGTACATGCGTTACGGATTCGATGGAGGCTGTCTGGCCTGCGCGGAGCGAGAGCGGCTGTTTGATGGAGGCGTTCGTCGATTTCGCAAGAGTCGAGTGGTCCGGGGAACCCGAGTTCGGATGATGAGCTAAGTTTATCGCGCGATGGGAAAAAGGAAATCGGGGGATGGAGTGCGGGAGCTGGGATTGCGTTTGGGGGAACGGTTAGAAGGGAGAGAAGGGTAGGGGGTTTGGAGCACGCACTGCGATTACGCAACTGGGAGGACAGCAGCGTATCCGCAACTCTAATTGACTTTATAATTGTTTTAAAGTACTCAGTTACCCTCAGTAAGACTTCGTGCCCGAGCGGTTAAGGGGGCAGACTAGAAAGATGACACGTTCATGGCGATCAATTCCTCGACATCTGCTGGGTTCCACCCGCGCGAGTTCGATTCTCGTCGAAGTCGTTTTTTTTTTTCCCTCTTTTCCCTCTTCCTCTTTTCCCTCTTCCTCTTTTTCCTTTTTTCCCTTTCCCTCTTTTCCCTCTTCCTCTTTTCCCTCCTCTTCCTCTTTTCCCTCTTCCTCTTTTTCCTTTTTT
>Ga0180440_101830_pt1 | contig 12280 bp, 5 predicted proteins | sample ChrtobMetaP5_4mM_FD_119745 | JGI IMG/M metagenome (GOLD analysis project Ga0180440, IMG submission 119745) | Chrysochromulina tobin associated microbial communities from unialgal haptophyte culture, Washington, USA - P5_4mM MetaG | ecosystem: Host-associated > Algae > Haptophytes > Unclassified ... | reverse complement strand
GTGGCGAGGGAGGCGGCGGCGGCGGTGACGAGGGCGGTGGTGGAGGCGGTGGCGGTGGCGGCGAGGGCGGCGGCGATGATGGCGGCGGCGGCGGTGGCGAGGGCAAGGGCGGCGGTGGCGTTAAGGGCGGTGGCGACAGTGGCGGCGGTGGCATCCTGGGCGGCGGCGGTGATGACGGCGTCGGCGGTAGCGAGGGTGGCGGCAGCGGGGCAGGCGAGGGCGAGGGCAGCGGCGGCGGTGGTGGCGGCCCGGGCGGCAGTGGTGATGGCGGCGGTGGTGGTCGACAGGGGGGAGGACGCGCTGGCGGCGGTGGAGACGGCGGCTTCGGCGGCGACGGTGGCGATGGAGGTAGCGACGGTGGCGGGGGCGAGTAGCCGTTTGGAGGGGCGGGGGCCAAAGGCGGAGGCGTCAAAGGAGGCGACGACGGCGGCGGGGGCGGCGGCGACGGCGGCGGTGGCGGCGGCGACGGCGCTGGCGGCGGCGGTGATGGCGGCGTCGCTGGCGGCGGCGGCGGGCTGGGCAAGGGCGGCGGTGGTGGCGATGGCGGCGGCGGCGGGAGAGAGGGCCGCGGCGGCGGCGGCCGCGAAGGTGTTGGCGGCGGCCAAGGAGAGGGGGGCGGCGAGGGCGGCGGCGTTGAGGGCGAGGGCGGCGGCGAGGGAGGGGGCGGCGGCTGGTGGCGAAACCTATGCAGCAGGCCAGCCAGCAGGCCGGGCGGCGGTGGCATCCCAGGCGGCGGCCCAATTGGCGGCGTCGGCGGAGACCAGCGCTTCAACGGAAGGTTGGAAGAGAGCGGCAGTGAGGTCGGCGGGTGGATAGAATTCCCCACAGGTCGCGCGAAGAGCGCCGTCAGTGCCGCGAGCGCCACGAGTGCAAGCACGACCACCCACAGAGGCTCTCGCTGCAGCCGCTCCGCTGCCGCCTCGCCGACCGCTCGCACTGAGCGCTCGAGCGAGCGCCGGCAGTCAGAGCACCCTTGACATACCTGCGGCGGCTCCGTCATCGTCGGGCGCTGCGGTGGGCGCAGCGCCTTGGCGCCCTTGGAGGTGGCCGCGTACGAGGCGGCTCTTGGAGGCGGCACCGCCATCGCCCTCGCCGTCGACGACGCAGGCGGCAGCTGAGCTTGCGCTTGCGGAAGGAACGTGGGCAGCTGAGACTGCGCTTGTGGCACTCTCGGTGGTGAAGACTGCTGCTGCTGCTGCTGCTGCTGATGCTGTTGCTGCTGCTGCTGCTGCTGCTGCTGCTGCGGCTGCGGCTGCGGCTGCGGCTGCGGCTGCTGCGGCTGCTGCGGCTGCTGCTGCGGCTGCTGCTCGACGGCAGGGCGTGGCATCCCAAGCAGCATCGCCTCCAGTTGCGGTGGCTTGGGCTCCACCTCGGCGACACGTGGCGGCGAGGGCGCATGCATGCGGTTGGGCTCCACCTCGGCGACACGTGGCGGCGGCGAGGGCGCATGCATGCGGAGCGCGGCGGCGAGGGCGGTGGCCGGCCCGACGGGAGCGGCGGCGGTGGCAGGAGCGGCGGCAGAGGCAGGCGCGGCAGCGGTAGTAGGCGCGGCGGCGGCGGCAGCCAATGCCGCGTTCCTTTTCGCGGCGGCAGCGGCAGCGGCCGCCGCAGCCGGATGTGTCACCGAAACGGGAGCAAGCTGCACCGGCCTGTCGTCCGGACGGACGGCGCGTGCCGACACCTGCTGCAGCTTGGGAAAATCCTCCCAGGGTGACGCAGCCGATGAGCGAGCGGTCGCCGGTCGATCGCGCTCACGTTCGGGAGAGCGCTTCGTCCCTGCAATCTCAGGCATGAACGGCGAGACGCCGTGTGCCGCTATCGGCGGGGGCAGCGGGTACGGCTGCGAGCTGCTCGCCGCCCACTCGTAGCCACGGCTCGTCTTTACCCAGTGTCCCGTGGCGGTCGGGTCGACGGGTGCGCCGTGTGCCGCTATCGGCGGGGGCAGCGGGTACGGCTGCGAGCTGGTCGCCGCCCACTCGTAGCCACGGCTCGTCTTTACCCAGTGTCCCGTGGCGGTCGGGTCGACGGTCGCGCCGCGCGAGCGAGGGGACACGTAGCCAAGCAGCCAGCCAATCTTGCTTTGTGCCTGCTGTTGCACGTCTGCAAGCCGCAGTCGGCCCACCTGTGCTAAGCCGTCTGGGTCCTGGAGCGACTCGCGCACCTCATCCGGGAGCATAAGCTCCTCGTCGGCCACTTGGTGCAGCACGCCGTGCGAGGTGATGACGACTGCCGCACCGGCTGGCTCAGGCGGTTCGATGTGCCCGACATGCTCGCGCGGTGGCGATGTCCAGCGCGGCGTGTGGATGAGCAGGTGGGGGTCCACCGGCACGTTCGTCTTCGGCATTATGGTCCTGAGAGTCCAGCCAAAAAGAGTCTTCAGCGGTTGGGAACAATTGTACCCAGGTTCACGTGAATTCAGGGAGGTTCACGCCCCTCCCGTCTCGGTTCGCACAGCGGGGTGTTTCGTGCGCGCCGAGTTGCCGTCTGCGTCAAAAATTCTCCGCTTCAACAAACGCATCCACGCCGTGCACGTACATCAGGTGCAAGGGCCATTCTCCGTGTTCGTGAAGGTCGTCAAGCCCCTTCTGTTATCGGACTCTCGGATTTGTCGGAGAGCTTGATTGGAGGAAGGAGTGCCGCTCCGAACGACTTGTACAGAATGGGTGTCGGTATCCAGATCGACTCAGCAGGGCACGAAGTGCCTGTTTCCCATGGCGACGTGTCCTTGCAGGGGCTGCCGTTGCGCGCGATCGGTTCTGCTCCGCAGAAAGATAATCTTCTACGCACCGTGAACATTCTTCGATCCAACCCGGGCGCTGTCGGCAACACGATCACAACGGCGCTCTACACGTGGTACACATTCCCTACGGTTGGCGTACTCGAGCTCATCTACCCGTGGAACAAGTTTGCCAACTTCTATTTCTTCCTCGTCGGTCTGATGCAGATGAGCCCCGCATCGCTCACCAACCGCCAGCCCTCCTCGTGGCTCACGCTCACCTTCATCTGCTTGTGTGAGCTGTACTTCAAGGCGAAAGAGGACCTTGCGCGCCACCGCGCGGATGCCGCGTCGAACAATGAGGTCGTTGAGGTACTCGCTGCGATCGAGGAGTCGACCGACCTGGGCGCGCGCGATGCCTTTGAGCCCAAGGCATGGAAGCACGTGCGCGTGGGCGACGTGGTGCGCGTGCGCGCGCGAGAGAGCTTCCCGGCCGACCTGCTGCTGCTGCGTGGCTCGGATCCAAGCGCGCCTGGCCAGTGCTGGGTGAACACGAAGCCACTCGACGGCGAGACGGACACGAAGCTGCGGCTCGCGCCCAAGCTGCTCGCCACGCTGCTCAAGGACGAGCCGAGCTGCGAGCCGGCCAAGCTGCGCAAGCTGCTGCGCGGCACAGTGCGCTGTGAGGAACCGAACGACAAGGTAAACGACATCACGGCGCAGCTTTGCCTTGATGGCGAGTCTCCCGTGCTGCTGAGCCAGGACAACTTCCTGCTTCGCGGCTGCCAGCTGCGCAACACAGACTACGTGCTGGGCCTCGTTATCGCGGCCGGAGTGCACACCAAGATCAACTTCACGCCCGCCTCGCTACTCGTGGGCCAGCCGCAGACCGTGAGCCAAAAGCTGGTGAGCTGCCTCAAGTCCGTCTTGGGGCTGAGCGACGGGCCGAAGGCGAAGATGGGCACGATCGCGAAGATGGTGAATGTGGACATCATGGGCGTCGTCGCCTGGCTCGTCTTCATGTGCACCTTTGGCGGCGCCACGTACGTCATCCTCGAGAAAACCAACGGGAATACCCACGGCGTCCTCTGGTACCTGAAGGACGACGAGGACGCGGCGAGTGGCTTCTTCCTTCAGGTGGCGCGCTTCTTCCTCATCTGCTACCAGTTCGTGCCCATCTCGCTCTACGTGTCGATGATGTTCTACCAGACCTTTTGCCGCTACTTCCTCATCAACGACCTCGAGGCGTATGACGCTGCCGGTGACGAGCCGTGCCAGGTGCGCCAGATGAGCTTGATCGACGAGCTCGGCCAGGTCTCGCACATCTTCTCGGACAAGACGGGCACACTCACCTCCAATCACATGGAGTTCCGGCGCTCCTACGTCTTCACGCCCAAGGGAAATGCGTACGGCGTCGGCGAGACCGCGATCTCCAAATCGATCGCCGCAATGCGCGCCGCTGCAGCGCCGATCCCAGCAGCGCACTCGCCGCCGCCCTCTCCTCCTGAAGTAGGTTCCCTATCGCCCGAGCCGATCTCACCCAGGCTCGATCTGGTGCCTACCTTTGATGGCCTGCAGCCGACGCCGGCGACGCCGACGCCGTCACGCCCGTTGCTGACGCCCGCTGCGGCGCCCAAGATTTGGCGCGGCCCCTTTCCCGCCTTCGTGGGGTGTAAGGAGCACACTTCCACGTATTGCAACTTCGAAGAGGCCGAGGGGCAGCCGAGCCTGCTGCAGGCGCTCGACCAGGACGGCCCGCCGGGCTGGCTCAGCCGCGAGCTCGCGCTGAACCTGGCCGTGAACCACTCGGTGCTGCTCGAGTACGTCCATGGAAAGCTGGAGCTCTCGGCGTCGTCGCCCGACGAGCAGGCCTTCGTCGCGGCCGCCGAATACTTTGGGTTCGAGTACACAGCGCGCGATTCTGACAAAGGGCTGCTCACCATCCTCGAGAAGCGCACTGGCATCTCGCATCAGGTGGAGGTGCTCGAGGTGTTTCCGTACGAGTCGAGCCGCAAGCGCATGTCCGTCATCGTGCGTCTGCCCGAAGCGCTCGTCGCTTCCCTCGGCGGCGGCGCGCCCGTTCGGCTCTACACAAAGGGCGCCGACTCCGTGCTCCTCGCTGACGGGGACGGTTCTCTGCTCGCCCAGGGCTCCCAGGGCTCTGATCCCGAGAGCCGCGCCGCCCTCGACGCGCTCCTGTACGAGTGGGCCGACATCGCGCTGCGCACGCTCGTCTTTGTCAAGCGTGAGCTGCCCGATTTCGAGGCATGGCACGCCCAGTACCAAGCGGCCAACCAGGACCCGGAGCAGGTGCGCAAGCTCAAGCTCGGCCAGCCAAACGCGATCAGCGATCTGCAGGCGAGCCTCGAGAAGGAGTATACGCTGCAGGGAGCAACCGCTCTCGAGGATAAGCTGCAGGACGGCGTGCCCGAAATCTTGGCTGACCTGCGCGCCGCCGGCATCAAGATCTGGATGCTCACCGGCGACAAGGTGGGCACGGCCAAGAACATCGCCACCGCATGCAACATCCTGCCCGCAGGGTGCAACCTGCTCGAGATCACCACCGAGACCTTCCCCGTGCTCAACGACGTGAAGACTTCGGAGCTGCTCGCCGCCTCCAAGGTCCTCGAGCGCGCGCAGGCGGGCGACATCTCGTCCACCTTCGCCACGGGGCGCAACTCGCAGGGCAGTCAGAACTTTGCACCCAACGACCGTGGTAGTCGAATGGCTGGGCGCAAGAACTTGGTACAGGAGGTGTGCTTCTGGTGGGGCAAGCTGCTGGAGCCAGAAAAGAAGGATGAGCAGCGCAATCAGTTCCTCCTCGCCCTCGAGCACCAGACAGAGCTCCTCGACAGCCGTTACCCCGACCTTCAGCTTGTGCGTGCGGCGCTGCATGAGCGCCACACCCTCATGAAGAGCGGCGGCGGTGGCGGTGGCCCGGGCGCGGCGGGCGGCGACAAGCCGGAGCTGTGCCTCGTCCTCGACGAGAAGGCGATAGAGTACTGCGGGCTACTGTGTAAGGAGGTGCTCGCGGCGGTTGGCCACGGATCGCGCTCGGTGGTCGCATGCCGCGCTCGCAAGGATCAAAAGGCGCAGATGCTCAACATGATCCGCGAGTCGGTGCCCTCCTCGTGCTGCCTCGCAATCGGCGACGGCGCCAACGACGTCGCCATGATCAAGGCAGGCCACGTGGGTGTAGGCATCATCGGCAAGGAGGGGCGACAGGCTGTCAACAACTCGGACTTCGCCATCGGCCAGTTCCGCTTCCTGCGCTCGTTGCTGCTCGTGCACGGCCGCTTCGTGTACCGTCGGACGTCGTTCTTCTGCTACTACATGTTCTACAAGAACATCTCCAACGTGCTGGCCATGTACGCGTACACGATGGTGGCGCTTGCGAGCGGCGAGCGCATCTTCGTGCAGCCGTACATTGAGCTGTACAACATCGTCCTCACCTCGTTCCCGATCATCCTCTTCTGCGTCTTCGACCAGGACCTGAGCAAGGAGAAGTCGGCTCGCTCGCCCGACCGTTACACGCCCGGAGTGCTGCGCATCTACTACACGCACACCGGCTTCGTGCTGTGGATGCTCGAGGCCATCTGGACCGCGGTGCTCTGCGTCTTCGTGCCCGCGCTCGCGTTCGGCTACCCGGGCCTCTCGCTCGCGTCGCCCTTGAATGGCGACGTGGGCCTGGCGACCATCTCGATCGCGGCCATGGTGCTCGTGTGCATCAACGTCAACCTGCGCCTCGCGATCGAGATGCACTCATGGCACTTTCTGGAGCATCTTTTTATGTGGGGCTCCATCATCGCCATCGAGATCCTCGCATTCGTCTTCTCCTTCCTCCCGTATCGAGGGCCCACTTCCCTGAGCTGGGAGGATCTCAAAGGGACCATCCAGAACACGTGGAACACGCCGGCTTACTACTTGGCAAGCGCGCTCGCCATCCTGCTCGCGCTCGCGCCGCGCATCATCGGCATGGCCAACGACGCCGTTACATATGGGCGCGCGAGGAAACGCCGCAGGCGCCTTGAGAAAGCTCGCAAGGTCGCCGAGGCTGAGCGCCAAAAGGCTGCGCTCAGCCAAGCCGCGATGGCTTTGCCCTCAACCTCAGCCTCGGCACGTTACAACGAGCTGCTGTCACCGACGAGCTCCTCTGGAGCTAGCCCCCGTTCCGCACCGCGCAGGGGCGGCAACGGCTTCGCCTTCTCCATCAGTGAAGCGTCGAGCTCCCACGTGTGGGCCTCATTTGGGAGCGTCTCGCAAGGCCAGAGGCCGGAGGTCAAGTAGATCGTGCACGGGCGACATTGTGTGAGGTCGGGGACCGCGACGCGGATGGCTCGATCATCGATCCGATCAAACTCGTCGGTGTGACGGCCACCCGTCTAGGAATGTGTTCGCCTACGATCAACCAACCGACGCGAAGGGATGGCGATACGTGGCGTGTGGACAACGTCGTGTTTGATTACTACGTTTGCTAGGAAGGTTCTTGATTGTAAACATGCGTGATGAACTACATCTCTCATCTCCGATCTCGTCGAGAGTCTCGTCGACGATACAGCGATACATGTTACATGTGCACGCACGGGATACAGTCACGCCTCCGCCCTCCCCGCCATTGTAGTTACACGGCGGTCCGCAGAGGCCACGCTCGACCGCCTGGGACCTGGGTCTCGCTGGCGCGTTACTTTTTTGTGTTACTTTTTATGTTTATCTTTTCGAGGGCCCTTATATTATATATGGATAACGTGCTCGAACCGTAAGAAACGACTAAAGTTACTTTCGCCAAATTGGTGCGGGTCAATAACGCGGTAACGTTATTGACTTAGCCGGTTAGGGTTATTTGAGTTTTGACTTTGAGGGGTCGGCCCGTGATTCGATTCGATTTCGCACCTTCGGATTTCACAGATGTATCACAGAAACCTATGAGATCACACAAAGTCACATACCTTGTCACATACCTCTGCTTCCATCACGGAAGATAATCATTTCCCAGCTTCACACCCGGCGTGACTCGTGTGTTTTTGCACGCAGCCACCCTCAGGTGAAAACCGTGTAATGTGTAAATCTGTAAAACAGTGTAGAGCTACTCACGAGTCACGTATACCCTATACCGACGAAAATCTGGGAGCCCAGCACTGAAAAGGGCACGCCGCGCAGACGCGTGCCGAGTACGGGTCAGCCGTGCCGCGTGCGGTGACCGGTGACAGGTATTGTGCACGACCGCGGCACTGCTCTCTGCTGTGTGTCAGTGGTAAAAACCCACTGACATACCAGGTAATAAAAAACTGTTAACTCATAACTGCTGTGTTCCAGTGTGTGCGCACTTGCCACTCGACTCTCGAGCACTTGACCACCTACGGTTTGGCCGGTCTACCGACTACCGCGGCTAACACGTACCAGTGAACCGCGTCGCCAGTTTGTCGCCAGAGTGAACCGTCGAAGTGAACCGTGACTCAGCTACAAATCCATCAAATGTGGAGAGTCCACGACGACAAAAGACCTCCTCCTCGCCTCGAGGCGATTCATGAACTGCTCCAACGTTGCCTCGCGTCGCGGCGCGCGCGTAGGCACGATGCTCCTCTCCTTCTCTTCACTGTCCTCACTTTCCTCGTCGTAGACCTTGGCCTCCATGCTCAAAGTCCACTTGCGTGCGACGTCGAAGCTCTTGCTGCGCCGCTCAACTGTCTCGACGTCTTGGACGTCATCAACATCATCATCAGCCACCAGTATCGCCTCGCTCCTTGGCGAAAGCTTCATCCGGCCCCTCTTGTCTGGCTTTCGGGCGTCTTTCTCTGCCCGGAGCTCCCAGAACGGACGTGACTTAGCCATGAGCTTGCGCCCGCTTGCGGGTGTCGATGCGGGAGCGCGTGATGGCGTACCTGATACGGCCTCGTCCACCTTCTCGGCCTTATCCTCGTCCTTGGCGAATGCGGCTGTACCTGGTGTGCTTGGCCTGGGGATGATGCCGCTGTCCGCCTTATTGGCGAGGGCTGGGCTCCAGCCGGGCTGCAGGCTGGGCTCCCGCGATTCTTGCGGGGGTGAGCGTGTCGACTCTTCCAAATCGAACTGCCCAATGGATGCCTTCAGGCTAAGGAGCCTTCGATTCGAAGTGGCTGTCTTAGCCTTTGATGCCATGCGCCTGTGGCTGTGCGCGCCGCACGGGGAGAAGCTTCCATGGCGCGCTTTGATGCTGACGGTGGAGTACATGGAGGGCGTCGAGGACGCACTTGACGAGAGAGATGAGCAGTCATCATGCATGTCGTGATCGTCGTCGCCCTGGAAGAGCGCGTTGATGGCTCGAGCGCGTGGATGCATGCGTGCCTCCATGGCCAATGCTCGTTCGATGCCCAGCTCAGCCACCACGCTCAAATCGCTCCATGGGTACTTTCCCCTGCATTGGTCGCCCCAGGATGCGCCGAGGTCCGCCGTCAAGAAGCGTTTGCCATCCCAACCCAGCTCGTAGGCCTTCTGCGGCTTGGCCTGACTCACAAAGTGCCGAATCCATTCGAGTCTGCGCATCCGGTCCTGGGGCGACTCGTTCAACTGGGCGGTGAGGAGCTCGTCGATGCCAGGCCACTGTCCACATCCACTGACGAGTAACTCGTCTAATGTGAATTGGCCGATGGCTGATGCCTCCGGAGTGGACTTCCGAGCCTTCGCTGTGCGCGGGTGCAGGCTGTGCGCGCCGCACGGGGAGAAGCTTCCATGACGCGCTTTGATGCTGACGGTGGAGTACATGGAGGGCGTCGAGGACGCACTTGACGAGAGAGAAGAGCAGTCATCATGCATGTCATCTTGTTCGCCATCTTGCTTGTCGCTGTGGTCACGACCCCGCGACCATTGCATTTCCGATTGCAGTTCCGGGGATAGCAGGGCTCCCGAGCCCGATGGCGTCGGCAATTCGACGGTAAATGGCGGCTTCGGGCACACTTGATCGACGATGAATGGCTTGGACGCCGTTGTAGTGCTGGCGCTCCGCCGCACAGAGTTGCGCACGCGCGTGATACGACTGGCGATCGTGCGTGGCGTGGCCGGCGAGAGCACACTTCCCGTCGGCCCAGTGAGCGAGCTCAAGATGAGCTGGCCGCGTGGCGTCGGTGGATTGGGATGCATGAGCCCGCGGCTCAAGTTGAGCTGATTCAGATTGAGGGGGAAGATCCTCGCACCGCGCTGCTCGACGTTGCCGTGAAGGTCGTTGGCTAAGTCGTTGCCTTCCGTCCCGTCAACGTCGAGGCCGTCCTCGTCGGACTTGGTAACGTCGACGAAAGACGGGCCACCTAAAATTGGGGTAGGGCCTCCGACGCTACTTGGGCCACGGTACCCCCGGACATACCAGACGGCGAGCACGATGCACAGCAAGAGCGCCGAACCGGCCAGGACGAGGCCCACGGTGAGGCCCGCACGGCTCGACGCAAGGCTGCCATCATCCTCTCGACCCCGCGAGATAAGGGTGGTACCTAAGGTGGTACCGCCGCCGCACCGGCAGCAGAGCTCCTGCGGCGCAGCGAAAGCCCAGCGAAAGCCTGCGCAGGTTGAGTTGATATGATGATTAACGCTGAAAAAGGAGCAGTTTTGGGTTGTGCTGCCGATCGAGCGATTGGTTGACGTGTCGATGAGAAGGGCGCGCCAACTGTTTGGGCCTTCAAAGCTGGTTGAGCCCACCGCCGGAGCATTATCGATGCACCCCATCGGCCATTCCATTGCGGCCTCCATGCTCCAACTTCAACGTCTGAACATGTGGACGCGTCTCTTTTAAAAAGACACGAGCCCGAGATCGTTTGACGGCGACGAAGCATGCATGCACTCAAGGAACGAGTTGCGGGATGTGGATGAAAACGCGGGATTTCAACCCGCCGCGCCGCGCGGTCGTGGGCGCGAAACTTTGTCCACGACTCGATCCATGCAGCTCACTGCTACTTGTACTCCGCTCGCCGCGTTCAAGCAGCAGCTCACGCTCGTCGAGGCTTCGATCTCGCGACTCGAGGAGTGTCGGCGCATTCGCCACGATTCGGAAGCGGCCGCGGCGGACGAGGCCGTGCCTGCCACCGGCACCGGTACCGGTGCCACGACATTAGAGTCAGCGGTGCCACCCCACGTGCCTGCAGAGGTGGTCGAGACGGCTGACTCAACCACCAGCAAGAAGCCCACCAGCCAAACCGATCTCAACCCGCCGCCGCCGCCACTGCCAGATCCCGCTGCTGCTCCACCTGTGCCGCCCATCCTCTTGCAGTCTTCGAAGGCTTCGTCGAGGTGGGGCGACGACGACGAGGAAGATTCCGGGCTCGTCGCGTCGACGCCCTCGTTCGCGAAGACTCCTCGCGGCGGCGGTGGTGGCGGAGGCGGAGGAGGGGGTGGTGGCGGAGGTGGTGGTGGTGGCGGCGGCAAAGGCGGTGGCGATCGCTTCGGCGGAGGCGGCAGCAGCGGCGGCGGCGGCAAAGGAGGCGACAGCTCCCGCGGTGGCAAGGGCAGCGACAGCGCCCACGGCGGCAAGGGCAGCGACAGCGCCCACGGTGGCAAAGGCAGCGACACGCGCAATGAGGCGCGGCCGCCGCACGAGCAGCCGCCGTCGACTCAATCGCCGGCGACGCATCATGACTCGCGCCCGCCCGCTGCCTCGCCTTCGTTGGCTGCCAAGGGTTCAAGCCGGCAAGGGCCGAGGGACAAGCAGCTCTCGCAGCCGCCGCCGCCGCAGCCCTCGGGCCGAAAGACGCAGCAGGAGCGTGAGGCCGAGGCGGCCGCCGAGCGTGAGGCGGCGCGTCGTGCCGAGCTCGAGAAGATCAAGCAGTTCGCGGTCAGCACGGCGGGCGGCAGCGATGGCAGCGATCGATTCGGAGGCGTGAAAGCCGGCGACGGCGGTGCCAGTGATCGCTTTGCAGGTAGCAAAGGCGGCAAAGGCGCCGACGGCAAAGGCGGCAGAGGCGGCGACGGAGACGTTGGCGGAAAGCGCGGCGGCGGCGGCAAAGGCGGCAAAGGCGGCGGCAGCGGTAAGGGCGAGGGGCTAACGTACAAGCGCATCTCGCCTGCAGATGCGATCCGTGAGCGCCTCGAGCGGGAAGAGCGTGAGAGGCAGACGCAGCAGTAGCTCGCTCTTCGGTGGCCAGGGTCGATAACGGCATTGGCCAAATGCGCGGCGCTCATCACTTAGCAGGCTCGGGTCGTGGGGACAGACGCGTGAAGGGCGCCCATCACGGCGCGACTGCGGCCGAGAGTTGGCGGCATGGTGCCTCCTCTGCATTTCGACAGCCAGTTTATCAACACGTCGCCCTGAGCGTCATATAGTTTCCTCGCCGTTGTGGGTGCGCGCAGGGTCCAGGCGACGTAGCTCACGTACAGGTGGAACCAGGGTCGAGGGTGGCGCATCCGACTTCAAGATAAATGATTAATTTAACTTCAAGATAAAACACAGTTGCTACGCGCGCATCTCGTCCCGCCCCACACATGTTGAAGAGCCAGTAGTTGACATGCTGTTGTGCTAAGACGTACTGGTTTCACTGTTAGTATGCTCCACTGAGCTGTGCACTGGCGCCACTGCGCACACGCACAAAGACAAGGACCACCATCGAG
>Ga0180440_101786_pt1 | contig 12539 bp, 8 predicted proteins | sample ChrtobMetaP5_4mM_FD_119745 | JGI IMG/M metagenome (GOLD analysis project Ga0180440, IMG submission 119745) | Chrysochromulina tobin associated microbial communities from unialgal haptophyte culture, Washington, USA - P5_4mM MetaG | ecosystem: Host-associated > Algae > Haptophytes > Unclassified ... | reverse complement strand
TGCTGTTATTTGCAGTAAATAGTGCCCAAATTTTCGCGCCTGCGGCGGGCTAAGGGGCAACTTGAATACCCCTTCCAGAACGCGCCCCCCCGTCGGTCCACGACAAGTGGTGCCTACCCATTGGGGCGAGCTGCACAGCGCTGCGGGGGGCTTGTACGAATACGATTATCATATTGTTGGATTATCCCGTCCGGTACGCTTCAAGGCGCGGGGGGAGCGCCGGAAACATCTTCTCACTCACACTGGACGAGAACCCGAGCACGATAGTCACGAAACTCGATTGGGACTTTGTGAGAGCCCCTCTCGTTGATGGAACGACGAGCTCTTCTCCTCTCCGTGCTGATGGCCTCCGGTCGATCGACACTGCTGATGGGCTGCGGACGGCACATAATCGTGCGCGCGCGTGGTGGCCTACCCTCCTGCTGCTCCAGCTCCGCCGCGTCGCGCGCCCACGTCGGACTCGGAAAGGGCGTGCAACGCAGCTTCGCCAGCGCGGCCGACGAGCATTTCTTGCGTGTCAGCACGCGCGGGCCGCCCGTGGGGCGACCGTTTACGGTACTCGGCATTGAGACGAGCTGCGATGACACGGGCGTCGCCATCGTCTCGAGCGACGGCCGCATTCTCGGCGAGGCGCTCGCGTCGCAGGCGGCGCTTCATGAGGAGTGGGGCGGCGTCAAGCCCGATGTGGCACGCGACGCGCACGCGGCGGCGCTCGACCGCGTGGTGGGCGAGGCTCTCGAACGCGCCGGCCTGGCCACGGCCGCGGACGTGGACGCAATCGCTGTCACTGTCGGGCCTGGCCTCGAGATCTGCCTTCGCGTTGGTTGTGAGGGCGCCAAGGCGCTCGCGCTTGCGCACGACAAGCCGTTCGTGGGCGTGCACCATCTGGAGGCGCACGTCTTGATGTCGCGGCTCGCGGTGGGCGCGGCCGATGTCGCATTCCCCTTCCTCACGCTGCTCACCTCGGGCGGCCATTGCCAGCTGCTGCTCACTCGAGGCCTCGGAAAGCATGCTGTCCTCGGCTCGACCCTCGATGATGCGCTGGGAGAGGCCTTCGACAAGGTGGCACGGCTGCTCGAGCTGCCTGTGGGCGGCGGCGGCGGGCCCGCGCTCGAGGCGCTCGCGCGCGAGGGCAACCCCGCGGCCGTGCCCCTCCCCATCCCGATGCAGAAGAAGCGCAATTTTGATTTTTCGTTCGCTGGACTCAAGACGGCGGTGCGGCTCGCGGTCGAACGAGCCCCGGAGGAGGTGAAGCGCACGCGCCAGTTCCAGGCGGATGTGGCCGCGTCCTTCCAGCACGCCGCGTTCACGCACCTCGAGCAGCGTCTTTCCTTTGCGATGGGCTACTGCGCGCGCCTAGAGGGCGCCCAGGACGGCGCCATGAACGGCGCCCAAGACGGCGCTGATCCACCGCGACTGCCCGGGACGCTCGTCGTATCGGGTGGCGTGGCCGCCAACCAGGAGTTGCGGCGGCGGCTGCAGGCCTTGTGTGACGCGACGCCCGCACCGGGCGGCGATGGCGCGCCTTGGAGGCTGCTGGTGCCTCCGCCGCGGCTGTGCACGGACAACGGCGTCATGGTCGCGTGGGCGGCGATCGAAGCCCTCAACGAGGGCCGATCGCATGAGGCCGAAGGGCAGGGCGTGCGCGCACGCTGGCCGCTGGGCCGCCTGGCTGAGAATGCGGAGGTGCCCAAGGGGACCAAATCTGCGCGCAGCGATCTGCGCAAGGGCATTGCGGTGTGAAGAGTGCCTGGCTAGGAGTGCCAGCGCTGGTGCTCGTGGCTTCTTATAACGTGAAGAAACGCTTCTTCACACAGTTCAGACTGCCGATTCACACTTCACAAAATTTTGTCGTTCCACTGCACGGGTTCAATGCACAAGCGCTGCACGAACCATGCCGCTTGACAAGGACACCGATGAATACGTGCAGGCGACGCTCATGGCAACGCTCAAGCCGGCCCTATGCGCGCTGTGCAAGGCGCGCCCCGCGGACCCGGTCACCTGGCTCGCAAACTATCTCCTCGCCCACAAGCCATCGCCGCCCGCCTATTCCATTACCGACGCCTTCAAGGAGGCCTGCGTTGAGGTGTTCAATCTGGCGGACATGGATGGCAGCGGCGACCTGGAGTTCGATGAGATCCGCGAGACGATCGCCTCGCACGGCGCCGAGGCGCAGGCCATCATGATGACGCTCGACGCCGATCGGAGTGGCACCATCAGTCTCGACGAGTGGCTCAGCTTTTTCATGATGGTCTTCGAGCAGCATCGCCCGATGGCGGAAGGGCTGCTGATGAAGTGCGCGAACACGATTTACACACGCGAGTTCATGGGCATGGTCATGGCCCTCTACTACGAGTTCGACTCGGACCGCAGCGGACAGCTCGAGTTGCACGAGGTGATGGTGCTCATTGGCGATGATGAGCAGGGCAAGGCGTTCTTGGAGTATGCCGATCAGGACGGCGACAAGATGCTGTCGCTCGACGAGTGGACGTCCTTCTTCTTCATGTTCTGGCGCGTCAATCCGCGCCAGGCGCGCGCCAACGTCAACTTCCTGATGCAGAGATGCGCCGAGATTCGAATGATGCCAGCGATGCCGCCGCCGCCGCCGCCCTCGGACTAGATGGTGCCTTGCCCCAACTTGCCTTCGAGAGGATGCACTTGAGCGCACGCGCGACACCGCACGCTGGAGCATCCGATCCACGCCACTCAGCTTCGTCAGCTTCGTCGCGTGACGCAGTGCACAGCGAGAATGTTCACGTCGAGGGCCATGCACGTTCACGTTGGGTGGCCGGAGCACGTGCTGAGGTTGCATGCTGTCTTAAGAGTCGGACGGTTCCTCCTTCTCTATCGTTTGTCTCCGCGGGCCGCCTGCGGATGTGTGTTTATGTGTGTCAGCTGTCAGGCCGATAGGGCCCTCACATATAAAGACATAACCGATAAAGTGAACATTACGACGTGATGCACACGACCCACAGCTGTTCGGGACGGACCCCCGGTGGCGGGAGGGGGAGCGGAGATGGGTTGTTCAAAAATGTGTTTAACGTTCACAGCAGCAGCTCGGGAGTCGGGCCTGGTCGGTTGTCACTTGAAGTACTTGAAGGTTGAAGTGCCTTCCGTAGAGGCCAGGATGCGCTTCCTTTTCTGCACCGGTGCCTCAGCCGCTGTGGAGCCCGAAGCTCTAACGCCCGAGCAACTCGCCCGACTCCGGACCTCGAACACGGCCGCGAAAGCTGCTGGTCCAACCTACACTGAGCCTCCTTCGCCAGACTCTTCCGACTATGAAGCCTCCGAGATGACGACGCAGGGGCAGGAAGAGCTGCCGGATCAGCCGCCAGCGCCGCTGCAGATGATGAGCAGTGCATTTCCCAGTTCATCATCCGCACATGGCGCTCCGCTGGCGCCACTCGCTCCGCTGCGGCAGCTTGGGCACAGCACCGCGACGTCCACCATGGGAGGCCGGGCATTGCCACCGCTTGGCCGGTCATCGCAGGTCCTCCCGCGGCTCGAAGGGCGTGCGCCCCTGCTGGAGATCTCGGCGGTGGGGCGCAGCACAAATGGCGACGGCAACGCGGCTACGTTGGCGCTCGAGCCAAAGACCACGAGCTCGTATGCCAATCTGCCGCCGCCTTCGCCTCTGGTTCGCCGTGCGACCAGCAATGAAGTTGCTGCGTTCGTCAAGCCCAGCGGCAGCGCTGGCTTCAAGGAGCGGCCGCGCCCACTGCCAGCGCCTTCGTCAGTCGCGCTCGTGCCGGTGCAGCTGCCGCCCGCTGCGCCAGCCACGGCGCCCTCGATGCCCGGAAGCAGCCTGCCCACATCGCTAGCTGCCATCCCTACGCTCGCTGCTGCCGACATGGGTACCGATGGCGAAGCTGCAGCCCCCGCGACAGCCCTCGTGGCAGCTGCCGCGATTGCCCCCGAAGCAGCCCCCGCGGCAGCCCCCGCGATGCCGCCTGCAATACCATCGGCTGCACCCGCCGCTCCGCCGCCCGCTGCGCCCGCACCCGCCGCAGCGCCGAAGTCGGCGCTCGCGCGGCCGTCAAGCAGCAAGGGTAGCAAGGGTGGCGGCGGCCGGCGTCTGAGCTTTGCAGCCGAAGAGAAGGAGGTCTTTGTGTACGAGGCGGGGCAGGAGCCACCGATTGACGACTACAAGGCCAACATGCATGCGCTGAATGAGATGCGGCGCCGTCGTGACCGCGAGGCGCTCGCGCAGCTGAGCTTTGCCGAGCTCGTCTCAGAGCTTGATGCGAGCGAGGGCGGCGAAGGGCTCGCCTGCCTCGCACCACGCCGCGTCGACCCGTCGCCGGGCTCGTGGCAGCGCGCGGCGCGGGCGAGCGCTGCCGGGGGAGGCAGTAGCGCGGGTCAGCTGACGTGGGGGCAGCTGATTGCCAAGCCGCCGATCTGACGTGAGTCGCGGTGCAGTACTGAAGCCCTCCGAGGCATGGTTTAGCCCATAGCGGCCAGAGTGATCGACCGGACTTCAACGTCCTCAGAAGTAGGTATTCGTACCGGTAGGAGCTCGCAACCGCGTAGCACAACCATTGATGCTCCTCCGTTCCCTGTCTTGTCGATGTCGAGCCGATTGATGTAACCGCGGGGTGTGCATTCTAAATTCTAACTCCTCCACCGTAAACCGAAAAGCGAAGTCCGAACACTCAAGGAGAGGCTCTCGCTTCAGCACGGAATCGCGGATCACAAACTTACTCTGAGCAATCTTCGCGTGTCGTGTGCAGTGGCCAGTGCATGATCTTCACAGAGCACTTTGTGAAAGATCATGTATGCCATGAAACATGCCCCTGTAGAAGGTAGCCAACTCTGGACTGTGCAGCGCCTTGTGGCCTCGGCGACAATCCCAACGCGATGTGGCGCTGCTGCTATAGCAAGAGTGAGTCACAGCCCTTGCTCTTCGCATGCCTGCTTAAATCGTTGGCGTTCTTCGCGCGCCTTCTCGAGCAGCCCTTTCCGAATCACCTTCTTCTGCGCCTTGAAGCACTTTTCAAGCAGATATTTTTGCTCATTGCACGCACCCGTGAGCCGGCCCCAATATCCTACATCTTCGTGGCATTGCTTGAAGGCCAATATCTTATCCACGCACAGCGGATTGTTGTGCAGCGATAGCGTCGGATGCATGCGCCCTGGTTGGCGCGGCGAGCTGCACGGACGGCGTCTCCCGTGAAGAGAGAAGTGGCACGGAAAGTGCACAAATCAAATGATCAAAGTTCTGGTGTGGGCTAGGGGCGCAGGGGTGGCATGGGTAGGCCTTGTTTCTGGTTCGCAGATCGGGTCCACGACAACTTCACGAACCATTTTTCATGAAATCAGGCTGCTGGACCCCGCGTGCGTAACGCGGATCGATGATGGCCCCCTCCTTCGCAGCCGACCTGCAGGTCCCCCTCCTCTCCGGCGAAGCACACGCGCCCAATCGCTCGGCATGGCTGCCGACCCGTCGGCTGCTCGTCGTGCTGCTCGCGCTCGGCGCCACATGCATGTCCTGTGCTGTACTCATCGGCGGCCGAGCGGGCACGGTCGTACTCCTGCTCGGCGTGACGATCCTCGCCGCGCATGCGGTGCTGCAGTCGTACTCCATCAGCATCACCGTCCATGAGCTCCGTGAGCGAGCGGTCAACCTCTTCACGCCTGTCGGCGTGCCTCTCGCCATCCCCTCAAAGGGCACCGGGAGCGCACCAGCTGCCGCCACCGAGAGCGACGAGCAGCTCGTGCTCTCGGTCAACGGCATCGAGCACCGGCTGACCAACCCTTCTCCCTCGCTCCTCCTCGTTGACTTCATTCGTTCGCTCGGCCTCACGGGCACCAAGGTGGCCTGCGGCGAGGGCGGCTGCGGCTCGTGCACCGTCATCGCGACAGGTGCTGACGGCGTGCCGCGGTCGATCAACGCGTGCCTCCGCCTGCTGTGCGCGTGCGACGGTCTCGCGATCACGACGACCGAGGGCCTCGGCTCGCAGGCTGAGGGCTTCGCCGCCGTGCAGCAGGCGATCATCAAGCTCGGCGGCTCGCAGTGCGGCTTCTGCACCCCCGGATGGGTGAGCGCGATGGCGGCTCTGCTTGCGCGGAAGGCGGCCTCGGGCAAGACGCTCTCCAAGGCGGAGATCGAGAGCTCCTTCGACGGCAACCTCTGCCGGTGCACGGGCTATCGGCCGATCCTTCAAGCCTTCAAGGCCGCCTTCGCTGACGACTCGACTGAGGAGGAGCGGCAGAGGGCGGGGGTGGCCGACCTTGAGGAGCTCGGCACGACGCCTTGCCACGACGTTCGCACCGGCGACGCGTGCGGGCGCGAGTGCGACCAGGCGTGCCCACCGGACCGCTCCTCGCGCCGCCTCGCCCTCGACGACGCGCGCGACGCTACCCTTAATGCCGCCTGCGCTGCGCCCGCCGGCGTGCTGCGCGCGCGCCGTCGCGAGCGGACGTTGAGCTTCGAGGACTCGGCCACCGGCATGCGCTACCTACGCCCGACTACGCTGCCCGCGCTGCAGCAGGCGCTGCTCGACACGCCCGATGCCCTCCTCGTGTGCGCCAACACCGGGATGGGCGTCGCCAAGTACTATTCCCCACAAGGGCCGACCGGCCCAGCAGCGCAGCCGCCGCAGCGCGACGCGACGCTGATCGACGTGTCACAGGTCGACGTGCTCAAGACGGCGCCGGCGGTGAGCACCGTCACACCCTTGGGCCCGACGCTCACGTGTGGCGCAGCCGTGACCCTCGAGACGCTCCTCGGGGCGATGGAGAACGCAGCGGGAGGGGGGAGCGCCACGGCAGCGGGTATCGCCCGGCAGCTCAAGCGCATTGCGACCACGCAGGTGCGTGGGGTTGGCTCATGGGCAGGCAACCTCGCCCTGGCCGCCGCAAACCCGGCCTTTGCCAGCGACCTTGCGGTCGCGCTATGCGGCGCTGGCGCGACGGTTCTCACCGTCTCGCGAACCGACGGGGGGCCTCCGCGCGTGAGCACTGTTGTGGACTACCTGCGCAGCGGTGGGCACGGTGTCGTGCTCGTGACGCTTGCGGTGCCGCTTGCGACGGCGACGGTGTTCTACGTGGATAAGGTTTCGCTGCGCCACGCGAACGCGCACTCGATCGTCAACGCGGCCGTCCGCTTCGAGCTCGAGCTGACGCAACCGCCGCCCTCGTATGCAGCGGCGGTCAACCCCGGATTCGGCCACAATCTCGGCCACAATCTCGGCCACAATCTCGGCCACAATCTCGGCCACAATCTCGGCCACAATCTCGGCCACAATCGGGCGGTGGCCGCGGCCGCGCCGCCGCAGCTGATCGTGCGCTCATGCAGTGCCGCCTTTGGCGGGCTCGTCAGCGGCGGCCTGTTCGTGCCGTCCGCGGCGCCCTCGGCACTCGTAGGACGATCCCTGACCGACCCAACGACCCTCGAGGCATGGGTGGCTGGTCTGCAGAGCGAGGCTCTCGCCATCGGCCTCTCCAATGATCCGCGGCACGCGAGCGCCTACCGGCTGCAGCTGCTCCGTGCGTACGCGTACAAGGCGGTGCTGCACGCGCTGTACACGCACGGGCTCCTCGTGCCGAGACTCGCCTCCGCCGTAGCCGACTCGCTCGCCGCGATCAGCGATCGCGTCGTCTCGAGCGGCGTGCAGCAAATCGACGTGAGCGATCCGAGCCTCAAGCCCGTGTCCGAGTCGATGCCCAAGCTGGATGCCATCCTGCAGGCGAGTGGCGAAGCCCTCTACACGTCCGACCTGTGCTCCGGCTCCGGCGGGTACGCGGGCGCCGTCGGCGCGGGCGGCGCTCTCTTTGGCGCCTTTGTCTCCACACCTGCGGGCTCCGTCGGCCAGGTACTGCACTCGATTCAAACCTAATCTGGACCTCGCCTTGCATGCAAGTGCTCAACACGGTGCCCTCTCCTCTTCCCCACAGGTCCTCCAGTCCATTCTGGTGGACGAGGCGAGTGCGTGCCCGGGCTTCGTTGGAATGGTCGACGCGAACGACTTCCCCAACCCGGCGGCCAATGACGGTGTGGGCTCCCTCACGAACACGACGCCTCGCTACCTGATGCAGGTCGGCGACCCGGTCCCATGCGTGGGAGCCCACGTGGCAATGGTGCTCGCCGACAGCGCCGCGCACGCTCGGTACGCGTCCAAGTGTGTCCAACTCGTCTTCACACCCTCCATCATGGACGCGAGCGCCGAGCTGGGCGCGAGCACACGGATGAGCGCGCATGCATTCAAGGCGAGCGCCGAGCACCTTGCGAGCCGCGGCAACGCGCCTAAGATGGGGCTGCACGTCGACTTGCTCGACAAGGCGACCGCCGCCTCGCGCGCCGTCGAGCGGGCGCATGAGGGCGTTGGGGAACCCTGGTCTGACGAACCTCACTGGCGCGTAGTGCACGGGCGCCCGCCCGCCGAGTGGCAGGCGGCCGCGCAGGCGGCCGCGCAGGTGGCGGCGCGGTCGGCGACGTCGGGAGCGAGGAGCCAGGCGGCGACGACTGCGACGGCGCCGCTCGTGCTCAACGGAACCTTTGCGACGGGAGGCCAGAAGCATTTCTACCTCGAGACCCAGGCCGCGTTTGCCATCCCGTCCGAGGACGGCAAGATGGTCGTGTGGGCGGGCAACCAGAACCCACGGCGCACGCAGACGTCGATCGCCAGCGCGCTCGGCGTGCCGATCAACAAGGTGGACGCGCGGGTACGCCGCGTCGGAGGCGCCTATGGCGGGAAACTCAATGCGCATCTGCCCACGTGCGTCGTGGCCGCCGTCGCGGCACGCAAGATGCGCGCGCCAGTGGCCGTGCATCACGAGCGATGCGATGATATGAGCTCGGGCGGCCACCGCGCGCCGGTGAGCGCCACCTGGTCGTGCGCCATCGATCCCGCGAGCGGGGTGATCAACTCGTGCCACATGCACCTCGAGTACGATTCTGGCTGCGTCGATGGCGCAGCGGGCGACTTGGGCATGGCGATCCAGTGGTCCGATAATTGCTACTACCACGAGGATTTCGCTTGCGAGGGCGCGATCGTGCTCTCGCCACGCGTGGGCAACACGGCCGTCCGAGCGCCCGGCGTGATTCAATCGATTGCGTTGCACGAGTTCATCATCGAGGCGGCGGCCGAAGCGACGCAGCGCGATGCCGAGGAGATCCGCGAGATCAATCTGTACAAGTCGGGCCAGACGACGCCGTTTGGCCTCGCGCTGGGCTCCGCTGGCGTCAACTGGCTCGTGCCTCAGCTCTGGCAGGCAGCCAAGGCTGAGTGGGACGTGGCCGGCCGCCGCGCCCAAGTGAACGCCTTCAACCATGCGAACGCGTGGCGTAAGCGCGGACTCTGCATGATGCCTGTCAAGTACAATGTGTCCATTTCGGGCAACGACAAGCCAATGCCCGCGGCAGTGCGCATCTTTGCCGACGACGGCTCGGTGCAGGTCGTGCACGGTGGCACTGAGCTTGGGCAGGGTATCCACGTCAAGGTGGCGCAGGCCGTCGCGTACGCGCTCCAGTGCCCCCTCGAGGTCGTCTCCGTCGGCGACACGAGCTCGAGTGAGACGCCGAATGCGTCCGACACGGGCGGCAGCATCGGCTCGGAGACGTGCGTGGGCGCGGCACTCGATGCATGCAAGGCGCTCGTCGCCGCGCTCGCGCCGTACCGAGCATCTGCGAAGGATTGGCCCTCGCTGATCGCGGCCGCGGCCAAGGACTCGCAGCCGCTCTCGAGCTATGGATGGTTCGTCAAGGAGGCGCACGGCCTCTTCGACTATGCGACACAGGGGGTGTGCCTCGCCGAGGCGGAGGTCGATGCTCTCACGGGCGAGTGCCAAGTGCGACGTGTCGACATCGTCATGGACCAGGGGACTCCGCTCAATCCGCTGGTGGACCTCGGACAGGCCGAGGGCGGCTTTGTCATGGCACTCGGCTTCTTCCTCACGGAGCAAGTGACCTTCACCGACCGCGGTGAGCAGTGTACGCTCGGCTCGTGGGAGTACAAGGTGCCCGGCGCGCACGATCTGCCGCTCGAGATGAATTTCAAGTTCGAAGCGCACGTGCCCAACCCGGCGCCCATCGCCGTCCTGGGCTCCAAAGCCTCTGGTGAGCCCCCGATGGCCCTCGGAGCCGCCGTGGCGTTGGCGGTGCGCGATGCGATCAAGGCCGTACGTGCCGAGCACGGCGGAGCCACCTCGAAGAGCCATCTGGAGCTTCCCCTCACCGTCGAGCGCGTCGCGGGCTCGTGCGGTGTGAGCGCGGACGCGTTCGTGCTGCAGTGAGCCCCGCTGCTGAAGAGACAAACATTCTCGATGAACCTGCCGTCTTGCCGACCATGAAGGTAAGTATCTCAACGCAGGCTGCCTGCCTGCCGATCGTCCACTGCTGCCTACTTGTAGTGCAATCGTGGTCGAGACGACTTTCCAGATCCCACCGGTGTGTGTCCGGCTCCCCTCGGTGTTTTTGAACCGGTGTGTGTCCCGTGTGTGTGTGTTTTGTGTCCCGGTCCCCGGTCGGTCCCCCGTGAACGTCACGGAGGGACGATCTGGCGCCACGTGTTGTTTCCAAGAACCGTTCCTCGTAATCTCGAGATTTACCAGTCCCGTCACATTGCGATGGTGAGCATCATCGGCGTCGCAATCTTTGGCCTGAGCACTAGTGGCGTGCAGGGATTCCACGCTCCGCCGCTCCGCACTGGTACATCGCCAGCGTTGATGTTGGGCCGCAAGACCGGCGGGCCACGACCCATCATTCACATACCTTCGTCCATCATGGCCACTCGTGGCGGTGTTGCGACCATGTCTGGTGGCTTTGCCGCAGCGGCCGCTCTCTACTGCCCGCTGATCGGTTGTGTAACAAGCTTTGCGCTTAACGCCGCGCCGCTGATGGCCATTCTGGAGCGCGCCAAAGTCGGCACGATGGGTTCGTTGAACCCGCTCCCTGCCGCGATGACGGTCCTGGCCAGTATCGCATGGCTGCAATATGGTTTCTCGGTGGCCAACCCGTTCGTGGTAGCGGCCAACCTTCCCGGATTGGTCGCGGCCTTCACCGGCTTCGTGATCGTCCTACCACTCATGAAGGACTCCAATTCGCTCAAGCCGGTCCAAGCTGCCATCGTCGGCGGAGCGGCGAGCACGGCAGTGCTCTGGACATATCTGGTCTTTTCCGGGATTGGCGCGAGCGTGCGCTCGACCATCCTTGGCTACTACGCCACGTGTTTCTTCTTGGTACTAGCCGCATCCCCTCTCTCGGCCATGAAAAATATCATCAGCAAGCGAGACTCGGCGGCCATCTACGCGCCCGCTACCCTCGCTCAGATCTTGAATTGCGGATTGTGGACGTTTTATGGCTTGGTTGCTGCCAAGGATGTCTTCGTCTGGGGGCCCAACCTCGTCGCCCTCATCTTGGGGCTCGCTCAGCTCAGCCTGAAACTGATCTTCCCTTCGAAGTGAGGCGTGCGGGTGGTTCACTACTAGTATGCAGTATCAAGATGGCCGAGATGTCGTCTACTGACTGCTCTGCAGGCAACAAAGAAATGTGAATCAGGGGACGCGTGTGTCTCCCGGCTCCGGCCGGTGTTTTGAACCGTTAAGGCTCGTACATGTACGCACGCGTCGCGAGATTTATCGATTGTGTCGTGCGCATTTTTACGACCCATCTTTGGGTCGTGCAGCCTCCGATTCGCGAAGACGCGGGGGTCGCGTCGCGGCGCCAGTCGGTCGTCGACATGTCGGTTCTCTTCCTCGCTGTGCTGGGTATAGACAAGGGCATCAACCTACGAGTGCATCAAAACGTGCCCGCAGGCCCAGGCCCCTGCCCGCCGGCGGCGTCGGCCTCCTCGTTTGCGGCCTTTCTCGATGCGAAGCACTGCGAATGGGCCTCCATGCGGCTCAACGCGCGCCCGCGCAGGAAAGCCGCAACAAAGTTGCGCAGCTTGCAAGACGCCTCGGGTGTGCTGCTTCCTGCGCATGGTGTTCATCGCATGAATTCGCCCCCGTCGCCGCTGCTTGCGTCTGCGCCTACACCCGGTGTCTTTGGCCATTTTCACCCGCCGCTGCCGCCGCCGTACCCGGAAAATGACACCGGGCTGCCCTACTGCCGAGGTGACCGCGAAACCTGGAATGCGGACTACGGCGGTTGCGACACATACAGTGACCCGTCGTACAACCAGCCCTTCTGCAATAATGACAGGGACTGGACCCAGGACGGCCTTATTGCATGGCAAGCATGTATCGAATGCGGCGTGTGCATCTATTGGCCGCCGCCCTCGCCGCCGCCCTCGCCGCCGCCACCGCCCTCGCCTCCACCCTCGCCACCTCCTCCGCCCTCGCCGCCGCCACCGCCTTCGCCGCCGCCACCGCCGCCCTCGCCGCCACCGCCGCCGCCGCCGCCTTCGCCGCCGCCCTCGCCACCGCCCCCCTCGCCGCCACCGTCGCCTCCGCCGCCCTCGCCACCGCCATGTCCACCTCCGCCATCGCCCCCTCCGTCGCCGCCCCCCCCCTCGCCTCCGCCCCTGCCACCTCCACCCACCCCCCCCCCCCCCCCCCCCCCGCCAACCCCCCCCCCCGTCCCCCCCCCCCCCTCCCCC
>Ga0180440_101783_pt1 | contig 12557 bp, 5 predicted proteins | sample ChrtobMetaP5_4mM_FD_119745 | JGI IMG/M metagenome (GOLD analysis project Ga0180440, IMG submission 119745) | Chrysochromulina tobin associated microbial communities from unialgal haptophyte culture, Washington, USA - P5_4mM MetaG | ecosystem: Host-associated > Algae > Haptophytes > Unclassified ... | reverse complement strand
GTGGGGTGTGGGGCTTGGGGTGGCGGTCGGTGGTGGCCCGCGCGGCGGGGGGGGCGGGGGGGGGGGGGGGGGGGGGGGGGGGGGGGGGGGGGGGGGGGGGGGGGGGGGGGGGGGGGGGGGTACCATGGCAAGATCGGGGCTGTTTTGTGGCGAGGTGCCGCGTGGGCGTGGTGGTTGATACATTTATACTCCGAAGAAAATATAGCTGTGTATCTGTGTTTCATCATACTGTGGGTGGGATGATGGCACGCGGAGAGATGCACGAGACTTTTGTACAAGAGACTCAAAGTTAGTAGTAGTTCACTAACTTTGAACACTTCACAAGACGTTACAAAACTCGTCCCGCCGACCGCGACTGCTCTGCGCCCAGCTCCTTTTGTGCTGATGGACTCAGATAAACCATCTGCACCCGAGAAGCTGCGCGAGGAGGTGGCCAAAGCAAAGGAGCACGGAGATTCCACCACGGAGCAGCCGATCATCGCGGTTTTCTCAGCGAGAGAGTACGAGGAGGCTGCTTTTGAGGCCGCGCTTGCTGCTGAAAAGGCGGCCGAACCCGATGGCAAACTGCCGTACGCCATGCGCTACATCGAAGCGGAGCTCAACCCCCAGACCGTGAAGCTGGCTCAAGACTGTGCGGCCGTGTGCGTGTTTGTAAACGACGGCGTGTCCAAGGAAGTGCTCGACTGGCTAGGCCGATACACGTCGTGCCGACTCATCCTGCTTCGCTGCGCCGGCTTCAACAATGTGGACCTGGCCGCGGCAGCGGTCAACAAGATCTCCGTGGCTCGTGTGCCGGCATACTCGCCGTACGCGGTCGCAGAGCACGCGGTGGCTCTCTGCATGACCTTGAACCGCAAGATTCACAAGGCATACTTGCGGAACCGGGACGGCAATTTCAGCCTGCGTGGTCTGACCGGCTTTGACATGCACGGGCGCACGGTGGGCATCATCGGCACGGGCAATATTGGTGTGATCGCGGCGAACATCTTCCTTGGCTTTGGTTGCAAAGTCATCGCGCAATCGCGAAGCGTGAACAAGGAGCTCGCGGACAAGGGCGTCGAGTACGTCACGCTCGACGAGCTGTGCAAACGATGCGACATCATCTCGCTGCATGCGCCGATGACCAAGGAGACGCACCACTGCATCAACGAGGCGCGCATCGCTCTGATGAAGAAGGGAGTGATGATCATCAACACGTCGCGCGGCGGGCTGCTAGATACGAAGGCGGCGATTGCGGGCCTCAAAAACAAGACCATCGGCGCCTTAGGGCTCGACGTGTACGAGGAGGAGTCTGGCCTCTTCTTTCATGGTGTGTGGTCACCTCTTCACACCCCCACCCGACCCCTGGCCTTTGCACACTACGCCCCGAGCCTCACCCTAAGCCTGGTGCCAACTGGTCCCTCTTCTTCACACCTGGTCCCTCTTCTTCACAGACCACACCGGAGAGGTCTTGGAGGACGATGTTTTCCAGCAGCTCGTCAATTATCCGAATGTCATTGTAACGGGCCACCAGGCGTTTCTCACCGAGGATGCGTTGCGCAACATCGCCGACGCGACCCTGTTCAACATGCGAGAGCATCTGGCTAAGGCCGAGAAGCTCACCAACGGCGTCGTCGCCGCAGACCACGAGGTCGCCGCGGCGAAGAGTGCCAAGGCAACCGCCCGCTTCGGCGCCCTCAAGAGGATAGCAGCAATGGGCGGCGGAGGCGCCGCGGCGCAAACCATGACCTACTACGACAAGGAGGACGACCAGTAAGGGCACGAGGCCGATGGAGGTGGCGTCCTACCAGAGGGGCGTCTCGTTTGTCGTTGACGACGGCTACGAAGACAGGGCACGTTGGCCCGGTACGGGTCGGAGCGGCGCCGGGCGCCGCCAGCAAAGCAGCAAAGCAGCAAAGCAGCATTGCGCGACTGTGGCTCGGTTTGGATGGTTCCACTTCCAGGTCCGGCGATCTCTCAAGCATTGCTCGGCTGCGCGCGATCCGCCAACGATACCGCCAATGGTTTTAAGCCAGATAGGAGTGTGCGGTGATGAGTCGGCGAGCGAGCGCTGCCACCTCGGCCTCCATGACACGCCGTTGCGTGGACCGCCTCTCTATAAATGACGAAACGGGGGGCACGTAAGTCGTAACCTTTCAGAAAAAGTCACGCACAATTCACATCGGCTGTCCATAAGGCTTTCCAGCACGCCGCGGCGACGCGTGCGGCGGCGGCGGTGGCGTAGGTGGCGGCGAGACCCACAAGTAAGCTGGTCTGGAGACGGACGCGGGCGCAGACGAGGGGCGGGGGGGAAGCCGGCGCGTCGCAGGCGCACCTGTCTTCTCGTCCTCCAGCTGACGTTTGAGGCTCGCGTCGACGACGGCCAGCTCCTTTTTCTGCTGCTTCGCCTTGCGATCTGCCACGTCATTCAAGTCCTCGCCTCCCGCGCCAAAGTTCTTGCGCCAACGGGGCCGTGCGGATGGCGGCGCGTGGCCAAAACTTCCGACCCTCTCCATCGGCGGGCGAGGCCGCAGCTGCGCCTCGTTGACCCAAGCCGGCTTGCTGCGCAGGGTGGTGGTCAGCGTCGAATTTTGCTCGACCAGGTACACGGCCTCGTCGTCGGCCTTCAGCCATCTCGGGTGGAGATCTCGGTCTCCGAGCTCAACGTGCTTGATGATCACACCTTGGCGAACGCCCGCAATCGGCTCTGCCGGTGCCGCACGCTCGGTCGGCCCGCCATGCGGCGAGCGAGAGCCACGCGGAGAGAGCCACGCGCAGTTGCCCGCTTTGAACTTTGCGAGTTGATGCAGGCGCACGTCGGGTGGCAGTCGGCGCGCAGTCGGTGCCAAGATGTTTGGGCGCTCGGGGGATCCACCGAGCTTCATGGCGCGTGGCTGCTGCATCGGCGGGTTGGACTCGAACGCCTGCAGCCACACGGCGCGCCGGAAGTCGGTCCAAAACTGGCCGGGGTGGCCGGTGGAACCCACTACGTACAGTCCACTTTGAGCTCCTCGGATAATTGTCGCACCCTTGCCCTCCACTGCCTCGCGCACGGCCAGGAAGGTGGCGCGCTCCTCGGCAGCGCGTGTGCTCTTTTCGTCGCGAAGAGCCGCCGCACATGTGCCAGAGCGGCGCTCGGTGGCCAGCGCCTGTTCGACAGCGTGCATGGTCTCGGAGACAACTTGACGGCACGTACTCAGCGAGATCTCCTCGTGCGAGATCGTGGCCGTCAGCTTGGTGTGCTCACGGCGCAGAGTGAGAACCGCGCGAGTAAACGCCGCCATCGAGGCCTCTGCCGCAATCCTTGCTTCCTCAAGCAATTGCGCAGCCGCATTGGCGGCGGCATTGGCTTCCTCTGCCGCAGTCTCCTTGACACTCTTAGACTTCTTGTCGGCGGTGGCTGCCACCACTTGCGCGGTGTTCGCATGTGCAGCGGCTTGAGTCCAACGATCCTCCGCATCCTTCACAGCCTTTGCGAGTGGCACCAAGCGCTCGTGCGCAAGTCGAATCTCCTCCTCGATTGCGCAGAGACCGGATGGGGCCTGCATCTGAGAGTCGTCCAGAACAAGAAGTAATCGAAACTGCCATCGAAGGCACACTTTCTTCTTTTGGAAAGAAGTCAAGTGAGCCGTCCGACTCTGCAGTTCAGTTCAGTTCAGTTCAGTTCGACTTCGTGCGACTCGCACTCCGCACTCGAGCCTGCGCGCGCCCGCCCGCCCGCGCGGGCCCATGTCTCCCCTAGGACGGGTTGACGCTTGACGGCTCGCAGACCCCCGCGGGCGTGAACGATTGACGATTCAATTAATTGCATGGTGCGATCGGCTGCCGGCACTTTGACTTTCGTATCACGTAGACGTTCGCCGGTCCGGTCGAAAGCCGAAAGCGGTCGGGTCGGGCTTTTACGTTCTAATAATATTATCTAGCCCGTCTAGGTAAACACGGTACACTGTCACGAAGCGAACGGTTCGGTTCTGTGCCGTGGTCGTGCTTGTATGTATGGGGTACAACGAGTACCGGCGCTCAAGGCCCGCGCCGCATGCCGGCCGCCTGTGGCCGCGGCTGGACTGGCGCGTCCGCGGACGGCATCGATTTTCCAACGTTGGACCAGCGCGCGGGCATCGCCTTCGCCTCGCTGAGCTGCTGCTCGGTAAAGGAGCGCTCATTCTTCTCAGCGAGCTTGGCGCCGAGGGTGGGCCCGTGGAAGCCCTCGAGGCGCTGCGCGACGCGTCCGAGCGAATGGATGTTGCGCACGACCGCGCGCAGGTCCTTGCCCTCGAAAAGGTCGACGGATCGAAAGCAGTCCTGGTTGGGCACGCCGAGCGCCGCGCATGCCTCGATGTAGTTCGAGATGTTCTCCATCTGCTTAAAGGGCATGGCGCTCGAGGAGACGCGCGAGATTGTGCCGGGCTGCAGCTTGTTGATGAGCTCGCACAGGAGCTCGCCCGAGCGTAGCCAGGCATGCAGCAGCGCATGGTGCCCCTCCACGTCGGCCGCTTCGGGGGGAGGCGCTATGCCGAGCACCTCGGCCATCCACGCGCCTGCCTCGATGGCCGCTCTGAGTCCGCCGTCCGGCTTGGACTGTTTGGGAGAGGGCTTCTGCGCGGCTGGCCGCGTCGCCGCAGTGGGGCCGGAGCTCCCGGGTTTCGGGGCGGCCGACGAGCCGGATGGGGCGGCCGAGGAGCCGGTCGGGGCGGCCGACGAGCCGGATGGGGCGGCCGAGGAGCCGGTCAGGGCGGCCGAGGAGCCGGTCGGGGCGGCCGAGGAGCCGGTCGGGGCGGCCGAGGAGCCAGGGGGGGAGTCGGAGACCTTCTGCGATGGTGATTGCTCGGGCAGAGGCGGTGAGGGCGGCGCGGCCAGGGCGCTAGCGGCAGCCGGGGTAAGGGGCGCTGTGGCGGCGTAAGGAGCATCCGATGCGGGGGCGCAGAAAAAGCCAGGGGCTGGGAACTCGCCGCGTGCCGCCACCACCTGCGGGGGCGGCGGCGGCAGCCGCGGCTTCACAACAGGCACGGGCGGGAGCTCAGAGGGTGGCTCACCCAGCCCGGCCAAGCCATCCGACACGCCCGGCACGGCGTCCCCACTAGCACCACCCTCGGCCTCGGCGTACCCGTCGGCAAACACGGCCTCTGCGGCCGCCCTGGTCGTCGCGTACCCGTAAGGGTCCTCAGCAGCGGGCGGCGGCGCGGCCGACTGCACCTCGCCAACCCCAGAGCTCAGCGGCGCATCGAGCGGCTCGGTGTCAGGCGTAGGCTCTGGGTAGGCAGGGGGTGGCGCCGGGAGGCTAGGGTACCCAAAACGCGCCGCTTCTGGTCCCGCGGAGGGAGAGGCGGCGATGGCAAACCCGCCGACGGCGGGGCTGGCGGGAGCGGTGGCGGCGGCGGCGGCGGGAGCGGTGGCGGTGGTGGTGGTAGCGGCGGTGGCGGTGGTGGTGGTAGCGGCGGCGCTCTGGTCGCGCATCGCCACCTGTACCTCGTGGGCATACGCCTTGCGCTCCGCACGCGCCGCCTTGAGCCGCAGGCCCTCTAATTGCGCTCGCAATTCGGCGAGCTCGAGATCTCGTTCGCGCAGGGCCTCATCTCGCTGCCGGAGCTTGCCCTTCGCCTTAATGAGCTCCTCCATCACCTCCGAGGAATGCTCCAGCTGCAGCTCGTCGGCGTTGCGGGCCGCGGGCGCGGCGGCGGCGGCGAGGAGGCCGAGGGCTCGTGTGGGAAGATCTGCCACGGCCCCGGAGGCGGCTGCGCTGTCGAAGATACCAGGACCATACTCGGCGATGATGGCTTCCCTGGCGCGACGCATCTCAGCGCCGATCGCCTGCGAGACCTCCTGAGCCTTGCTGAGCATCTGGCGCTGCTGCACCGTCCTCTCCACCTCCGACACCCACGCGCGCTGCTCGCTCTCGGCGAGACGACTCACCGCGTCCAGCATGCGGCTCGAGCCGAAGCCAGGGCTTGGCCCAGGGCTGGGCGCGGGGCCGGTCAAGCCACCAGCATGGGACCCTTCTGGGGTCGCAGGCGCGCTTGGGCTTGAGGGTTCCATGCCGGCGCCGCCCACGCCGGCGCCCTCGGCGGAGGGCCAACCTTGTTGCGCGCCTCCTTGCTGCCCTGCCCACTCGGCCTGAACTTGCTCCCTCGCCTCCTCATACGCCTTCGCCCGCGTCTGCGCGATCGCCTCCTCCCTTGCATCCTGAACCGCGATCGACATCGCCCTCTCAGCCTCGGCGAGCTGGAGATGCACCTGGGTACGTGCCTGCTCGAGCTCACGCAGCTTCACCTCGGCCGCCACAGCCTGCTCGGCCCCCGCGCGCTTCATCTCCTCCTCCATCTCGAGCCGAGCGATCATGCGCGCCTCGCGCCACGCTGCCTCGCGCCCCTCCGCGAAGCCCTCCTCCCTCGCAGCCGCCTTGGCACGCGACGCCGCCGCCTCGGCCGCCTCGGTGCGTGCCTCCGCCGCCGCGCGCGCCTCCTCATTCTCGCGGTAGAGCGACCGCCTTGCGAGCATCTCCGCCTCGAGCTCCAATCTCGCACCCTCGAGCTCCTCCTTGGCCGATCGTCGCGCCTCTTCCCACAGCTCCGAGCGCGCCTGCTTGCGCGCCTCGGCCAGCATCTCTTGCCGCCTGCGCGTCATCACATCGTCCACGAGCGCGTCATCCTCCCGCTGGCGCCGCTGCGCCTCCTCCGCCTGCCCCGCCTTCCACTGCCGCTGCGCCGCGCTGAAGTTCTCTTCGAGCGCGCGCCGCTCAGATCGCTCAGCCTCGAGCGCCCTCTCGGCCACCTCGGCGCGCGATTTGAACGCCTCGAGCGCCTTTTGCTGTTGGGCCTCGAGCTCCTTGACACGAGCCCCGAGTTTCGTCGATCTCCCCTCGAGCTCCGCCCGCTCCTCGGCGAAGCCCGCCTCGAGGCTCGCGAGGGCACGCTCCCGATGCGCCACCTCGCGCTCGAGGACGGCGGCGGCGGCCTTCTCCTTGGCTCCGAGCTCGATACGGTGTGAATGGGCCATCGCGCGCAGCTCCGCCGCTAGCTCTCCCTCAAGCCCCGGCACGTCGCCGGCGGAGGCACCTTTCACATCCACACTCTCGCCGCTCCAGCGGGCACTGCTGCCGCCGACAACGGCCAACGGCTGCTGCGCCTCGAGCCGCCTCAATCTCGCCTGCACCTCGCCGAGCTTCTGAGCGAGCCCGTCGGCGCGCTTCGCCTCGGCCCGCCTCGCCTCGGCCGCGGCGCCCAACTGCTCCTCCGATTGGCGGCGCAATTGGGCGATCGCGTACTCATGCTGCGCCTGCGCCTGTCGCGCGTCGCGGAAGCTCTTCTGGCGGAGCGCCGTCAGCGCTTGCTCTTGCCGACGGCGCATCACCTCGAGCGACTGCTCATGGCGCTGTGCTGACCAGTAGCCGCCGCTGAGCGCCGCACCGGGCTCGAATAGGGTGAGGCTGGCGGCCTCCTCCGGCGCTGCTGTGCCGAGCTCGGCGCTGCCGCCTCCGCCACTATCGCCGTCGTCGCCGCCGCCAGAGGCAAAGTGCGCGCAGACACTCTGGCTCTCTGGCGAGCCAACTGCCGATCCAACTGACGGCCCAACTGACGGCTCGCTTCCCCTGCTGATCGGGGCGCATGCACTGCTGGTCGGGACGCATGCGCTGCTGGTCGGGGCGGTACCGGTGAGCCGCCGGAGAGATGCGCACGTGGGCTGCGACCGCGAAGGCTCTAGAGGCGCCGTCGTGAGCGCTAGAGGCGCCGTCGTGAGCGGCGAGGCGCCGGCAGACGCCGGAGGAGCTGGAGCAGCAGGCGCGAGTGAGGGTAAAGGCGCAAAGGCCGACGAGGTGTCGCCGTGTCGACCGTGAAGAGTGTGTACCTCGTCTGCGTACGCCCTCTGCTGACGCTCAGCGGTGGCGATGGCAGCTGCAGCACGGGCGATCGTCCCCGAAGTGTCCTCCTCGAAGGGGTGGCAGTTGGCACGGCGCGGCTGCGCGGGCGTGATGGTCGCGGAGTGGGTGCCAAAGCCGGGGCTGGGTGTCAAAGCCTGCCCCGGTACCAAGCGAAGTGGCGAGGCAACGGCCCTGCCTTCACGGCTGTCGCCGAGCGCTCGAAGGCCATTTAGGCAGCCCGTGAGTGGCGGCGACTTTTGCGGTTCGAGAGATTGACGACTCTTGCGCTGCTCCATCTGAGCGAGCACGCTGTTGACCTCGCCCTCGTCGACGCGCTCAGATGACATCGAAGTGAGGAGGGTGTGCAGGAGCCGCTGTAGCTCGCGATCGTTGGGGTTCTCGCGCACCAAGCGGCGGATGCGCGCCATCGTGCGCGGCAGTGACGTGTCCATGTGCAACGGAGTGCCAACCATCCTCCCCGGCGTGAGCCTTCCGAAGAAGCGCTCGCTCAAAAGCTTCACGCCCACTCTCGATTGTCATCAGCCGTCATCAGACAGTTATCAGACACACCCCAGAGCTCAGTGAGTCTACAACCCCGCTGAGAAACGGGGTTGGTGTGTGAGGGTGCGTGGAAGAGATGGCATGCAATTTTCTCGCTAACGGGCGTAGCGGGTTCGCAAACAGGCCAACCACCCGTCGTGCGCTCAGCGCGCCGCCGCGCGCTTCGTGCACGTGGCGCAGGGCTTAGCGCGGGGCAGCAGCGATCCGAGGCGCAGGCCGACCGCTCCTTACCATGTCGGTCGAAGAGGTCGAAGAGTTCCAGTCCTCGTTCGAGTCGCAGAACACCAAGCGCTTCAAGTCGCTCAAGGCGCAGCTCATTGCAGAGCTCCGTGCAAATGCCCTCGACTACGAGAATCCTCCAACCGAGGCCATCAAGGACATGCCTCACCCAATGTACTGGGTGCCAGAGACGGACCCGAATCATGAAACGAATCCCAAGGGACAGAACAGCTTGTGGATGCTCAATGCGATCAAGGTGTGGGAGCTGGAGATACCGGCCATGTCTCTCACCGTGCACGGCGGTTCGCAGCATCCGATGCACCTCATTCAGGACAAAGGCTTGCGCGAGCAGCGAAAAGACTTTCTCCAGTCGCGTCCGCGTTTCAACGATGATTACTTTGATGGGCAGCGCGACCCTGTGGAGGGCTGGATGGCAGCGGTCAACGCGTGGCGCTACCCCGCGTTCTTTGTTGGCCCACATTACCAGATGCCTGAGTTCACATTCAAGCCACCGCACACGCTGTTCATCGACGCGTCGCTGCAAGCTCAGGACGACGCCGAGCTCATCGGTAAGATGGACCGCGTCAACAACGAGTGGATCATGGACGCCGTCACGCATCAGCCCCTGGGCAAGCAGGTGGCCATCAAGGACGACGACGGTGTGTTTTACTGGGACCTGAACGTGAAGCAGGCGGTCACGCCGGGGGGCGTGCTGCCGCAGCAGACGCAATACGTGGGCAACATGCGGCAGAGCTACGATGAGTGGTACCAGGGTATGAAGGACCAATGGATCACGCTCAAGGAAAACAACCCGACGATGCAGTCGATGCTCCAGGCGCGTTCGAAGCATCTCGTGAAGACGACACGCCCAAAGAATCTGCGCAGCTGGCTCCGAATGACGAACCTGATGCTGATCCACGACATTCGGCGCGCCGAGAACGAAAAGGAGCGGGAGCTCGAGCGAGGTGAGGTGCGCCTTGAGATTAAGAGCTCGCGCCTCAACGAGATAGGCTTGAAGATCCTCGCCGCCATGGGCCCCGAGTTTGCAGCCGGCGATGCGCTCGTTCTCGTCGAGAGCATGATCCCTGGCGACAACCCTCCCGAGCACCTTTCGGAGCCGTACCCGCTCAGGAAGGGCTTCAGCACTTTCAAGGGGCGTGCTCACGATCAAATCGAGCGCCGGTACCGCACCGAAAACAGCGAGGCCGAGACTCTCGAGCTCACGCAGATCCTCGAAGATGTCGACCCATCGAGCTCCGACGTGACCATCAAGCTGATCGTGGCCAACAAGCAAGGACGCAAGTGGTACATCACGGACCGTAAGGGCACGGCCCAACTCAAAGGGTTCATCGGCATCACCAAGATCAGCCTCAAGGAGTTGCTGCGCGACGGCAAGCCCAACAATAACGGCACGTGCGAGATGGACATGGCATTTGACTTGATGGGCTTTGAGGAGATGGCGCCCAAGGGCTCACCTGCGCCCAAGGCGCTGCCTCCACCCCACAAGGCTCCTCCACAGCTCGCACGCTCGAGCGTCGGGAGCGTCGTGAGCCTCTCACCCAGTGCCACTGGCAGTGGCTGGGCCAGTCTGAGACGTATGAGCCTGAGTAAAGTGGGGCCCATTGACGAGGAGCTCGAGGACACTAAGGAGGAGGAGGAGGAGGAGGACATCTCCAGAGTGGAGGTGCCAGTGGGCGTCGTCATGTTGCGCATCGCCATCCGACCGCCCGAGAGTCTCGGGATTCGGAAAAAGGGGAGCAAGATGGAAAGCACGCTCCCGAGCCCTCGAGAGGACGACACAACTAATGATGCTGGCGCTGGAGTCGGGGCTTGCTCTACACGCGGTGGATCTGCTGGGTGTGCGTTGCGTGCCACGGCATCCTCATCGTCTCGCAGCAAGTACGGGCTCTCTCCGCAATGGTCTGAGGCGACTGCCCCGGATGGGCGAACTTACTACTACTGCACGGAGGACGGCAGTACCAAGACGCAGTGGACATCACCCTACGAAGATGGCGAGTCGATAGAGCCGAGCATGGCGAGCATGGCAGAGGACAACCCGCTCAGCCAGTCGGGCGTGCGTGAGCCGCCGTCGCTCTTCGAGCCCGGCTGGCGGGACGTGGTGGCGGGACGTGGCCCGGTACCAGTCGTGCCTGGATGGCCCACATCAACAAGTGGGAGTGAGCCCACGCCGCCGCCCAGCCCACCCGATGAGCCGCCGAACGCGAGGAGCCGTCGCACGCCATCGCCGAACGCGAACGCATCACGCGAGGGGTCGAACGCCTCCTCCTCATGTTCGAAGACGCCCGATATGGAATCCGGCAGTCAACCGCAGCCAACAGGAGCGCGGCCACTGCAACCCACGGCACCGTCGATTCCGGTCCCGGAGGCGGTCGAGGCAAGTCTCATGAGCACCCCCGCCCTTTACAGATATGCAGTTGCAGGCGAGGATCAAGCCGAGCCGAGCCGGAGCCGCAAGGCGTCGCTTGACTCTATGGCGGTTCCAGAGGCGGCCGAGGCAGCTGCAGGCGAGGATCCCGCCAAGCCGATCAACGCCAAGTCGAACCGGTGGAGCCGCTTGGCGTTGCGCGACGTCGTGGGAACGACGGCGGGGGTACGCGCGCCCAGGCCGGTAAATGTGCCTGCCGACTCGGCCGATACAAGTGAGAAAGCGAGCAAACAAAGAGCCGATGCCGCCCCCGTCGCCTCTCACTTGAATCAGCAACCGACGACGCTCTCATCAGGGAATGATGCGGGGATGCACGCTGCCGGCAATGGCGGGACGACGATGCGGCTCATGTCGACTGCGCTCGCGTACATGCCCACTAAGGACACGCTCTGCTACACGTTCGCATACTGGATCAAATGGCGGCCGATTGAATCTCTCTCGGACCAACTCCTTTTCTTCGGAGAGACTCGCAACATGCCCGCGCTCGTGCGCAACAACCAACTCGGCGCACTCGTCGACAACGTCTTCTGCGCGACTGACTTCGACCCACGCCTCGCCGGCGACAACTGGTGCCTGCTTGTGGTCACCAACGACGGCCGAGAATCGCAGTTCTGGATCGGGTACCATTCGATCGACACTAAGGGGGCGCCACAGCCGGCACGCGCTCTTTTGCCCGAGCCAAAGCGCCCCGCCACGTATGTGAGCACCGAGATGGACGCGAGTGTGCAGATCCGCCGGCTCGTCACGTCGAGCAAGGGGGCGGGGCTGCTCGCACAGGCGTGGATCTGGCCACGGGACCTGACAAAGGACGAGATCCTTGAGCTCTGGATTGAGACGAAAAGCCGTTACCCCCTGTGGAAGCCCGGGTTCAGCCAGTACCGTCCGGCGCCGCAGCCGATGAGCGCACCGAAGAAGCCGCCGGCGGCGCGCCCGTCGTCGTCCAAGAAGCCAAGCTCGTCGGGCTCGGAACGTTTCGGTGTCGAGAATGACGGCGAGCCGCCGCTGCTGCCGCGGGCGGCGACGTTGCCATGGGATCGGTACGATCCGCTCATCGAGAAGGACAACGCGGCGATGCTCGACCCGTCCCTAGCGAACAAGCTCGCCTTCCAGCGCCTCAAGAACGTCTTCTCCGTGCTCATCGACTACGCGACCTTCTCCCAGGTCTTCTTGGTCATCGACAAGAATCAGAACTCGTCGCCCACGGCCGAGCTCATGATCGAGATCGCGCTGCGCGGCAACACGGGGTTGAACCCGAAGGTGGTCGTGATGGACTCGCGCCCACGCCTCGAGCGCGCCGCGGCGATGCTCCAGGCGCTCATCGAGTGCAAGTTTCTCATCGACCAGGAGCTCGCTTACAAGAAGTTGGACGCGCCTGAAGAGCAGAAGGTCACCGAGTACAAGCTGACCAGCATTGACTACGCGACGCCGCGTGCGGACCTGCGCAGGCTGGTGACGCCCGCGGGCCTCGCGTGGCTGCGTGCCTCGGCGCAGGAGCTC
>Ga0180440_101776_pt1 | contig 12594 bp, 8 predicted proteins | sample ChrtobMetaP5_4mM_FD_119745 | JGI IMG/M metagenome (GOLD analysis project Ga0180440, IMG submission 119745) | Chrysochromulina tobin associated microbial communities from unialgal haptophyte culture, Washington, USA - P5_4mM MetaG | ecosystem: Host-associated > Algae > Haptophytes > Unclassified ... | reverse complement strand
GGTCCCTAAGGCACATGAGTCGTAGGGGGCCGTCGGGCCTCCGTCGTCGCAGAGGTTGTCATGGGCATATCGGCACGTATTGGCGCACCAGCACCCGTTCGCGTCCGTCGACTGTGTGCGTCGAGCCACGGCTTGCCTGAGAGTCGGGCTACTTGGTGGCAGACTTGATGACGATGCAGGTGGCGGCAGCGCTGGCTCGAGAGGTGGTAATCTCGACACCACTGGCGATGAGAGCACGACAGGACACAAGAGTGCCAGCGTAGATCGTGCCAATGTCATCTCGACACAGACGACCGTCTCCTCAGCGCACCACGCCACATGGACGGTGGACGCGGGGAAAGCCAAAAATAGCTTCCTATTGGCGCCGCCTCGGGCGCCCACTTGTTCTGTGTCAAAAAGGTATTTAGTCAGAGTCTGCAAAATTAGGGGTTGCAAGCCCCTTGAGGCCTAAACAGGGAATTGGTACCGTAAGTTGAGAAACGACGAAAGAAAACGGTATGGGCGAAAAGACCTTGAAAGACCCGACCGGGTGGTTGTGTCCATCCCTCCATGCTCAGTGCGGGGAGCGCGCACCGTAGCCGTGGACCGAGGCACGCAGGAAGGTGGTGTCGACGAGGAGAAAGTACGCGGCGAGGATGGGCATGTGGCGGAAGGTGAACCCTTCGATGCGGCCGACGCCCTGGCCGCTATGGTTCGTTAAGGAGCCGTCCTTGCCGATCTCGGCGATCACCGACCCTTGCTCGTCCTTGACATAGCCGCGCCCCGAGTCGAATTCGCCCACGAGCTGATCGGCCGCATCGACGACCTGCCCAGCGCCCAAGATGGCCTTCCCTACATAGGTCATCGCGGCGTCGCCCACCTCGCCGTTGGCCTCAATGTACGCGAGCGTGGTGGCCAGCCCGTCCGTCACCTCGCCATCCTCCTTGATGATACATCGGACCGAGTCCACGCCGGCGCCGAAAGCGAGCAGCCGGAGCCCAGCTGCATCCGCCCAATCGGGCTCGCCACTGATGATGAGCCTCATCAGAGGCTCGGGGATCTGCCCTAATTTGGGTTCGGGGGTCGTGAGCCCGTTGAGCCGCCTGGACAGTGTGGGCGTCAGCGCGTCGGGCACGGCGTTCGGGGCTGCGTTCAAGGACGCTGCCTGATGCGGTGTGAAGGGCGCGCCCGCGCCGGCGCCGCCCGTGACCGGAAGCAGCGCGGGCGGCGGCGGTTTGCTTCCTGAAGAGCCATCGGCTGACATGGCTGACATGGCCGTGCTCGCAAGGTGGAGTGGCGCGGCGCCGCTCGAGGGATGGGTCTCTGGCCGTTTCCGCTGTTCAGCGAGGCCGAGCGAGGGGGGTGCCGCCACGCCGCCCATCGCCGGAGGGCGACCACTGAACGCAAGAGCACCGGACGAGGCGCATGCGCATGCAGCACTTGAGACAGGCCAAAAGCGGTTAGCGTCGAGCGGCGCGCCCGCGCTGGAAGAGGCCGGCGCCGCCGGCGCTGCGCCTGGCGGCGGCATGGGCGGCAGAGCGGGTCTGGCGGGCGGCGGCGGCGGTGGCGGCGGCGGCGGCGGCGGCGCATCCGAAAACTCGGCAAGGGAGGAGAGCCGTTGCCATCCGCAGAGGCTCTCTGCCCACACGTACGTGTCGTTATGCACGTACTTGTGCTGGCGCAGTTGGCGGAGCCCATGGCTGTCCACCGGGCCGACGTAATTCTGCTGGTCATCAATGTAGTACCACTCCGTTCTTGTGGGCGCCGTCGTGGGCGCTCTCGAGGGCGCCGTCGTGGGCGCTCTCGAGGGCGCCGTCACGGGCGCGCCGCCGCCGGCTTCGCCGCCCACGCCGACGGCGGTGCGCACCATCTGACGGCCGAGGGTGTCCACGGCGGCTGAGCTCGACTGCGAGCTCGCGGCCGACGTGAGCAGCGCGCCATTCGGGTTGCCATTCGAAATCATCAGCGCGAGCGCCGCCTCTGCCTGGGCGCGCTGCTCGGGCGGCGCCGTGCCCGCCTGCGGGCGCAGCAGCAGCGGCGCGAAGAGACGCGCGAGCTCGGCGGCGGGCAGGACCGGGTTGAGCACGGACGTATCGTGCAGCAGCGCGAGCAGCAGCGCCGCGCTCCGGAACGAGCTCAGCGGGAGCTTTCCGAGCAGGTCGGCGAGCTGACCCAGCTTGATGAGCACGTTGCCGTTGCCGTCGCCGGCCGCGAGAAAGTACGGGTAGAGCTCGAAGCTGAGGAGCGGCTTGGGCAGCTCGCGCAGGTAGAGCTTCACCAGCCCAGCTGCCGCGTGCCTGCTGCGCGTGAGCGACGCAAGGTCGAGCTTGCGCCGGCTCGCGTACGCTGCCTCGACCCGTCCGCGCAGCTCAGAGAGCTCGCTGGACTCGCAGTCGGTGCGAAAGATGCCAGGCGTTGCCAGCGCGGACCTGCATTGGGCGGCGCGAGTCGCGGTGGCGTCAGGCAAGGCAAGGTCAGGCGCGGCAGGCCGTCGCAGTGCCCACTGTGTTCGGCAGAACGCGATCGCCACGCTCCAAGGCTCACCGGAGGAAAGTCTCAGCGCCCGCGAGGACGTAGGGAATGTCATCGGTGCCCAGGCGCTGGCCCTGGTCGTACAGATGGGCGTCCAAGTCACTGCCAATGCACGGCAGACCTGCATAGGAAGCCATCGTTCACACGACTGTCGCCGCCGCTGCGAAAAAAATGTCGCGACGCCTCATCGACGGTGGCATCGGCATGCTGGCGGGGCTCGTCGCAGGCGCTGCCGGAGTCGCCATTCGCTTCGGGCGCGACAGCGCCTCAGACACCGCCTCCTCCTCCTCCTCAAGCTCCACTTCCTCCGACCTCGGCGTGACCACCGCCTCCAGCTCCAAATCCACCGACCTCGCCGCCGCCGCCGCGCGATTCGCACCCTACGGCCTGCCATCGCACGAGAATTTATCGCTGCACGAGGGCTACGCCTCCTCCATCAACTACCGCCTCCGCATCCCCAACTGGGTGGCTGAGCACCTCGTCGCGGCCAGCGCGGCCGCCGCCTCCGACGCTGTGGGTGTCACGCGCGAGCGGTCGAACTTCCACGAGGACGTGAGCGTGCCGGCTCCGTGGCGCAGCACGAACGCGGACTACGCGCGCTCGGGCTGGTCGCGCGGCCACCTCGCGCCCGCTGGCGCACACAAGGGCTCGCAGCACGAGCTCGACGAGACCTTCCTCCTCTCTGCCAACATCGTGCCGCAGGATATGTCGAGCAACGGCTCGGACTGGCTGCGCCTGGAGCGGTTTACCAGGGCGCTTCTCGAGCGACACGACGACGTCTACATCATCTCAGGACCGCTCTTTGTGCCCTCACCCGCCGCCGACGGAACTGTCGCCGAGTCCGCCGCCGCGCCCCAGTTGCCACGACCGTCGCCAGCGGCAACGTCGTCGTCGTCGTCGTCGTCGTCGTCCAAGGCACCGGCCGTGGTTAGGGGGCGCGTGTCGTACGAGGTCATTGGGCCTCACGAAGTCGCCGTACCCACACATCTCTTCAAGGTCGTCCTTACCGACGGAGGTACAGATGGACGTCGTCGGCGCTCTGCCTTGCATGCATGTGCTCACCACGGCGCCTTCCCCCCTTCAGGTACAGATGGACGTCGGCTGTCTGCCTTTGTGGTCCCGAATGCACACGTGCCCGGCCACCCGGACCTCGACAGCTTCGTCGTGCCCGTGGAGGAGGTGGAGCGGCGGAGTGGGCTGCGATTCTTCGGAACCCTACCCGATCGGACACGCATACCGCCGCTCTGCGGCCCGGAGCGCCGCTGCGGCCTCGGCGTGGCACGCCTCGATGGCCTCATACGCTCCAACAAGAGCCTTGGCACACTGGCGAGCGCCACGGACTGCGAGGGACTCGAGCTCGCGTGGCGGCAGCTGGCGGAGGCCAGTGCGGGGAACGGCAGCCCCTCTGGTGAGGCGAGCAGGCCTTCCCGCGCGCACGAGCGCGTGCACACGCAGCGTGCCCAGGCACTCGCCTGCCAGCTCCAGCCGAGGGGAGGCTGAGCACGAGTCACTCGAAAAAGGTCAGCAGCTGTGAAGGGTGTGTGAAACGTGTTTTCCAGAAGGCGCTCGCACCACGATGGAGTGTAAGTCTTGTAAGCCGTGCACGTCTCGGCAATTGCAGAGCCAGTCCACCTTCAGCCATGTTCGCGACGCTCCTCGGGTATGCCGAGAAGGTCATGGCCTGCAAGATGGCGAGGAGTTACGAGGTCGACGATGACGCGCCAGTAGAGTCCAAGGGAGAGGCTAGTGCGGAGGCAGTCGACGCATCCGCGAAGCCCAAAGCAGCTGTTGTCGCTAAGGCGGAGGCCTTGGTTGCGATGATTTGCCAAGAGGGATTTGAGGCTGACGACGACGCCACCCTCGCCAACAAGCTGGCGCAGAGAGCTATGACTCTCGGCCTCGCAAATGTTGAGGGCGTAGACTTGGCGGATCTCGATCACATCAAAACGTGGCTCGGCCTGCCCGACGTGCTTCCGATGACAGAGGCCGTCAAGCAGGCGAATGCTATGCTCCTTTTGCCCGACGAGGGCTCTCTGTCAGCGCAGGTCCAGGCGCTCTTGCAGGCGATCGGCCCACCGATCATGCAGGTGATCATCCCGCAGGGGTGTGTTGCGGGCCATCAGTTCCGCGTGGCGGCCCCCGATGGCACGTTGCTCGACTGCGTGGTGCCTCCCGGCCACGGGCCGGGAATGCAGATCCGCGTGGCCATGCCTCCGCGGCAGAGAGGGCCAGCCGCGGCGGAGACGGAGGCGGCGGAGGCGGCGGAGGCGGCGGAGGCGGCGGAGGCGGCTGAGGCAGCGGAGGCAGCGGAGGCAGCGGAGGCAGCGGAGGTTGCGGCGGCGGTGGCGGCGGTGGAGGCGGCGGAGGCGGCGGAGGCCGTGGCGGCGGTGGCAGCGGCGGAGGCGGCGGAGTCTCTTCGAGCAGAGCAAGCGACAGCTTGGCAAAAGGCGGCGGCCGAGAAGGCGGCAGCAGAGGCGACAGCGGCGGCGCAGGCGCAGGCGCAGGCGCAGGCGGCGGCGGCGGCGGCGGCGGCGGCGGCGGCCGCCGAGAAAGCGGCGGAGGTCGCTGTAGCAGAGGTGGCAGCGGCCGAGTCGGCGGCGGCCGAGGCGGCTGCTGCGGAGGCGGCCGCGGCCGAGAAGGTGGCAGCAGAGACGGCGGCGGCGGAGGCGGCGGAGGCGGCGGAGGCGGAGGCGGCGGCGGCCGAGAAGGCGGCAGCAGAGAAGGCGGCGGCCGAGGCGGCGGCGGCCGAGGCGGCGGCGGCCGAGGCGGCGGCTGCGGAGGTGGCGGCGGCCGAGAAGGCGGCAGCAGAGAAGGCCGTGGCGGAGGCGGCGGCGGCCGAGGCGGCGGCTGCGGAGGCGGCTGCGGCCGAGAAGGTGGCTGCAGAGGTGGCTGCGGCGGCCGCGGCGGAGGCGGCGGCGGAAAAGGAGGCAACAGAGAAGGCGGCGGCCGATAAGGCGGCAGCAAAGGCGGCCGCGGCCGAGGCGGCGGCGGCGGCAGCGGCGGCGGAGGCGGCGGAGGCGGCGGCGGCCGAAAAGGCCGCAGCAGAGAAGGCAGCGGCGGAGGCGGCGGCGGCTGAGGCGGCAGCGGCCGAGGCGGCGGCGGCCGAGGCGGCGGCGGCCGAGGCGGCGGCGGCGGCGGCGGCGGCCGAGAAGGCGGCGGCCGAGAAGGCGGCGGCGGCGGCGGCGGCGGCGGCGGCCGCTGCAGCGGAGGCGGTTGCAGCGTCAGCCGAGGCGACCGTAACGCTGTCTCCTGCCTTCACGATGGCCGAGCTCGACGTAATGCGTGATGACGTCTTCGCTCAGGACATCCCTTTATTGGACGAGATGCGCTTCTGGACGCGGGAGGCGATCGACGAGTACTTTCGTACGGGCGGGGAGGTGAGGCCTGTGGGTGTGCCGGTGCCGCCGCCCGTCGCAAGTTGAGCGAGGCGGAGCCGAAGTTGCCGCTGGTGTCGGCCACGCCCACGATCGCCACCCAGGACGCCGACACCGATGTTGGCGACTTACTCTGATGGCATACTGATTGCATGCGAATAGCTCCATTGCATGCAGCGCCGACGCCGATGGCTCGTGCACTCTCCCGGGGCGGTGCCCCCTTGTCTTGCTCGCCCGCCCCCTCTCGCTGTGGCTCCCACCCCGCAGTGGATCATCTCATGTGTACCAGCATGCTACTCGCGCGGTGACGGTCGCAGACCCACCTCGCGGGTCTCGCCGGTACGGTGTCTGGACAGTGCGAGGTTCCCCACAGCTCCCGTGTAGATTCCCCACAGGAGGTGTGTGGGTGTCTGGACAGTGCGAGGTGTTCGAGGTGGCCCGGAGGTCTCGTGTGATTCCCCAAAGCTCCCGTGTAGATTCCGCACAGGAGGTGTGTGCAAGGCACGGAGGTCTCGTGTGTGATCGGGCATCTCCATGGGCACATCTCGGCCCGGCGGGTAGGCACGAGGCCGAGAGGCCCGAGAGGCGAGGCGGCTGAGCCCTAGGCCGAGCGGTGCAGACTCCGCTCCGTATCCGCGACGACGACATGATTCCTCACGCTGCTGCCCGGGCTGCGACGGGTGCGAGCGGACGAGCGCGGCGTGACCTCGAATTTTACACTTATGAATAGCAAGTGCCGAAATCGATATCGAATATTTTCGGTTTATGGTTTCACGCGCCGCGCATCGGCCATCGCTAAGGTGTAAGTGTAAGGGGGGGGTGCATGCGTTAGTCCGGGGTCGGGAACTCACCTACTCACGTCACCCGCTGGCTCAGGTTCTTGAAGCCGACCCCGCGGCAGGCGAGGAGGAGGGAGCCGTCTACCGGGTCGGTCTCGATTTGGAAGGCGACGCCGAAGACCTCCTTGAGCAGCCGGAGTGTGGCTACCGCTGCGTGCGTCAGCTCCGTGCCCATCCGCACGCGCGACACATCCTCGGGACCCAAGCACATAAGGGACAGCACGAGTGGCTGGTGGGTGGCGTCGACCACGCCGCCGGCGCCGATCTGCACGAGGAGCGCGTCGGCGGCGGTGACGCCCACGTCCTCGGGCAGCGTGCCCGCTCCGCCACACAGCTCGGCCGAGAGCAGCGCGCCCGCCGTCGTCTCCGCCACAAGCGCCACCGCAAAGCCCGGTGACGCGCCTGAAGTCTTGCCCTTGTGCACATCCGTGTACACCCAGACGTCAGGTAGGTAGTGGTTGAGGACTCCACGCGAGCCGTCGACCATCCGGTTGGCCGTCTGCGCCGACACCTTGGTGCAGTACGCCACGCCGCGCACGCGCCGCACCTTTCCCGCATCGAGCATGCTGATGGGCGTCAGTTGGCGCACAGGCGGCACCTCGAGACGCACCTCGCCGCCGCCCGCGGGTGGCGCGCCGCGCTTGGCAACGTGCAGCGCGGCGCCTTCGATGCCAAAGTGGCGCAGAAGCGGCAGCGTCACCGTGCGCAGCACGTCCACGCTCACGTCGTCTGGACCGTTGGTCACACCCTTAAGCGTGATGACCAGAGCACGCTTTGCAAACGGCGCAAGCACGAGCAGCGGCTCCGCAAAGTAGCTGATGGCACGCGAGGTGCCGCAGTCGTGCGAGAGCTTTTCGCCGCCGACGATGATGCCCGGGCGGTAGCGCAGCGCCGTGCCCGTCTCGTTAATCGCGATCTCGCACCCGTTGACGACCTTCTCAAGCAGCCGCAGGAAGCAGGCCTCGTAATCTTTGAGCCCGACCTCCGCCTCCTCGGAGCGGATGTCGTCGATGCGAACTGTGCGCCCGGCCAGCGTCGCGAGCACCAGCCGCTGGCGCAGGTGCGCCGCGCCGGTGAAGCGGAGCGTCGAGGACGAGCGGCTCGAGGCAGCCATTCGGACGTCCACGTCGACGCTCAGAATCGTCGCGGAAATCGTCTAAGTTTCAAACCTTACTGTCGCGAAGAGACCTCTCGAGCTTTATTCGCACGTGTTCCCCCTGCAAGTTCGCCAACGCGTTTCGTCAACGCTTCGCGCGCGCGAGTTTCGTCCTTTGGACAGTCCGTCCACCGATGCGCGCTTTTCTCCCGATGTCCCCGCTGCCCCTGGTGGCGCTCCTTTCCTTGGCGGATTCGGCCGCCGCCGCCGCGATCTCCCACGGTCGCCGGGCCGCCGATGAGAGCATAACGCCGCCGTTGCGCTCTCCTTGTAACTCCTGGGTGCCCGTGGCATTGTACGGGAACGTCACGGAAGCGAACAAGCTGTGGGACTTTGGCTACCCCGACTTCAGCAACCAATCCAAGGTTCCCGTGGATGTACTAACATGCTCATCTGGAACACAAAGGAGCGTGCGCGTCGGTCCATATTCCTCTCGACCAGGCGGCACGTATGACATCATGACGGATGGCCTCATTGACTCGTTATTCAGCATCGGCGATCGGATCACGTCGTTTTCCGCGATGCCCGTCACCCATTTAGGTGAGCCGGTGGGGTACCCACCATTCTATGTGCATCACATCCATGTGGGTCGGCTCACCCACTATTACGATGAGCACTGGTTCACCACGCACGGTGACTTTTCCATCGGCAGCGACTTTGGCATCGGCGCGACGAGCACCAAAGGGTACACGACGTTTCTGCCCGAAGGATATGGCTTCACGGTGGACTGCAGGCTGCCCTTCGCCGTGCACGCCATCATCCAAGACATGCGCACCCTCCCCTTGCCTCAAGAGACGCTCTCCATCTACATCGAGGTGAACTTCAACCTCGCGCCTCCGCAGGCTGCGCTCACGCCGGCCACACTCGTCTGGAACGAGGCGCCGCATGGGCCGTTTGGCTTCATGCGCTTTGCCGTGCTCGGCGACGAGCCCACAATGAGCTGGTGGACGATGAGGTGGCCCGTGAGTGGCACGCTGCTTCCCCGCGCAAAGCTGCACTCGCACTACGCGCGGCACCATCGCCTCTTCTTGATCGACGGCGAGCCGAAGGACCTTTCCTTATTTGGATCGCACGTGAAGGAGATCGTGCAGCTGCACGAGTCCAACCCTCCGACGAGCCCCCACGAGACGATGAGGCTGCGCAACCTGTCTCACACGGAGCTCACTTTGGAAGAGCTGCCGAACCTCCTCTGCCAAGATGATGGCACTACGCCGTCCTTCATAGTCTTGGGCACACCCGATCACCCGAATGCGTCTCGATGGGCTCGGCGTCGAGAGTTCTTGTGCGCTCCGGTCACTGTGGAGGCCGGTCGCGTCAGCACCTTTGTGCAGCTCTACCGGCCGGTCACCGATCCCGACGTGCAGCTGTACCCGATGCACACGAACACATGGTTCTACCTGGACAGACCGGGTGAGGCTTCCTCCTCCGACATCAAGGCAGTGAGCTACCGGTATGCTACCTACCGCACCACGAGCCTCCTCGAGCCCCTCCAGAATGAGGAGATTGGCAACTGCCAATCGACCTTCGATGCCGATGCCGTCAACAAGTACGTCGCCAACACAGTCACCGGCTTGAGCGCAGCCGTTGAGGCAGCACACGCCGGCCACTCTGGAGACGCGATCAAGGCCGGCACCGCCCGTATCCCTGTCCTCGAGGCGCAGCTTTGCACCAATACCTGCGGCGCCGCCTCCGACGGAGATTGCGATGATGGTGGCCAGGGTGGTGAGTTCTCCTTCTGCGCCCTCGGAACGGATTGCGCGGATTGCGGCCCTCGTAACCCACAGCACGCCGGCGACGCCATGCACGCCGGCGGCATGCCTGCTAGCGACGCTGACGCCGCGCCCACCACCAGCTACCCATCCAGTTGGCTGTTGGGTGGAGCGGACGAGAGAGGCATCATTTACACCCGGTTCTGGCTCGTTGCTTCTGCACCTTCGGACGAGAGACGCCTCTCCATCGCGACCGTGGCCGTGGCTTGCACGGCGGGTCTTTTTTTGGCGGGGCTGCTGCGCGTAGTGCGCGCGCGCCCGACGGTCACACTACTGTAGGCAGGTCGTAAAGTGACTGTTGGGAGATCCGGCCTCCGTTGACGTGCAGTCCCCTGAGTAGAGGGTGGTCGGCTGAAGCATACCGTACGGCGGCATTTGGCAAGGGCACTAGTTTCATTGGGGCGAAGGCCATTTTGTGAGGGCGCTGGGCGGTCGCGGGACGGTGCGGATCGGTTCGGTTGGGGTCTTATGATAATAGCTGAAGGTCAGCTGTCACTTATGGCGCGAAAGTGGAAAGGCACTTCGATTCCTCAGTGCCTATTACGAGGCCAATTCTTCCGTTCCACGCCTACTACGAGGCCCAAGCCCCATGCAGAAATCCCAACACGACACGTCCAACAGATGCACTCCACACCTGCTCCCGCGACCCGGCACTGTGCCCCTCGGAAGATCTTACTAGGAAGATCGGGGACACATTCATGGGACACATTGCGATGCACACTTTCGCCACGGTGCTGCTGCTCACCGTGCACCTCTCGCACACAGCCGCTCGCCGTCGAGCGGTCCGAACCCTCCGCCTCACAATCATGTCCCATCCCGCCGGCTCGTGCTCCAGAGCGCTCCCCATCATCCCCGTCTTCGTGGGCCGTCGCTCCCATTCCTGAGCTCCCCCGCTCCCAGCTCTATCCCAGCTCATCCCTCCTTCCTCGCTTACAACTCCAACATCAGTCGAGCCCACATCCGTCGCAACAACGCGAAGACGCGCCGCGCCCCCCGCCCCTCCCTGCCCCCCTCCCTCGTTGCCGAGTTGTTGAACAAGCTTAAACGTTTTGCACAGGTCCCTCTGGCTTCGGCGAGAACATCTGCAGGATCGAGGACACAATTGGCTTGCTCTGGAGCTCGAATCCTTCTTCCACTGCGAGTAGAAGCTTTGGGGCCTCCGGGGCCTTGGGTGCCTTGGGGGCCCCTGCGGGTTTGGGCTCTGGGGCCGCCATCTCATCCGGGGCCGCCATCTCATCGGCGCTCTCAGCTTTGGCTTTCCAAGCTGCGGGCGCCCCCTTCTCGTCCTCCTGGCCATTTGGTGCTTGCAGGCCAACATTCTTGCGGCGCTTCTCGTTGAGATGGTGACGACGGTGCATGAAGACCAGGGCGAGGACAAGAGCGACGATGACGCCGACGAGGACGCCGACGACGATGATCCAGATTGAGCCGTTCGTCTCGGCTGCCACGGCACCGGTCAACAGCGGCGCGGGAGGCGGTGCAACGTTTGCAATGGTAGGCTGCGTCACGACCGCAAGCACGGCGATCGAGACGCCGGTGACGTTCGCGAACATGCCCGCAACGCTGTTTGTGCTGCTCGTCACGATCGCCATCGTCGACTGCACCGAGGCCGCCATCGCCGTGGGCGTCAGGATGCGCACGCCGACGATGACGCTGCCCGGCGAGATGGTCAGCTCCACCGCCGATGGGTCGACGCCCACCCGGGCCGCGGTCGCGCTCCTCATCTCGGCTTGCACGCTTGGCGTGAACGAGGAGACGTCGCCGGCGAGCTCGAGGGTGAATCGGACGACACTCGTCGCGCTGGATGCAACGAAGAGCCGGACGGAGCTCACGTAGGTGAAGTGAGCGTCGTGGCTGGCATTCGAGCCGGCCGGCGCGGCGCAGAGCTTGTAGATCATCGGGCCGTCGAGGCGCACGGGGAGTGAGCCGCCCAAGAGCACGCCGCCGGTCGGAAAGAGCCCGCGGGCCGCGGCGCCCGCGCACGTGGCGTTGCCAGAGGGAAGGAAGGCGCACGTTGCGCCATCGGTCAGCGCGTTGCCGAAGAGGGTGATGGCGGCGGCGACGTTGGCAAAGATGGTCGTGGGGACGAGGATGAGGTCGGGGGGCGAGGGCGGCGGAGGCGAGGGTGGAGGAGACGGTGGAGGCGGCGATGGTGGCGGGGATGGCGGTGGCGGCGACGGCGGCGGCGATGGGGGCGGAGGCGACGGTGGTGGGCTGGGCGGAGGCGGCGAAGGCGGAGGTGATGGTGGCGGGGGAGAAGGTGGCGGTGAGGGAGGAGGAGGTGACGGTGGGGGTGGCGAGGGCGGAGGTGGCGAAGGCGGTGGCGGCGAGGGAGGAGGTAATGGTGGCGGCGACGGCGGCGGAGGTGAAGGAGGGGGTGGCGAGGGGGGTGGGGATGGCGGTGGGGGACTCGGCGGAGGAGGCAAGGGCGGCGGCGGGGATGGCGGCGGTGGCGATGGCGACGGGGGTAACGGGCTTGGCGGTGGTGGCGGCGATGGCTCTGGCGAGGGAGGTGGCGGTGAGGGAGGCGGTGGCAACGGCGGTGGAGAGGGTGGAGGCGGCGATGGCGGAGGTGGAGAAGGTGGTGGCGATGGCGGTGGCGATGGTGGAGGCGGAGAAGGTGGTGGCGATGGCGGTGGCGACGGCGGTGGTGATGGAGGTGGTGGTGAAGGCGGTGGCGACGGAGGAGGAGGCGACGGCGGCGGCGACGGTGGAGGCGGTGCTGGTGGTGGCGATGGAGGAGGGGGAGACGGTGGCGGCGATGGTGGTGGCGATGGTGGAGGTGGCGATGGAGGTGGAGGCGAGGGCGCCGAAAACACAACCGAACCCGTACCCACGTTGGTGACCGAGGTGATGGTCACGCCGAGGCTGATGGAGAGCTGGGCCATCGAGGTGCCTTGGAGCGTCGACATAACCGTCTGGGAGAAGTCGAGGGACGGCACTTC
>Ga0180440_101773_pt1 | contig 12605 bp, 8 predicted proteins | sample ChrtobMetaP5_4mM_FD_119745 | JGI IMG/M metagenome (GOLD analysis project Ga0180440, IMG submission 119745) | Chrysochromulina tobin associated microbial communities from unialgal haptophyte culture, Washington, USA - P5_4mM MetaG | ecosystem: Host-associated > Algae > Haptophytes > Unclassified ... | reverse complement strand
CGTACATGCTTGGGCCGGAGGTACACGCATCAGTAACGTGTGTAGGCTTTACTAACGACCCGCACAGACTCATTTGTCGGAAAGCGACGCGCTTGGTTTCACCCTGGCATGCAACACGTCCCGCCGGCCCGCGGGCACACCGCCCAGCCCGCAATGCCGTCGCGCGCCACTCACGGCACACGAGGCCACTCCCCGCGGCCGCCACAGCGTGCATGCATGTTCATGCCGCGTGCGGCACGTGTTCGGCCAGGACCAGAGAGCCAAAGTTGTAATCTGGCTTCTTGAGGCCGAGGGCCGGCAGCAAATCCGACGGACGTGGCGCACCTGTGCCGGCCAAGCAGGCATAAAAGTGCAGCAGCTTCAGCTCTTCGTGCGCATAGCTGGCGAGCTTGAGCGCCTGGGCAGTCGGTCCACCAATGCGCAGTCCCAGCCTCGACCGCATGGGAACGCCGAGGAGATCGACCTCGCACGCCATATCGACCATCTCTCTGAGTTTGTGTACATCAGTCGCAGCATCGATGGAAAGGAGAATGGCCTCCGCGCCCGCGTCACCGAGATTCGCTGCAATCAACTGCACGGCGTAAGGATCCATACAGAGCTCATTTGACATGAGCGCGCGGGCACGCAGGCCAAGGCCGTGCGCAGCCTTAAGAGCAGCTACGCTGGCGTCCGATGTGACTGAGATGCAAACGCCTCCGCCGTTAGCAGCGGATCCCATTGCGGACACGGCCTCGACTGTATCGACGACTGGATGCAGCACAGACGCGATGCCCTTTACTGGATTACCATTTTTGAACAGATGAGCCAGCGCTGCGCTCATCCGATCGGTCGCAACAGCGTGCATTCCAACGTGACACTGGATGCCCGTTGGCACCTCCACCATCCGCCCCGATTGCGAGTCGTAAAACGTCGTTGACAGAGCGCGCCGTGACGCACGCCGCAAGCCGCATCGCATTCCACGTTGACGTTTAGGTATAGCCCGAGCTACCGCGTAGCGTCGCCGTCGAGCTCGACGAGTTCTTCGCACGCACTCCGAAAGCCGCCCAAGTCAAGTCAAGCATGTCAAGTCACTAAAAAGCCGCCCAACCCCAGGACGGCGGTTTACACAAAGGGAGAATAGGTGATCGCAATTGAGGAACACATTTACGGAGGAGCAGGGTCCCCGCGGCACATACACACAAGTAGACAAGTTCATCATACGCGCCGTGCTTCGTAGTTCGTACATTAGCGCACAACGCCGTCTCCCGCATCCGGGTCGATCGGCCGTGCTGGTAACCCTCAGCAATCCAGCCGCCTGATCATCGGCCGATTGCTGACGAACCTGCGGTGCGCCGCTTACAGCAGCTCAATGACGCCCATCTCCGAATTGTCGCCGCGCCGGAAGCCGTCGCGGAGCACGCGCGTGTACCCGCCGTCGCGGTTCGCGTAGCGCTCGGGAACCTGCTCAAAGAGCGCGTGCACAAGCTGCTTGTCGTAAATGTAGCCGAGCGCTTGACGGCGGGCGTGCAGCGAGCCATCCTTGGCGAGCGTAACCATGTGGTCAGCCTGCGGAGAGCGGGGATGTGCGCACAGGCACGCGATGGTTGAGCGACGAGCACAGCGTCCGAATTGGAGCTTGGCATTCGAGTGCCTCGGCAGATATGCATGCTTACCGTCTTGCGAACCGCCTTGACGTGCGCGAGCGTCGAGCGAATGCGGCCGTGGCGGATGAGCTCCGTGGTGAGGCCGCGAAGCAGGGCCTTGCGCTGGTCGGCCGGACGGCCGAGGTGGTTGACCTTGTCGCCGTGGCGCTGCGCGCAGGCAAACGGAGGCAGCCGGCGACGCGTCAGCTCGGGCGCAGCGAGCAGCAGGCCAGGCAAAGCAGAGCGGATGGATGGTCTCTCGAAGCTGTCAGTGGTTCGGTGCCACGGCAGCACGCACCATCATCTCGATCCCCGTGGAGCGCGAGCACGCAGCAGCAGCAGAGGCAGGCCGGATCGGCGCAAGCGGCACAAAGGCCGAAGCCAGGCCGACCATCGCCAGTGCAAGAAGTAGACGTGACATTGACGTCCCGGAGGCTGAGGAAAGGCCAAGGACGGTCGGACCTCGCAGCTCGGACAGATCTCCATGACTGTGAACCCTTTCACATCTGGTAAAACCTGGCAAACTGAATGCTGCTGAAGTTCGCCACAAGGGATACGGGCGTGTTTGATGGGCGATCTCCCCATCCAGAAACGCTCAAATTGCTTGAGCAATCAGGAGCGGGGGAGGAACTGGGGGAGGCTCTGGGCCGATTCCTGGGCCACCAACCGTCGGCACGGAAGGATGAGAAAGGCCGTCGGATCCGATTTCATTTCCCGCGAGGGCCGCGGTGACGACAGGTACACCGCCGTGCCACCGCGCTACAGCGAGAACTACCGATCTGCGGCGAACAGCGAGCCACCTCGCTACGGTGGCGGCGGCAGCTGCGAGAAGGAGCAGCATGCAACCGGCACGCCACGCTTCGCCCAAGGCCACGCCAACCCGCCGCCTCCCCCAGCCACACGGCTCGAGGAAACACCCTCGTACTTTCTCTCGCGCGCCGAGGCGGCCGCTGCGCTACTGCGCCGCACGCAAGTGGAATCAGAGGCCCGCGTGCTGCCGCCGCCGCACGATCCTGAGGCGGGCTGGAGCCGCCACGCCTCGCCACACCACCGCGACGACGCAATACGCTACTACGACGATCGAGCACCTCGGCACAACAATCGCGCCCCGCGGGACGTGACGAGGTCCTACTACGACGGCTACGGCAGTGGCGGCGAGGCGCCGCAATCACGCGGGGGTCCTCGCGACGGCCCACGCTCCTACGACGAACAGCGCGAGCGCCTGCCCCGCGACGGGTACAGCAGCGGCGGCGACGCAGAGGAGGCGCACCGCCCCGACAGCGCTCGGCCAGATCGGCCAGATCGGGGCTACTTTGACAACGGTCGGGATGGCTATCGGAGCCACACGTCGAGCAACGGACGCCTGCCCTCGTCCGCAGTCTCGCGTGTGCCTTCACGGGCAGGCTCGGCCTCCGGCTCGCACTCGGCCTCGCGCGTCGGCGGCAGCAGCCTCAGTGGCTTTGGCTGCTGCGGCGCGCCGTGTCGGGCAGCGCCCCTGACGGCGAGCCGCGCCACGAGCCGGCCGTGCAGCGCCGTGTCGGGCAGCGCCATGTCGGGCAGCGCCGTGTCGGGCAGCGCTATGTCGCGAGCCTCGACGGCGTCGCGCCGGCCGCCGGGCGGCCTGGCGACCGACCTAGCGCCCGTGGGCTTCCAGTACACAGCAATCCCCGCTCGCTGCCTCACGCCGTATACGTACGAGCTGGACGCCCGGGACGACGCGTTCGACGCGGTTCGATCCGAGGGCGGGCGTTCGGTCAGCGCATCAGCCTATGGCGGGTACGCCGCTTCCGTCGCCTCGTCGGCGTCGCGCTCGCTCGCCGCGTCGCTCGCTGCCACCGCCTACGGCGTGAGCATCGTCCCGGGCTCGAACGCCGTCAGCAGCCACGCACTCGCCGAGGGCTTCTGGACGGCGTGGCGGCAGAAGCAGCTGCCCCCCGGCGTGCCCGCATCCGGCCAAGTGGCCGTCATCTGCGAGGTACGCTACGACTGCCCGCCAGGCGGCTCGATGACGACGCGCCACGACGGCGCCAAGTACGAACGGTACGTGGAGCAGGTTCGCGCCGTGGTCGAGACGGCCCTCGGTCCCCGCGGCGTCTTCGTGTGCGTGCCGGCGGACCGGGCACGCGCCGCATCGGGCAGCTCGAGCTATGAGGCCCACTGGCAGACGCCCCACGGGCCGCGGCTTGGCGCCTTCGAGCTGCAGGCGTGCTTCCACTCACCGGAGCTCGGCCTTGCCTCGGAGCTGCTCTTCTCGAAGCTGCTCACTCGAAAGTGGCCCAACACGGCGCGCCTCGAGCGGATGCTTCGGGGATTCACGCGGACCGTCGTGCTGCGCCCCTACGTGCGCTCGGATGAGGGCGACGAGATTCCGGCGCACCCGCTGCCGCCAGAGCTGCGTGTTCGCAACGGCTCTGCGGCGCCCTCTGCGCCGCTCGTGCCGACTGAGGTTGTGACCGTCGGCGCGCTGCCGTTCGGCCCGCGCACACTCACCGGCGCGCCGGTGAGCGCCGTGGCGGAGACCCACGAGGCCTCTGTCCACGAGGCGCGCGAGCGCATTGCGCAGTTCATGCACGCGCGCGAGGTGGTGTTCAACGGCGCAGGCGAGCCGAATCTGCCGTCGGTGGCCCAGGCGTGGGACGTTCTGCACACGAATCCGCAGCGTCGGGCCGCCAACATGGATGTGCTGCAGGGCATTGCCAGGATTCTCAAGGAGTACCCGCAGGTGCTGTGCGAGGTGCACGGCGAGACAGGGCGCGCCAACTCGGCGCCGATGCCGCTCGCCGAGTTGCTCCGTCTCGACCCGGTGCGTGACGTGGCGAAGTGCATGGGCATCCTGGCGCACAAGCGCGCTCAGGCGTGCCTCGACGCGCTGGTCGCCGAAGGGGTGCCTCAGGAGCAGCTGTTCGTGACGCACAAGGGGATGGGCGGCAAGCTCGGCGTCCAGTTCATGCCCTCGACGGAGGCGATCAAGGATGCCAAGGCGGACGCTGGCATCCTACGCAACAAGTCCACCGAGCCGGTCAAGGCGCTCAGCTTCACGCTCACGCGGGGGTGCGAGTCCGAGGTGTACGTCACCCTGGGTGATGAGTGCACCGACTTCGAGCCCTTCGCCGTCAACCTGCATGAGCTCATCTTCGGGCTAGCCGACGTGGCCGACGGCCCGTTGGATGTACCCGTGCGCCTCACGCCACGGGCCGCGGATTTCGAGCTGCCGATTGAGTTCGTGCGCCCAGGCTCGAATGCTCGCATCGGCTCAGGCAGCTGCAAGTGCACGCTGCGCGCGACGGGTCGGCGCGCGCCTGGCTGCACGCTCCCTCGTCAGCCGTTTGAGGTGATCTCGGACCCGGAGCTCAAGGGTCGGCACACGCTCGCATGGCAAGGCTACGTGGAGGGCCTAGAGCTCGTCAATGGCGGCCCCGCGGGCCAGACGGTCGCCACGTGGCCTGGGCTGCATGGCGTCCCCGCCATGAGTGAGCTGCAGCGCTCTGCGAATGCGTTCGTGCTGCCGCAGATGAGACTGGCCATCGAGGTGGATCGGGCCCCAGCGCCGACCCCTCCGCCGGCCGCTGCGCCCGCCGTTGCCGTCGCGCCCGCCGCGCCCGCGATGGCACCCGCGCCGCGGGCGCCCGCCGTTGTGCCAGCGCCGACCCACTCGCCGGCGCGCGCCGAGTCGGGCATCGAGTCGGACGCCCCAGCGCGCCGTGTCGAGCGCCATCCGAAGCTCACGTGGAAGAGCCCGAGCGGGCGCGTCCCCAGCGGTCTCGAAGAGAAGGCTGTGGGGAAACAGCCAGGCTTGCTCCTCGAGCGTCGCAGGGCACACAGCCTCGAGGCCGCACGAGTCGCGTGTGAGGACGAGCCGACGATTCTGGGCTTCTTTGTGAGTGGGCCGGCCGGCGAGCCGCCGCCATTCCCCACAGAGTACCAGCCTGTGGTGGCAGGTAGCTGGTACGACGAGCCTGGCGCCCGCTGGGTGAAGCGCGACACGACGCAATGGCACTACATCGCCGAGCGCGCAGCGACCGCCCCGAGCGGCGCCCAGGATGAGTCGTCGGATGCGCCCAGGTCCCCTGGCCCGCGAGTGCAGCCGCCCGCCCCGGCGCCCGCCCCGGCGCCCGCCCCGGCGCCCGCCCCGGCGCCCGCCCCAGCGCCCAAGGCTGCGCTCGCCCCGGCGCCCACGGCGCAGCCTAAGGCAATCGCGCCGGACGACGAATACGGCATGGACGATGATCAGGAGGCGGACCTCGAGGCATTCTTGGCACGAGGATGAGAATCAGGACGACATTGCTCGCACATCGGCCGTCGCGCGGCGGGCGTTTGATGATGTGCTCAATAAAACGATCCGTTAAGCGCGTGGAGGCCACTTGGTCGAATTTTGGTCCCGGAGTCGCGAACGGAAGGCACACCGTTAACGGTTAAGCGCCGCCGCCGGGGAAGGAAAAGCCCGATGCGCGAGTAGTAAGACCGGTACACGACGAAAATTTAACGATTTCAAAATAGTAGTTACGCGGCTCGGTGCGCGGCGCGGCGCGTGACCGTGTGCAGACCAGCAGACGTCACGGCCGGCGCAGGACTGACGCCAGGTTCACCGGTCCGGCTCGCCGCGCGCCCCACTCGCCGACCGCCACGACCGCACACGCCCCCGCTCGCGTGTCATCCCGTAGCTCGACCCGTAGCAATACCATGCACCATCGGCATCGTACGCGCAGTTTGAAGCTTTTTCGGATTTCGGACCTCGGCGACGAGACCACACGCCGCACCGGACCGCAAAGGCCATCGGCCAACGCCCCGGCCCACGCGGGCGGAAGCTTGCAGCGTGCGTCTTCCGCGTGTCCGAGCCGCAGGTTGCCGCACCACACGAAAAAACAGACTCGTGCATGCAAGAAGAGGATAAGAAGAGGAGCTCAGAAAAGAGCTTGGCGGGGGCCTTCGATGGCGGTGGTGGCACAGCGATGTGAGTTCCACGGGCACGAGACGCGCCCCCGCTCCGGGCAAAGCGCGTGCGTCATGCCACCCCAAACTGGGCCGCGCACGTGCGGCAGCGCCGAGTGCGCGATGTTCACGCTCGTGCGGCAGTACCGCCCTTTGGAAGCATCGCGCACGAGCACGAGCTCGCGGCCCGCCTCGACGCACGCGCGCACGCCCGCGGCGACGCGCAGAGCGTGATGCACATGCGCGGCCCACACAAAGTGCATCCACGGCGTGCCAATCCCGACCTCTTTAAGCGCCGCGAGGTAGGCGCTGTGCTGCTCGTAGACGGCCACGAAGGTATCCGCGGTCGCCGACGGCGCGGCCACCAGCCAGTCGTTGACGAAGTAATTGTACTCCGCCTCGGCCGCCATGTCCTTGTCGTTGTCCGTGCCCACCATGCGAAGGTACCGGCTGGTCGTGCACACGTCACAGATGAGCCCCTCACCCGTGCACTCATGCTTCGTGTGCTCGTAGCCGGCCTCAAGCGCACGCGACAGGCCCTCGGTCCCGGGATCCGGCCGGCAGCACTGCGACGGGAACCACAGCTGCGCGCGCGGGAGATTCGACAGCACGAGCGGGGCGAGGAGCAACGCATCGATGCGCATAGCCAACACGAGGTCGTACGTCGTGCCCTTGCGCTGCTCGGAGCTGCGCTTCGCACGGAGCGCCGCGGCGAGTGCCGCGCTGAAGGAGAGCGCCTTGCCAATGCCGCGCCGTTCCGGCTGATGCGACGACCATGCTGGGCGATAGAGCTTGTCGATGTACGGGCCTAATCGTGGGTTCCAGGTGTAAACGAACAGATCACTCTGGCACCCAGGGTTAGCCTCAAGCAAGTTCTGACGGAGCATGTGGTAAGCGAGCTGCACGACCGTCTGGTCGGCCCCATCCGCGGGCACCCAGCTCGGCGGGTCCTGAAGCGTGCCAACCTTCCCCACTAGCAGCACCGCCAGCCGCATGGCCGCTGTCGGCTGATACCAAGCCCAGCGACTGCTGCTGTTGCTGCCGTCAAATCTGCCTTGTCCGCCGCCTCTCCCGCCGATGAGAAGTGCCTGGCGGCTACGTCTACTCGTAGCCTTGGCACGGCGCGGACGCGCTGTACCGTTGACTTTGAGGGCGCCGGGAGGCATCTGGTAGGTTTGGAAATTGGGCACATCGCGCTGCAAGCTGGAAGTGTTGCACGTGTGGTACCATGAGCAGTCCTTCCACTGCTGCGAGAAGCTCACAAATCGGCAGCGCGCGCAACGGCTACAATGGTCGAGGCACGCACGCAGCGCGGCATCACCTTCTTTGCTCCACACCGCGGCCGGCAGCGACCCGAACACGCCCTTCTGGCCCAGCTCGCAGTCAGTGAATTCGGCAGCGCTCTCGGTGGTTTTGGAGCAATACCCAGCGTGCGTCTGGCTTTGGCGAACTATCCTGCGAGCTTGTCTTCTTCCGGCGGTGGATTGACGGTGCGTCGAGGAATGGGTCGATAGTGCCGCCGCCATGAAATTGAGATTTTGTGGCGTGAATGTGAGCTGTTTCCAAATTTGGTTGCGGTTCCACAACGCAACACAGTACTCTGTCCTCTATCAATCTCGCTCCGGCCGGCACAGTTGGCCTGGCACCTACATGTATCTCTCTTCTTTCATGCACACGCAGCATGCACGCGCAAGCCGTTGCACTCGCACGTCGCACGTCGCACCCACTCTCTCAGTCTCTCTCTCTCTCTCATCATGTATATGTGCCCCGTGCAAAACATCGGTCTGGGAGAGCACGTCTCGTAGCACCGAGCGGGCCGTCGGGCGTGGGCGCAGACGATCGCCTTCTCCTCAGTACCGCGTGCCGATCCAGGTCGTACGCCGCGAGCGCTCCGGGGTCATCACGACTCGTGGTGGGCGGCTGCTCACGTCTGCGAGCGAGCAAAAGCAGCAGGACGTGAAGATGGGCATCGAGCTCGGGCCGGGGCTAGGGAGCCAACGGCAGAGGAGAGGAGGGAATCACTCACCGACACCCGAGATGCGCGGCGGGTCGCTCAGAACATCGATCGGCGGGAGCGAGTGAGATGATGAGGAGGTCGAGAGGGAGTGTGGGGACGCAAAGCCCGGCGCAAAAGGTTGACGGCCTGGGCGCCTTGTTGCTGTCATCGCCCGCATTGCTGAGCTTCGCGGCAGCGGCTCAAAGTTCCGCCGGTTCCAGCCTATCGACTGGTACGACAGAAGAGGCGTAACGCGCTGTGAACCGGTCACACGCGCAGACACATAGCTCTCTTTAGGTGTCATTGGCCGACGAATGTGCTCTTCGCTCTGGGCGACGCTCGCGAAGCCACGAGCGACTCCAAACGCAGGAATGAACCGTTCGGTCGTGCTTGACGAGTTGTCCCACGCAGCCTCACGCTGAGGGTGCCAATACCTGGGATCGCGCGGGATCTGGTTGCGGGCCTGCAGCACAGCCATGCGAAGGTAGATGCGCTCTTGCGTCTCATGGTCAAGTGCCTGCGCAGGCGGAAACCAATCTTGTTCCATGATGCACGCGGGCTAGCGAAAGTTGCGATGCGACCGCGCAGCGAAAATCCGAAGTGCCGATGTGGCGTGCTTGATACAATAGTAGGAACAGGAATCACCGCCGCAAAGTGAGATCTTGTATTTGCGCCACGCGCAAGTACAATTTGTGTTCAGCACCTTCAGTATCGGTTCAAAAACTCCAGTTTGCAAACTCGACAATCCACCAAATTTCGTCGACCTCACAAGTTTCTTCACAGCCAATGTTTAGAATTCGACACCCAAGACACCGGACCGGCGTACATACGGATGCGGTTAACACTAGCTCGGGGACCCCTGGACCCCCTATTATCACACGCCCGTGCGTGAAGCGCTTCAGTATGAAGGACGTCATCGCCGTCGGGTTTGCGAACGTCGATCAGGCCGCATGAAGGGCGTCATCGTCGTCGGGTCTGCTAACGTCGATCTGGTCACCAACGCGCCGCGCATGCCGAATCCTGGCGAAACTTTGCACGGCACACGCTTTGAGCAGTTGTTCGGTGGCAAAGGTGCCAATCAGGCTGTTGCAGCAGCGCTGCTCGGCTCATCGGTGACAATGGTTGCGAAGCTCGGTGAGGACAGCCTGGGCGAGGCGTCTTTGGCAAATTTTAAGGCGCTTGGGGTCGACACCTCGTTCATCTCGACCACACCCGATGCGGCCAGCGGCGTCGCCGCTATCGTGGTCGATTCCAGCGGCCAGAACGAAATCGTCATCGTGGCTGGCGCCAATGGTCTGCTGTCAGCCATGGATGTAGCGGCAGCGGCGCCTGCGTTCGAGCGCTCGGGTGTGTTGCTCACGCAGCTCGAGGTGCCCCTCGCGACCACAATCGCGGCCCTACGCGCGGGCCGACGCGCGGGTCTGGTGACCGTCTTCAACTCAGCGCCGGCACCGAGCGAGCCTCTGCCGGACGAGCTGTACATGCTGTGTGATATCATCTGCCCGAATGAGACGGAGACGGCGCTGCTCACCGGTATGCCCACCAACACCCTCGAACAGTGCGAGGCCGCCGCCAGGGCCATCATCAAAAAGGGCGCCAAGTCGGTCGTGCTCACGCTTGGCGAGCGTGGATGCATGCTAGTTCGCGAGGGCAATGTGCCAGCGCTGCATGTGCCCGTGCCCGAGGACATGCGCGACATCAAAGTCCTCGACACGACGGGCGCGGGCGACGGCTTCCTCGGCGGGCTCGCTCACCTCGTCGCCTCCGGCTTGCCACTCGTGGACGCATTGCCAGGTGCTGTCCGAGTCGCCTCCATCTCGGTGCAGCGGCGTGGCGCGCAGAGCTCGTATCCGGTCGCCAAGGAGCTGCCCAAGGCCTGGCACGAGGCCCTCGCTCAGCAGGCGGCTGCAAGCGCGGGAGCGCCTGCGCGTGCCTCGTCCACGGCACCCAGCCTCGTGGAGCCAAACTCGCCGGGGGGCCTACTCAAGGACGCAAGCGTACTCTCTGAGTCGCAGCGCTTGAAACGCGCAGCTGCTTATCACGCGATCGACACATACGTGCAGAGCGGGATGCTGGTTGGCATCGGCACTGGCGACACGGCCGAGTACGCGATCCGAGCCCCCCTTAGAAGTTCAGTGCCACTGATTGCCTCCGAGGCCCACTGATTGCCTGAATGACTTGCCTAATGACTTGCCTAATCAGGTATGCGATCCAACGGCTCAAGGAACGTCTCGCGAGCGGCGCACTCGAGCGGGTGAGTGCGGTCCCTTCCTCTGCCAAGACGGAGAGGAAGCTTCGCGAGAAGGGCGTCCCTTGCGTCTCCAGCGAGACCCAGCCCGCTATCGCCGTCGCCATCGGCTCAGCGGACGCTGTGGACGCCGAAGGTAACGTCATCAAGGGAGGCAAGGGTGCGCTGCTCAGAGAAAAGCTTCTTCGCGACCAGGCGACGCGGTACATCGTCGCGGTCGACGAGGCGAAGCTGTGCAGTAAGCTCGGTGCCTCGTATCCTATCCCGGTCGAGGTGGCGCCCTTTTACGCGCAGCGCACGGTACGCTCCATCATGGCACTGCCCTCGCTCCATCCGTGCGACGCGCAGCTCAGGTTCGGTGACTCCCCCACCGGCATGCCCGGAGTCGGTTCGATCACGCCCTTCGTCACCGACAACGGCAACTTGATCGTCGATATCTTCCGCACCACTCCTCTCAAAGACGTGGCCGCCGCGGCGGCAGAGCTGAAGGCGACCGTCGGTGTGGTCGAGCACGGTCTATTCGTGCGCGGCGCGAACTCAGTGCTACTCGTCAGCACACCCGCGGGCGTCAGCACGGTCGCCCCAAACGCACCGCCGGAGCCCAGCGGCGCGGCTCAGCTGGCTGCCCAGCTGATGCACCAGCTGATGGGCCAGCTGGAAGGTCTCCAACCGAAGTGGTTGCTCGCGGGCACAGCTGTGGCAGTGCTCGTCCTTGCTGTGCGCCGCCACCTCTGACGTGGCGGCGTGTGGGGCGGCGTTGCGCCGATGCCTGGCACGTCGTGCTCGTGGTCCACATGGCGGTGCAGACGTGAGGACAAGGACGCAGCATCGGCACCTTGTGGAGACAAGCACGATCTAATCAGTTCTGGCTCGTTTGAATTGGCCATTGCCTGTGGGCACATGGAGATATGTCGTACAAGACACGACCGAACCCGGGACCGCAAATGTCGTATTACTGGCTGCGCGCGGGGCTCATGGCGGAGCCGGAGCCCGGAGGCCGGGTCGCGGCTCGCGGGTGCATCGCGCGTCGCCCGTCCCCTTGTGTCGGCGGCCGCCGCGCTTGGCGGACTTCCGCTGAGCCGCGCCGAGGAGCACGTCGCACTCGCGATTCACATTACAGCGCCCGGTTGAGCCAGTGATGTCGCGTAGGCGGCGCGCGTCGACCGTCGTGCGTCGGTTTTTCGTCCTCGCGGAGACGCCTCGCGCGCGTACTAGTACAAGCGAGTCTTATCAATCTCAGAGGTTTGAGCCTGCAGGTTCGGGGGCGGGCACAACGGCACACACTCGATCCCAACATACACACTTCTACACACGATATGCTGACGACAACTGAAGAGCCAGTGCACACAAAGCTCGCTCACGCGCGGGAACCGGCCACAATGTACACAGCGCACGCATCAAGCACCTTGAATACCGTTACCGAGGCCGAGCGCCGAGCCCGCGCGTTATGAGTATCGATGCGCTCGGCTACCTCTATCATCTCAGCTCGGGGGCGGCGGTGCCTGCACATGACTCGAAGCGTTGCTCATGCGTCATGCCGATCGACCTGCAGTGCGGCGGCGCCCCTGCTCTCCTACCTTCACCGCCTGCTGCGCGTGGCCGTGCTCGCCTGCCAATTCAGGGCCTATAAGGGTCATTATAGACTAGCTGCACGCGCGCCATGGCGAGCCCATCCTCCTGATCACGCATGCGCTCGCGTTTGCGCGCGGCCATCCTGCACTGCACGAAGATGCCCAGCAGGAAGAGGACGAAGACCGCGAGCGCCTGGGGCCAGACGAAGTCGTAAGAGCCGTTGATGCGAATGCTCATG
>Ga0180440_101756_pt1 | contig 12719 bp, 5 predicted proteins | sample ChrtobMetaP5_4mM_FD_119745 | JGI IMG/M metagenome (GOLD analysis project Ga0180440, IMG submission 119745) | Chrysochromulina tobin associated microbial communities from unialgal haptophyte culture, Washington, USA - P5_4mM MetaG | ecosystem: Host-associated > Algae > Haptophytes > Unclassified ... | reverse complement strand
GCGTAGTCAGTTCACACTTGCAGGGTGCACGCTGCGAACGAAGGGGCTTGTGGCCATGCTGGCGCTCTCTGCATCAGCATCATCTTCACGTCTTGAGTGACGTGCCACATCCACACCGATCGAGATTCCTTTGGGCTTTGGGCTGCCACGACGCAGGCTCAGAGCAACAGGGGAGAGTACTTGGAGTCACATGATACATGTACTAGGGGGCGATAGACCGATAGTCATGTATCACGTATCATGTATCACGTATCATGTATCTTTACTTCCATCTAACATACATGTACCTTGATCCCTACATCCCAACGGATGTAAAGATACATGATACGTGATACGTGATTCTGACTTTGTATTGTTCATCGAACATGTTGGACAAGTTCATGAAGGATTGACCCACGCTCTTGTCGGAATGATCATGTGGGTCCCTCCGTATCGACTTGATGAATCATGTATCATGTATTGTGCGTCTTGCCAAGATGGCTATTTAACGTGAACGTGAACGTGAACGTGAACGTGTATCATGTTTATGATCAAGGTATCTTGCATCCGTCCGACCCCCATATTTGGGAGTGCTTCAATTTTTCTCGCGGGCGTCGCTCGCTCACGTGGACTAGTCAGTCGTTGTGGACCAGCCTCGTGGACCCTCCACGATTCCGAGTGCATGCCATTCTACACTGGTTGCTACTTGGGCGAGTGCGGCTGTCCACCATACACAAATGGGCCGCAGTGGTGCGGGAATAGAAATGACGAGGACCCTCTTTTTGATGCCGGATACTTCATGCCGAGCAGCTATTGCCAGTCCGGCGGTCGATCACAGTGCACGGATTGCAACGGGCTTTGGTGCGAAGGAACCGTCGCGCCACCGCGACCGAGCGCGCCGCCATCGCCGCCATCGCCACCACGTCCACCTTTCTCGCCGACGCGGGCCGGCTGTTACCTACCGCAGTGTGGATGCCCTCCGTATCTGAGCGGCGAAGCGTGGTGTGCAAATACCAACGACCACGATCCTCACGTGAACGCCGCTTACTTTATCGAGCCTCTATGCCAAGATGGGCTCGAGGCGACATGTGTCAGTTGCGCTGGCGTCTGGTGTGAGGGCTACACCGCGCCGCCCTATCCACCCTTTTCACCGGTACCGCCGATGCCGCCACCCCACCCGCCATCGCTGCCCATGCCCCCTGCGTCACCCATGCCACCAGCGCACCCGCCACTCGATGGCTGGTTTGGCGGCTGCTACTCTCGCGAGTGCGGTTGCCCATGGACGCCCGCACGCCACGCGCCGTCCTGGTGCACCGAACGCAGTGCCTCCGGTCCGAATGCCGCCGAGGGCGGCACACTCAAATCCTTTTGGGAAGACCAGAGCTACTGCGGTCGGAACGCGGGACGGTGCGTGGGCGAGTGTGGCGGCGTGTACTGCCAAGGGCCGGCAGTGCCCAGCCCGCCGCCCGCCCCTCCCGCCGCCCCGCCCGTGCCCTCGACTCCCCCTGGTACATGGCCGTGGCTTCCTGGCTATGCCACGCGCTACTGGGACTGCTGTAAGCCCAGCTGCAGCTGGCTTGGGAGCGTGCCTTCCTTCCTACCTGCCGCCCGCTCATGCGACTCCGTCGGCAGCACGCTGCCCTCCCCTCAACCAGGCTCCGTAGAGGCTGTCAGTGCCTGCGAGCCGGGCGGCACAGCGCACGCGTGCTTGGATCATGCCCCCTTCGTGGCGACCCGTGATGACGCATCCAATCGGACGGCGTACGCGTTTGCCGCCACGCCGGGCTTCGATCCGCGTCGGACGTGCGGCACGTGCTTCGAGCTCCGCTTCACCGGCTTCGCGCGAGCGGGCTCGCGCCTCGTCCACGACGTCGGTGCGGCGCAGCTCAACTTTTCGCGCTCGGGTAAGCGCCTGATTGTGCAAGCGACGAACATTGGGTACGACGTCGCGCCCGGCCAGTTCGATCTGATGATCCCTGGCGGAGGTGTCGGACTCTTTGACGCGTGCTCCGTGCAGTGGAGGGTGGAGGCGGGCCAGGTACCTCCGCTCGGCCGCCAATACGGTGGCCTTCTCTCACAGTGCTTGGAGACCGAGCCGCTGAGTGTGACCGATGCCTCCCATCGGAAGGCATGCGTGCGGCGCCACTGTCACGCGCTGTACGGCGCCGTCCCTCGCCTCGCATCCGCGCTCGCGGGCTGTTTGTGGTCCGTGGACTGGCTCGAGGCAGCGGACAACCCGGAGCACCAGTGGCGTCCGGTCGAGTGCCCGGCTGCTCTCATTGCGCTCTCTGGCTTCGGGCGCCCCGCGTCGCTCTACTTGCAGAACGCCTCGACACCGCCACCGGGGCCACCGGCGCCTGCACGAGCGCAACCGACGACTAGTACGGTGCCCGAGGCAACAGAAGCTCTGACGAATCCTCTGACGCTCAGCTGGGCACTCACCGTGGGGCTCCTCTTTGTGGCAACTGCACTGCTCGCGTGGCACTTGAGAAAGCACGGGCGCCTCGCTGGGATCAGGCCGTTGGGCAGGTACACGCAGACCCTCCATATCCCGCGCCGCCCCAGGCCGCGGTTTGAGCGCCTTGCAGAGGAGCACGGCACACTCGAGCACGGCTCGGATGAGTCAGCCCAGCAGGCCGCACTTGCCTTGGGCACGTGCTCCGAGGCGGCGGCCGAGGCTGAGCGTCTCAGCCCCAAAGAGGACACCGACGCTCAACCCCAGCATGGGGATGCTCCTCCCGCGCGTTGGGAGCCTGATGAGGAAATCAATATGACCTGATCAGGAAATGAATACAACAACAATGACACTAGAGTCTACAGAGTCGAGTAAAGATGTCATGAAAGATGGTCAAGTAAAGTGCCGCCGGTCATCTCCACCTGTGATGGCGTTGGTCTCCCTCAAACAATCCGAACAGAATCACGGAATCACGTGATCATGATGACGACTGACCGGACGTCGTACTCGGTGTCTATGATCGGTGTGTACAAAAAGGTCAGCACAGTAGCTGACCTTTTCGCATTTTCAAGTCTCCACCGCGGGAATTTGGGACAGCCTTCCGGAGAGCCGATGCCACCTCGACGTACCTCACGACGCCCGCAGCAGCGACGGCAGCCTGCTCCGGTCCGATTGCCAGCGCCGCGAGCTCTGACAAGTGCGGGTCAGACTGCAGATGATCGCAAGGCAGAATGGGCAGCCAAGCAAGCGCTGCACGATGAGTGGAGACGGAGCATCGGTCTCAAGCCGATCAAACGCAGTGCTCCCCACGTGGCTCCTGCGTTAGCGCCAGCGCCAGTGTTCGCACCAGCGCCAGCATTCGAAGAGATGCCGCTGCTTTTTGCAGCTCCTCCGCAGCTGCCCTCCTCGACGCTTGTGATTGGCATCATTTTTGGCGTGCCGCTCATCTGTGCTGCCGTGGCGTTCGAGGCTGCATATAGTCCACTGCCCATCAGCGCAGCATACTTGTTGCCCCTCGGTGCGATCCTTGCCCTTTTGTTCACTCCCATCATGAGCGATGATGGAGAAGCGGAGCCAGCGGAGGGTGAGGTTGCGACCAGGTACGCAAAGGCCTATGAGGATGTGGTCGCCGAGGAGCTGACTCTGGCCGTGACCGATAAGCGGCTCAAAGGAGCGATCACCACTGCGAACGCTCTCACCCAACGAGCTGAGCTCCTCGTAGATCAAGTGGAGAGTGTACGTGGAACGGCGGAGGAGTACCTTGCCAAGAGCCTCCAACTGTTCATGGGAGCGGCGGCCCTCTTCCAAATTTGGGTTCTCTTCGTGGATACGCCGGCGACCGTCGTAGCTGCTCTGCTGAGCCTTGTCTGCACGAGCTTGCAGCTGCCCGACGCCTTTGGATGGGTCATTGTGGAAGCGAAGCGCGTGCCTTGCGTCGAGACACTCAACGAGGACCTGAATGCGCGTCGCGTGGGCCTCGAGCATAGGCTCCATGTAGCGGCGGAGGAGATGATGCGACGGTACTCGACCTCGCTTGTGGGCGCCACGGGCGTGCGCTCTCAACTTCGATCCATCCGGGCGAACGTACAGGCGTCCATCCTTCTCTCGTCATCTCAGTTGACCACGTCCTTCTCGTCCTCGCCGCTCGTGCACAGCGAAGGCGACACCATGAGCCCAGTCGAGGCACTCTGTGCGTGCGTGTCGTCCTCGAGCGCCTCTTTGCTCGCCGCGTGCCGGTCGCGCCTCTTGCCCTTGATCAATGAGGTGGGCTACCGAGCACGGCAGTCACCGCTAAAGGTACTCGTCGCAATCCTGAACCTCGTTGTGGCGCTCGATGGCGTGTCCTTTTCGCTGCCGACGCTGCCGACGCTGCCGACGCTGCCGACGCTGGCCACATTCGAGAGCATCGCGGCAGGTGTACGCCCGCTCGAGGTGGTGCATCAATGGGCCATCAACCTTACAAGCAGCAGCGACTTCGCGTACGAAGCACAGGGGGCCTTAGGGCCCGTCCGCGGAGGCCGGTTCACTGAAGAGAATGGAGATGATCTCAGCGGTGACGTAGCTCGTGGCGGCATCAAGGGCGAGGCTTCGAATTGCATGGTGGGCCCTACTGACGCTTGGATCCCCATGAGCACGTACGAAGCTGCTCACGGGATCGAGTTGCTCTTTCCACTGCCTGTGCACGCAACCGACGTTGTGGTGCACTACCAGCGTGCGGGCGTGAGGGCGCTGTCGGCAGCTGTCGACGCCCTGAGCAGCGACCCTAGCAGTAGTCACAGCAGCAGCAGCAGCATCTTGGTGCCAGTTTGGGTGAATATTGGCATGGTCGAGCTGCAGGGAGGGAGAGGAGAGATTCACTCATGGGCCTCAGCGCTCGTACCGGAGTCATTAGATGGGTGCGGCCGTCTCAAGATTGCGCTTCCGGACCAGACCATCACGCAGCAGCTACGTGTGACGTTGAGCGTCGACGGCGCGGTGGCTGCAAGTGCTGCTGGCCCTGATGCGAAGGGCGCCAGCATCGAAGGCGCAGGAGGCGACGAGTTGGATTCCGAGTGGATTCTCTTGGGAGGCATTGGTGTGGATGGGGTGCTGCTCGAAGGCTTGCTGGCGAGCGATCCCTCCACATTGGAGTCCGTCGCGGAGGAGGAGGAGGAGGAGGAGGAGGAGGAGGGCAAGCGGTCCAAGGGCAAGGAGGAGGGCAAAGGCAGGGGCGGTGGGGCTGGCGACTCGCCTCACCCTCCGGAGCCACCGCCGCTCGGAGCCGCCGCGGCTGCAGTCTCCTGCGTGGCGACCGCCGTGGCTACTAGCGATCTGGTTCGTAAGCACGTACGACCGAGCGAGTATGCGGACGGCGCCGCCCTCGAACGAGCCCGGCGTGACCGAGCACGCCGGCGTCGCGAAGCCGAGGCGAGGCTGCGTGCGGCCGTCTCCCCTCGGCTGCTCGATGTGGACGTGGACGAAACCTCAATGGCCATCGAGGAGGCCGAGAGCGCGGCGGTGGCGGTGGCGCTCATTGCGCACGCGCGCCAAGTGATGCAAGAAGCGAGTGACGCGCAGCAAGCGGCCCGCCGACGGCGTGACTTAGCCGAGGCGGCCCTCGCGAGGGCCATGGCGGGCCTGTCAGCACCACCACTGGTACTGGCACTGGCGGTGGACGTGGCGGCTCTCGAGGCGTTATTACACGAAGCCACGGTGGCTGGGGTACGATCGGACCTGTTGGAGGCGGCAGCGGCGATGCTCGTCAGCGCCATTCGGGCACAAGAGAAGCGCGCGCGCGCAGAGAAGAGGTTGAGAGCGGCTGCAAGCTCGGAGACGGATCCACCGCCGCCGCGTCCACCGGGTGGTGATGATGAGGACGAGGATGGCGGCGCCGTCTCGAGCGCTCTTGGTGCTGGCGGCGGTGGTGGCGGAGGGGCTGGCGGCATCAGCGCCGAGGTTCAGGCTGAGACCGAAGCTGAAACCGAGGCCGCAGCCGCCGGTGACGATGTTGGCGCCGGAGTCGCTGGCGATCTGGATGGCAATCTCGGCGATCTCGGTGGCAATCTCGGAGATCTCGGTGGCAATCTCGGCGATCTCGTGTACGCACAGCAGAATCCATTAGGCGACTTGCCTAATATGATCAGCGCAGGATCCATTGGCGACCTTGCCGATGCCGTGCGCGCCGCGCGGCCTCCCGTCCTCGGCGAGCAGCTTCGGATTGACTTGGAGGAGCTCAACGCAGCTCTCGCCGAGGCCACGGAGGCGATGGTGGAGGAGTCATTGCTCATGGAGATGCGGGAGCTCTTGGAGCAAGCCATGGCCGCACAGCGAGGGCTCACGTTGGGCGTGGGCACGTTTGTAAGCCGGCTGCGCTCGCGTGCAGCGGAGCGCCGCAGGCGAGCGGCGGCAGAGCAACACCTAGCCTCCGCGCACGCTCAAGCGCATGCTGCGCTGGGCCTGCTAGTGCGCACGCGTCGTGCCGAGCGGCTCCTCACGAGCATTGAGGAGCTCGAGAGCGCCCTCGTGAGCGCCTCGCGCGCTCGCCTGGGCGGTGCAGCCACCTATCCAGCGCAGGTGCTGCACGCTGAGCGACCATGCTGATTGCTGATTGCATGCTGATTGCATGCTGATTGTATGCTGATTGCCTCCCTCATCAGGTGTTGCTCGCCGAGTGCAAGCTCGCCATCGGGCGGCGAGACGCCGCGTTCCACCAGCTCTCTCAGGGCAGGCAGCAAGCCGAAGAGCTGCTCGGGAGTCTCGCTTACGTGAGTGATGAGCAGCTGGTGGTCGCAGCGGCGGCGCTGAATGCAAGCATCGAGAACGCGGCGAGGGCGTGCGTGGACGAGGCCAGCTGTGAGGCTGCAAGGCAGGTGCTGCTGCGGGCAGAGGCAGCGTACGGACGCCGAACCGCCGCCCTCGCAAAGCTCGACCAAGGGCTGAAGCAACTCGCCGCGGCGTCGTCGCAGCAGCTGCTTCGCTCTGGCGTGCCACGGCTGAATCAAGCGATTGACGCGGCGCTCGCCGCCGAAGTGGCCGTGGTCGTCACCAACGATGCCCAGTCACGCCTCGAGCGCGCCCTCGCCCTGGCCACCCTCCGTGAGGCCTCCGCACAGGCGCAGGCTGCGTGGGACCGGCTGCGTCAGCACGGCGAGGCGGAGGCGCTCGAGAACGCGCTGCCGCCCCTCGCCTCCGCCGTGGCAGCGCTGGCGGCGACGGGGGCAGATGGTGCGGTCGTCAGCGCCGCGGAGAACGAGCGTCGTACGGTGCGATTCGCAAGCCCTGCCCAAACAGAAGCATCCGTCGCGGAACGGTTGCTCACCGACGCGACGCGCGCTCTCCAGCGACGACAAGATGCGATGCAGACACTGGTGAGCGCCCGAGAAGCCGCCGTCCACCATCTCCCTCCGAGCGCCGCCTGCCGCACCGCCAACGGCTCGGTGATCCGCCGATACGTGGACGTGACGGCGCTCGCAGCGACGGTGACCGAGTTGGACAGCGCTGTCGAGGCTGCTAAGCGATCCTACGTGTCCAAGGCAGCCTTGAGGGAAGCATTGACGGTGCTCACGCAAGCGAGGGCAGCGGCGAAGGAGGTGCTCAGTCAAAGGGCCCTCTCCGCCAGTACCCTCTCCGCCAGGCGACCAACCGCACTCCTCGCCGAGGCAGACGCGCCGATCGCCGCAAGCACACAAAGGTCCGAACAGGTAGATCCGCGCGCGGATCGAGTCGTTCCCAGGCTGGACCCATTTTTGAGGAGCGCCTAGCCTTTGGATAAGGAACGCGGAACGCCGGCCCAGGACTCGAGGCGGTCGCGTGAGCTCTATATACCCAATGCTAACCCAATAAATCAATAATGCCTGTGGAATTTGCGGAATTCGTGCAAATGTGACATCGTCCATGGGCGGCAACCTTTCGACGAAGACTTCGACCGCGCCAGCCAAACGATCGTGGGATGCCGAGCTTGATGAGAGCATTCGCAAAGCGTTTGGCTTCTCGGCCACCGGCGGAGTCTTCTTCACAGGCCTCGATGCACTCACGCTGCCGACAGCCTTCTGCGCTGGCTGTGTCCTTGGCGCTGGATTCGGAATCTGGAGGGGCGAGAAGAATTGGCGGAGGTCCATCGGCTACGGCACGCTCCTCGCTGGGCTCACGCTTGCAGTCCCGCCCTATGTGAGAATTCTCTACTCGCCGTGGCTGATGATCGGGCCGCAAGGTGCAGCGTACTCGATGCTCTGTGGCAGCATCATCGGCACGGGCGCGATCAAAATTTGCCGCCCGCCGCCCGCGGACGAAGAGAATGGCGAGCTTTGGGACGGCAGCGTTGGCGGGGCACTGATCTCGCTCGGATTCTATCTCGCGCTGCCAGGCGCAGTCCGTGTCCTCTTCATGTACAGGTGATAGGCCCTTTCATTACATAGTGCTATGCAGATATAAACCAGGGTCCTTGAATCTTGTGTAGGTGCCCACGAAAGACCCGCAGCCAGTGCTGGTAGACTCACTAAGTTTCTAATACTGTTCATAGGGTGGCGGCAGCCGTTGCAGCCTTATAGGCCTTCGCTCCCGTGAGCTGCCGCCCTTGGGCATCGAAGAAAACCCTCTGCCCAGCTCTCGTCCGCCATTGGTTGCAGGGGCCCTGCTGCTTGCGGGCGCGGCCACCCTTGCGGCCGCCACCCTTGCGGCCTCCACCGCCGCCCTTGCCACCGCGCTGGCGCGCCGCGGGCGGCGGCTGCACATAGACGCCTGCCGCCGCCGCCGCACCACCCGCGGGGCTGTCCGAGAATTGGCCGAGATAGTCGACGGCTGTGCTCACGTGGCGCGCTCGCAATGCTGCGAGCGAAACGAAGTGTGGGAAGAGCCGCTCAAGCGCGCTCGGCGCCGGCGCCGGCTCAAAGGCCATCGAGCCAGCACCGGCGCCGGCGCCCATCCCAGCGCCCCCGACGCCTCGGCCGGAACCAGAGTGGGCTCCGGCGGCGCCGCCGTCGCGAGAGCCGCCGTCGCCATAGCGCCCGCAGCCGCTGCTGCCGCCACCGAGGCTGGCCCGCTTCGCTTGGGCCGCGTCCTGCTCGAGCCGCTGGGCCCAGTCGCCCTCATCGGCACTCGAATTCTCAATCTCCTCGATCTCCTCGACGTTCAACGCGTCGTGATGAGCGCCCGACGCTCGGGGGCGCTCATCACGACGCGGCGCACGCGGCAGCGGCTCGTGAGAACCACGCGCGCCGTAATGGGCGCGTGGGCTCGCGCCGCCGCTGTGGCCGCCGCCGCTGCTGCTGCCTCGGGTGGCAGCGCGTCTGCCGAAGAGGGCCGCCTCTGCCTCCGCCACCTCTGCCCCCTCTTCTTCGGCCTCGCCCGCCGCGTCCGCCGCGTCCGCCTCCTCCTCCTCGTCGTCGTCCTCCTCCTCGTAGTCCTCGTCGTCGTCGTCGTCGTCGAAGGCAGCGTCGTCGTCGTCGTCGTCATCAGGGAGCCCAATGTGACTGTCGAGCGCATCGTGCACCTCCTCACATCCATAGCCCTCCTCCTCGTCGTCGTCGCCCTCCTCCTCGCCCTCCTCCTCCTCCTCCTCCTCCTCGCCTTCCCACTCCTCGCCTGCATCGCCTTCGCCGTCGATCGAGATCACATCCGCAACTACCGGTACCCTGGCCGGCGGAGTCTGACGAAACCCAGCCTCACCAGTCTGACGAAACCCGACCTCATCCGTCTGACGAAACCCAGCCTCATCAGTCTGACGAAACCCGGCCTCACCACTGACCGCCGCTCGCCTCGCCGCGCGTACCGACCGCTCCGCCTCAGGCGTCGACGCTGCGGCCCTACCGACTGCTACTGCTACTGCACGGGCGGCTGCGGCGGCTTCGGCTGCGGCGTTGGCCAGCGCAGGCGTCCTCGCAGCCACTGCACCACAGGCACCTCCGCGACTGAGGACGGATTTTGAGTGGCGGCGGGGGCACGCGCTCTCGTGGGCGTCGAGCCGGTCGAGCGCGTACGGGATGCCGCAGTGGGCACAGTCTGCACTGAATTTGGACGGATCCGCCTCCTCCGCCTCTGCCTCATCTTTCGCCGCCGCGGCGGTGACGTCGGCCATCCTCCGATCGCCTCGCGCACCCTTCGCCACGGCCGAGTGCTCTCCACGACGCTCGCTCTCCGAGCGCTCGTCCTCGTCCTCGTCGCTGCTCACCACGACGCGCGCTCGCTTTCGACTGCCGCTGCGGCTGCTGCTGGCGCCTCCGCCGCTGCGGCTGCCGCTCGCGCCCTCCTCCGCCCGAGGCCGCTTGGCGGAGCTGCTGCTGCATGCGCCGCCGCTGCGCGCGGCGGGCGCCCCACCACGCACCTCGTCGCCCCCAAAGATATCCAACGAGACGCCACCGTACGGCTGCAGGATCACAGGCGCCGCCTGTTTCGTCAAGGGCGCCGCCTGTTTCGTCAAGGGCGCCGCCTGTTTCGTCACAGGCGCCGCCTGTTTCGTCACAGGCGCCGCCTGTTTCGTCATGGGCGCCGCCTGTTTCGTCACAGGCGCCGCCTGTTTCGTCATGGGCGGCGCCTGTTTCGTCATGGGCTGCGGGATCACAGGCACGGCGCTGCGGGAACCAGTGCTGGAGCTGGTGGAGCTCGCGGCGGCAGCGGGGGCGGCAGCGGGGGCGGCAGCTGGGGCGGCAGCGGAGGCGGTAGAAGGGGCGGCAGCGAGGGCGGCAGCGAGGCTGGCAGCCTCTGCAGCCGCACCTGTTACGCGCAACCGTTTGAGATTCGATCTCTCGAGATTCGATCTCTCGAGATTCGATCTCTCAAGGAGCGGCCGATCTTCATCATCGCCATCATCGTCATCGTCGTCGTCCTCGACGAGAGCACGGGCACAGGCAAGAGCGGCAGCCGGCATGGCTGCGACCGTCGTCCCCACTTGTATCGCCTTCGCTCCCCCCCCCACCGCCGGCATCGTCGCGAAGTCATCCGCCGCCTGTTTCATCATAGACGGCGCCTGTTTCGTCGTGGGCGGCGCCTGTTTCATCATGGGCATCGTTTCGAAGTCATCCTCATCCGAGCTGACCGGCGCCATGCGTGCCGCATAGAGTGCCCTCGCCTCCTGCGAGCTCTCGATCTCAACTTCGTCAACGCTGCGCTCAGCTCGAGGGCGCACCCGCCGCTTTGAGACGCCCGATACGGCGCTTTCGCCCCCTGGGTCCACCGACGCGGCCGCCTGGCCGGCACCCTTCGCCTGGCCTGCACCCATCGCTCGGCCTGCACCCATCGCCGAGGCAGCGGCTGTCACCTCACCGGACGAGACGCCCTTCCCGCCGCCAATGGCCTTGCCAATGGCGGCTCCGGCGGCGTGGCTGGCGGTACGCCCCAGCCTCGCGAGCCTCGCGTGGGGCGGCTGAGGGGCCTCGGCTACCCGCCGAATAGGCGAGCGCTCGACGGCTACCGGCCGAAAAGGCGAGCGCTCGACGGCTACCGGCCGACAAGGCGAACGCTCGAAGCGCGCGAATGGGTCGTCGTCGGCGGCAGCTGCGGGCGACAGAGCGGAAGCGGCTGCCGCAGCCGCTTTGGCCGCCGCGGCAGCACTGGCGGGGAGCCAAGGCGGTGGCGCTGACCGCGGCGGCGCTGACGGCACACGCGGCACTCGCGGCTGCGGCGCTGACGGCGGCTGTGCTGGCGGCCATGCAAGCCGCAGCGGTGCTGGAGGTGGCGGCTGTGCTGGGGCTCGCGGCGGCGGCGCTGGCGCTGGCGGCGCTGGCGGCGCTGGCGGCGGCGGCGCTGGCTGCCCTGGTGGCGGCGGCGCTGGTGGTGGCGGCGCTGGCGGCTCGTCCTCTTCTGTGTCGGACGAGAGGTCGCCATCCAAAAGGGAAGTGCCGAGTGCCATACCGAGCGCCGCCGCACGTCCCGCGCCGGTCGCACAATTTGGCGAAGGCGCGGCGGTGGCGGCAGCGCCAGTGGCGGCAGCGCCAGTGGCGGCAGCGCCAGTGGCGGCGCCAGCGGCGGCGGCAGTGGCGCTGCCACAAACAGACGCCGCAAAGGCCGCGGCGCCAGAGCTGATGACTGGCAGTGCGCTGGGCGCGTAGACCCTCGCGGCGGCGGCGGTGTTCGCGGCTGGTGGAGTATAGAGGTCGCCAAGGACAGACGGTTGGCTGCGTGGCGGTGCGCTGCCATTCATCTCACCTGCAGCTGACGAATCTTCGGGCCAGGGCGGCTGACTCGACGGCATGACGGCAGCGGCCCCACAGAACAGGCTGGCAGCTTCTGCCCGCACTGCCACCTCCGCCGCCTCCGCCGCCTCCGCCGCCTCCGCCACCTCCGCCGCCTCCGCCGCCTCCGCTGCCTCCATCGCCGTTGCCGCCGCTGCTGCCTCCTCCTCATCATCATCGTCGTCTGAGATGTGGCATGCGACTAAAGAGACTGCGCCTCGTGCTGCTGGCGTCACTCGCGCCAGCCCCGCTGGCGGCGGCGGCGGCGGCGGCGGCGGCGGCGGCGGCAACGCTGGCGACGCTGGCGACGGCAACGCAACCGGCTCCGCCGCGGGAAGCGGCGACCACGCGGGCAGGGCCGGTGGCGTGACGAGGGTAGCGGCGGAAAGGCGAGAGTGAGTGCCTGCAGAGGGACGCCCTTCCGTTGCGATGGAGCGCCGCCGCTGTGCATCGGCCCTCTCGGCCGCCGCTGCCGCCTCGGCGGCCGCTTTCTCTGTCGCCGCCGCCGCCCTATGCGCCGCCGCTGCCTTCTCCGCTTCCACCGCCCTCTCGCCCACCCTCTCCTCCTCCGCCGCCCTCTCCGCTGCCATCGCCTGCTCCGCTGCCGCCGCTCTCTCCGCTGCCATCGCCTGCTCCGCTGC